>Ga0326727_10014353_pt1 | contig 17287 bp, 14 predicted proteins | sample MB2enrmetagenome_FD_207643 | JGI IMG/M metagenome (GOLD analysis project Ga0326727, IMG submission 207643) | Lab enriched peat soil microbial communities from McLean, Ithaca, NY, United States - MB29MY | ecosystem: Environmental > Terrestrial > Soil > Wetlands > Peat | place: USA: New York...
GGCCGCCTTCTCGGCAAGCTCCCGCCGCCCCGTCTCCAGCTCGGCCGAGAGACGCGCGCGCTCCTCGGACAGCCCGTCCCGCTCGGCGCGCAAGGCGGCCAGAGCCTGCGACGTCGCGTCGCGGTCGCCCGTCGCCGCGGCCAGCGCCCGCTCCAGCTCCTCGGCGCGCGCGGCGAGGGCGGCCGCCTTCTCCGCAAGCTCCCGCCGCTCCGTCTCCAGCTCGGCCGAGAGGCGCGCGCGCTCCTCGGCCAGCCCGTCCCGCTCGGCGCGCAAGGCGGCCAGCGCCTGCGACGTCGCGTCGCGGTCGCCCGTCGCCGCGGCCAGCGCCCGTTCCAGCTCCTCGGCGCGCACGGCGAGATCGCCGCGGACAGCGTCGCGCTCAGCGGCCGCCTTTTCCCGCTCCGCGCGCGCGCTGTCCCGCTCCTGCGTCAGGGCGCGGGCCGTCTCCCGCAGCCGTTCGACGTCGACCTCGAAGTCGACCAGCAGGCGGCCGAACAGGTCGCTCGACTCGTTCAGCAGGGTCCGAATCTGGTCGAGCGTCGCCAGCGCCGAATTGGACAGCGGATTGTGGCTCAGCTCGATCAGCGCTTCGAAGGCCCTGACCGCCCATTCGTGCGCTTCCGGATGCGCGCGCAGGCCGTCGCGTCCCGTTTCGTGGTGAATCAGCTCCTGCGAGACGAACTCGTCGATCTCGCGCGCCGACCGATCGGAGAGCCGCGACCATGAGAGGCGCGTTTCCGCGGCGATCTTGTCGCAGACGCCGCGCCAATCCGCCGCGAAGTCGTCCCAGAGGAAGATTGATCGCGCCTCCGCTCTCGTCTCCGCTTCCGCGTCGAGACAATGGCGCAACCAGAGCAGCAACCCTTTGGTGAGCGGAAAGCCGTTGCGCTTCTTCAGCGACAGCGCGACGTCGAGCGGCGAACGGATCGGCATGACCAAGCGCGCGGTCGCGCCGAGGTCGCGTAGAACTTCGAGCCAGAACGGCGCGAACCGGCACACGCGCGGGTCTTTCAGCACCGCCAGCGGCGCCTCGTCGAATTCCGAGTGGTAAAGCTCGGCGGCGCGCGGTTTGAACGCCGCCGCCGCCGGAGACGTCAGCCAGTCCGGATTGAAGGCGCGCCAATCGTCCCAGCTGGAGCCCGCCGACGCCAACAATTCCTCGTGAAAGCGCATGTACTTGCGAGACTCGAAATAACCGCGCTCGTTGCCGCCGTCGCCGAGCATCAAGGTCTTCGGCGCCGCTCCGCCGAGCTTCGTCAACGCGCCGGCCACCGCGCTGGTCCCGCTGCGATGCATTCCAAGGACGATAATGGCGTCGGACATGCGGCCCCTTCGCGCCTCCGTTTGCTCGCGCTTCCTGCGCGCCGGCCGACGCGCGCGTCTTCCCTCAGCCTCGGCGACGCGTGGGCGCGTTCTCAACGCGACTGCGCCGCCCGCCAGATCCTCGCCGCGGTCTCTTCCCCACGCGCGAAAGAGAAGGGACGACGCGCCGCCGCGGCCTGAAGCCGACGAGCGCCGGTCTCCGTATCACAAGCGCTTTCCTCTGCGCAAAGCGTGAAGCTAACAGCCAATCTATCGTGTGTCATCGCGTTGACGACGCTCGGCGCGCCGCAGCCTCGATTCGAGGCCCGGGCGCTAGCCCAACGCCGCGTTGTGCCAGTCGAGCGACAGCGCCGGATGGAAATAGGGATCGGCGCGCAGTCGGCCGCGCCAGCGCGCCCTAAAATACGCGACCTCGCCGGCGTAGCGGAGCTCCTGGGTCGCGCTCGCCTTACGGGTCGCCGCCTCGCGATGGAGCAGCACGGCGGCGGGCTCCACTAAAGCGATCCAGCCGCGCTCGCCGAGGCGCAGGCAGAGGTCGATGTCGCTGAACTCGACCGGCAGGTTCGCCGCGTCGAAGCCGCCGACCGCTTCGAACTTGGCTCTTTCCACCGCCAGGCAGGCGCCGGTGACCGCCGATGCCTCGTGGGCGACGTCCCGGCGCTGAAAATAGCCGAGCGCCTCGGCCGGACCGCGCCTTTCGAAATGGCAGGCGAGGCCGTCGATCCCGACGACCACGCCGGCGTGCTGGAGGCGGCGGTTGGGATAGAGGAGCTTGGCGCCCACCGCGCCGACGGTCGGCAGCGCCGTCCAGGCGATCAGCCGATCGAGCCAGCCCGCCGAGACCGCCTCGACGTCGTTGTTGAGAAAGACCAGCGTCGGCGCGCGCGCCAGCGCCGCGGCGTCGTTGCACAGCGCCGAGAAATTGAACGGCCCGGGCCGGTCGAGCGCGCGAAAGCGTGGGTCGCGCGGCAGATCGGCGAGGTAGGCGCGCGCCGCCGGCTCGCGGCTGCCGTTGTCGACGACGATCGCTTCATAGTCCGCCGTCACGGCGACGCGCGCGAGGCTCTCCAGGCAGCGCCGCAGGAGGTCGGCTCGGTCGCGGGTCGGGATGACGATCGTCGCGGCCGGGCGCGCCGCGGCGATCGCGGGCGCGGCGACCGGCCGCTTAACGCGCGGCCTCGACGCGCAGGCGAGCAGCGCCCGCGCGATATGGACGACGCGGTCGCCGCCGCCGGCGCGGATCGGCGAGGCGGCGAGCTCGTCGACCGGACGCGCGCCGAGCGCCGCGCGCGCCCAGCCGACCCGCGCGAACCAGGCGCGCCCGATGAGATCGACGCTCTCGGCGAGAATCGGACTCCAGCCGGGCTTGAGCCGCGGCGGCGCGGCGCCGAGCGGCGCCTCCTCGTCCGTGTAATAGAGGTCGGCTTCCTCGCGTAGCGCCGCGGCGCCGACGGCTGGCGCCGTCTCTGGCGACCATTCCGCTCCGGCGTCGGTCACGGCGACGAAATCGCTCGCCGCGAGCCCGGCGAGGCATTCCGTGAGCGTCGCGCCGCGCGGCATGGCGACGACGTCCTTTCGCGCCGCCGCGCCGCAGACGGCGAGCGACCATCGCGGCCATGGCTGGGCGCTGAGCCGCTCGAGCGCGCGCGCGACCGTCCGCTCGCCGGGGTCGACGAGGACCACGCGAAGATGCGGGCCGCCCGCCGCGGCGGCTGGAAGCGCGTCGAACCCGTCCCATTCGGCCGCGCGTCGCCGCGCCTCGCGCCACGGCGCGTAGGCTTCGAGCGGCGTCGACATCAGCGCGCGGCGAAAATGACGTTCGGCGAGAAAGTCATGACCGGCGAGCGCCAAGCCGACGCCGAGCAACGTCTGCGGCAGGCGCCGCCCGCGCTTCAAGCGTTCGCCAAGCGCGATCCCGCGCAGGCCGACGACGCGCAATGCGAACGGGCCGGGACGATCGGTCGGCGAGATCAGAATCGCGCGCGTCTGCGCGGGGATTCGGCCGAGCCAGATCGCGCGGCCGAAGATCGGCGCCGGCAGGATTTCGGTTTTCTCGCCGCTCGGCGCCAGGCAGCGCAGCAAGGGGCGCGCCACCGGGTCGACGAAGCTCGCCTCGTAGACGAGCTCGATCCAGCGGCCGGCCAAGGGTTCGACTGCGACGTCGAGCCGCAGCCACGGCTCGCGCGACGTCGCGATCGTCCGGCCGTCGACCATCTCAACGTCGCGCTCGGCGATGAGCGCACGCCCATCATCGCTCGACGCGCCGGGCGAAAATCGAGAGTGCCGGGCCATTCTTGTGGTCGGGTTCGTCGTGGGCGACGCGGATGTCGTCAAAACCCAGCGCGCCGAGAAGCCTCAACATGTCGTCGCGGTCGATCCAGCGGTGTAGATCGTAAAGACCGCCGCAAAACGACTTGTCCTTCCATGCGCCCCAATAGCTGCGCTTGAAGCAGCGCACGGAAACGCCGTGGCTCGCAACGACCTCGGGCTCGCCGACGAAGGCCTGCCGACGCGCGTCTCCCGGCGGCATCGCCTTATCGCTCGCGTAGTGTGTCCAGATGTAGAGCGAGTCGGTTCGCTCGGCGAGCAGTTCGAGCAGCCGCACCGGATCGGCCATGTGATAAAGCACGCCGGAGGCGACGATGAAGTCAAAGCGCCCCGTGGCCGTTTCGAACCAGGGCGCGAAATTGCCGAGCTGAAACCTGGCGATTCGTAGCCCCAGCAGTTCCTTGACGACGAGGCAGCGCAGGAACGACAGCCGGTTGGCCTCGATCGCGAGCAGCGAAGCGGGGCGACGCTGCTCCAGCATGTAGGTATGCGAAGCCTCCAGCGGCCCTAGCTCCAGCACCTTGCGCCCTTCGAGCGGCCCATATTGTTCGATCGCCCAAAGGATCCGGGGATCGTTGTAGAACGGCGCGGCGCCGGCGATTGCGCCGGTTTCGACCGGCAGCGCCATGTTCCAGCCGGCGAGAGCGTCGACGGCGTTCTGCGCGCTGGGCGGCCCCTCGACATAGTTGTCGAGGGCAAGCGGCGGCGGCGCGTCGCGCCGCGGCTCTTGTGCAGCCGCGTCGAGCGCGTCGGCGGCGCGGCGGAGCCCGTGCGACAACGCGCTCAAGACCGACGCCTTGAGTTTCTCTGTCTTCACCGGGCCTCCGGCAATTGCCTCAACCATCTCCATTCCGGCGTCGAGCGATCTTTGGAATACCACGGACTGATCGCGAAGTCCTGATAGCGATCGGTGGCGTGGCGCGCCTTCAAATTCGCCTGCTCGTGGCGGAAGCGCGCGATATTGGTCGGCGTCTCGTCGCTTCCGCGCGAAGCCGATTCGTGATGGACCAGAGCGGCGAAAGGCGTCCAGACGACGCGCAAGCCTGCCGCGCGCGCGCGCAGACAAAAGTCGACGTCGTTATAGGCGATGGCGAATTGCGATTCGTCGAACGGTCCGACGCAGCGCAAGGCCTCGCGCGAGATCAGCAGACAAGCGCCGGTCGCCGCCGACATCGACTGGCGCACCCACAGCCTGCCCATTGGACCGGGAAAGTTCTCCGGCCGCTGAAGATACCAGTGGCCGGCGAGCTCGCCGAAGCCGACGATCACGCCGGCGTGCTGCAGCGTTCGGTCGGGATAGAGCAACTTCGCGCCGACGATCCCAACGTCCGGATAGGCGAAGCAGGAGACCATCTCCTTCAGCCAGTCCGCCTCGAGCACCTCGACGTCGTTGTTGAGCAGCAGAACCATCTCGCCTTTGGCGCGAGCGAGGCCCTTGTTGATGGCGCGCGCGAAATTGAACGGCTCGCGCTCGACCAGCGCTTCGAACGCAACCGGACCGCGGCGATAGCGCTCGTACAGCGCCAACACCTCGTCGTCCACGGTGCCGTTGTCGACCACGACGATTTCCAGGCGCGGGTAATCCGTCTCCTCGCAGAGGCCGCGCAGCGTGCGCGCGATCAGCGGCAGGCTGTCCCGATTGGGAATGATCGCCGTCACCAGCGGCCAGTCGTCCCTGCAGCGGTCGAACCGCACGCGATGCAGATCGCCGCCGAGCGCCGCCTCCACCGGCGGCCGGTAAGCGTCAGAGCCGTAGGCCTCCGACAACGCGCGCCGCGCGTTCTGCGTCGCCCGCTCAATGAAACGGGCCGAATAGCTCGCGCTGGAGCGCCGCCAGAGATAGGCGGGATAGGGCAAGTGCGCGCACTCTCGCGGCGAGAGGTCGCGCGTGTAGCGCAGCACGAGATCGTAGTCCTGCGAGCCCTCGAAACCTTCGCGCAAGCCTCCGAGCGCCAGCAGTCGCTCGCGTCGGTAGAAGGACAAGTGATTGATATAGTTCACCCCTGACAGGAGGACGGGATCGAAGGCCGGCTTGAGAAAGAGGTCGACCGGCCACAGCCGGGCGTCGGCGACAACCTCGTCAGTGTAGAGGAACAGGCACGAGGGCGCCGCCTCGAGCGCGCGAAGCACGCGATCGAGCGCGAAAGGCGCCAGCGCGTCGTCGTGATCGAGCAACGCCGCCCACGGCGCGCTCGCCGCCGCAAGTCCCGCGTTCGTCGCCGCAGCAATGCCGCGGTTGTCGGCGTGACGCAAGATGCGCAAATCCGCCGCCCGGGCGTGACGATCGAGCCAGGCGCAAGTCGCCCTCGCGCGCGAGCCGTCGTCGCTCAGGATGAGCTCCCAGGCGCCCGGACGCTGCGCTCTGACCGAGGCGACGAGAGCGTCGAGATAGGCGGGCGGGGCGTCGTGGACGGGGACGATGAGCGACACGAACGGCGCCGGCAACGGCGAGCGATCGGCCTCGGCGGCGGCCAGCGAGACGATATGGGTAAAGAAGTCCTGCGCGCCCGCGCGCGGCCGAAGTGGCGAGCGCAGCTTCGCAACAGCACGATTCAGGAGCGAAAGCAACGCGGCGGCCGTCCTTCCCGATGGCGGCGCCGCGGCGGCTGGCCGCGGCGACAGGCGGCGTCGACGCGCCAGGCCGGCGCCGTTCGCTTCATTGAGGCCGCCCCGTCGCGGTTTCCCGACGCGCGCTCGTCAATCTCTCTAGATACGCGCCGTAAGCGCTCTTCTTCATCGGCTCGACCAGCGCCGCGAGCTCAGCCTCGCTTATCCATCCGGCGGCGAAGGCGATCTCTTCCGGGCAGGCGACGCCGAGGCCTTCGCGCTTTTCCAGGATGCGGACGAATTCCGCGGCCTCCAACAACGCGTCGGGCGTTCCGGTGTCGAGCCAGGCGAAGCCCCGGCCCATCCTCTCGACGCGCAACGCGCCGCGCTTCAGGTATTCGAGGTTGAGGTCGGTGATCTCGAGCTCGCCGCGCGCCGAGGGCTTGACCCCCGCCGCATATTCCGGCGCCTTCTCGTCGTAGAAGTAAAGGCCGGTCACCGCCCAGTTGGAGCGCGGGTTCTTCGGCTTCTCCTCGATCGACACCGCGCGCCCGTCGGCGTCGAAGGCGACGACTCCGTAGCGTTCGGGGTCGCGCACCTGATAGGCGAACACGCTCGCGCCGTCGCGCCGCGCCGCGGCCTGCAATATCTGGGTCAGCCCGTGGCCGTAGAACAGATTGTCGCCGAGCGCGAGCGCCGACTTGCTTCCGGCGACGAAGTCCGCGCCGATGACATAGGCCTGGGCGAGGCCTTCGGGACGCGGCTGCTCGGCGTAGGACAAGGCGAGGCCCCACCGCGAGCCGTCGCCGAGCAGCCTTTGGAACAGCGGCAGATCGCGCGGCGTCGAGATGACCAGGATCTCGCGCGCGCCCGCCAGCATCAGCGTCGACAGCGGATAATAGATCATCGGCTTGTTGTAGACCGGCAGCAACTGCTTCGACACCGCCAGCGTCATCGGATGCAAGCGCGTGCCGCTGCCGCCGGCGAGAATGATCCCCTTCATCGCGGGCGCCCCCTTCCGATTCTCTCAGCGCGCGCGCCACGCAGGCGCGCGTCGACGCGGCCGCCGCCGCGCCGTCGCGATCGACGCGCATGGCGAGGTCGCGCTCGCGCGCGAGATCGAGACCCGGACGCCCGATCGCCGCGACCTCGACGCCCGAAGCCGGTCCGCGCTCGCAAAGTGCGCGGGCGATCTGTCCTTGCGCGCCGGCGACGACCGACCGCATCGCCGTCACTCGAAGTAGCGCGGCAGGTCGCGCAACCGCGGCAGCCCCGCGTCCTTGGCCGAGAGCGCCGCGTTCGCCGCCTCAGGCGGCCAGGCGATCGCCAAGTCCGGATCGTTCCACGCCACGCCGTGGTCGTGCTCGGGCGAATAGTAGTTCGTCACCTTGTAGAGCACCTCTGTGTCGGCCTCGAGGGTGCAGAAGCCGTGCAGGAACCCCGCGGGAATGAACAGTTGACGCCAGTTCTCGGCGGAGAGCTCGACCGCGACGTAGCGCCCGAAGGTCGGCGAGGAGCGGCGGATGTCGACGGCGACGTCGAGAATTTTTCCGCGCGCCACGCGGACCAGCTTGTCTTGCGCGAACGGCGGCGACTGAAAGTGCAGGCCGCGGATCGTGCCGACCTCGGCCGAGAGGGAGTGGTTGTCCTGTACGAATTCGACGCCGAGGCCGGCGGCGGCGAAATCGCGCCGATTGTAGATCTCGGAGAAGAAGCCGCGACGATCGCCGAACTTGCGCGGCGTCGTCACTTTGACGTCGGGGATTTCCGTCTCTTCGACGAGCAGCGAACTCATCCGCGGTCCCCCCCGCCTTCCGTTCTCGTCAGCCCGCCAGCGCGCCGAGGCGTTCGCCGCGATAGGCGCCCGAGCGGATCGGCGCCCACCATTCGCGGTTGTCCACATACCATTTCACGGTCGCGCGCAATCCGGCCGCGAAGTCGTGACGGGGTCGCCAGCCTGTTTCCGCCTCGATCTTGGAGGGGTCGATCGCGTAGCGCAGATCGTGGCCGGGGCGGTCGGCGACGAAAGCGATCAGGTCGCGACGCGCTCCGCCGCGACGTTCCGGCGCCAGTTCGTCGACCAGATCGCAAATCGCCTCGACCACTTCGAGGTTGCGTCGCTCGCAGCGGCCGCCGATATTGTAACTTTCCCCGACCCGCCCCTCGCCGACGACCGTCAGCAGAGCCTCGGCGTGGTCCTCGACGAACAGCCAATCCCTGACGTTCTCGCCGCGGCCGTAGACGGGCAGCGGCGCGCGTTCAAGGGCGTTGATGATCGTCAGCGGAATGAGCTTTTCGGGGAAATGGTAGGGTCCATAATTGTTCGAGCAGTTGGTGACGACCGTCGGCAGGCCGTAAGTGCGGCGCCACGCCCGCACGAGATGGTCGGACGCCGCTTTTGAGGCCGAGTAGGGCGAGCTCGGCTCATAGGGCGTATCTTCGCGGAAGGCGCCCTCGGCGCCGAGCGAGCCGAACACTTCGTCGGTCGAGACGTGATGGAAGCGGAACGCTCGCTTCTCGTCGCCGTTCAGGCCGCGCCAGTAGTCCAGGCAGGCTTGCAGCATGACGCCGACGCCGGCCACGTTGGTCTGAATGAAGGCCGCCGGCGCGTCGATCGACCGATCGACATGGCTTTCGGCGGCGAGGTTCATCACCCAGTGCGGCCGGAACTGCGCCAACGCCTCGCCCACCATCCGAGGATCGCAAATGTCGCCTCGGACGAACCGGAAGCGCGGGTGCTTGGCGACCGGCGCGAGCGAACTCAGATTGCCGGCGTAGGTGAGCTTGTCAAAGACTAGCGCTTCGTGCGGGGTGTGGCTGACGATCCTGCGGACCAGCGCCGATCCGATGAACCCGGCGCCGCCAGTGACAAGAATCCGCATCGCCCCACGCCAGTTTTCGGCCCGTTTCGCGTCCTTTTATCGAAGCGCCGTCGCTCCGTCCAGTCGTCGACTCGCCGGCCCGGTTGACGCCGATGCTTACGGACGCTTGGAGGGGCCCGTGAAGGCGTCGATGCGACGACGACGAACCGCGAGCGTCGCGGCAGGGTCCCGCCGATTGCGCTTGAACCTCGTTCCGCCCGCATCGATCGGAGGCGGGCGGCGAGACGACGCTCGAGCCGCCGATCGGCGCTGGCGCGCTTTCGATCGGTCGCGCTCCGGTCATTGCAAGTCGTCTCGATCAATGATCCAAAGGGTCGCAATGATTGGAACCACGCTCATCGTCGGTTACGGCAACCCGCTGCGCGGCGACGACGGCGTCGGTCAGACGGTCGCCCGCGCGTTCGAGGGCGAGGCGGCGATCGACGGCGTCGAGGCGGTCGCCTGCCGCCTGCTGACCCCCGAGCTCGCCGAGCGGTTCGCGGCGGCGGCGCGGGTGGTCCTGGTCGACGCCGCGGCCGGCCGCGAAGCGGGCGACATCTCCGTCGTCTCATTGCAAGCCGGGCCGGCGCGGCCGGCGCGCCTCGGTCACTATATCGATCCGTCGGAGTTGCTCGGCATGGCGCGGCGCCTCTACGGCCGGTCGCCCGAGGCCTATCTTGTCACGGTCGGCGCGGGCTCCCTGGAGCTGGGCGAAGAATTGTCGGCGCCGGTCGCGGCGGCGCTGCCCGAAGTCATCGCCACGGTGCGCCGCTTGGCGTTGCAGGGCCCGCCGAGCGCGTGACGGCCTTGCGGCTGTGGCGAACGCCCCGGCCGCTCGCGCCCGTTCCGCTGAAGTCGATCAGCCGATTCCGTCCGATGGGAAAGCGCTCCGGCGCCGATCGGCGCCGTCAACTGCGGACGCGGTCGACCACCGTTCCCGCCGCGTTCACGAGCTGGATGTCCAACGGATACTGGCCTACCGCGTGCGTCGAGCAGCTCAAGCACGGATCGTAGGCGCGCACCACCGCCGACACGCGATTGAGCATCCCCTCCTTCAGCTTCTCTCCGTCGATGTAATGGCGAGCGACCTGATCGACGCTGCGGCTGATCGCGAGGTTGTTGTGTCCGGTGGCGATGATCAGATTGGCCCAGACGATCGCCCCGTCCTCGTTGACCTTGTAGTGGTGGATCAGAGTCCCGCGCGGCGCCTCGGCGACGCCGACGCCTTCGAGCGAATTAACCCCCGCCGTGGCGCGTACGTGCCGGTCGAGGATCGACGGATCGTTCAGCAGCGTCTCCATCCGCTCGAGCGCGTAGATGATCTCGACCAGGCGGGCGTAATGGAAGTGGAACGAGCTCTGCGCGGCCTTGCCGAACCGCTGGTGAAATTCGACGAATTCGGCATCCGCCTGCGGCGTGCCGCAGCGGTCGGCGACGTTCAGCCGGGCGAGCGGACCGACGCGGTAGACGCCGTCGGGGAAGCCGAGCGGCTTGAAGTAGGGCGCCTTCAAGTACGACGTCGGGATCGCCGCTTCGCCGATGAACTGCTGATAGTCCTGCGGCGCCATGTGATCGACGACAACCTTCCCCGTGGCGTCGACGAAGCGCAAGCCGCCGTCGTAAAGCTGCAGGCCGCCGCTCTCGTCGACCAGCCCGGCGTACATCGTCGGGGCGTTGCCGAAATTGGCGATCTCGTCGCTGAACTGGTCGACGACGCCCTTGAAGAAGCTCAGCGTGCGAAGGGCGATCGCTTTCGCCTCCGGCAGGCCGGCGAGGATGCGGTCGCGCACGGCGCGCTCGAGCGGCGCGTTGACGCCGCCGGGAACGGTCCATGACGGATGGATGCGCTCCTTGGCCAGGCTCTCGATCACCTGCTGGCCGAACTTGCGCAGCGCGACGCCGTCCTTGGCGAGCGCCGGATGGTCTTCGATCACGCCAATGACATTGCGCCGGGTCGGATCGGAATCGAAGCCAAGCAGCATATCGGGCGAGGAGAGGTGGAAGAAGCTCAGCGCATGCGACTGGGTGATCTGGCCGCAGTGCAAGAGCTCCCTGAGCTTCGCCGCGGTCGGCGGGATGCGCACGCTCATGATGGCGTCGCAGGCCTTCACCGAGGCGAGGAGATGGCTGATCGGGCAGATGCCGCAGATGCGCGCGGTGATGGCCGGCATCTCGTAGAAGGGGCGGCCTTCGGTGAACTTCTCGAAGCCGCGGACTTGCGTGACATGGAACGCCGTGTCGGCGACCTTGCCGTCCTCGTCGAGGCGGATGGTGACCTTCGCGTGGCCTTCGATGCGTGTGACGGGGTCGATGACGATGGTTCGCATGACGGCTTCCTCAGCCAAAACGCACTTTTGTCCGCAGGTCGGGGATGCGGCCGTCCAAAAGCTCGTTGAGGACGAACAGGATCGAGGAGGCGGCCGGCGGGCAGCCGGGCACGTGCAGGTCGACCTTGACCACATCCTGCAGCGGGATGGCCTGTCTCAGCAAAGCCGGGACGCCGTCGGTCGGGATCCCTTTCTGCGCGTCGGCGCCTTCGACGTAGACGCGTTCGAGGATCGTCTTCGGCGGAAACCGATTGCGCATTGAGGGAACGTTGCTGGTGACGGCGCAATCGCCCAGAGCCACCAGGATGCGGCTGCGCTCGCGGACGCGATGAATCTTTTCCAGATCGTCCTGGCTGCTGACGGCGCCCTCGACGATGGCGACGTCGACGTCGCGGGGAAACTCCTGCGCGTCGACCAAAGGTCCGTAGACGACATCCGCCCGCTGGGCGATGGCGATGATCGCTTCATCGATGTCGAGGAGAGACATGTGGCAGCCGGAGCACCCGTCGAGCCACAGCGTGGCCAGTCTCGCCTTTTTCATGGGTGAGCCTCTCTCTTCGCGGCGAGGTTGGTGACGACCACGTTCCGCTTGGTCATTTCCTCGACCGCCTGGCCCTTTTCGGCCAGGGCGCCGGTCGGACAAGCCTGAACGCACTTGCCGCAGCTGGTGCAGTTCTCGGACTCGCCCCACGGACGATCGAGTTCGGCGACCAGGATGGAGTTGATGCCGCGCACGGCGATGTCCCAGACGTGGGCGCCTTCGATCTCGTCGCAGACGCGAACGCAACGCGAGCAAAGAACGCAGCGGTTGTGGTCGAGCACGAAGCGGGGATGCGACGTATCCACCGGCAGGCGCGGATAGTTGTAGGGGAAGCGGACGTGGGTGAGGCCCAGCTTCTGCGCCAGCGCCTGCAACTCGCAATGGCCGTTCGACACGCACACGGCGCAAATGTGGTTGCGCTCGACGAACAGCAACTCCAACGCCATCAGGCGATGATGAGCCAGATTGTCCGATTCGGTGGTGACCGACATGCCGCTGTGGACGGGCGTGGTGCAAGCGGGCAGCAGCCGCCCGATGCCCGCCACCTCGACCAGGCACAACCGGCACGCCCCCGCCGAGCTCAACCCCTCCATGTGGCAGAGAGCGGGAATGTAACGTCCGTTGGCGCGGGCCACCTCGTAGATCGTCTGACCCTCGGTGGCGGTGCAGAGCTCACCGTCGATGCGCACCGAGACCTGCTGGGACACGGTCGAATCTCCTTACCGGTGTGTGGCGGCGTCGGCGGATTCGCGGATGTCGCACCGCAAGCAGCGGCAGGACTCCTCGTACGCCTCTTCGGGCAGCAAGGCCGTCGCGGCCTCCTGGAACGTCTTGGCGCGAATCGCCGCCGGCAGTTCGTGCGCGTGGTGGCGGCGGCAGGCGCTGGTCTCGGCTGGCGGCGTCTGGTCGTACTGGAAGCTCGGCAAGACGCTGTCGAACCGCGTTTGGCCGGTGAGGTGCTGATCGATGTTCTTCGCCGCCCTCTTGCCGAACCCCATCGCGTTGGAGAGGTTCGACGCCCCGCTGATCAAGTCGCCGCCGGCGAAGAACTTCTCGCGGCTGGTCGCCAGCGTGTAGCGATCGACCTCGAGCATCGCGCTTTCCTTGATTCTCAGGCCGGAGGCGCGAGAGAAATCGGTGTCCACGCCTTCGCCGACCGCCAGGATGACGCTGGTGCAGGGGACGATATGCACTTCGTCGGTGTCGATCGGCCGGCGGCGTCCCGACGCGTCGAATTCGCCGAGGCGGGTGGTGACGACCTCGATCGCCTTGACCGCGCCCTGCTCGCCGACGATGCGGTGCGGCGCGGCGAGGAAGCGGAAGGCGACGCCCTCCTGCTCGGCCGCGTCGACCTCGTCTGCGATGGCCGGCATGTCCTTGCGCTCGCGCCGATAGACGACGGTCGCCGACGCGCCTCTGCGGATCACCGTGCGGGCCGAATCGATCGCGGCGTTGCCGCCGCCGATGATGACGACGCGCTCACCGAGTTTCATCGGCTTGCCGTCCGCTTCGGCCTCGAGGAACGGCAGGGCCGGCGTGACCCCCGTCAATTCGGTGCCCGGAAGGTAGACCCACCCTTCCTTCCAGGTGCCGATCGACAGGAACACCGCGTCGTACTTGGCGTCGAGATCGTTGAGCGAAATGTCGACGCCCACCTGCGTGTTTAAGACGAAGCGGACGCCGAGGCGGCGGATGATCTCGATTTCGCGGTCGAGCACCGCCTTGGGCAGCCGATATTCCGGCAGCGCGAAGCGCAGCATGCCGCCCGCTTCGGCGTGGGAGTCGTAGACGGTCACGTCGTGTCCGAGCAGGGCGAGGTAGAAGGCGGCGGTGAGCCCGGTCGGGCCGGCGCCCGCCACGCCCACCTTGCGCCCCGTCGGCGCGCCGCGCTTGGCGACGATGCGCTCGACCATCTCCTCGAACCGGTCCGTCAGCAGCACCGAATCGGCGATCACGCGATGGACCTCGCGCATGTTGACCGCCTCGTCGATGGTCTGACGGCGGCAGCGATCGTCGCACGGATGCTGACAAACGCGGCCGGTCGAGGCGGGCAGCGGATTGTCCATGATGACCGATTCAAACGCGTCGGCGAGCCTGCCTTCCTTATAGAGCTGCAGGAAGCGCGGGATGTTCATGTGCAGCGGACAGCTGTTCTCGCACGGCGACAACGCCAGGTCCTGACAAATGCCGGCGCGGCAGCGCTTGGCGCGGATGTGGTCCTCGAATTCGTCGTGGAAGTGGCGCAGCGTGGTGAGGATTGAGTTCGGAGCGGTTTGGCCGAGCCCGCACAGCGCCGTGTCGCGGATCATCCGCGCGAGCTCGTTCAGCTCGACCAGGTCCTCCTCGCGGCCTTCGCCCTTGGTGATCCGGGTCAGCGTGCGCAGCGCCTTGTCGAGGCCGACCCGGCACGGCGTGCACTTGCCGCACGACTCGGAGCGGGTGAACTCGACGAAGTAGCGGGCGACGTCGACCATGCAGTTGTCGTCGTCCATCACCACCATGCCGCCCGAGCCCATGATCGAGCCAAGCTTGCCGAGCGTCTCGAAATCGACGGGCGTGTCGAACAATTCGTGGGGGATGCAGCCGCCCGACGGACCGCCGGTCTGCACCGCCTTGACCGCATGGCTGCGCATGCTGCCGGCCCCGGCGTCGTAAACGAAGCTCGACAGCGGCGTGCCGAACGGCATTTCGACCAGGCCGGTGTTCTGGATCTTGCCGACCAGCGAAAACACCTTGGTCCCGGCGCTGGCGACGCTGCCGGTCTCGGCGAACCAGGCCGGCCCTTTGGCGACGATCGGGGCGACGTTGAACCAAGTTTCGACGTTGTTGATGTTGGTGGGATAGCCCCACAGGCCCTTCTGGGCGGGGAACGGCGGCCGCGGCCGCGGCCGGCCGGAGCGTCCCTCGAGCGAGGCGATCAGCGCCGTCTCTTCGCCGCAGACGAAGGCGCCGGCGCCCTCGACCAGGTCGATGTCGAACTTGAAGCCGCGCCCGAGGATGTCGTCGCCGATGACGCCGTAGTCCCGCGCCTGCGCGAGGGCCACTCTCAGCCGGTGGACGGCCAGCGGATATTCGGCGCGCACATAGATGATGCCTTGCTTGGCGCCGGTGACGTAGCCGCCGACCGCCATGCCCTCGATCAGCGAATGCGGATCGCCCTCGATTTCGTTGCGATTCATGTAGGCGCCGGGATCGCCCTCGTCGGCGTTGCAGACGACGTATTTGTGCTCCGCCGCCGACTTGCGCAGGAACTCCCATTTCAACCCGGTCGAGAAACCGGCGCCGCCGCGGCCGCGCAACCGCGAAATCTTGATCTGCTCGTTCACCAGCTCCGCGTTGCCGTCGATCAGCACCTTGTAGAGCGACTGGTAGCCGCCGATGCCGATATACTCTTCGATGTCGTCGGGATTAATCAGTCCGCAATTGCGCAGGACGATCTTCTTTTGTCCGCGGAAGAACGGAACCTCGTTCCAGGCGGGAATAGCCGGATAGCCGCTGCCGAAATGCAGTTGCGCGGTGATGTGGTCCCAATCTTCGATCTTGCACAGCGCGAGTCGCTCCGGAACCGTCTTCGCCGCCAAGGCGTCGAGAATCGGATTGACATGATCGGTCTGAACTTGATGAAGAATGACGAGCGGCTGCCCGGGGATCCAGACGTTGACCAGCGGCTCCTCGGCGCAGAAGCCGAAGCAGCCAGTGCGGACGAGCGACACGTCCAAGCCGCGCTGGGCGATCGAATCGGCGAGCGCCGCATAAACGCTTTCCGCGCCGTTGCCGGTCCCGCAGGTGCCCATGCCGACAGCCAGACGCGGACGCGAGGGCTGCAGCTTCGCCAGTCCGGCGCTCCGCACCGCATTGAATGTGCTCAGGTCGCGAATTCGCGTCACGGCCGTGCCTCCCGCTTGCTCAGCGCCTCCAACTGACGCTGCAGCGTCCGCTCGTTCATGTGACCGAAAATCGCGTGATTGACCTCGACCACCGGCGCCAGGGCGCACTGGCCGAAGCAGGCGACCGTGCGCAGCGTGGTTTCGCCGTCGGCGGTGGTCACCGCCAGCTTGTCGGTCTCGCCGTCGTCCTGGTGGGCGTGCAGCCCCAAGCTCATCATCGCTTGCTCGAGCAGGCGGCTCGAGCCGCGAGTGTGGCAGGCGGTGCCGCGGCAGACGCACAGCGTGTTGCGGCCCTGCGGCTCGAGGTTGAACAGCGCGTAGAATGTGACGACGCTGTACAGCCGCGAAAGCGGCACATTCGCTTTCAAGGAAATGTATTCGAGGGTCTCGCGCGTCAGATACTTGCGAGCGTGGCTCTCCTGGACTCGCTGCAGAATCGCCAACAAGGCGCCGGGGCGGCCATTCTCTTCAGAGACCACCTTGTCAATGAAGTTTTTTGTCGCCCCCGATAACGGACCTGAAGAAAGGCTCTGCATGATCAACCCCGACGCGAGCGTCCGGTCGCTTGACCGTCAAGCGCGCGACGTCCTCCTATTAAGCTCGCGACGGCAACATGCCTCCATCCGCCTTACGCGCTTTGCGCGAGATCAATTCGACGCCGTCGCCTTGCGCGAGATCAACGCGCCGCGGCTTACGCATTCATGCGACCGATTGTCGCGACGCGCCAGACCCTTGCGATTGGCGCGCGGCGTCCGCCTTGCAACCGGGTGGTCGAACCGATCAAGCGACGCGGACGAATCATCGGCGCGTTCGCCGCTCCTTTTCATCCTCGCGCGCATCGTCTTCCTCCTCGCGCGCGTTCCGTCGCGCGAGGAGCGGGGATGAATTCAAGGCGAGCGGCCGCGACGGCGGCTCGGGGCGCGACCGGCGCCGAAGACGACGATCGCCTTATTCTTGACGTCGACGAGCGCCGCCCGCGACTTCATGCAGCCGGCGTCATCGGCGTTCTCGCCGAATCACTGCTCGCCGAGCGGCAAGCGCAATCGACGGCGCCGATGGTCGCCGCCGATTCGCCGGGGCCGTCGAGGCGGGGGATGATCGCGACCTCGCGCGGGATCGAGCCGTCGAAGCCGCGCCGGTCCATCGCGCGCGCCGCGTCGACGTCGTAAGGGCCGGCGAATTTGTCGCGCGCCCTGTCGCGCCGGCGGCGGTCTCGCCGCCCTCACAGGCGCGACTGCGCCGCCGCTGCGCTCGCGGCGGCGCTTTGCTCATCGCTGAAACTCAACGCCGGAATGAAGACCTCGCCGCTCGTCCGGTCCGGCGGAACAGGACGGGGATTAAGTAAGCTGTCGCCGTGTGCGCCCTGAAGGCGCGTTTCTCTAGTGGAGGAGGGTTCCACCCGGATAGGTGTCGATGGGTCCGGTAGCTGGCGAGCGGTCTGGCTGGGCGACTGGCTGGGTCGGAGCCTCGCGA
>Ga0326727_10014354_pt1 | contig 17283 bp, 18 predicted proteins | sample MB2enrmetagenome_FD_207643 | JGI IMG/M metagenome (GOLD analysis project Ga0326727, IMG submission 207643) | Lab enriched peat soil microbial communities from McLean, Ithaca, NY, United States - MB29MY | ecosystem: Environmental > Terrestrial > Soil > Wetlands > Peat | place: USA: New York...
GCACCATCAGGTCACCGCTTTCATGGTGGAATGCCACCGCCAGCGAGTCCTCGGTCTGGGCCAAGCGGCAGAAGACCTCAGCCTCCACGACGGATTCAGGCACACTCATCGTGCACGGACGGGGCAACGAAGACTTGATCGTACCGGCGATCATGTTGGCGATCTCCTTGGTGGCATCCAGCGTATCGGACTCGGCCATGGTCCCCAACGGCTGCATCATCATCGCCGCCGTCGCCTGGTAAGCAAGCCCCTCGGCCAGCCGCACCTCGATGCGCCCCTTCCAGACGCCGCCCAGATTGACGCCGCCCAGCACATGCCCGGCGCCCGCACAAAACTCCTCCGGCGCCACGAGCGGATCCAGCGTCATGGCCAGCATCTGCTCCCAAAACTGGGCGTTGGCATTGATAACGCATTGTTCGTCTATCTGGCCCGCATCCTGGGCCCGCATCGCCTTCCCCCTTGGGCGCCAACCGTTCGCAATTCTGAGCTGCTGCTCAACTTATCGGGCCATTCGCAGAATGTATTAAGCGTTGGTGACTCTGAGCGACGCGGCTGCGGTTCCGGCGGTCATTTGAAGCGGCTCATGAAGTTGGACGTGCTTTCGAGCGAAACCTGGGGAACCGGTTCCCTTGGGGCCACAAGCCTTCAACCAATAGAAATTCACTGAAACGAAAGAGGGAAAGCGCTGCTTCGACGCGAATACAAGTCTTTTTTAATGTGGCGTGGAGAGATAAATTCTTGAGGAAGGATTTACGCGGTCAGGCGTTCGAGCTGGTCGGGCTTGATAATGGTCAGGCAGGAGCCCTTGATGGTAATCCACTGGTCGCGGCGGAACTGGTTGAGCAGCCGGGTGACGGTCTCACGCGAAGTGCCCGCCATGCTGGCAATCTCTTCATGCGTTAGGGCCATCGTGAAGCGGATTTCGGATCGGCCATTGGCCGCTGCCCGGCCCCAATCCAGCAGCAGACGGGCCAGACGTCCAGCCGCCGAACCAGAAAGAGCTAGCCGCTTGGCGTCGTGAAAGACAGTAAGGTACTCGCCGGAGAGGGATTGCGCGGCATGCATGCTGGCGATGCCATGGCGTGAGAGGAAATCGACGAACTCCTGCTTGCGAACAGTCTTCACTTGACAGGGTTCGATGGCCTCGGCGGTGACCTCGTGGGGAACATTGGCCAGCACCGCGCTCAGGCCCATCACGTCGCCGGGACCGGCAATTTTGAGGATCATGGTGCGTCCGTCGCGAGAGGTAGAGGAGACTTTAACTTGGCCACAACAGATTACAAAGACGTTGCGAGCCGGATCGCCCTCTGAAAACAGCTTGGCGCCACGGGCGTGACTCATCATGATCCCAATGCCGTCGAAATCCTCGAGCGCCTCGGGTGTGAGATTGCAGAACAATCGCACATGGCGATGCTCGCAGTTCATACAATCTTCCGGTGGGTGACGAGGATGGAATGCCGACATAGGTTCGCCGCTGTGCAAAGACGAGTATAACGCACTTTATGGGGCGTAAGACAGGGATTTGGCTTGAATCTCCGCGCACCCTCAGGAAGGGCCATGGAAGGCTCGGTACGAAGAGCTGCGAAGGTGAAGATGACCATTCCTCAGAGATTGCCAGAGATAAGGACTCCCGGTTCTGAAATCAGAGAGCCCAAGAGGACTCGGATTCCACAAATCGTTGATTTTGCAGGATCGGCTCCTGACCGCCGTTCAGGCTGCGGAAGCTCTTTGCCGGGCCATGACGGGATGGCTCAGGCAGCAGGTGTCGTAAGCGCGTGAAACCTCGCGGGCCAGTTCCTCCAGCAACTGCATCCGCAACGGCGGATAGCTTTGAAAGGCCAAGTTGAGCGCTTCGATGGGCAGCATCAAGACTGAACCGGCGGTCTGCGCGGTCAGCGTGTAGGTATGATGGCCGTCTCCCAGGGCGGCGGCCAATTCCACCAAGTCGCCGACGCGGGCTGGCGTGAGTGTCAGCCGCGTCTCCAGCCGCTCGGTCCGGCGCGGAAACTGGCCGGAGATGACCAAATAGAGCCCGCGGCAGATCTCCGACTGGCGAAAGACGGTCTCCCCCGCGTTAAAATCGATAGACTGTACCGCGCCGCTCAGCAGAAGCCAGGTAGCCGGCGGGCACTCGAGCAGCTCTGCCAGCGGATGCGCCCGGACGGCTTCCATGCGCTTGAATCTTGCCTCACGCTGCATGGCGCCATCTCCCTTGGTCTCCGCTTTATACCCGGCGCCGAGACGAACCAAACCCGTAATCCGTCTGCCTGCCTCTGACTGGCCAAGACGCATGATAGAGCGAGTTTGCGGCAAACTGAGCTTCATAAACAGCCAATCCCACGCCAAGCTGGGCAAAGCCAACGAAAACCCCTCTGGCACCCAACTGTGCCCCAATGGCCAACTCCATTGAAGTTCGAGTTTGCGCTTTGAACAGAGGCCACGCAGTGACCTCATTCACCCATCCCTGTGACTGGGGTCACAGGGATGGCTTTCATAGCGGTTCAGAGATTGCGATGTACCGAAACCACGACCGCTGAACGCTAATTTTCTTTTAATAAGACACTTTGCGCAGCTTTGGCAAGAACACGTGAACTGGAGAAGCGCTCCTGTTCTCGATCTCGCCAGCAGTCAATTCTGAGGCGGGAAAGCTCGGAGCTGCGAAGAGGATACGATTTATTATTGGCCGCTGGTAGCCAATGCGCCGACCCGCTACTTCCCAGCTTCCGGCAGCCCAGCCCCGGCCACCGTGGGCAGCGGGCCGCGCCAGCAGCGCCTGGGCCGCGGCGGTCTGCACCCGCTCAAGGAGGATAAAGGGAGCATCCTCGCGCACACTGCGCTTTCCCAGGCGATCCTCGATCAGGTCCTCGGCCGCGAAACCGTCTTCAGCATCCTTTCCTGCGGAGACAAAGAATCCGACCCTGCCAATGGGAATCGCTTCCACGGCCATGCACTCCTGCGGCGCCGGCACCAGGCGCAACTCAGCACAGGCAGGCACAGCCGCCGGAGCAGTTTGCGCCATCGCGCCTGGACGGGCGCACAAAACAAACAGGAACAGAGAAACCGCTGCAAAACAGCAACGCATCAACACTTCCTGGATAATCTGTGATTGTTTACAGGGCTATAGCATTTTCAATTCGGTCTAAACAAAAGCCACGCCGTCGAACAGGGCAATCGCATTTGGATTTTTGAAATGTTTTGAAAGGGCACGGCTTCAGCCGTGCCGCAAAACAGCCCAAAATCCTTTGGCTTTAGCCCCTGAGGGATGGTTTGAAAGGATTCAATACATTCCTCAGCGGCTAAAGCCGACAAAATTTGCCTCGCAATCGGCACGGCTAAAGCCGTGCCCTTTCAAAACAACCAAATCTTTCCAGAGAATTGAATTTTTGAGCCCTTCATTCCGCAGGCAAATTCCAAATGCGAGTGTCCTGCGCCGTGGAAGGACTTTCCCCTTAAGAAAAGACGGCTTTTCCGCTGATTCAAGAGCGGCCTTTGGAGTGAAAACGCTCCATAGTTTCCTCGGCTCCTCCGTGAAATTGGAACCACGGCAGTGACTTGGAGGGAGCTATCGCGTCTGATACGGTAAAAGATAGAGGTGAACGCCGATTTTGATTGCCGATTTCATCTTTCAAATGCCTCCTGATAGTAGCGCGGCCCAGGGGGTACCATCGCTGACCCACGGCGCGAGCGCGATTGTGGAGATCGTCTCCAACATTGGTCCCGTAGCGGTAGGCGTCCTCATTCTGCTGCTGATCGCCAGCCTCTACTCCTGGACCGTAACGCTGGGCAAGATTTCGACCTTCAGCAAAGCCGCCAAGGAGAGCCGGCGGTTTATTCGCGGCTTCCGCAAGGCCACCCGCCTGCAGGAGATTGTGACGCTGGCCGCCGAGTGCAAGATAAGCCCGCTGGCGCAGGTCTTCGAGGATGTGTACGAAACCTACAAGCGGCAGACAGGCGGCTCGGGACCGCCGCGCAACCTGGCGTCACTGGAGCGGTCGGCGCAGACCGCCGCGAGCGAGGCCGTGACCAGCCTGGAGCAGCGGCTGACCTGGCTGGCGACCATCGCCTCGGTGAGCCCCTTTGTGGGTCTGTTCGGAACGGTAATGGGCATTGTGGACGCCTTCCACGGCCTGGGAGCGGAGGGCTCGGCCACCTTGCGCGCCGTGGCGCCGGGCATCAGCGAGGCGCTGATCACGACAGCGGCAGGCCTGTTCGTGGCCATTCCGGCGGTGGCGGCCTACAACCAGTTCACCGCGCGGATTAAGGTCTTCGCGGCCGCCACCGACGACTTTTGCCGCGAACTGCTGAACTCGCTGGATGAGATTCCGGTGCGCGCGACGCCGCCGCGCAGCTCAAGCCCCGAACCCACCCGGGAGGCACTCCGGGAGGTGGACAGTGGCCTTTACAAGTAGCAGCGGCAAGACGCGGAGTTCGCTGGCGGAGATCAACGTCACGCCGCTGGTGGACGTGGTGCTGGTGCTGCTGATTATCTTTATGATCACCGCCCCGGTGCTGCAGTCGGGGATTGAAGTGGCCGTGCCCAAGACGCGCACCGTCAAGGAGATCACCGAGCAGCGACTGGTGGTGACGATCAACCGCGAGCAGCAGGTCTTCCTGGGCGATCAGCCGGTGAATATTCACGAGCTGGCCGGAAAACTGCGCGAGGCCGACGGTGACCCGGCGCGTCAGGATTTGGTCAAGCGGGTGATCTACCTGAGGGCCGACGAACGGGTCCCCTTCGGAGCCTTTGCCAGCGTGATGGACGCGGTCAAGCAGGCGGGGATTACCAACATTTCCATTGTGACGCAGCCGCTGGAGACGAAAGCGACGGGCGGGAGCTAGAGATCCCGGGGCTGCCCCCGATCATCTTGCACTTCCCACCCTAGCCGCGAGGAACGAAACGCGGGTTCTTCGACTCCGCTGCGCTTCGCTCAGAATGACAAGCGAGAGCCTGCCCTGAGCGTAGTCGAAGGGGTGGGGCACCCAAAATTGTTTTATTCGTTCAGGGCAGGATCAATATATGTACTGGCTGAAGCCCGTACCCTTCAGCAGTAAACGGCTGCCGGAATGGTTGAACCAACTGCCGGGACAGGCTTTCGAAAAGGCGCATGGACACACTGCTAGAAGGCGGCGAGCAACTGGAACTGGAACTGACGCCGGAGCCCATCGCGCTCCCGGCGCTAGGTTCGCTTTTGCTGCACGGCGCGCTGGCTGGCGCCTTGCTGGCTTACGGGATTCTTGGCGGCCTCTTTCACCACGACTTGTGGGGCTCGCCAGGCAGCGGTGGAGCCATTCAGGTGACCCTGACCGCCGCCCTTCCCTTGCCCTCCGATCAGCCGCCCAACCAGAATGTGCTGGCCACGGAAACGCCCAGCCAGGCGCCGGCCGAGCCCGCGCCCAAGGCCAAACAGGCGGTCGATGAAACGGCCATTCCCATCGCTGGCAAACAGAAGAAACCCGAGCGTGAGAGCGCTTCTAAAACGCAGCAGCACCAACCGCAGCTCAACCAGAACAATCTGGCCCGGTTCGGCGAACAGGGCGGCTCGTCGATGCCGCGATCGATGCCGCAGACGGGCTACGGCAATGGGCCGGTGAGCATCACCAATGGCAACTTCGGCAATCTTTTTGGCTATTACACTGAGGGCATCCAGCGCAAAATGATCTCCACCTGGAACAGATTCGAAGTGGACCCGCGCACCGCCAGAGGCACGCGGGCCTACATCCAATTCACGATTCACCGAGACGGAAGCGTGAGCGATATTCGGCTCGACCAGAGCAGCGGGAACCAGACACTGGACAATTCCTGTCTGCGCGCGGCGCAGCGCGTGGACACGTTCGGCCCGTTGCCCGCCCAATATCACCAAAGCACGGTGATGACGTCCTATTATTGCGAGTACTAGAGCGACACGCAGTGCGGACGTAGAATGGAGAAGCGGAAGAGTATGCGTTCTTCTGCTGGGCGGGCCGGAATCTCCGGCAACAAAGCCAGCCGCATTCCGAAGTTTCCCAAAAACGCCCTCACCGAGGAAGGATTGCACGTCCGATGAAGATTTATTTAAGGTTTTTCCCCTTTCTGATGATTGTTTTGGCCTCTTTGGCAGCTATGCCCGCCGTGGCCCAGGACTGGATTCATACCGGATCGAGCCTGGGCAACACCCGCATTCGCTTGGCCGCGGCGGATTTCAAACCGGTGGGCGGCGATCCGCAGACCCCGGCCTTGAAGGCGGCCTTCGACGCCACGCTCCAATCCGACCTGGCCAACGCCGGCATCTTCGACCTGGTCTCGAAGAGCATGATCCCGCAGGCCATGCCCGGCTCGCCCAAGGAGATCAACCTGGCGCAGTGGTCGGCCGCGCCGTCCAATGCCACCATGGTGGCCTTTGGCGCGCTCGCGGCTAACAACGGCCGGCTGATCGTCTATGGCTGGCTCGACGACGCGAGCAACCCCGCCAACCCGCAGGTGCTGGCCCAGCAGTATAACGAACAGGCCAGCCAGGATATGGCGCGGACCATTGCGCATTGCTTTGCCGATGCGATCATCCTGCGCCTGGGCGGAGGCATCAACGGCATCAGCGAGACCAAAATTTACTTCGTCAGCTCGCGCACCGGAACAAAAGAAATCTGGGCGATGGACTACGACGGGCAGAACCAGCACCAGATCACGCACCTGGGTACGATTTCGCTCTCGCCGCGCGTCTCGCCGGACAACTCTCGCATCGCCTTCGCTTCTCTGGGCCACGGGGGGTGGTCCATCCGCATGTACTCGCTGGACCTGGATCGCATGGTGAGCTTTCCGGCGGGCACGGCTGGGGGGAGCAATGAATCTCCAGCCTGGTCGGGCGACGGGACCAAGCTCGCCTTCTCCTCGTCGCGCTCCGGCGACTCGGAGATATGGATGGCCGACGCCAGCGGCGGCCATCTGCGCCGCGTCACCTCCTTCCGCGGGCCGGATGTGTCACCCGCCTGGAATCCGCGCACCAACGCGCAACTGGCCTGGGTCAGCGGACGCACCGGCCTGCCGCAGATCTACATCATGGATCAGGACGGCGCCAATGTGCAGCGCATGACCGACGGCGGCTATGCCATCTCGCCCTCCTGGTCACCTAACGGGCAGTTTTTAACCTTTAGTTGGAATCGCAAGTACGGCCCCGGCGCGCCCGGCGGGCAGGACATTTACGTAATGGACATTGCCAGCAAACGCTGGCTGCAACTTACCCACGAGGCGGGCAGCAACGACTACCCCTCCTGGGCGCCAGACGGGCGGCACATCGTCTTCGAGCGGGCCATCGGCGGGCACAGCGAGATCTGGTCAATGCTGGCCGACGGCACCGAACAGCGGCAGTTGACCCATACAGGCAGCAACTTTATGCCCAATTGGAGTTGGAAGTGAGCTGGGAATGACGGAAGGACGCTCGCGGCTTGAAAGCAGAACCGTTCAGTCCAGGTTTACCGCGCTATGATGTTACCATCCCCTGAGCCACTGCCGGGTACGCGTTGCAGGGTTTGTTTTGCGGGGATTCGCTTTGCATTGGGTCGTTTTACAGTGGTTTGATTTGTAGGATCGAGACTCATCGGCAGACTTGCTGGCGCCAGTTTTTTCAGGAGGGGCGTGCGCCTTTACCGAAACCATAACGTCTATCTCAGGTATGCGTTCATGAACCATCGCGTCCCGACTTACCGATTTAAAATCAGCGTTTTCTCGCGGGATTGAGAGCGGCAGCCGGATGCAACAACACAAGAGACCATCCCGAGGGGAAAATCTCGAATTTGCGGAAGGAGTAATTCATTGAACCGACGTAATCGCATTCTCGTTCCTGTTGTCATGCTCGCCGCCCTAGTCGCAGTCGCCGGCTGCAAGAAGAAGCAGTCGCCACCGCCCGCCGAGACGGCTCCGCCGGTGGCAGCCGCGCCTGCGCCCACTGCGCAATTGACGGCCTCTCCCACAGTGATTTCAGCCGGCGATCAGGTTCAGTTGAGCTGGAGCACGACCAACGCCACCAATGTCTCCCTGGAAGGCATTGGCGATGTGCCCACCGCTGGCGTCAAGACCGTAACCCCCACGGAATCCACCACCTACAACCTGGTGGCCAAGGGCGATGGCGGCACGGCCGTGGCCACCGCGCGCGTGACGGTGAATGCGCCGCCAGCCGTGTCGGTGCCCAGCAGCACCATGAGCGCGGAAGAGGAGTTTAAGGCCAGTGTCCAAGACATCTTCTTCGATTACGACGTCTACGACATCCGCGCCGATGCGCAGGCTACGCTTTCTCGTGACGCCTCTTACCTGGTGAGCCATCCGCAGGTCAAAATCGTCATCGGCGGCTACTGCGACGAGCGCGGCTCCGACGAGTACAACCTGGCGCTGGGCCAGAACCGCGCCAACGCGACCAAGAATGCCCTGGTGACGGCCGGCGTGGCCGCCGATCGCATCCGCGTCATCAGCTACGGCAAGGAAAAGCCCTTCTGCGCCGAGTCAACCGAGGCCTGCTGGCAGCTCAATCGCCGGGGCGGATTCTCGCTGGATCAGTAGATTTGCAGTTGTTCAGTGGTCAGTAGTCAGAGTGCGGCAATCGGCCGGGTGTCCCCTCTTCCATTCTGGGATGGGGCATCCGGCTGTAAACTGGACAATGACTGCTGGCTCCTGCTTCATAGGTGAGTTCTATGCAAAGAATATGCACACTTCGCAATCGTCTTCTGGGAGCAACGGCCCTTGCGCTGCTATTGGCCGCGGCGCCCCTGCCCGCGCACGCCGCATCAAAGGAAATTATCCAGTTGCAAACGCAGGTGCAGCAGTTGCAGGACACGGTGCAGCGCATTCAGTCCACGCTAGACGCGCGCTTTGGCGTCCTGCAGAACCTGGTGCAGCAAAGCACCGACAACGCCAACCAGGTGACCGCGGCCGTCAATGCCCTGCAGCAGAAGATCGCCCTCGATAGCGACGCGACCAACGGCAAGATGGACACCGTCTCCGGGCAGGTGCAGTCGCTGAACGACTCGGTGGACGAAGTAAAGTCGCGCATTGCCAAGCTGGATAAATCGATCCAGGACTTGGAAACGCAGTTGCAGGGCACACAGAACCCGCCTGCCGCTGAAGGTGCGGCTTCGGCTCCGGCAGCGAGTGGAGCCCCAGCGGAGAACACGCCACGCAGCTTGCCGCGCTCACGAAGGCAAAATCCAGCTCCGGCCGTGAGTGGGATCCCAGCGGAGAACGCGCCTGCCGCTCCCGCTCTTCCCACCAGTCAGCCCGGCGCTCAGACGCCGCCGCTCAAGGAGACCTTCCAGGCTGCGGTGCGCGACTATAACGCCGCCCGGTACGAGGTGGCCGCCGGAGAATTTCAGGACGTGCTGCACTACTATCCGCTGGACGAGACGGCCGGCAGCGCGCAGTTTTACCTGGGCGAGATCGCCTACCGGCAGAAGAATTTCTCTGGCGCTGTGAAGGCCTACAACGCCGTTCTGGAGGGTTTTCCCGGCAACTCCAAGGCTCCTGCCGCGCAACTGCGCAAGAGCCTGGCGCTGTTGCAGATGGACAAAAGGGAGGCCGCCATCACCGAACTGCGCCTGCTCATCAGACGTCACCCGCAGACCCCCGAGGCCGCCCAAGCGCGCGCTAGACTCAGTGCCTTGGGCGTAAAGACGTCGGCGGCTCACTGAGTTTGCGCTGACCGGGCGCCCTCAGGCAGAGTTGCAACTTCAGGCCGGGCAATTTGACAGTCTGAGGTTGCAATTCTGCCCGGATTCAGCTCCCGCTCCGGCCGATGATCACAGCGGTTCTCAGTCCCGCTCTATTTATGGCTACGACCGCTAAGTGACTCGGACAGGGGAGCGTGAATGGGAGAACCGCTCTGCATTCCTTCCCGCATTCCCCTTGTACCGTGACCGTGTAGTTTGGAATGCCGGCCATGAAAGTGTGGGGGCCCCAGGCTCCATTTTTGGGATCCGGGAAATTACAAATTCACGCTGTCACAGCACCATCCAGCTCTATCCATCCTGAGTTTTCCTGCTCTTCGGCCAATGCCGCGCCTTGCGCGCATCTCCCTGGGCTGGGTATCTTGGTGAAGCAGCTTAAGCAATTCTGGAAAAATTCATGGATGTTCTAAAATGGCTTTTCGAGCAGCATTTTCAGTTGCCGGCCGAAGACGCGCAGCCGCTTCAAGGGCAACTGGGCGGCTCGGGGCGCATCATCGTCAGGCTCACCGGCGGCAAGTTCAGCGCCATCGGCATTCTCTACCCCGTGCGTGAGGAAAATCTCGCCTTTCTCGAGTTCTCCCGGCATTTTCGCCGCCATGGTCTGCCGGTTCCGGAGATTTATGCAGAGAATTTGAGTCAGGGCGCCTACCTGGAAGAAGACCTGGGCGACACGACCCTCTTCGAATTTCTAGGCGAAAATCGCACCGGCGAGGCCGTTGCTGCGCCGGCTGTGGAAGCCTACCGCAAAGCGGTGGCCATGCTGCCGCGCTTTCAGGTCGAGGCCGGACGCGACCTGAATTACAAGCTCTGCTACCCCCGCCCCAGCTTCGACCGCCAGTCCATCGCCTGGGATCTGAATTATTTCAAGTACTATTTCCTGCGGCTGGCGGGAGTTCCCTTCAACGAGCAAGCGTTGGAGAATGATTTCAGCCGCCTGACGAAGTTTCTGCTGGGCGCCAGCCACGATTATTTCCTCTACCGGGATTTTCAATCGCGCAATGTGATGCTGCGCGACGGACAGCCGTTCTTTCTGGACTACCAGGGCGGCCGCAAGGGCGCCCTGCAGTACGACATCGCCTCCCTGCTTTTTGACGGCAAGGCCGATCTGCCTCCAGAGTTGCGTCAGGAGCTGCTCGACTACTATCTCGACTGCCTGGGAAGTTACATTCCGGTCGATCGCAACGCCTTCATGGAGCACTATTACGCCTACGTCTATGTGCGCATTCTGCAGGCCCTGGGGGCCTATGGCTTCCGGGGATTTTATGAGCGCAAAGCCCATTTTCTGCAGAGTGTCCCCTATGCGCTGAAGAACCTGCGCTGGCTAGCCGGCCACGTCAAACTGCCTATCGCGCTGCCAGCGTTGATGGAGGCCCTCTCCGGCATCGCTGCCTCGGAGAAACTGCAAGGCTTGGCCTCAACCGAAGAAAGTTTGAAGGTACGCGTCTTCAGCTTCTCCTTTCACCGTGAAATGCCCGCCGATAACTCCGGCAATGGCGGCGGATTTGTCTTCGATGCCCGCAGCCTGCCTAATCCTGGGCGCCAAGAGCAATTCCGGCATCTGACCGGCCAGGACGCGGCGGTGATCGACTATCTCAATCAGCAGGAGAGCGTGCACGAGTTTCTTTCGAGCGTTCTCACATTGGTGGATCAAAGCGTGAGCGCTTACCAAGGCCGCGGCTTCAAAAATCTCATGGTCTCCTTCGGCTGCACCGGCGGCCAGCACCGCTCCGTTTATCTGGCCGAGCAGTTGGCGCAGCATTTGCGCGGCGCAAGCGGCGTGGAAGTGGCCGTGCGTCACATCGAGCTGGAGAAAATGGGAATACCGGAGAAGATGAGTTAATGAAGGCGATGATCCTGGCTGCCGGCCTGGGCACGCGCCTGCGGCCGCTCACCGACGACCGCCCCAAGGCGCTGGTCGCCGTTGCCGGCCGCACTCTGCTGGAGATTGCCCTCTTGCGCCTGCGCTCTTTTGGCGTGCGCGAGGTCATTGTCAACACGCACCACTACGCCGAGATGGTCGCCGATTACTTGCGGGCCCACGATAACTTCGGCATGAGAATTGAAATCTCGCGCGAAGAAGAACTGCTGGACACCGGCGGCGGCTTGAAGAAGGCTGGAGCTTTCTTCACGGCCGGCGGAGATTCAGAAGAGCCCTTCATCCTGCACAACGTCGATGTGATCAGCTCGATCGACCTGGGGCGCATGATGCGCTTTCACTCGGAACGCGCCGCCCTCGCCACGCTGGCCGTTCAGGACCGCGCCACTTCGCGCTACCTGCTCTTCGGCCAGCAAGGCCAGCTCTGCGGCCGCCGGACCGGAGGCTCCTTGAAGACGGAAGCCCTGACCGATGAATCCCGGCACGATGAGGCCCGGAAGGCCGAGGACGGCAAAGTTGAATGGGCACGTCCGGCGCGCGAGGCTCATGCGCTGGGCTTCTCTGGCATTCACGTCGTTTCTCCCAAAATATTCGCGAAGATGAAGGAGGAAGGCGCTTTCTCCATTATCGCCACTTATATGAGGCTTGCCGCCCAGGGAGAAAAGATCGTCGCCTTCCGCGCCGATGAGTACTACTGGCGCGATCTCGGCCGTCCGGAGAGCATCCTCGAAGCTGCCCAGGATATGGTCAGCGGCAGGTACTCCATGGCCTGACGCAGTAGCTGCCAAACTCCCACTGGATTTTCCTCTGTTATCTGCGAACAACTTTTCTCGCTCCCGGCTGCCCTGCAACCGGCAATCTTTACCTGGTCAGGTAAATAATTCCCTGGCAAGAGCAGAACTCTTCGCTAGGGTCTCAGCATCAGCGTTTTAATTACAACAACATATGGTTTTTTGCGTTTGGCCCTGTAACTGTATCCAACAATACTCTGGGAGATACCGGTCCAATCGTAGCTGGATGCGCGGGACGAGACGTCTGACAGGAATCCCCCACAGAAATACAAGGAGCAGGACTATGAGCAGAAATCAACTGGAAGTATTGGGATTGGCCGTGAGTTTGGCGGTGATGGGCGCGGCCGGTTGCGCGACCAAAAAATATGTGCGCATGCAAACGGCGCCCCTGGTGGAACATACGGACCAGTTGGAAGGCAAAACGGCGGAAAACAACCGGCGAATTCGGTCCACGGACGAGCGGGCGCAAGCTGGCATCCGGCAGGCGCAGAACTCGGCAGAGGCCGCGGGCCAGAGCGCGGAGGGCGCAAACAAGACCGCCGGCGATGCCGAGAGCGCAGCCAACGATGCCGTCCATCGCGCGGATACGCTCGACAGCGTGGTCAAGGGGCTGGATAACTACAAGCCTGTCGCCGATGTTACGGTGACCTTCGGCTTCGACAAATCGGTTCTTACCAGAGACGATCACGAACTGTTGGACAGCTTTGCCGCCCGTGTTGGTTCCGCCAGGAGTTACATTCTTGAAGTGACGGGCGGGACGGATTCAACCGGATCGGCCCAGTATAACTACGAGCTGAGCCAGCGGCGCGCGGATGCAGTGGTGCAATACCTTGCGGCAAGGTATGGGATCGCCGCGCACCGGTTTTATCTGATCGGAATTGGCAAGGACAAGGAAGTAGCACCAAATACATCCCCCGAAGGGCGCAAGCGGAACCGGCGCGTGACGGTGCAATTGCTTTCGAACCTGGTGACGGCGAGCGATATGGGAGAAGTCAGCCGCTAGGAACGCGGCCGCGTGAGTTAGTAATCATAACCACGAACATTGGGTGCCCCAAGTATCGATTTTGAGACCTGGAAAAGTAACAATTCACACGGTCACGGTAATAGGACAGCGGCCGTGTGAGTTCGTCATCTCCCAAGCTCTGAAAGCGGGGCCTGGGGCACGCGGCACACGGATTTCCATGGCAGGTGACAGTCAGCGCTCGCACTTCAAAACCAGGCGGTACGAGCAGGACCACCAAAGAGTCCAAGCCAGTCTGCTAACGGGCACGGGCAGCAACGTTACCTACACCCAACCCCCCGACAACACCTGCCTCACCGCAACTGATCTGCCCAAACACAAGGCGGCGGCTTCGGCCACGTGGCGCCTGGCCTAAAGCATGTTAAACTCCTGCATGCGCTACGAGGGTGGCACGAAGGCGGTCGAAAGCTATCCTGTGGGTTCGGGAAAGAACAGCACCTACTATTACTAGGCCCTGCCGATGTCGAATTTCGCCACCTGGGATCCAGGCGGAAGCGTGCCTGTCCGGGGCACGAAGGAGGTCTCTGCTGAGCTCTAGGCCGGAGCAAAGAGCCTTATGGATCGCAAGTGCTACTCTGTTTCGCAGTGTCCAGAAGAAGGCCGGAACTCGTTTTTCAACCTGAGGTACCGCTTCTGACCGACTTCATTCCTGAACGGGTTGCGTCCAAACTTTCGATCGAAAGGAAACGGGAGTTCCCCCGGCACTGCCGGGGGGAGCTCGCTGATGGAGGAACAGTTATGAAAATGGTCGTCTTGCTTATGTCTTTGCTCGCAGCGGTTGGAGCTCAAGCCGCACCTCCGGAAAATACTCCGGCAGTAACGCTGACCGGCGCCGTGGTGCACGCCGGTAAACTCGATGCTTCCTTGATAAGCGGGCTCCCTACTTACCGGCACTTGGTGAAGCTAGCCTGGCCTAATGGCCAGTATCGTTCCTCCATAGAGGTGGAGGGTTACGCCCTGAAGGACATCCTGGCACGGGCAGACATACAGAAGAAGACGGACGACGGCTTCGACCGGCCCCTGGACACCTTCATTATCGTGAAGGGCAGTGATGGATCCCAGGCGTTGCTGTCCTACAGCGAGATTTTCTTTGCCGCGGGCGCGGGGCCAATTCTCGTCCCGCGGGCCCGGCTTCTGTTGCCCCACAAACATGCTCTGCTGAATAGTGCTGCCAATGATCCGACCGTGTTCCGCTCCGGAATCGAGCGAGACCATATGGATTTGAGCAGTTGCGCGTCTTGCCACGCTGGGCCGAAGCCGCCAGCTATATCCGTACCCAGGGGTTGGCTGCTGGTCGTGCCGCAAGATGAATTCGGCGGGCGCTTCGTGGAGGAGGTAACGGAGATTGCCGTGAGGCAGACGGGCATTCCGGTTAAACCGAACCGCGAGTCCGCCAAGACTAAAACAATTGAAGTTCCTGAGCTTATCGCAGTTGACGGAACCAGGACGATGCTGACACCGAAACGCTATAAGCAATTACCTCAGCACACCTGGAGCAGTGCCACATTTGGCATGGGTGCCGGGTTCCGCGGGTATCACACCTTCCAAGGCGCAGATCTGGATGCTGTATTGCGCCCGCTGCTCCCCGCTGGAACTGATCCCGGAAAGCTCTGGGTGCTCGTTACCAGCGAGGATGGGTATCGTTCTCTCTTTTCGGGGAGCGAGGTCTTTGCAGCACCTGAGGGCAAGAGCATCATGCTAGCAAACCGCAAAGATGGAGCAACTCTTGGCGCGGGATCCGGACTTTATCAAATTGTGCCCAGAGCGGACTTTTATATCGACCGTGGCGTTGTACAGGTAAAAGAGATCCGGATTGGCTTGGTGCCCTGAGTCCGAACGATAGGCAGGCGTGCCGCATTCAGACGACGAATACGTCACGGCTGCCAGCATCACACGTGTGGCTGCAGGTGTCTCTAAACCACGCGCAGCGGCCTTGGCACAGAAGCTCGATGAGTAGAATTTTGGAAGAAGCAAAAACAGAAAAAACCGGCTCCTGTGTCCGCAGGAGCCGGTTTATTGGTTTCTCGTTGGTAGACTCATTGGCGGAGATCCAATGGGCCAAGACCGAATAAATAAGTGCCCTGGGGTGGGCGATGGTCTTAAGGCCGCTCCACATCGGACGAGGAACCAATTTCATGGGTGGCCTGCTGGGCCGCCAAGCTGTTTTCCATCAACCGGATTCGCACGCTGTTGGTGTGCGCCGGCCGGTTGCTATCCAGCTCCTCGCCGCGCGCATTGCCGAGAGCCACAGTGTGCAAACGGTAGACGGGAATCTCGTGCCGCGTAACCAGATAGCGCTTGACCGCTTCACCCAGGCGCGCGGAGCTTTGAATGCCCGCGCTGCCGGAGAGCGGAGAGCGAGCCTCCATCTCCAGAATGTAGCCATGCTGGCCGTCGAGGCTGGCCGCCAGCTCATCCAGCCGTCTGCGCGCAGCAGCGGATAAGACCGGCTGTCCGCCGCGGAATACGATTTCGGTTTCGGTGACTTGATGGAATTGATCCAGGCCATTGACGGTGCCGTTCAGCTCGTCCACGTGGCCTGCGGCCCTCTGGGCCGTAGTTCCAGCCTGCCGGGCCCTGGCGTCCGCGGCCAAGGCCGCCTGATTGGCCGCGTCGGCGCGGGACTGCGCCCGGCGAATACCGGCTTGCGCGCGGCTATCCACGTCCTGGATATCGCGCGCGTTTTGAGCGTTGACCTGATCCAGTTCGCCGAGCCGGTCGTTGATGGGGTCGGTCTGTCTCCTGACCCACTTTTTGCGAGCAAATGGATTGACACGTCCCCAAAAACCCTCCTTCGCCGCGCTGGGGGAGGGCGAGGCGAGCGGTTGCTGTTGCGCCATCGAAGGAGGGTTGTCCTGGGGGGGAGCTGCCGGCTGCGCCTCTTGGGCGAGCACGGGAATTCCGACTGCGAAAGCCAGCAAGAATAGAGCCAACTGCCTGGAAACCAGAATTGAAGTAGTCATATTGCTTTTCATGGTTTATATATCCTCGCCGCGTGATTTGCGCAGATGGTGCGCCTCTGCGCAATGAGCGAATATTGTCCGCCCGCCACTGGATTGAGCAGCTCGTTTGCCAAAGTCATTTCACAGGCAATATAATTGCCATCCTATTCATTTTATTAAGTTTATTAAACTGCGAACAGAGCAGAAAGGCAGGCGCGGATGGCCCTCGAAGGCTGCTCGCTATGTAGTTTTTCTGTGAACCGTGTAGAAATTACCTTGCAAAAACGACCCAGACAGACCCCGATGCGCAATGAATCGCGCACTCCGCATCGGATGGAAGCTAGCGAGTGAGTTCACGGAGCAGGACTTTGGCCTTGGCGGCCAGCGTGTGCGCGCCATCCACGTCGCCCGCGGCCAGCGCCTCCCTGGCCTGCTTGAGGAAGCTCCTGATCTGGGCGGCAATAATTTGCTGCTGGCCGTTCAGGGTGCGGCCAATGCCATTCAAACCCCGCTCTGTTGCCTCCATCGAGCCGACGGTCTCACGCCGCAGGCCGGATGGATCGCCGGAGGAAAGCTGGCCGATCACGCTGACAGCCGGAGTTTCGGGATTGGCGTCAGAAGTGCCGCTGGCAGACTGCTGGGCCGTCCTGGCAGCCGGCTTTCTGTGCCGAACAGGCGGCTTGGAGGAATGCTTCTCGCCTGCGCCGGTTTTTGCAGGCTGGCCAAGGACGGCGCCCACCGAGGAGGACGAACCGCGTGAAAGGGGCTCAGGCTGGGCTGCGGCGGCCGGCGCAAGTGACTGATCCGGCTGCCGATGCGTCTTGTGAAAGCAGGCCGACAGGAGGAGCGGCAACAACCACGCAACATTTCTGGCGTGCAACTTCATCCTCAAAGCCCCTTCTCGTCTGGAACATCTGCCGACTGCAGGCGCCGGCGTCCCTTCGCGGTGGCGATGGGAATGCGCAGCAG
>Ga0326727_10014356_pt1 | contig 17283 bp, 14 predicted proteins | sample MB2enrmetagenome_FD_207643 | JGI IMG/M metagenome (GOLD analysis project Ga0326727, IMG submission 207643) | Lab enriched peat soil microbial communities from McLean, Ithaca, NY, United States - MB29MY | ecosystem: Environmental > Terrestrial > Soil > Wetlands > Peat | place: USA: New York...
TGGGCGGTACGAATGACATAGTGAATGGTGAAGTGCCGCTAGCAACTACACAGGCGAATATCGTGGCGATGTGCAGTCGTGTCGAATCCTACGGCGCCGTGCCTGTCCTCTGTACCGTCATACCCAGCAGTTACCACCTCGCGGAACGGGATAGTTTGAACGCGTGGATAGTTGAGTACGCCAATTTGAAGGGATACCCGATCATCAATTTTTATCCAGTGATAGACAACCCATCGAATCCTGGACATTCAAATCCTGCACTCGTAATGGGTGACGGCGTACATCCGAACCCGGCGGGGTATAGCGCGATGGCAAACGCAATCGACCTCACCATCTTTACGGGGTGACGTTAACCTAAGGTAAGTTGGTTTGAATCTCGTCCTCGGCCACTGATTTTCTTAAGGGGGTGGGTCAAGAGGCAGAAAATGCCCATGTCGCGGTTCAAGGGGACATTTCGTTCTAGGCGACCTGCGAAAATTTGCGGAGCAGCACGGTGATACCATTCAATGGGACCAGTCAAAACGTCCATACATTCTCACACACGGCGTATCGGGTGTTGATTGACGTTATTACAAGCACCCGTTGCCTGATTTAGTCTATGACGTTTATATGAAGTACTGGGCAGACGTCCGCTTTGAAATTTGAACAGATTCTGAAATTTGAACAGATTCAAGCCCAAGTGAAAATAAAAACGGCAGAGAGCGAATAACGGGTGCTTGTAATAACGCCAACTTTAAATCGAAAACGCATTGATTATCTATGAGCCTGCCACTCAAGCAGGCATAGGGAGGAAATCGATGCTACGAAAACTCATAATCGCGTTAATGGTATTAAGCGTCGCAGTGTTGCCGCTGATGGCGACCTGTCCGCTCCCAGCAAACGCGGCGCAGCAAGCCACGTACAATACGTGCGGGCATCTCACCGTGCCTTTTGCAGGAGTCTTCTCAGGAAAGTACGGCAGCCCGGGCCTCGGAACCACGCTGTACAATGGGACTGGCTTCTTTACGTACTGTGGGTGGTCGAAGGTGGATGGGCGTCAAGTTGTATATTACTTAGCTCCATTTACGATGACAATCAAAACCGCAAGAGGGAACATCAACTTACACGTGCCACCTGGCAGCAGCACGTATCAGATTGACAATGGCACCGGACAGTTCGCCCGCGTCATCGCAGGAAGCGGACATTTTTCGCTACACCAAAGTGCACACGGAACCTTCACCGGGTATCTGAACGGAAGCATCGTTTTAGCATAGCGGCGCGCTTAGGCGGCCTATAACGCTGAACCGTCACCACGGCACGTAGCGCGGACGGAGGTAATACTCGCAATACGGGATACGCTCTTCGTTGCCGCGAATCTTGCAGGCCAGGAATTTTGTACATCTGCGACAGTCCATCATTAACGGTACCTTACTTCGCTCCCTCACATTCGTTACCTGTGTCGGGAAAAACTGATGATGGTCACGATTATTGACACCGAGATAACCATGAACCGGGTGCCGACCTATCCTTCTCGTTGAATGTCAACAGCCCAGCTCTGTTGTAACACACTTGTTTCGTACGATGCTTTATTGTGTTGCAAAAGTCTATTCGCTTGCATTCTATTTGGTGAGGGAGCAACTCATGTCGTTAGGTATCAATGTCAGGGGGCCTGAAGGCCTCGTCTTTGCGGCTGAAAGCAGAACTACAGTGGACTGGCCAACTCCAGCCGGCCCTGTCCGTATCAATTTTGACGCTACAAATAAGCTGCTAACATTTAAGGAGCCCCATAACTTTGTTGCTGCTGTTACGTATGGACTAGGGGGGATAGGGAATAGGTCTGCTTACAGCTTCGTACCAGAAATTGAAGCAGAACTCGCCTCAGAAAGTCGTATATCAGTTGAAGAATTCTCTAAGAAGCTGTCTGATTTTTTCATGAATCAGTGGAACAAGATACCAGAGCTGAAAGATTACAAAGGCGCTCCTATGACCTTTATAATGGGGGGATTTAATGAAGGAGAACCATACGGCAGTGCTTATGAAATGTTCATTCCGAACAACCCAGAGCCTGTCGAGTTGCCTCCTTTTGGGATAACGTGGGGGGGTCAGAGAGAACTTGTCGACAGACTCATTAAGGGATATGATATGACACTTCCGCAGAAGTTGTCAGAGGCTTTGTCTTTGACTGAAGAGCAGAAGAGTGCCCTACCGGAAATCATGGCCCCGCTTGAAATAATATTTCCGTTGCCCGCTATGGCATTGCAAGATTACGTCGACGCGGCAATACTGCTTATACGAACCACAATTGAGACACAGCGACTAACAGCTGGTATCAGAGGGTGTGGGGGGCCTATTGACGTAGCGACTATAACCCAACGAGACGGCCTCAAATACGTTCAACAAAAGGAAGTGGTGGGAGAGGGCGGTTTGTTTTCTTAACCCGGTCGGTTTCACCGTATGCGTATTTCGGGATGGAAGGAGATTATAGCTGAATACAGTGCTAGATGTAGTTTCTTGCGATTTCGCTTCATATTCACGTTGTTTCAGCCGTGTGTGCGCAGCCTAAACTAAAATGAAAGGAGAGGTGTCGGGAATACTCGGCCTACTACGAGGCGAGGCCCAGCATGGCGACGCTATCGGCTGGGATCAATCAAATCGCGCCTATGTTATGACGCACGGCGTTTCAAGCGTTGAATGGAAGCACTATCGCCACACACTACCTGACTCAGTGTATGACGTCTACATGAAATACTGCGCCGGTGTGCGTTTAACGATCTAAGCTCATTTCTAACGCTTCCCTGGGCCACGTCTAGCTCGTTCAATGAAACAACGTTTTTATTTACCCGCCCATTTTGGTGCATATCGGGAGACCGTTCGCCCAGGTACGCACGCCATTGGCGTGACTCCAGCTCGTTTTTGGCAACAACGCAGACTGGCGATTCTATTAAGTAGTGCCTCGTATGTCGACCTATGAAATCGCTCGTAGCATTTTACTCACGAACCGGAAATACGAGAATTGTGGCTGAAGCGCTTGTAGGCGCCCTCGGCGCCGACATAGAGGCAATCGTCTCCGACACGCAGGGAAAGGGCATGGGTCAGCTCGTACTGCAGACATTGCTCAGAACTCGCGCGAGAATCGCCCCTCCCAAGAACGATGCCTCGTCATATGATCTGGTCGTTGTCGGCACTCCAGTGTGGGCAAGAAATATGTCCGGCCCCGTACGGACGTATCTGCTGCAGAACAAGAACAAGTTCAAGAGCGTCGCATTCTTTTGCACGTACGGAGGTTCCGGGAGTGAAAAGGCACTCAAAACCATGGAAAAACTTTGCGGAAAGCCAGCAGCTGGCAAGCTTGACATTCTTGAGGGAGATGTTAAAAGCACGGAGTACGCCGCAGATGTAAAGCGCTTTGCAGCTAAGATTCTCGAATCACAGCATCAATGACCGATAGTTACACATACGCAGATTGGGCATAATAAATAACCCGTTTAACGGCATTGTAAGTGCTCAGCGACAAAATCGAGGACGCATTTTCTCTCCTCCAAAGATATTTCCCACTTCACAGGGAAATTAATAGTTCAGACGTGCTGCTGACCGGCGCGTCTTTTCCCCATCCTTGAAGGTGGTGCCCACCTTGTTCTCTCTTTTCCCTATGCCCCTCCGCAATGTCACGCAAACCGCTCCGTGCGGGTCTTGCTGCGGCACACAGCCTTCGGGCGTGCTTATCAGCAGCTCCGCCGGCTCTGCTATCGCAAATGTCGCCGAGGGCTTGCGCTGCGCTCTTGCGCGATTACTACTCTTTTTATACCCTCGTCTCCCGGATCATATCCGCTCCTGATATGCACGCGGCTAGGTCCAGCGCAGTTTATCGGTGTTCCAGTTTCCACCGTTACTAAAATTAACGATTGAACTGAATTGCCGATAGACAAAGAAGCCGCCGTTGAGCGGGTCAATCTTCGCTGACGCGTTGCCAGGAGCGTCTGAAGCTGTATTTCCCAGGTTCGCAGACCCCACTGCATCGTTGTACCATGATCCTGTTCCGCCAAGAGCGTTGCCGCTCTCGTCGAAGTGCGTTTGAAGCACCGGGGCGTTTCCGTCCTCACCGATCCAGACCGTCGGATATGGTTCGTTTCCCGGGCCCGCGCTGGTGTTCCATGCAATTTGAATGTAATAATTGTGGCCTGCGCGGAGTACGGTATCAGTCGGTATGTACCACCGTGCCCCGCTGCCGCCGGTTGTCGCGCGGTAGATGGTAAGTTCACTATTATTAGCGCCAAGTGAGGTGTCAATTTCAAAGAAGAAACCGCCACACGCTTTGTCCCAGATTTTCTGATAGCGCTGACCGGACACTAGTCCGGTGAAATGAAAACCTATCTCCCACGAAGCTACGTTCTGGTTGTTTGTTGCGCTGCCCGCCGGGATGCAGATAAAATCATTTTGCGTGATGTTACCCCAATACGGGTAGCCATTTGATTGGATTTGAAACAAGCTGGGGGTGCTGACGTACGCGTTATAGCTGGCGCCTGCCGTCCCCTGGTTGACCCACGTTGATCCTGTCTGGGGAACGTAATAGATAGTTTGCGTGTCGATCTGGACGTTAACGGTGACCGCGCTGCTGGTAAAGGTTTTGTACCACGCATCGCCCGCGAAGGTGGCATAATAGTACCGTGTGCCGGCTGGCGCCCACTTCTGTGTGAACGTTGCCGTGCCGCTGTTGTTCGTGTTGATTGTCGTGTCGTTATAGCGAACGCCATTGAGGGTGTGCCAAATCTGTATAGGTTGGCCGGTGACGGTTAGCCATTGGCTGGTGGTGGGGTTCCACCACGAGAGCGTGGCGTTGAACGTGACTGACTGATTGACAGCGGGAGTGGTATTTGACGCGGTGAGGGTGACGTTGGTCTGAGCATCGACGTTGATAGTGAGGACGCTGCTCGTCGATGCTTGATGGGAGCTGTCACCGGCGAAGGTGGCGTAGTAGGTACGTTGTCCGGGTGTTGTCCACTTCGTTGCGAAGGTGAGCTGGCCGTTGGCGCTAGTGTTCGCAGTGGTGTCGTTGTAGCGCGCGCCGTTGAGGTAGTGATAGATGGTAACGGACTTAGACGAAAGGGACGTCGTGCCGCTCTTCAGGGTAGCGGTGAAGGTGACGGACTGGTTGACGGCGGGGGTGGTGTTTGACGTTATGAGGGCGAGCGCGGTCGGCATCTTGGTGGTGATGCTGGTGACGTTGCTCGTGGCGTTCGTAGTGGCGGGGGCGTTAAGTGTGCTGCCCTTAGTCGGTGATGCTACGGTCGTGAAGTGGGAGGTGAAGTCACTCGTCGTCTCCGTGCCGTTCTTCACACCATTGTTGGGAATGAACACGGTGTAGCTGGTGTCGTAGGCGAGCGTGGCGTTTGGCTTGATAGCGAGCGTGTCGCTGGTTATGGTGATGGTGGAGTTAACTCTGTTAGTGCCCTTCTTAAGCGCGATGTTGGAGTAGTTCGTGCCTTGCTGGACGGTCTTGTTGAAAGTGACGTTGATCGTCTTGGTGACCGGGACGTTTACAGTGTTGTTGGTGGGGTTGATGGAGGTTATGGCGAACGGGGTCGACTGTGCTGCTGCAGGAATGGTTACAACGCCTGCAAATAACACGGTAATGAGAAGAATAACTACACAAAATGAAACGATTTTGTGCACGCCCATGATTGCCTCGCAAAAGCTTGGAAACTAGATGCCTAAGAACGTTCAGAAGACACTATAAAGGCTCCGGTCTGAAACTGATGGCGAGAGACAACACCAAGTACACTCTAAGATCTTTAAATCGAAAAAAGAAATCATGGGCTAGGAGCTCGGGGGTATGGCCAAAGGAACACGTGGGGGTGCGATCTGTACCTCACTCGCCACTACCGTCACCGAGGGCGTATTATGTCGCGGTCGACGAGGCGTACGTGGCGCTTCCTTGATACTTTCATGAGGAGTGCATAGATGCCGTCGTTCGGCCCCCGCGGGTGAGCGAATACCAGCTGGTGACGTTGGTCTTCGTGGTTGTCTCGTCCTTTGTTCGCAAACGACGCCCTCGTTGGCGTTTCTGGATTAATGGACAGTGATCGTCACGACTTTGCTCGTCGATGCTTGATAGGAGCTGGCACCGGTGAAGGTGGCATAATAGTACCGTGTGCCGGCTAGCGCCCACTTCTGTGTGAACGTTGCCGTGCCGCTGTTGTTCGTGTTGATTGTCGTGTCGTTATAGCGAATGCCATTGAGGGTGTGCCAGATTTGTATCGGCTCGCCGCTCGTGGTGACGGCCACCCATTTGCCGGTTGCGGGGTTCCACCACGAGAGCGTGGCGTTGAAAGTGACTGACTGATTGACGGCTGGGGTGGTGTTTGACGCGGTGAGGGTGGTATTCGTCTGAGCGTCGACGTTCACGGTGACAACGCTGCTCGTCGAGTTCTGATAGGAGCTGGCACCGGCGAAGGTGGCGTAGTAGGTGCGTTGTCCGGGGGAGGCCCAGCTCGTGGTGACGCTGATCTGGCCCGTGGCGTTGGTGGTGTTGGTGGTGTCGTTGTAGCGAATGCTGTTGAGGAGGTGGTAGATCGTGACGTTCTCTCCTGAGAGAGCCGTTCCACCGCTCGTCAGGGCAGCGGTGAAGGTGACGGACTGGTTGACGGCGGGGGCGGTGTTTGACGCGGAGAGGGAGAGCTGGGTGGGCTGCCCGGTGGCAAGTGACGCCGACGTGGTCGCAGGGTAATACACTTGCATGGCTGCGACTATCTTGTCAAATCCGAGCGATTGGTACTGGCTTAGCCCCTGAGGATTGTCACCACACCAGACGTGGAAGCTGGTGAAGCCGACTCCATTAGCATACGACCAGTTCAGCATTGAGAGATACGATGGCGTGCCGCTGCCGCTCACTGAGTTGGCGTATATCTGGTTGTCACCGCCGCTATTAGCCCACGTGCCGGCAAGGATGCCGTTCTGGATGCCAAGCGCAGCGGCCTGCTTTGATCCGTTTTGTATGTACGGCCACTCAGAGGGGTAGTAGCTCTCCCAGCTGTTCGCGACCGTAAATGGGTTCGTATACACCGGGTACCCCCCTTTCCACAGGCCGCACTGGTCGCAGTTGAAGTTCACATAGCCCTTGAAGTAGTGCGCCAGGTACTCGAGGTCGCCGGGCCTTCCGCCTTCCGAGGCGACGTATTGCCAGCCGGCGGTTTTGAGTGACTGGAAATAGCTTGCAAAAGTGGTTATATTGGTGCTCTGAAGCTGTCCGCCGTCCCAGATGGGCATCTCGATGTCAATAATCGGCAGCATATTGTTCGACTTGATCGTGGTGAGCTGCGTCTGATACGTCTGACTGTCGGGGACGACCACACAGACAGCGGTGAATCCCTGTTGTTTAAAATAGGTCAAATTGGCGTTCGTTACCATTGACGGCGCGCAGCCAATCCAGTACTGTATCGGATGCGTCGTTGCGCCGACTACTGGCTGCGCCCCGGCCGCGTTGGGTACGCCAGCGAGGTTTGCCGTGGCGGCGGTGAGAGAGATCAAAACCGCACCTAAAAACAAAAGAAATGCGAACCTTTTGAAACGCTGAGTCCAGCCGTGAATGCGGACACGCGTTTTTTGTTGAGGAGTTGACATCTCTGGCAAGTCTCTGGATGTTAGCACAAAGCTGCAGCGATATGCAGCCAAAGACGAATTGCGGCTTGTTGGCAGTCTCCCTAGTTTTTTTTTGCAATGCTACTTAGTCTTTGTTATTTGTGCCTGCCATTCCGACCGTGCTGCAGCGCTAGAAACGTCAAATGGCACCGATTTTAGCGGCGTGATGAAAATGGGAGCAGGTGCGAGCCCGGACATACCACACCTCACTAGGGGTTCGACTCAAGCACACTAGAGCTCCGTCGTGCTCTCCGCGCTGGTCATGCGCCCGATCGCCGGATTACCTGGCTTCCGAGCATACTTCAGGTAGATGATCGCAAAGCCCAGAAACCACACTGGAAAAAGTATGTAGCTTGCGTAGTCATGAACTGCCCACAGGGCGTTAGCGCCATAGTAGTACCCAGCCGTGAACAACGCCAGCAGCCTCACAAAGTTCTGCAGATACACGCCAACAACACCAAAGATAAACAGTCCGAGCACAGCCTTGTTACTTGGCTTTCGATCTACAAGCATGAGGGCAAAAATCGCCAGAAATATCGCTAACGAATCGCTTCCAGCGCACCTCGTATCGACGTTCACAACAATGTTGTAGCCCATCAGGCTGTTTAGCGTTACGGTGACCCCACTTAGAGTGACAGGCACCCTGGCCAGTTGCAATGTTGACACGCAAAGAACTGCCGTTGCCCTCGGGAAAGGAGCCGCCACTGCGCTTTCGAGTAGCGCCGGAAAAACGACTGCGATACCGAAAACTCCTAGCAGCATGAGCGGTATTTTTGACGCCTTTCCAAAAAAAAGCGTAAATTGAGCGACGACGACAAAAACAATGGCAAATAGAGTTAACGGAAGCGATTCAACAAAAGTAGCAGCGTAGTATAGGAGCCCAAGAGAGGCGCCAGCAAGTATTATGCCAGCGACCACCCATCGACTATCGGTCCCCGTGCGGGCGGCGTCGAGAATCTCCGTTCGCTTAACGTAAACCCACGCGACGCACAGAGCTAGAACTGCCCATAAATAGAACCCGTTTTGCTTTAGCGTGGCGTAATTAAGGGGGGGAGCAACGTGGGCAAAAGCGCTCCAGAAGACCAAAAAAGTGAGAGCGAGGCACGCGAAGAGCAGGCCCACCTTCAGCCTGACGCTTTGATTCTGTCTGAGCTCAGAACGATCCACTGGTTTTGTGCCTCTAACAATCGGTTCAAAAAATGCGCGACTTCAACGGAACTGCTTGCGGCTAACGGTAGCCTTGACTAACGACAGCCTTAATACTGGTTACGATTTTTGAAAACGTGTATAGATATACTTTTTTGTACAAACTCCCATGTTTGAAACCCCTGTTGCGATAAGAATTGACGTTGATAGCGCACGAGATATTGCCCTGGTGCCTGAACTGCTGGACTTATTTCGGGTTTTTGACATCAAAGGGACGTTCTTCGTGACCACTGGTCCCGACCGACTAGCGCTTAACCTCTTCAAGCACGTCGCAAACCCGCGACGTTACCTGAAGTTCATCAGATCGAAACCACTGCGATACCGATTCCAAAGTTTAAACGGGATCTTGCGGAACGTGCGCGTCGAGGCGGCGTGTCCGGCGGCCCTGCTGGGGATTGCCGAAGAGGGACACGAACTAGGATTGCACGGGTATGATCACTATGCATGGATGAATGAAGTACCAAACATGGACGAGACAACTATCAAAGCGCTCATCAGCAGAGGGCTCAATGCGCTCACGGCAGCATCTGCAAGCAACATAGCGGGCTTTGCGTCGCCTGGATTTACCGTCACCAGCGCTTTGCTCCGTGCCATTGATTCGTTTGGCTTCAGTTATTCAAGTGATTTCAAATGCCTAGAGCCGACGTCTCCGTTTTACCCTAAGACTGGCGCAGAGACTCGGCACGTACTGCAAGTGCCGGTTTCGATGGATTCGATCGGCGAACTGTGCGCGAACGGCGTCCCAGAAGACGAGATCAACGTAAGAGTACACGAGAGCGCAGATCGTTGGCGCAGCAAGAGGCTGCCATTCGTATTATACGGGCATCCGTCCTCGGAAGTAGGCTGCTATGCGGAGCTTTTCTCCTCCGTCTTGCAAGACTTGAGCGAAGACGCGCGCTTCACATTCTTAACGCTGGCTCAAATTGCACGACAATGGAAGGTGCGCGTTTGAACTCGTTGAAGATCGCACACATTTATGAGCTCGGTCCGCAGCCCGACGGGGTATTGCTAGGGGGGATTGAAGTTGCACTGCTTGAGCTGTCGAAATCGCTTACAAAACTCGGACACGAAGTGACGATAGTCAGCGGGGCAAGCAGCAGAGCCTCTGAGTTTCGCATTGAAGACGTATCAGTCAAAAACGTTGACCTTGCAGGCTCTATGAAACGCACGTGGGATCCTACGAATCTCAGATTTGCCCGACAGGTCGCATTTCCGTTTGCAAGCCTTGCAGCAGATCTCTCCGGGTTTGATATCTACCACGGCCATTTCTACACGTCAGGCGTGGCAGCAAACGTCTTGGCTCGAAAATATGGGGGGTCAGCGGTCAACACACTTCACGGGTCCTACTATGACATCTGGCGCTACATAGAGCCACCTCTAGTCGCGTCACTCTACAGATTTACAGAACGCTCGCTCGCCCCTGCGCTCGCGCGAATGTCCAAGATGCAGATTCACACGGGCGCGTATTTCGCCCGCAGAGTCATTGGATGGGGCGCACCCGCCGACAAGGTTGTGACAATACACAACGGCTTCGACCCGCGCGAGTTTCACCCCGAGGTTGTTCCCACAGAATCCCTGTCTGACCAAACCGTTCTATTTACCGCGCGAAGACTCGTCGAAAAGAACGGCGTGGACTATCTTATTTTGGCCATGCCGGACATCATCGCGCAACACGATGCCCAGCTTGTGATAGCCGGAGATGGGCCACACAGACATCACCTCGAAAGACTTGTTGAGCAGAACGACCTTCAAGATGCCGTATCGTTTATCGGAGCAGTGCCGCACTCAGAGTTGCCTCAGTACATTTCGGCATCGGATATCGTCGTGATCCCAAGCTTGATGGAAGCGTCCAGCCTCTTCTTAATCGAGGCAATGGCCTGCGAGCGTCCTGTGGTCGCAACGAACGTAGGGGGAATTCCTGAGATATTGAACGACCGCTGTGGCGTGCTCGTGCCCCCACGAGATGTGTTTGCGCTATCACAAGGTGTGAATCGACTCCTAGCTGATCGGAACCTACGAGACGATCTTGCAACGGAGGCTTATGCGGCCGTTAGAGAGGCCCTTACGTGGGATAACGTCGCTCTGAGGACTGAGAAAGCATACGCGAAGGCACTTTCGCGGATGGGTAGCTAACGGTAGTAATCAGGGGCTTTTACTTTTCTGAATTCTACGCAGCGCTTGCACGAATCTAGCGGGACGATTCCAAAAGCGCCGCAGTGCACGTATTTGGTTGCCCCGTATTGCTCGTATCCCATAAACGCCAGACAGTCTATGTCGGGTTCTGTTGTGCTGGTTCCTAAGCCCATACACCCCACAAAAAATCGTTCATATTATTATTATTTATAAGTTGGTGCTCACTTCGTTCGCAAAAAAAAACAGCGTTAGAGGTAGCTCGCTGCGGTTACGCGCGGGCTATGGTAACGAACCCAGTGTGACCTACTCGTGTCGCAGGGCGAGTACCTCTCTTTCCAAACTGTATTTCCCGCTCAATTACCTCAAAAGTCTTGATTTGTGTAAAGCGCGTAAGCGCCCCGCGTGCTTCAAAAGCCTGCTCATAGAACGGAGAGAAGGTTGCAATGAACCCACCGGGCGCTAAATATTCTTTTACCACTCCGATTGCTTTGACGATTTCGTACAAATCGAGGGTGACAAGGTCGAATTCCGTCTCTGAGGTCATTTCGAGCACGTCGCCTTCAACGATATCAATGTTCGTCAGGCCTACGTAGCGCACATTCTGCGCTGCGCGTCTAGCAAAATCAGTGTTGATCTCGTACGACGTTACGTGTTCGGCGACGCTTCCCAAAAAGATCGCTGTGATTCCCGACCCTGCGCCTGCGTCGAGGACGATATCGTTATTGTTCAGACCCGTATGAGCGACTATGGTGCCGATGTCCTTCGGCATCATGGGCGCGCCCGTTCGCTTCAAGTGACGAAAATAGTCAGGAGCGCGGGGTTTGAGCACCTTGAACTCCGTGCCCAGGTGCGTGGTAATTGTGCTTCCGTATTCCAGAGCTCGCAGAATCTCGAGGTTGATGACGCCCGCGTCCGTATGAAGCTCTCCTTCGGATCTAACTAAGAATTGCCTTTCCGCGTTCGCGACGGAGACCAAAAGCGCGTGCTCTACCATATTTTGCTGCTACTGCCCCTTCAATTTGAGGATAGCATCAGCAAGATCTCCGCCGGAAGTCACGAGGGCCTCTCGCGCAGCATCCTCGCTGACTCCCGCCTGTTCTGTAACAATTTTGACGTCTTCATCGTTCACTTTCGCACGCTCTGTGGGCTCCCCGGATATCTGATAGTTCTTAGTTCCTTGCGCCGTCATCACGGTCACCGTTGCGTCTTCGAAAATGAGTTCTTTATCAGAAAGCTGGATGATCACCCGCTCGACGTTTTCCAACTCTTCGACGTCGATCCCCATTTGTTTCATCATTTGCTGTAGTTTTTTGGGACTCATTCCCCGCATGCCAGGAATCATAGAATCACCCACGTTACTGACGCATTCAAAGGATTTTTAAATTATGGTGCAGGATTCGGAAAGTCTAAACGCACAATGCGTCTTTAATCCGTCTCAAGGAAACCCTGCCTCGTTCTCACTGCCACTCCCTTGTTGAATGCACACATCTCTAGTGGGCTCAAGAGAGCCCGACCTGTTGCTATGAGCGCGTCACGTTCGTCGACTAAGAGCACCTCGTCCTGCGCCCTCAAATCAGGGTCAGCATTTATGACGTGTTTTGCAAAGGCTGTTCTTCCCGCCCTGACGAACGGCGCAGATTCGGCGTTCATGATAACCCTCAGCTTAGGATACGAAAAAAATTCGTGGAGCCGACGTGCTCCTAGCTCGCCTAACGTGAAAAGTCCGTCAGACGCACGCAGTGTTGCCACCCTAATTCCGCCGTCGAGAACTTGGCTGACCCTTCGCGTTCGCGATAGCACGAAAGTGACCGTTTCTGGAAAGAGACTCTCTCCGGCACCAGACCCGAACTGGTAATCTGCAATGATCCGGACGCGTCGTAGCACAAGCGTTATATCTCCACGCTATGCATTTTAGGTTTATGCCTCTTGAGCCGTTATCTGCTGAAGAGATGCGGCGCATCGACGAAAACTGCGTTGGGCTCGGCATTTCCAAACTGCAGCTCATGGAAAATGCGGGAAAGGCTGTTGCGGAACGAGTACGGCAGCTCTGCAAAGGTTCACGCGGCTCTTCCAAGTCAATAGCCCTCATCTGCGGTCTAGGGAACAACGGGGGCGACGGCTTCGTTGCGGCTCGACATCTGTCGCGCGATTTTGCCGTTCACGTGGTGCTAGTCGGCCATGAGAAAGCCCTGAAGACTGAAGAATCGCGAAAGAACTGGAAGATTTTGGAGCACTTGGATCACTCGGTGACGCTTTGTCAAGGCGCCGCAATTTTTGGCCCGGAAAGTCCTCTGACGACGTTAGACGGTTATGACCTGCTTGTCGACGCCATTCTTGGAACCGGGTTAGCAGGGCCCGTGCGCGAGCCGGAACGAACTGTTATTCACCTGATCAATCGAGCAAAAATCAAGACACTGTCGGTTGATGTGCCAAGTGGGTATCGAACAGAAACTGTCGTTGATTCAGATTACCTGGTAACTTTTCATGGCCTCAAAGCAGGCACACGGTTAAACGGAACCACAGTCTGCGATATTGGGATTCCACTAGAGGCGGAGCTGTACGCTGGCCCGGGAGATTTGTTGCTGCATCGACGCGCGGAAAGTCACAAGGGCGAAAATGGGCGGGTGCTGATTATTGGTGGGGGCCCTTATTCGGGGGCGCCAACGTTCGCTGCTATGGCGGCGATGAGAAGCGGGGTCGATATCGTGACTGTTGCATCACCAAACGCTGAAATCATAGCAGGATTCAGTCCAAACCTCATAGTTCGGAAGGTAGGCATCGACCGATTCACCACACGAGACGCTGAGAGTCTGATCGAGCTCATTGCCAAGCATGATTCCGTGGTGCTAGGTCCTGGTCTCGGTGCTGACGCAGAGACAATCCGAGCTGCTAGCGCGCTAATAACGGCTTCGAACAACCTAACGCTCGACGCAGACGCGCTCCGGGGCCTTGCACACTCAGAGTATGAGAGCGGCAGAATAGCTGTCACGCCACACGCGGGCGAGTTTGCAGCTCTCACGGGCGCCGTAGTTCCAACCACGCTTCAAGAAAGAATTGAGGCGGTGAAAGCTTTTTCGCGAGATTGGGGCGTAGTAACGCTGCTAAAAGGTCGCATCGATATCATTTCGGATGGAAGGAGACACAGGCTCAACAAGACCGGTAACGCCGCGATGACCGTCGGGGGCACTGGCGACGCCCTAGCGGGGCTTGTCGGCGCTCTCTCAACGCGCCTGGACAAAATGCAAGCAGCTTCAGCAGCTGCTTACCTTAACGGTCGTGCCGGCGACTTGGCATATTCCCGCTTTGGATATAGCCTCTTGGCAACAGACGTTATTGACTGCATAGCAGACGTTTTGTCCGGACGATCAAAATGATCGGCGCTCCGCCCTCTTGCGAGCCCATGACGTTCTCTTTGACAGCGAAGTAACCGTGCGACAGCAATTAAGAGAGAGGGCAACCCAAAGCAAGACAGCAATGAAGACCGTTGAAGTGATACCCTCAGCAGCGAGCCGCAAGTGTTCACTCCTCGGAATTTGAAGGTGCGCAGGCGCTCGGTCGCTTGAGGCCGATGTAGACCCACTGGTCGTAAATGCTGGTATCGTCCCGGTTGTCAATAAGTTCGCCTTCAATGCCAAAGTCTAGCATCGTTTTGTAAATGAAATCAGCCTCTTCTTTTTTGTGCACGGTAAACAACAGAAGCCCCTCACTAATGACCGTGGCAGCCTCTGACAAGATCTTCCGCCAATCAGGTTTGTTGAACTCATAAATGGACCCGAGCATAAAACCAGCGACGCACCTGAACTCGTGGTAGTTGGCGAGTTCGTATTCCGTTAGGCAACGGGCGTCCATCACCAGCGTGTTTTCTTTGATAAGAGTGCCGTAGAATAACCCCTCACAAACTGCGCATTTATCGTTATCTATTGCATACACGTTATATCCAAGCTCGCGGAGCGCAGCGGTGGCCATACCGTTGCCACAGCATACCTCCAGCATCTCTTCCGCGTTGAAATCGTATAATAGGTCTATTTTAGTCTTAAAAAGCAGCTGTAAGCGCTCCTGACGCTCGGGCGAGTATGCTAGTACCTTAGCTCGTCTGCCGCCGTAACATTCACAGGATTCACCACTCACCAGCAGGTCGCACAAAAGTACGCATACCGCCGCGTGAAAATCGGCTGTCTCGATCACAAACGATCGCTTATTGTCGGATTTGGCCCCCTGATACAGCGCTCTGGCATAGCTATCGAACTCTGGATCAAACCGGACTATGTCGGTGACTAACGTCCAAAAATCCTGCTTGAAGACAATTCCGCGTATTTGGCCTTCACAAATGAACGAAACGATTGCGTCAATCGGTGAATCGAGCATCTCTCGAAGAAGAAACTTCGAGAAAGTAGTATCTCTTAGGCCTGCGTACGTGTCGTCTACGAGCAGCACACTCGTCGCGCTAAGCAGCTTCTTCAGATCCATTTCAATGACTCTCGTGTGCACAGCCAACCGCGTCTTCAAGTGTTATGCCTTTCCTCGCAAGGTAGCGGTCGATTCCGTCTGCCACACGCTTAAAGATCGATAGATCTCCGGCCACGGCCGACCCGATCTGAATGGCCTTCGCTCCTGCCATAATGAGCTCCAAGGCGTCCTCGTAACTGCCGACTCCCCCGACCCCGACAACAGGGATCCTAAGAGCTTCGTAGAGATCATAAACACATTTAACCGCTACCGGCCTTATCGCACCGCCTGAAAGTCCGCCAAACACGTTACCCAAGACAGGCCTTCCACTTTCCACATCGATCGCCATTCCCTTGACGGTGTTTATCGCCACTACAGCGTCAGCTCCACCTTTTTCTGCTGCGTGCCCTATTTCCGTGATATCAGTTACGTTAGGGGTGAGCTTGACCCATACAGGAAGTTTGACCTGTTTTTTCACAGAGCGCGTTATAGACTGGACCAGTGCCGGCTCTGAGCCAACTTCGATTCCATACCCCCGGGCGTGGGGGCAGCTTAAGTTAAGCTCGAGGGCGTCGGCGAACCGGCAAAACATTCTGGCTAGCTCAACGAATTCGTCTGCGTTGGCGCCAAATATGCTAACGATTAGTGGTTTTCGTTCGGCTTCGGCAATCAGCTGCTCAAGTTCGTCGGTAAATGCGAGCCCCGCGTTGGGTAATCCAAGCGCGTTAAGAAATCCAGATGAGGTCTCAACGAGGACGGGCCCGGGATGGCCCTCGCGAGGCGTAAGACCTACTGACTTTGTCACGACGCCTCCGGCACCGCACGTCATGATACGCCTGAGCGAAGATGCAGCAGATCCCATAATCCCTGCGGCGAGCACCGTGGGGTTACTAAACGTCAGTTCGCCGATGTGGACGTTCAATTCATCACTCCCAGCCGACAAACTATAAATTTGCCCCAAGATATATAGAACCGTCTATCACTCTAAATAAGCGCCATCACATCCGTTGCGAAGACTGGCGCAACTGACGGCAAAATGGGCTATGGCACGCATCAAAACTTGGTTTGGAGATATCGAACTGCATAACGACGAGATCGTCCGCTCGCAGGCCTTAAAGGCAGACGTCGACGCTATGGCACAACGCTTACAGCGAGAGGACTTTGCCGATTTCGATAAGGAATGTAGAGGTCGTCTCAGGGAGATTGCAATCAAACTTCAAGTTGTCAACTCCGAGAGCGAATATGTTTCACTACTTCGCGCTGTTATGATACAAAGCGCGAAGGAACGGATAGTCACGGCGTTTGCGCAGCCCGACGCGCGCATCATCCAACTGATCGATGGTATCGACGACATTGACGAATCGATAAACTTGCTCTCTGAACGACTTTCGGAGTGGTGTTTGCTCACGTCTGAGACGTCTATGCCAGAGGACCTACTGGAAGCTTTTGTCTCCTCACCTTCCGCACAGTCACCGCTGGCGCATGAATTTGCCGGTTCCATACGCCAACTTTGCGAATTGAGGCAGAAAATAGCAAACGCCATCGAGCTTGAAATGCGCACCACTGCCCCCAATCTCTCCATGCTCGCTGGTGAACTGCTCGGGGCGCGATTGATCGCTCGAGCAGGGGGCCTAGGGCCACTCGCAAGAATGCCGGCTAGCAGGATTCAGGTAATAGGCGCTTCCAAGGCGCTATTCAGGCATATAAAGTACGGCACAAAACCGCCTAAGCACGGAGTTATTTTTCAACATCCGCTCGTTCGCGGCAGTCACCCGAACAACAGAGGAAAGATTGCAAGAATCTTAGCTGCAAAAATAGCCATTGCGGCTCGTTTAGACTTCTATTCGAAAAAGGTCTATCCTGAATTATTAAGCCAATTGGAAA
>Ga0326727_10014358_pt1 | contig 17282 bp, 15 predicted proteins | sample MB2enrmetagenome_FD_207643 | JGI IMG/M metagenome (GOLD analysis project Ga0326727, IMG submission 207643) | Lab enriched peat soil microbial communities from McLean, Ithaca, NY, United States - MB29MY | ecosystem: Environmental > Terrestrial > Soil > Wetlands > Peat | place: USA: New York...
GTCCATCGGCAACCAGATCTCCGGCATTCTCAACGAGGTGCAGTCGCTGGCCAATACCAACTACCAGGGGCAGTACATCTTTGCCGGCGGCCAGACTTCCACGAGTCCATTCAGTACCTCGACTGGCGCGTCGCCGGCTATCACCGCATATAACGGCGACAACGACATCAACTATCTTGAGACGCCCAACGGCCAGAAGGTCCAGTTGAATGTGCCCGGCAGCCAGATCTTTCTGGGCACCGGCGCGAACAGTGTCTTCGCCGCCCTGAACTCCCTGGTGGCCGACTACTCGACCGGCACGGTGAACACCACCCAGGCCGTGAGCGACACCGAGGCGCTGAGCACGGCGTTGAACTACGTCTCGCAGAAGCGCGTGACCATCGACAACTCCATTACCCAGCTCACCGCGGCCTCCGACGCGGTGACCAGCGGTGAGACCCAGCTGACCGCCGCGCAGACCAATCTGATGCAGGCCGATGTGGCCCAGATCTCCACGCAGCTTTCGCTCTCCGAGACCCAGCAGACGGCGCTCGAGGACGTAATCGCGCAGCTCGACTCGCAATCGAACAGCCTGTTCAGCAAGCTGGGGCCGTAGGCATTGCGTCCACAGAGAAGCGGCAGGCTTCGCTGTCCCAACCGGCGCTCTGCCTCGCCGTCTCCCGCTCCGGCCCTGCGCGCCGGGAGTAGATCCGTCTATACTTCATTCAGAAGGAAACACATTGCTCGCTCCGATCCGATTCATGTGGAATGCGACTCGCGGCCATCGGCTGGATTTCTGGCGCAGCCCATACATGCGCTGGCGGGTTGAAACCTACTCCGGCATGCCCGCCGAAACGCTGACCATGGGGAAGATACTGGGCTTCTTCTGGGTCTCGCGCTGGGAGTTCCTGAGCTACCTGGTCTGGATGGACCGCCTGGACCGCGAGGTGCGCAAGCGGGCGTGAGGCAGGGCGGGCGCCGTTGCCGCAGCCGGCGTGATATAGCGGCGAGCGGATTCAAACCAAAGGTGCGGCTTCCAAGTCGGCGGCAAACCGCCCACTGCCCCGTCTCTGAGCACTCTGGCCCTGAGGTAGGCGAGCCAATCCGCATTGACCTTATGCCACTTTCTTCTCTACGAGCTCCTGGAGCGCGGCGCATCCGCCTTCGATGGTGCGAGCCAGTCTTCGGTCGGCTTGGGCTCCCCTCATAACCTCGCCTGTTGATACGTCGAAATATGCGATGTCTTCGGGTGCAATTTCGATCTGGCCTTCGCAAGCCTGGTAAATGACGCGCAGCATAACGCGCACGACATCTTCGATTTCCTTCTCTTTCCGCACTCCGAGCTTGATCAAGCGAATTCTCTTCCCATCGTTGACGGCCAAATCGGGCGTGGCGGAAATCCTCACGGAGTGGGAAGAGTAGTGAATCCTCGGGCAGGGCGTGATTCTCCACGTCCGACTAGCAAATAGCCTCATATAGGCTTCAACAGCCATCACATTCATGCCGAGTTGCGTTCGGGATTGGCGGGTCTCCGCGGATTGCCATTTCTCGGTCAGCTTTTGCAACTCATCTTTTAGAAAGTCCTGGTTGTTGCCCCTTTTGTGGTACGACCTGATGATGCGGATCGCACGCGCGTAATATCTCCGCGGTATTTGCGTTTCGGGCGACCGCGGCCTCAGTATTCCTCGAACCGTCGTAGACTTTTTGCTCGGGCTTCCAAAAACGAATTCGGCGAATGCCCTTGCAGAGATCCTGATTTCCATGTTTCCTCCAAAGTGGGGTGTCGTCTCCGGGTGAAACTGCTCGGAGGCGGCTGCCCCGGCTAGCGCCCTTGTGAGTTCAACCTCCAGCAGTCGTCGCACAAGCGAAAACCGCCGGTGCCAGGCTGGCGTTCCCAGACGGGGATGTCCCGCCCGGGGGCGCAGGCGCCGTTATTGTGGTGCACGCGGAGATTTGCGGGCTTCTGAATTTCATTGACCGAGTGGAAGGTTGCTACTTGAGGCATCTTTTTGCTCCTTTTCCGCCCCGTTTGAGCGAGGCAATGGGGTTTCTGCTCACATATTAGCATCGATTGAGCGATACGCTGGGTGTATTGTGTGGAAATCTGGTACTATTTAACAAATGTGGCTCAGTTGGGACGAATAGAATGCCAATGAGGGCAGGTGCGTGGATATTGCCGAGAGATCAAGGCTTAAAGGGATTTTGACTATGGCGTTCTCGCCTAGCGCTCCCGTGAGGAGCCTCGACTCCTTCTCGGGGCGGGATGAACAGCTTCATCGAATCACCGAAGCCGTCCTACAGCCCGGGCGCCACGCGGTTGTGTATGGGGAGAGAGGCGTTGGAAAGACATCGATGGCGAATGTGCTGCCGGAAAAGCTCGAGCGCTTAGGGCGGTTTGAGTATCAAGTGGTCCGCCACAACTGCTCGTCGACTCCGGCGTTCCGGTCAATGTGGGAGGCAGTGTTTCGTGAATTCTCGATAAAGCGCCAATTGGCGGGTTCTAGTCCAGCTCCACTGCTCAGCTATCTTCCTGATGACGCTGGTCCTGAGGACGTCAGATTGCTTCTGCAGCAGCTAGGGGGAACTGCGGTCATCTTTGACGAATACGACCGTGTACCCAAATCGTTTCCGATTTCGGGCCTGCTGGCCGATACGATCAAGAGCCTATCCGATCATGCCGTGGACGCGACCATCATCTTGATTGGGGTTGCGGACTCGATTGACGAATTGATGACAGAACATCTTTCGATTGAGCGCGCAATCGTGCAGATACAGCTGGCCCGAATGTACGAAGGGGAGATGCTTTCGATTCTCGAAAAGGGATTTAAGCAAGCAGAAATGGAGATTGACCTCGACGCGAGGTACGACATCGCCGCCCTTTCGCACGGATTGCCGCACAATGTCCACGAGTTGGGTCGCCTAGCCGGGTACGCCGCTCTCGACTCGGGTCGTACGAGAGCAACCCAGGATGATGTCGAAACCGCCATTCGAGAGGCTGTGAAGAATGCGGAACACACGGTACGCTCTGCGTACTGCTCGGCGACATCGAGCTCGCACCAAAACAACATCTATCAGCAGATTCTCTTGGCCTCCGCTCTATCGCCGACCAACGATCTGGGGTACTTTTCCGCAGGAGACCTTCGAGAGCCGCTCTTGGCAATTGCACATAAAAAATATGGAATTGACGGCTACATGAAGCACTTGAACTCATTCTGTGAGGAGTCAAGGGGGAGTGTCCTTGAGAAGAGAGGAGAACGGCGCAGATACCGATTCAGATTTACAGATCCTGTAATGCAGCCCTTTGTGATCATGAAGGGCGTTGCGGATCACCTGATCACTAAAGCAGAGGTGACGGAATTCCAGCAAAGGTATCGCGCAGCTACGCCCGGTTCTCTTTTTTGATGTCACTTCGGCGGAAAGATGCGCGTCAGGGCGACCTTGATTCGACGAAACCGCCCTCCCCTCGCCCACCGCTCCCGATGATGCACCGGACAAGAGCCGGTGCATCGGCGGTAGTCGCTCAGTGGTCTTCGCCATGGCAAGATCGGGTTCGGGCGCGTCATCCGCCAAACGTGAAACTGCGCCGCGACCAAAGCCGGCGGCCACCGCATCCTATAATGAAGAATGGCCGGTTGCGCCCTGAGCCTCGCTGAGGGGACAGGGACGCGGCCGGACAACTTCTTCGCGGTGCCTTCCCTTTGAATGACTCCATCACCATCCGCGGCGCGCGGACTCACAACCTGAAGAACATCGCCTGCGAGATTCCCCATGGGATGCTGACGGTGATCAGCGGGGTCTCGGGATCGGGGAAGAGTTCGCTGGCCTTCGACACCATCTACGCCGAGGGGCAGCGGCGGTATGTGGAGTCGCTTTCGGCCTATGCGCGGCAGTTTCTGGAGCGGATCGAGAAGCCCGATGTGGACCTGATCGACGGGCTGGCGCCGGCCATCGCCATCAAGCAGAAGAACTCGACACGCAACCCGCGCTCGACGGTGGCAACGGCGACCGAGATCTACGATTACCTGCGCCTGCTGTACGCGCGCTGCGGAACGGTGCATTGCGTCTTCTGCGACGGGCTGGTCAAGCGCGACTCGATGGACGAGATTGCCGAGGCGATAGCGGGACTGGGCGAGGGAACGCGGCTGCAGGCGCTGTTTCCAGTGGCTGTGGCAACGCCCGAAGCGGAGCCGCCGGCGAGGCCGGCAAAGGCCGCTGTGCGGACGGCGAAGACGGCTGCCAAGTCCAGGCCGGTAGTGAGCGGAGGCGATTCGCCGCACACCGAGACGCTGAAGGCGCGGTTAGCCGAGTTGCGCTCAAGCGGCTTCAACCGGCTCTACCAGCAGGGAAGGATCTTCGAGTTCTCGACGCCGGAGTCGCTGATCGACCTGGACCTGACGCTTCCCATCTTCGTCCTTTTGGACAGGATCGTGGTGAGCGCGGAGTGCCGCTCGCGGATTGTGGACGCAGCGGAGATTGCCTACCGCGAGTCCGGCGAAGTGATCTTCGAGGAGGTTCTGCGCCCCACAGACGAAGACCTGTCCGTCCACCCCAAGATGCAAGGACCGCTTCTTGGGGACCCCGGTGTGGCGACCCCGAAGCCCCGCGAAGAGGATGCGGAGCGGAAGCGGCATCGCTTCAGTGGCGCGTACGAGTGCAAGAGCTGTCATAAGCCGGGCAGGGAGCCGGAGCCGCGGCTGTTCAGCTTCAACAATCCCTTTGGAGCCTGCCCGCGCTGCCAGGGCTTTGGCAACACGGTGGACTTCGACCTGAACCTGGTGATTCCGGACAAGAAGCTGAGCCTGAATGAAGGCGCCATCGACCCCTGGAACCGGCCCAAGTACCGGCCGTGGTTTGCCGAGCTGCGCAGGCAGGCGGAGGCGCTGCAGATTCCCATGGGCGTGCCCTGGAGCGACCTGCCCGATGCGGCGCGGGAGACGGTGCTGCGCGGCAAGGGCAGCTTCGTGGGCGTTTGGGGCTTCTTTGCGCAGATGGAGCGCAAGAAGTACAAGCTGCACGTGCGCGTGATGCTGAGCAAGTATCGCGGCTACGCCGAGTGCCCGGACTGCCGCGGGCAACGGCTGCGCGCCGAGGCGCGGTCGGTGCGGATCAATGGGCAGAATATCTGCCAGGTGACGGCGCTGACGGTTGCGCGGGCCAAGGAGTTCTTTGCGGTGCTGAAGCTGACGCCGATGCAGGAAGAGATTGCCGGGCCGATTCTGGAGGAGGTGCGGCAGCGGCTGAGTTTTCTGGATGCCGTTGGCCTGGAGTACCTGACGCTGGACCGGCTGGCGTCGTCGCTGTCGGGCGGCGAGGCGCAGCGGATTCAACTGGCGACTTCGCTGGGATCGCGTCTGGTGGGCGCGCTGTATGTGCTGGACGAGCCGTCGATCGGGCTGCATACGCGGGATACGGCGCGGCTGATTCGCATCCTCAAGGAGTTGCGCGACCTGGGAAATACGATTCTGGTGGTGGAGCACGATGCGGATGTGCTGCGGGCCGCCGATCATCTGCTCGATCTGGGGCCGGGAGCGGGCGAGTTTGGCGGCAAGCTGCTGGCCGAAGGGGTTCTGGCGGAGATCGAGGCCAATCCCAACTCGCTGACCGGGCGGTATCTATCGCGGCAGGTTTCGATTCCCGTGCCCACGCGGCGGCGCGCGCCGGGGCGGGAGCGGCTCATCCTGCGCGGGGCCCAGGCGAACAACCTGCACGGGCTGGACGTGGAGATTCCGCTGGGAATGCTGGTGGCAATCACCGGAGTTTCGGGGTCGGGCAAGTCGACGCTGGTCCACCAGGTGCTTTACCGGGCCGTGGCGCGCGCGCTGGGCCAGTCGGACGGCGCCGACCCATCGAGCGTGTACAAATCCCTGACCGGCGTTGAGCGGCTGAACGATGCGGTGCTGGTCGACCAGACGCCGATCGGGCGCACGCCGCGGTCGAATCCGATTACCTACATCAAGGGCTTCGACCTGGTGCGGGAGCTGTTCGCGGCGCAGCCGGAGGCCAAACGGCTCTCGCTCACGCCGGGGCACTTCTCCTTCAACGTGCCGGGCGGGCGCTGCAATACCTGCGAGGGCGACGGCACGGTGACCGTGGAGATGCAGTTCCTGGCCGATGTGGAGCTGCCCTGCGAAGAGTGCAAAGGCACGCGCTACCAGGCCAGGATCCTCGGGGTCGAGTACAAGGGCAAGAACATCGACGATGTGCTGCGCATGACGGTGAAGGAGGCGCTGCGCTTCTTTGCCGGGCAGACCAAGCTGCTGGAAAAGCTGGCGGTGCTGGACGAGATCGGTTTGGGTTACCTGCGGCTGGGGCAGTCGGCGACCACGCTCTCGGGCGGCGAGGCGCAGCGGGTGAAGCTGGCCGCTCACCTGGCGCAGGTGCGCGCGGCGAATGCTACCGCCAAGCCTTCGCAGGCCAGCCGCGTGCTTTACATCCTGGACGAGCCGACCACGGGGCTGCACTTCGACGACGTATCGAAGCTGCTGACGGCCTTTCGCAAGCTGATCGACGGCGGCGGCTCGCTGATCGTCATCGAGCACAACCTGGACGTAATCAAATGCGCCGACTGGGTGATCGACCTGGGACCGGAGGGCGGCGAAGGTGGCGGACGGATTGTTGCCGAGGGCACGCCCGAGGAGATTGCGGGGAATCTTCTGTCGCATACGGGCAAGTGGCTGGGACGGGTGCTGTAGAGCGCGGCCCGGCAATGGTCAGGCGAAGGACCCGGCGGGAAGCGGATCGCGGGTTGAGAAGCACCAGCCGTCGCCGTGCAGCCAGCAGGTCTCGTCTTTGTCATGACGGTCGCATCGCAGCGATCTAACCCCCGAGCCCCGGTCGCGGCGGAGCGAAGCGGAGAGCCGGCTGCCGACTTCGGGGTCGCGCGCTCCGCTGAATCCAATGAAGTAGACTCCAAAGTCCAGCCAGGCCGCAAGACTCTGCTCGCTGGTGCGGATCAGGAGCGCCATGGCTCCGGCTCCCCCTGTTGAGGTCAATGGAAACAGGAGCTTTCCGCCGGGCTTAACGGCCGCGAGCCAGGACGGCAGCGGATGCGTCGCGCCTGCGCTGGCGACAACGACGTCGGCGGCTTCAAACGGACCCATTGTGCCGTCGGCTCGGACCACGGCGACCTGAGGCCAGGGAGCAAGCGCCACGCGCGCTCGTTCCGCGAGTCCCGCGTCGATTTCGATCGCCGTGATCCTGCCTTGAGGACCGGTGAGTTCGGCCAGGATCGCGGTGTAGTAGCCTGTGCCGCAGCCGAGATGGAGCACAGAATCGGCGGGTCGGAGGCCGAGCCGGTCAAAGAACTGCGCCCAAAGACTGGGCTGGCCGTTGTTGATGCCCTTTGCCTCGTCGAGAGCGATGAGCGCGTTGTGATAGACGTGCCGCGGATCTGCGTCCCTGGTCGTCCAGTACCCCCCTTGCCCCATCATCCTCCACGGACCCGGCCCGACGAAGCGCTCGCGCGGCACGGTTGCGAAGGCAGCGAAGAGAGCGGGAGAGGAGATGTGCGTGAGGAAGCGCAGTTCCTCGGCATAGAATTGCCGAGCGCCGGCGACCGGATCGGTCATCGAGGACTCCGTTGGGGGGAATGCATGTCTTCATCCTAAAGCGAAACCAGAGTTTGTGTGCCCTGGTGAGTTCAGTGCCGGGTCGCCGCTCCCTGGTGGTCGCGTCGACTTGAGGGTTGCGGTTTCGGGGTACAGTCACTCTGGTTTCGCTAGAGCGGACGGATATTCACGCCCGACGAATGCGGTTGAGCGATGCGCGGAAGTACGGGACGAACGCGATGGGAGGGCGGCGCTATACCAGGATGACCAACTCGCTGTATGGCTTGAGCTGCGCATCCACGGTAAGCAAGTGCAGCGGCTCGCTGATGGCCTGGGCGATCAGGAGGCGGTCAAACGGATCGGCGTGATGCATGGGCAAATCGGCAACGAGTAGAGCATGTTTCGACCAGACGGGCAGTTCCTCGAAGCCGTTAGCCTCGATCTGCTGGAAGAGTTCCAGGGGATCGGCGTTCATCTTGCCCAGGCGAACCTTGATTGCAACCTCCCAGATGGAGGCTGAAGACACAAAAACCTTCTCTGCGCCGCGCATCGCTTTGAAAGCTCCGCGTGAGAGCCGTTCAGGTTCATAAAATGACCAACAGAAGATCTGCGTATCCAGCAAGAGACGCATTATCGTCCCTCAAATTGCGCGAGAAGATCGTCGGGAAGCGGCGCGTCGAAGTCGTCCGCGATCCAACCTTTTCCTTGGAGCGCCCCGAAGTTGATGGTCCGTTTCTCCTTCTTCAGGCTGGTCAGTCGCGCAATGGGCTTGCCCGCGCGGGCGATCACCACGTCGGTGCCGGAGGAGGCCAGATCGACGAGCTTGGAGAGCTGGGTCTTGGCTTGGTAGATATTGACGGTTTGAGGCGCGGAACTCACAGTCTGCATTGTGAACCTCCCTGACCAGACTAGGTCTAGTCTAACATGATTCCTGAATCTGTTGCCCCGACTTGGGCTAAGGAGCCTCACGCTGATGGCATGAAAACCGGGCAGTTCAGCTCTGCCGCCGCGGCGATTTGCCATAAGAGCAGCGGATTGGGTAGAAAGGATGGTGCCAGTCAACGATAAAGTGAACTGCGCCGGGATGAAGTCGTCTTCGGCGGCGTGAGTTGCGGGCGCATCGCGGCAACGGCTCTTGAGGAGGGGGAAGTCATTTTGAGCATTTCTAATGGATCGATGGGGCCTGAGCGCGAACAGCTGCTGAATGAAGCGATTGAAGCTCCGCTGATTCCCGCCGGAAGGCTGATGCCCTTCATGGTGGTAACGGCGCTGTTTTTTCTGTGGGCCATCCCCAACAATCTGAACGATATCCTCATCCGGCAGTTCATGAAGTCGTTCAACATCAACCGGTCGAGCGCCGCAGGGGTGCAAATCTGGTTTTACCTGGGGTATTTCCTGCTGGCCATACCTGCTGGGCAGTTGATGCGGCGCTTCGGATACAAGACCGGCATCGTGACCGGGCTGGTGCTACTGGGAACTGGGTGCTGGATGTTTTACCCCGCGGCGCAGGCAGGGTTGTACGGGTTCTTCCTGGTGGCGCAGTTTGTAATTGCCAGCGGGCTGTCGTTTCTGGAGACAGCGTCCAATCCCTTCATTGCGCAGTTGGGGCCGTCGGGATCGAGCGAGCGGCGGCTCAACTTCTCGCAGGCCTTCAATCCACTGGGATCGATTACCGCGGGCCTGATCGGGACGGTCTTCATCTTTTCCGGCGTGAAGTTGACCGACGCAGAGGTTTTGGCGAAGCAGGCAGCCGGGACTTATCAGGCTTATCTTCACACGGAGTTGCTGCGGGTGGTTGCGCCGTACCTGGTGTTGGGAGCAGTGGCCCTGTTTTGGGCAGTTCTGGTGGCGCTAACCAGGTTTCCCGTATTGGGCGGGGAACATGATGCGCATCATCCAGACGTAAAGACGGCGCCGGTGAAGTTGCTTCAGCGGCACTTTGTTCTGGCGGTGCTGGCACAGTTCCTTTACGTCGGCGCGCAGGTTGGCACCTGGAGCTATTTCATCCAATATGTGGAGTCTGCAACCGGAGTGGGGGATAAGGCGGCCGGGTACATGCTGACCGGCACGCTTGCGGCTTTTGCCGTGGGGCGCTTCAGCTCCGCGTGGCTGATGCAGCACTTCCAGGCACGGACGATGCTGGGCGTCTATGCGGTGGTGAACGTGGTCCTCGGGCTGGTCGCGGTGACGCGGCCGGGTTGGCTAGGCGCGATCTGCCTGCTGTTTACGAGCCTCTTCATGTCGATCATGTTCCCCACAATATTCGCCCTGGGGTTGAAGGGGATGGGCGAGAAGACAAAGACTGCCGGCTCGCTGCTGGTGATGGCGATTCTGGGCGGGGCCGCGCTGACCAAGTTGATGGGGATGCTGCCATTGCAGGCCGCCTACCTGGTGCCGGTGGTCTGCTTTGCCGGGGTGGCGCTGTATGCATGGTTTGGAGGCGAGCACCAAGCCGCCGAGCCGGCGAGCTAGCAGGTCGGCAAGTTAGCGGATTCGCGAGGAGGCCCCTGGATCGGGGCCTCTTCTGCATTCAATTCATCGGCAAGTAGACCAGGTCGATGCCCTGGCCTGCCTTGGGGTCTTTGTTGCGCGAGTACTGGCGGGTCAGGTCGTTGTCCCAGTGCTCGGTGACGCCCAGGCTGGCTACCGGCTTGCCGTTCTGGCGGTAGGCCGTTCCCGATGGCGGATGATCGGCAAGAGCCTCTTCCTGGAGATAATCGTCGGCGTTTTCGCGGATCAGGATGCGGGAATGACCGTTTTCGTCGAGGTTGTTCCTGGTTTGCGACACAAGAATATCAAGGCCGACCGAATCCAGCGCGACGCCGTCGAGCGAAGCCAGAATGCTGGATGGCCAGTCGGTGTTGGCATAGGGCTCAACGCGGTTGTTGAACGGAGCATTGGGGAAGTGGAGGGGGTAAGACTGATGGCGGCGGCCGCAGTAGAGGCCGTCGAGCACGTAGAGGATGGTCTTGGCGCCAAGGTTCGGCGACGCCGCCAGATCGACGATGGGCGAGTAGGCGTGGGGCGTTGCGCCCTGGTTGGTGTTGATGGCGTAATGCAGCTCGGGCGTGCCCTTGATGGAGCCGAAGTGGTTCTTGCCGGTCATGGTGATGGCGGTTTGGCCCTCGTCGCCGCCTTCGGAGGCCGCGTAGGGATAGGAATGGGCCTTGAGCAGGGCCAGATTCACCAGGTAGGTGGCGTCCTTGATCTGCTGGGGGATGAGCTTGGCGTCGTTGTAGGCGTTGGCCGAGTAGCTCACGCCCTCGACCCACTGCGCCGCTTCCAGGCCATGGTAGTTGCCGTAAGCGGTATTCTTCGGCTGGGCTGGATCGGGCGGGTCGGCCTGGACGAAACGCACATCTTTGTACTCGCTCCAGATCGTGGTCAACATGCCGGGATAGATGTCGCGGCGCGCGTCGTAGACGACGATGTCGGCTGGAGGCACATGGCCGTTGTTCACCAGCTGGCGCACCATGGCCAGCGCCACCCGGGGCGAGACGTTGACGATGTTGCCCGGCCCCGCGACGCTGCTGTTGTTGAGGTTGACCTTGACGGCAACGATCTCGCCGGCGCGGTATCCCATATTCTTGAGGCCCCGCGAACGGCTGTTGTAGTAGGTGAAGACGGTCTTCCAAGCCGCCTCGTCGCTGGACGCTCCGGTCAGCTTGCGCAGGGTTGCGGAGAGCATGGTGTCCACGCGAGCCTGGTCGGTGCTCGATTGCATCCACCACTGGTCGGTGGCGGACTCGATGTGGCCGGTCCAGTGGGCGGCTTTGGGGTCGCGCGCCCAGACGACGCGGCCCGGATAGACGCCGCGGGCGACGCCGAGGGGGACGTTGCGCTGCTTGGGCTGGAAGTCGTAGCGGGTTGCGACCTCAGCGGCGGCAATGGCCCTGGAGCGTGCCAGCCAGAAACCGGTTGCCACTAGCGTGAGGGCGCATAGACCGAGGGCGGCCCAGCGGTAGCGGCGCACCAACTGGCGGAGCGCGGCGAAGGAGAAGATGCCGGCCGCCGAGGCGCAGACCCAAACCACAAAGGCGCTGGCGATGGGGAAGGCCGCCCGCTGGCAGGGATAGGTTGCGCGGCTGGGCTTGGGAAAGACGCGGAGAAGAAACCACAGCAGGGCTGCAAGCCCGACGAATGCGGCGCTCAGACGCGCGAGTCTTCCGGCGACGCCGGGCCTAGTTTCATCCATCTCTGTCTTCATGGTCCCCCACGCGGGCAGTGCCCGCAACTATGGGAGCATGGGAACTGATGCGCGGGAGGTGACTCGCATCACAGGGAGCGATTCCCGCTGCCATGCGGGACGGGCGATTCCCCGCGCGCTAGAGCATTTTCGGCTTGACCGTTTACGGTTCAAATTGAGATTTGTGCTCTCCCACCCTTGAATCAAAAGGCGATTCAAGGATGGGGCACCCAGCGTTTTGTTAACACTCGACCCGAAAATGCTCTATCCCTGCCGCACCTGGGCCAGCACCTTCAAATAGGCGCGGGCGGTTTCCGTGATGGTCTCCGGGGTTCCGGCATCGACGGCGGCCAGGTTGACGAGGTCGCTGCCCACGCCCAGGGCGTGTGCGCCGGCCCTCAGGAAGCCTTCGGCAGTTTGCAGCGTGACGCCGCCGGTGGGAATGAGCTTGAGGTGCGGGAAGGGCGCGAGCAGCGCCTTCAGATAGCTGGCGCCGCCCACTGCCGAGCAAGGAAAGACCTTGACGTAGTCCGCACCGGCGTTCCAGGCCGTGATGACCTCGGAAGGGGTAAGCGCGCCGGGAATGGAAACCTTGCCCAGGGCGCGGGTCTTGGCGATGACCTCGGGGTGGAAGCTGGGGCTGACGACAAACTCCGCGCCGGCCTCGATGGTGGCTTCGGCCTCCTCGGCGGTGGTCACGGTGCCGGAGCCCAGAAGCAACTCGTTGCCGTACTCGCGCTTGAGCTCCTTGAGAATGCCGACCGCGCCGGGAACGGTCATGGTGACTTCAACGACGTTGACGCCGCCGGCGATCATAGCTTTCACGATGGCATGGGCCTGGGCGGCATTCTTGGCGCGCAGGACGGGAATGAGGCCGACGCGTTCGATGGTCTGCGATATGGTTTCGGGCATGGTTTCCTCGATTGTTTGATTGGGGGCTAGCGGGCGATTCTCGCCGACCCGCCTTTGATGAGCCGTTCCACTTCGGCCAGTGTGGCCATGCTGGTGTCGCCGGGGGTGGTCATCGCAAGCGCGCCGTGGGCCACGCCGCAGCGGACGGCCCAGTCGATGGGCTTGCCGGCAAGCAGGCCGTAGATAAGCCCGGAGGCAAAGCTGTCGCCGCCGCCCACGCGGTCGAGAATATCGATCTCGCGCTGCGGGACGTGGACGATTTGGTCCTCGTAGAGCGCGATGGCGCCCCAGGAGTTGCGGCTGGCGGTGTGCGCGGTGCGCAGGGTGCTGGCGATGAGCTTCAGGTTGGGGTAAGCGGCGGCAACCTCGCGCAGCATCCCTTCGTAACCGGCGATGGGCAGCTCGGCGAAGTCCTCGCCGACGCCCTTGATCTTGACGCCGAGCATGGCGGAGAAATCTTCTTCGTTGCCCAGCAGCAGATCGACCTTGCGAACCAGCTCGCGGTTTACCTCTTGAGCTTTGGCCTTGCCGCCGATGGACTTCCAGAGCGAATCGCGGTAGTTCAGGTCGTAGGAGACGGGAGTCGCGAGGCGGCGAGCGGTGTCCATGGCTTCCACGGCAACTTCGGCGGCGGAGGCGGAGAGCGCGGCGAAGATGCCGCCGGTGTGGAACCAGCGGGTGCCGTTCGTCGCGCCGAAGATCGCTTCCCAGTCGAAATCGCCCGGCTTGACCTGGCTGATGGCGGTGTGGCCGCGGTCGGAACAGCCCACTGCCGCGCGTACGCCGAAGCCGCGCTCGGTAAAGTTGAGGCCGTTGCGGACGGCGCGGCCCACGCCATCGTAGGGAACCCACTTGAGCAGGGCAGTATCGACGCCGCCCTGGAGGATGCAGTCCTCGACCAGCCGGCCGACAGGGTTATCGGCCAGCGCTGTGGCGACGGCCGTGCGCAGGCCGAAGCAGCGGCGCAGGCCCCGGGTGACGTTGTATTCGCCGCCGCCTTCCCAGACCTGGAAGTTGCGGGTGGTGTGGATGCGGCTCTCGCCGGGATCGAGACGGAGCATGACTTCGCCCAGGCTGAGGCAGTCCCAGCGGCGGCTGGAATCGGGAATCGCGATGGCGTTCATAGACGAGTCCATTTTAGTGCATCGAGGGTTAGGCGGAGAGTGACGGGGCAGGCTCGCCGCGGAAACCGTCTTGCATGGTAATGTTGCTGGATGTAGGCGGGAGCGGCCGGGAGCGCGGGGCGGCGGGCAGGACGTTGGTTGCACTTGGCGCGGGAAGGGAAGCGATGGCGGCGGAGCACAAGTTGCGCATGGGAATGGTTGGCGGCGGGCCGGGCGCCTTCATCGGGCCGGTGCACAAGATGGCCGCCGAGCTGGACGGCCGGATCGAGCTGGCGGCGGGGGCGTTCTCGCAGTCGGCTGAGCGGTCGCGGGCGGCGGGCGAGGCCTTCGGGATCGATCCCGGCAGGGCGTATGCCGATTACCGGGAGATGCTTTCGGCGGAGCGGCAGCGGCCCGACGGAATCGACTTTGTGGTCATCGCCACGCCCAATCACCTGCACCTGCCGGTGGCGAAGGCGGCGCTGGAGGCGGGGTTTGCGGTGGTGAGCGACAAGCCGGCCACGGCCACCTACGAGGAGGCGCTGGCTCTGGAGGCCGCGGTGGCCCGCTGCGGCTTGCCCTACGCGCTGACGCATACCTACGCCGGCTATGCGCTGGTGCGAGAGGCGCGGGCGATCTGCGCCAGCGGGCGGCTGGGGCGGATTCGCAAGATTGCCGTCGAGTACTTGCAGGGGTGGTTGAGCACGCCGCTGGAGAGGACGGGGCAGAAGCAGGCGGCCTGGCGGGCCGATCCGGCGCTCAACGGACCCGGCGGCTCGATCGGCGACATCGGCACCCATGCCTTCCATCTGGTGGAATATGTTACCGGCCTGCGAGTGACGAGCCTGAACGCGACGCTGCGCTCGGTGGTTGCGGGAAGGCTGCTGGACGACGATTGCAGCGCCTTTCTCAGGCTGGAGAATGGCGCCAGCGGGGTGCTGATGGTGTCGCAGGTGGCCGCTGGCGAGGGCAACGGGCTGCGCCTCCGCGTTTATGGCGAGAAGGGATCGATCGACTGGCGGCAGGAGGATCCAAACCGGCTGCGCGTAAAGTGGCTGGATGGGCTGGAGGAGATTCGTCATGCGGCCGGGAGCTGCCTGAGCGCGGATGCGCGGGCGGTTACGCGGCTGCCGGGTGGGCATCCGGAGGGGTTTATCGAGGCTTTGGCCGTGCTCTATCGCGAGTTTACCGGCGCGCTGATTGCCTGGGGGCAGGGCAAGGCGAACCCGATGCCGCCGACGCTGCCGGGGATCGAAGCCGGAGTCCGGGGGATGCGGTTCATCGAGCGCGCCATCGAAAGCAACCGGAGTGAGAGTTGGGTGGAGTTCTGACGGCTGGGTTTTGTTCTCACACGCTTTCCTTTCGCCGCGGCGAACCGAGGCGGACGGGAGGGGACTGGGGACCCGGCGCTAGGGAGGGGGATCATGAAAACGATCAAGGGACCGGGGATCTTTCTGGCGCAGTTTGCCGGGGATGCGGCGCCGTTCAACACGCTCAAGGGAATGGCTGAATGGGCGGCGGGGCTGGGTTTTACCGGGGTTCAGATTCCCACCTGGGAGCGCCGTCTCTTCGACTTGGAACTTGCCGCCGAGAGCCAAAGCTACTGTGACGAAGTAACCGGCGCGGTAGGCCAGGCGGGGCTTGCCATTACCGAGCTGGCGACGCATCAGCAGGGCCAACTGGTGGCCAGCCATTCTGCCTACGATGTTCTATTTCAGCACTTTACTCCGCCAGAGTTCGCGGAAGACTTGAAGGGACGGCAGGCTTGGGCTGTGGAACAACTGCTCTGGGCTGCCAAGGCGAGCAGGAATCTCGGCCTGAGCGCGCATGCCACGTTCTCGGGTGGGCTGGCATGGCCTTTCTTTTACCCCTGGCCGAAGCGCCCGGCGGGGCTGATCGACGAGGCGTTCGAGGAGCTGGGGCGGCGGTGGCTGCCGACTCTGCGGGCCTTCGACGAGGCGGGCGTGGACGTTTGCTTCGAGCTGCATCCCGGCGAGGACCTGCACGACGGCGCCACTTTCGAGCGCTTCCTGGACGTGGTGGGCGGGCATGAGCGCGCCAACATTCTCTACGACCCCAGCCACATGATTCTGCAGCAGATGGATTATCTGGCTTTCCTCGATCTCTATCACGAGAGGGTGCGCGCCTTTCACGTGAAAGACGCGGAGTACAGGCCGAGCGGGCGGTCGGGCGTCTACGGCGGCTACCAGGAATGGATCGACCGGCCGGGGCGATTCCGCTCGCTGGGCGATGGCCAGATCGATTTCCGCTCGATCTTCTCCAAGCTGGCCGAGTACGACTATCCGGGCTGGGCCGTGGTGGAGTGGGAGTGCTGCCTGAAGCATCCAGAGGACGGCGCGGCAGAGGGCGCGCGGTTCATTCGCGAGCGCATCATTCGCGTGACCGACCGGGCCTTTGACGAGTTTGCCGGCGGCGGGGCCGAGCCAGGACGAAATCGGCGGATTCTGGGGCTCGGCGAGGTGTAAGCCTTTCAGGCTCAACCCGCGCGACTGTGTGGGAATCCTCACCGGGTCGACCGCACAGGCTCCTCATTTCACGCTCAGATCCCCATCCGCGTCAACCACCAGCGCGTCGCCCTCGATCTGGATGGAGTGAATCTTGAGCCGTTCCAGGGTGACCTTGTATCCGGAGGAGGCGGTTGAGCCTTCGAGGGCTTTGCGCAGCAAATCGGCGGCGTTGACCTTCATGGCGGAGGGAACCTGCTTGCTGAGGAATGGAGTGAGCACGAAGTTGAGCTCCGGCTGGTCGCTGACGCGGTCCACGCGAGCGTCGCGGAAGCCGATGGTTTCGCCCTCCCCGTCGGGGGCCAGGGAGACCTCGGCCGGGAGCGCGAGAGTCAGCCCCAGGCAGGCGCCGCCCATGGATTTGCCAAGACGCGCGTGGGTTTTGACCTGGACGACGATGCGGTCGCCGGCGAAGCGGAGCTGCGGGTTCTCGGCATAGATGGAGCAGGCGCTCTGCGCGTTGCCCTTGAGGTAATATCGGCCGCCGGGGCCGCTGAAGAGCTGCTGCTTGAGGGTGCGTTCCAGGGCGTCGCGGCTGACCTTCAACTCGACGGCTCCGCACTGCACCGCTGCGCCGGCCAGAAACAGCAGGCCGGCAGCCAGTATTCGCCGGGGTATTGTCATATCAGTATCGTGCCACCGGGGGCCGCAATCCTGCCAGTTTTGCACATGGAAAGAGCGCGCCGGAGCCGGCCAGAATGGCGGTCCCGATCGCTAATCCTCGCGGACGCAACGAGATGCATCCGCCCGCCGATTCACCCCCGGCGCGCAGAAAGAATGGCCCAAAAACGATTTTGCTATTGATTTTTGAACAAAACTTAGGTAAGATCACAAGCTAGAGTTTCCTCCGGGCTGACAGTCTCCCCCAACTTGTTGCCGAGGAAGTACGGGTAAAACAACTCTTTACTAAAGGAAACCAATCAATGGCGAAGCGTCGTGGAAACCCAAACTGGGGCAAGCCGGAGCCCATCGGTCCGGTTGTGCCTACCGTAACCTCCTTCGAACAGATTGTGAGGGAGTTCAAGCTCAG
>Ga0326727_10014359_pt1 | contig 17282 bp, 18 predicted proteins | sample MB2enrmetagenome_FD_207643 | JGI IMG/M metagenome (GOLD analysis project Ga0326727, IMG submission 207643) | Lab enriched peat soil microbial communities from McLean, Ithaca, NY, United States - MB29MY | ecosystem: Environmental > Terrestrial > Soil > Wetlands > Peat | place: USA: New York...
ACCCCATGCCGATGGGCACATAGACCGCCGCAAGATCGCCGGCCGCCAGGAACATTTCGTAGGCATAGGTGGCCACGCCCAGCACCAGATCGGAGGCGAACGGCGGCATCGGCAGGTAGCCCCGTTGCTGGGCAAGGGTGGCGGCGACCTGGCGGCTTTCATCGAAATCGCGGCCGGCGATCACCAACTCGCCCCCCAACGCGCTGATCGCCGCGTTCTTTTCCGAAGAATTGCCTTCGGGCACCACCACCACGGCCGGAATTCCATACCGGGAGGCGGCAAACGCCACCGATTGGCCATGGTTGCCGCGAGTTGCCGTGACCAGTCCTTTGGGCAGCCGGCCCTGTCGCTTCAGACGATCCAGATAGACCAGTCCGCCGCGCAACTTGAACGAACCGATCGGCGTGTGATTCTCGTGTTTGACCAGGATGTCGACCCCCGTCCGCCGACGCAACAGCGGCCAGGCATAGGTGGGGGTGGCCGGCATCGCGCGACGAACGGTCTCGACCGCATCCTCAAGATCGGCCAGGGAAAACGGTGACATGCTCGCCCCTTTCAAAATCGTTACCTGAAAAGCCTAGCGGCCACACGGAATCTCTGCTTTCAAGAATCCGACCTGATATTGTTGGGCCATGACAATCCCGACGCTTCTCCCCCTTTCGACCTGCGTGGCCGGCAACCGGATCGAGCTGCTGCCCAGCCGCGGTTATGACGTGCGCTATCGCCCCGATGCCGGGCTGATCGGTTTTGTCTTCGAATCGCAGTCAGGAACCCATGCCTTCGCGTCGGACCGGCCGACCCCCTTCCGGACAGCCGCCAACAGCCTGTCCTTCGTACCTGCCGACTGCGATGTGATGTCGAAGTCCGCCAGGGGCGGCGAATACCTGACCATCCAGGGGCCGTTAGCGCAGGGCTTCGAGCGGCGCTTCAACGATCATGTCGACCAGACCGCCATTGCCGCCGCCCATGCCCTGCGCCGGCTGATGCTCGGTACCGACGCCCCCGACCCTTTGGCGATCGAGGCCGCGGCCATGGTACTGCGCAATGCCGTCAGCCGGGCCCAGGCTCAAGACAGCATGCCCGCCGCGGGCGGCCACTGGATGACGAAACGGCGGCTGACCATGGTCGATGACCTGATCGAAGCCCGGATGGATCAGGACTTGAGTGTCGCCGAGCTGGCGGAGACCCTTGGGTTGTCCAGCGGCTTCTTCACCCGCGCCTTCCGGGCCGCCACCGGCATGTCGCCACACCGTTACATCCTGGAACGCCGCCTGTCACGCGCACGCCGTCTTCTGGCCGACGGCAGCGAAACCGTTGCCCAGGTTGCCGCCGCCTGTGGCTTTGCCTCCCACGCCCATTTGTGCGTCTGTGCACGGCGCCATCTGGGCGTCACACCCGGTGAATTGCGAACCCGCACCCCTCACCAAACGTGACGCCCCGCCGGATCCCCGAGCGCTTGGCTCATCAAGACAGATGGTTGTCCACCGCCACCCAGGCACCGTTGCCGGTACTTGATGCCAGCACCGCGGTGACGAAACGCATACCCAACAGACCGTCGGCCGACTTGGGAAAGTGCAGCGCCAGCGGGTCGGCGACAGTGCCCGTTCGCCGTGCCGCGATCGCTTCGGCAGCGTCCGAATAGAGGTTCGCGAAGGCCTCGGGAAACCCTTCGGGATGACCCTTGACGACGCGACACGAACGCGATGCCAGCGGATGACTGCCAGGCCCATTGCCGGTCCGCAGCTGTGCCGGACCGTCCAGCGGCTTGAACCGCAGCATCTGCGGCAGCTCCTGCTCCCATTCGATGCTGCCCAGCGATCCGCTCACCCGGATGCGCAAGGCGTTCTCGACACCGGTTGCCGCCTGGGTGACCCAGAAACTGCCCCGTGCGCCATTGGCAAGACGCATCAGGGCACCGGCAAAATCATGGATCTGCCGATTGGGAACGATGGTGCCGACCTCGGCCGCCACCTCCGCGACCTCCAGGCCGGTGATGAAGCGCAGAAGATTATGGGCATGGGTCCCGATATCGCCCATGACTGCCGAAGGCCCGCTCCTTGCCGGGTTGAACTTCCAGCTCCGCGCGCGCACGGCATCGTCTTCACGCGCCTTGCCGCCCTGCACATACTCCACCTGCACCAACCGGATCGTGCCCAGTTCCCCGGCGGCCACCATCGCCCGGGCCTGACGCACCAATGGATAGCCCGTGTAATTGTGGGTCAGGCAGAATACCCGCCCGCTGGACAGGACCAGAGCGTGCAGCCGCTCCGCTTCCTCCACCGTGTTGGTCATCGGCTTGTCGCAAATCACGTCGAAACCGCGCTCCAAAGCGGCGCAGGCCAGGTCGCAATGGCTGTCGTTGGGCGTCATGATGGCAACCACCTCGGCCCCGTCGGCGCGGCGGGATTCGGCGTCGATCAAAGCCAGGCCTGCGGCGTAGGCACGGTCGGCCGGCAAGCCCAATTCGCGCCCCGCCGACCGGCTTTTTTCCGGATCGGAGGACAGGGCCGCGGCCACCAGCTCGTAGCGATTGTCGAGAGCCGCGGCATGCCGATGCATGGCGCCGATGAAGGATCCTGGCCCGCCGCCGATGACGGCCAGGCGAAGTTTGCGACCAAGGAGCGAGATGACGGGATTGAGCGACATGAAGAACTCCGATGATGACGGGTTGGCGACGGTTCGTCCGGGTGGCAGAGTCGACTGGCAACGGGTTGACATCGGCAACCCGTCTTCAATACCCTGCTCCCCATGATCCTGCGCGCGTCCGCCATTGTCCTGAAGTCGAAAAAATCCCCGTAGTGGGGATTGTGGGACGACGCGCGCCGAATTCGGCCAGTTTCAAGCCTTCACAACCCCGATACCGTGGCGGGGTTGTTCATTGTCGGCCTCGCCTCCCATCTTCCCAAGAGCGAGAACCGATGCACACCCTTACCTTCCCCACCGGCCTTTGGCTGCCGCTGATCACCCCGTTTTGCGACCAGCACCTGGACGAACCGTCCCTGCGCCAACTGGTCCGTCACTTTGCCGCCGCCCCCATCGACGGGCTGATCCTGGCCGCCACCACCGGCGAGGCCCTGACGCTGGACGAGGACGAGGTCCGCCGCATGGTCGACCTGGCAGCCGAGGAAATCACCGTGTCGGCACGGCGCCCGGCCCTGTTCCTGGGCCTGTGCGGCAGTGATACGCGCAAGCTGGTGCGGGCGGTGCGCCATGCCGAAGCGCTGCCCGTCGACGGCTATCTGGTCACCTGCCCCTACTATTCGCGGCCCTCGCAGGACGGCCTCCTTCGCCATTTCGAGGCCATCGCCGATGCGGCCAGCCGGCCGGTGTGGATCTACAACATCCCCTATCGTACCGGCGTCAACATGGGCAACGACACCCTGTTGCGGCTGGCCCGGCATCCGCGCATCGGCGGACTCAAGGATTGTTGCGCCGATCCGATGCAGTCCTTCGACCTGCTGTGCCGTCGTCCCGCCGGATTCCCGGTATTCACCGGCGAGGATGCCGCCTTCTTCACCGCCCTGTGCCAGGGAGCCGACGGCGGCATCCTGGCATCGGCCCATGTGGATCCTTCCCGCTTCGCCGACGTCGCCGGCCTGGTCCGGGCCGGTCGCATCGAAGAGGCACGACGGGCCTGGATACCGTTGGCCGCGGTGACCGCGCTGCTGTTCGCCGAACCCAATCCGGCGCCGGTCAAGCATTGGCTGTGGCGCCAAGGCCTGATCGCAAGCCCCGAGCTGCGCCTGCCGATGACCGCCGTCAGCCCGTCCCTGGCCGGCCGCCTGGACACCGCCATCGCCGGCTGGCCGGCCCAAAAAAAAGGACGGCGCATGTCACATTCGGCAAACCCATCCTGTCATGTCTTTCACAACGCCAATGTCGAAGGAAATGATGATGCCCAACCATGAGATCGCGAAAATTGACGCACGGAGCGACCACATGACGCTGATCAACGTCTACGAGGTCGAGCCGGACAAGCAGGTCGATCTGGTCCGGCTCCTTGCCGATGTCACCGACCGGGTCATCCGTCACCAACCGGGCTTCGTATCGGTGTCGATCCACAGCAGCCTGGATGGCGGACGCGTGGTGAACTACGCACAGTGGGCCTCGAAAGATCATTTCGATGGCTTCATGCGGCAGCCCGAGACCCAGATCGAACTCCGGAAGTTCGCCGCGCTGGCGAGAAGCGTCTCGCCCGGCCTGTTTGCAGTGGATTCGGTTCACCTGGCGTAAGCCTGACCCGCGATGACATGAGATTGACGCGAACCTGCACCAATCTCATGTCTGAAGCGCACACCAGATGTTTGAACAAACAGGGAACCCATCCAAGATGTCCAACACGGGGCTTGATCCGACATTCGTTGACCTGCGCCCGCGCCTGATCCGGCTTGCCTACCGGATGTTGGGATCGGTCTCTGATGCCGAAGACGTTGTTCAGGATGCCTACCTGCGCTGGCACGCTCTCGACCGGGACCATATCCGCGAACCTGTTGCCCTGCTGCAAACCATCGTGACCCGCCTATGCCTCAACGACTTGACGTCCGCCCGGCGCCGGCGCGAAACCTATATCGGCCCCTGGCTGCCCGAGCCGTTCTTCGACCCGGAGGACGCTGCAGTCGCCGACGACATGACGATGCCGTTGATGATGGCTCTGGAGCGCCTGTCGCCACTGGAACGGGCAGCGTTCCTGCTCCACGATGTTTTTGGTGCCAGTTTCGAGGATATCGCCGAGACCATTGGCCGCGAGACGGCCGCCTGCCGGAAGCTGGCCAGCCGGGCACGGGACCATGTCCGCGCCGCCAGGCCGCGGTTTCCGGTCACCAAGGAGCAATGCGACAAAATCGCCTTGGCCTTCTTTGATGCCTCCAGGAGCGGCGACATCCAGGGGTTGCGGGCGCTGCTGGCCGAGGGTGTCGTCGCTTACGCCGACGGCGGGGGCAAGGTGTCGTCGTCGCTTCAGCCCCTGTTGGGGATCGACCAGGTCCTGGAACGGCACGCCGCCATGGCCCGGGAATTCTCGGCCACCCCGTCACGCCTTGTCCGCTTTGCGACCATCGACGGCCTGCCGGGCTTCATCACCGTCGAGGCGGGCGAGATCACCCAGACGACGCAGCTGCAGATCGACGATGGCCAGATCGTCGCCATCTATGTCACGCGCAATCCGGACAAGTTGCGGCATTTGGCCAGGATTGGGGCGCCCTGGCGACCGGGAGGCAGTCCGTCCTAGACCGACGGCGGCTGGGGAGCTCGACCATCGGGTCCGCTCAATCGGTCAGCCAGCCAATGGATGGAGGGGGATGCCTGGTCGCTGTCGGCGAAGCTGAGATCGAGAGGGATCAACCGAGTTCCTCCGGCAACCAATGACAGGGGAACCACATCGCCCGCCGCCAGATCGGCCGTGATCAGGTCGCGCGGCAGCCAGCCAAAGCACAAGCCCTGGCGAACTGCGGCCAGCGCCGCCTCGACGGTGGTGACTTTCCAGATCTTTCCGGAGGTTTCGTCCTGAACCGCCAGAGGATCATCGCCGGCACGAATATCCACCTGGACATGGCGCAGTAGCGTGGCTTTGGAGAGCGGCTGCGATCGCCGTCCCAGGGGATGGCAAGCCCCCGCCACCGCGATCAGCTCGATCTCGGCGACACGCCGGCCATAACGCCGGCCATAGGTCGGCATGGCGATAGCCAGATCGAATGGCTCTTTTTCCGGGTCGGGCGCCGTGCGCCGGACCGTTTCGCGCAGATCGACCTGCAGATGGGGATAGCGGATCGACAGCGCCTCCAGGGCGTGAAATAGACGGAATTTCGGAAACAGGCTGTCGACCACCAAGCGGATCCGGGCATTTTCCCCGCTCGCGATGAGGCGACCACGGCCTTCCAGCCTCAGCATGTCGTCGATCAGCGGACTCGCCTCGGCCAGCAGGGCGTGCCCTGCCTCCGTCAGGACGGCGCGCCGCCCGCGCAGTTCCACCAAGGGCAAAGGCAGCGCCTCCTGCAGGGCGGCAATGGCGTAACTGACCGAGGACTGGCTGCGGTGCAGGACCTGAGCCGCTTGGGCATAGCCGCCCTGTTCGACGACGGCACGCAGAACCGCCCATTGCTCCAGGGTCGTGCGCGGAAGGGACGGCATGTTCAGCCTCCGAACGGGGACACACCGTCGGATCTATCTGATTTTCCGATTAAATAGAAGGAAAAATGGCGCTTTTAGTTTGGTATTTTGGATGTAATTCTGTCCCGGCCCCCAATCAGGAGTTCCCAGATGGACCAGAATTTCGAATCGACCAAACCCGAAGAACTGCGTGGGTTCGTCGGCCTGCATATCATCTACACCTATGACAACGGCTGGCAGTACGAACTGTATGTCAAGAACGAGAAGACCATCGACTACCGCATCCATAGCGGGATGGTCGGCGGGCGCTGGGTACGTGACCAGGTCGTCCATATCGTGCGCCTGGGACCTGACATCTATAAGATCTCCTGGGATGAGCCCACCGGCACCGCCGTCAGCGTCGCCGTCAATCTGGCCGAGCGCAAACTGCACGGTGTCATCTTCTTTCCGCAGTGGATCGCGCAGGATCCGCAAAAGACCGTCTGCTTCCAGAACGACCATCTGGACGACATGCGGCGCTACCGCGATGCCGGCCCGACCTATCCCAAATTGGTCGTCGACGAGTTTGCGACGCTGACCTTCAGCGAAACCTGCGGCGCCAACAACGAAACCGTGATCGCCTGCCCGCCGGACCAACTCCCCAAGGGCTATGCGGACCGGCGCAACTGAGGCCTGGTGGTCCCTGCCACGCGGAGAGGTTGTGCAAAAGCAGGGACGCCCGGTCGTCGCTCGGCATGACCAGGACGGCCGTAAAGAAATCCGGCCGAAAACCGGCCGGCTCAGGCCGGGCGCGCGCCGGTGTGAATGATCGTCCCGACATGCTCGCCGCGCAGCGCCGCGGTCAGCCGGCCGGGCACCAGCCCGTTCACGATCTGCACGTGCTCGATGTGGCGGGCGGTCGCCATGACCTCCAGCAGGGCCCGATCAATCGGCAGCGTGCCTTTGAGCTTCGCCAACTCGGCGATGGTGGTCTCTCGCAACAGCTGCGCCTTATCGCCGTCGGGACCTTTGGGGTCGCTGGTGTACACCCCATCGACGTCCTCCACGATCGTCAGTCCGGCCGCGCCAAGCGCATCGGCCAACAGCAGGGCACCGGTGTCGGCTCGGTGTGTCGGAATGCGCGACGTGGGGAATTCGTGATGGTGATAGGGCGGAAAGGCGCTGCCCACAACCGCGCGGGCGGCCGCGAGATGGATCGCCAACTGGTTGGCAATGGTCGGGTGCTCGACATAGGACACCCCGTCGGAAGCCAGCAGCGAGGCCAGAATGTGACCGTTCTGGCCGGCCTCGCTGGCCGCCAGGGGGGCCAGAGACCCCACCGGCAGGCCAAGATCGAGGCCAACCCCGTAGAGATGACAGGCCCGGATCCCGGCGCCGGTCAAAATCAGCAGGCGATGCTCGGGGAGCAGCTTGCGGATCTCGTCGACGATCGGAAGAATCGCGTCCCGGCCGCGATCCATGATGGATCGGCCGCCGATTTTCACCACCTGCAACCAGGGAAGAAGCCGGATCGGACGTCCGCCGGCGATGGGACGGGTCAGATCGCCGTCAAGAAGGGTCTGGCGCGCCAGCGGCGAGGCGACGTGCTTGATGCTGTCAGGAGACTGGGGCATGGCGGAAGTCCTCTAGCTCGCGGTGATGATGGTGCCGACATGCTCGCCAGCGAGCGCGCGGGTCAGGTTGCCGGGGACAAGTCCGTTCACGACCTGCACCTGGCGGATATGCCGCGCCGTCTTCAGCAGGTCGAGCACCGGGAACTCGAGGATCGAGTCCTGCAGGCCCCGCGCCTTCATCTCGTCAACCGAGATCTTCGGGATCAGGGTGGCCTCCGCCGAGGTCTTCGGGTTGGCGGTGTAAAGGCCGTCTTCGTCCTTCACATAGATCATGGCCTTGCAACCGAACTGCTCGGCAACGAGGAAGCATCCGGCGTCGGTGCGATAGGGCGGGATGACACCTTCGGCGGCCGGGCGCATCCACAATTTGTAGGGCGGCATGCCGCTGAAAACGACGGCGCTGACCTCGGCCAGATACAGCGGAACCGCCGAGAGCCCGGCGCCATCGACCGCGGAAATGCCGTGCTTGGCGAGAAGTTGGCCCAGCATCGCGGCGTTTTGATCGGCGACCGAGGCGCCCAGCTGCGACAGCACACCCGCCGGCAGTCCAAGCCCGGCTGCGATCGAATAGAGATGTCTGGCCCGTGTGCCGGCACCGGTTCCGATCAGCAGCTTGTGGGATTTGCGGGCTGCGACGATCTCATCCACCAGCGGATAGACGGCCATGCGGCCACGGTCGATGATGCTCTGCCCGCCAATCTTGATCACCGTGGCGTCCGGCAGGATCCGAAAATCCGCCGCGGCGTCTGCGGCTGCCTCCAGTTGCGCGTCGGTCAGCGATCGTTGCATGAGGAGCGCTTCAAGTTCCGCCGTCGTGGTGGCCATGGCGATTGTCCTTTTCGTCATTGACTGCGTGCAGGAATGTCGTGGCGGGTCCGCCGTCACGGGCCAGGCGCGCCCTTCCATGCCAAGGCACGGACGGAGAGGGTGATCTTTTCCCGAGTGACGGTCAATCAGGAATCGCAAAACATCGTTATATTTCAATTCGTTATAGACACTTAGGTTATAACGGTGTGTCGATGTCCGTTTCCGGGAGGCCATCGGGCGGGACGATAAGACCAATCCTCTCCCGCGCCAGACTGGCTTCAGTCCTATTTCCCGAAAGGGTGCGAAGGCTCATCATCACCTTCAGCGTCGTCGGAACCTCGATTCGGTTGTGTGGGAAATCCTATGCTTTTGAACATTTCTCACTCAACGGTCTATCGTTACCGACGTCCGGTGACACTGGGGCCGCACAGGTTGATGCTGCGGCCACGAGACAGCCATGCCCTGCGTGTCGTCAAAACCGGACTGACCCTGTCGCCCCCCGGCAACATGCAGTGGACTTTGGATGTTTTCGGCAACTCCATCGCCGTCGCTTCCTTTCTTGAGCCGACGCGGGAACTGCGCATTGACAGCGCCCTGACCGTCGAACCGTTTGCCGCCGCCGATCCACAGTTTCAGGTCAGCGGGTGGGCCGTTTCCTATCCGTTCGCCTATTCGGCGGACGAGCGCATGGATCTTGGCGCCCTTCTGTCTCCCCACTATGCCGATCCGGCCGGTCGGTTGGGGGCCTGGGCGCGTTCTTTCGTTCTTTGCGGACAGACCGGGACGTTGGCGCTGCTGACCGACCTGAATACCGGCATTTCCGCTCAGTTCCGCTATCAAAGCCGCGACGAGGAAGGGACCCAGACGCCGCTCCAGACGATGGATCGCGGTTGGGGAGCCTGCCGGGACTTCGCCGTGCTGCTGGTGGAGGCGGCGCGGTGGCTTGGCATCGGGGCCCGCCTCGTCAGCGGCTATGTCGATGAGTCCCATTACCGCGGAGGGGTCTCGGGCTTCGGCGCCACCCATGCCTGGGCCGAGTTGTACCTTCCGGGCGCCGGTTGGATCACGTTCGATCCCACCAACGGCACCGTCGGCGACCAGGGTTTGATCCGCGTCGCCGTCGGCCGGACGATGGGGCAGATCATTCCCGTTTCGGGAAGCTTCGTTGGGACATCCGGCGATTTCCAGGACATGACCGTACAGGTCGCCGTGACCCCCTGTCGCTCATTGTCCTGACGGTGCCGCGCTCTGATCGTAAGCGACGTCGAACCTCCTCTCGTGGGAGCGGCAGCAAATGGCCAAACACCGGGTCCGATTCGATCACCCGCCGTTTGCCCTTGCCGCAAGCCTGATGCTGTGCGCCCGTCCATTCCCCGCCGGCGACATGGGGCAACCCGATGCTCGCTGGCAAAGGGTCGCCGGACACACCCACGTCGATTTTCCCGGTACGGCCACGCGCGGCCGGCAATGGCCAGCCCTGACCTGTCCCGCCCATGACGAGGATTGCCCGCATCGAATGACGGGACAGGCGCTGATAAATGTGAGAAGAATTATCCAAGTGGCTGGGCGGGGGCCCGGTCACGGTGGAGATCAGGCGCTTGGGGGGCGCTTTGCCTCCGACGCCCCGGACGTCCTGGGCGCACTGTTCCTGCATTTTCGAGACAATAAGAACGACCGGTGGTCCCGCCCGCCGGCAGAGTCGGGATTGACCCGGACGGACACGGATGGTCGCGGAGAGCATCACCGGCATTTTGGAGGCAATTTTGTCCAATCCCACCACAGACAGGCGACCGATCAGCACGCGACCGTTGCGCCATGGTGTCGAAGCGTTGGGAGCCTATGCAGGCTGGTTTCTGTTCGCCGTCCTGCCGCTGGACTGGGCATCGGCGTTGGGGGGATGGCTGGCGCGAAGCGTCGGACGGCATCTGCGGGTCAACGACATGGCCCGGCGCAATCTGCGGCGCAGCTTTCCCGAGATGTCGGAAGGGGATCTGACCCTGACCATGACCGAGGTCTGGGACAATCTGGGCCGGGTGGTCGGCGAATTCCCGCATTTGAAGGAAATCGTCGCCGGACGCCTGGAGATCATTGGTGCCGAACATGTTGAAGCGATGCGCATCGACGGCAAGCCCGGCATTCTCATCGCGGCCCATTTCGGCGGATGGGAATTGTCGGGACCGATCGCCAAGCATCTCGGCTTGCCGGTCCATGTCGTCTATCGGGCAGCCAACAATCCCTGGGTCGAAAATCTCTACCGCCGCGCCCGGGGCGTGGCCGCCGAAAGCTTCATTGCCAAAGGGTCAAAGGGCGCCAGGCAAGCCCTGGACGTCTTGCGGCAGGGCGGTCATCTCGGCATGCTGGTTGATCAAAAGATGAATGACGGCATTGCCGTTCCCTTCCTGGGCCGCGACGCCATGACCGCTCCGGCGGTTGCCAGCTTTGCGCTGAAATTCCGTTGTCCGGTGGTGCCCGGGCGCATCGAACGTTTGCCGGGCTCGCGTTTCCGCGTCACCTTCGAGCCGCCGCTGGCCCTTCCCGACACGGCCGATCGCAACGAAGCCACGCGGCAGATGATGGGAACCATCAACCAGACCATCGAGCGATGGGTGCGGGAACGCCCAGGCCAGTGGCTGTGGCTGCACCAGCGCTGGCCAAAGGAACCCAGGGTATAGTCCTTGCCGCGCTGACCGGACCACCGGGCGCCGGGCAACGACCTCAGTGCCCCGCAAACCCGGCTTGGGTCGATGGCGTCATCGGCCTGGCGATGACCACGGCACAACGATGGACAGCCCTATCCGAGCTGCGGCTTTACGGCCAACCAGACAATGGCGATGGCGATAAATATTATCGGCACGATAGCAGCCGGACCAAGATGCGCAAGAAACATCTCCTCCGATTTTTTCATCGGCCTCCTCCAAAATATGGCTCAATTTCATTTATTACAATAGATAATGTACTGAATGAAAAACAACAATGCCATCGCCATTCAATATTTTTCGCGTTTCCAATAATAAAATGTTTTCCAATGACACGACATTTCCTCGGAAAGGACACCGGCAAAAGACCTTATGCCGGTCCACAACGTCAGGAACGCCGGTGTGCCGGCCGAACGGGTCCGCCGGCTGGACCGACATCACATCGGGAAATCGGCCAGCGATCGCACGACAGCGGACGATCGTCACGGACACTTGACGGATTCCGGCACGGCCGGATCTGAGTGTTACGGGCCGTGGTCAGGGCACCAGCATCCGTCCCAGCAGTCTCTGAAGAGTCTCACGCTCGGACGGGGACAGTCGGTTGAGGAATTCATTGTCGGTTCGTCGGGCGAGCGGTTGTGCGGCTGTGAGCGTTGCCAGCCCTTCCTCGGTCAAATAGACGAAGCGACGGCGCCGATCGATATCGTCCTGCCGGCGCTCGATGATGCCGCGCTCTTCAAGGCGATTGAGCATTTCGGCCAGTGTGGCTTTGCTGGAGGCAGCGGCATCCACCAGCCTCATTTGTTCGATTCCCGGGTGCTCGGCTATGGCGCTCAACACGGCATATTGCGGCTTGGTAAGCGCTGGTAACATCTGCTGCCAACGCGCCGTATGCTCGTGCATCAGCCGGCGGATCACGTGAAAGGCTTCCTGCTCAAGCCGCCCCCCCATAGCGCCTCCTTTCGTCGCTCAATATGTTCGTGTGCGAACAAGATACCCTTGCATGGGCCAGAGGAATAGCATAACTTCACCGTTCTTATACGAACAATATGGTTTGATCGCATCCGCATTGTTCGTATAGGAACGGATTTCCTCGCGACCGCATGGGCGATAAACCTGATGAAATTGATTGTCGGAATGACTGGCGCGACCGGTGCACCTTTGGGCGTCAGGTTGCTGGAAGCGCTGCGGGAGATAGGCGGCGTCGAGACCCACCTGGTGATCTCCAAATGGGCGCGCGTCACGATCGAGTCCGAAACATCCTATGCCATCGGTGAGGTGGAAGCCTTGGCCGACCATGTCTACCGCCCGGGCGACCAGGCGGCGGCGATCTCGTCCGGCTCGTTCCTGACCGACGGCATGATCGTCATCCCCTGTTCGATGAAGACCCTGGCCGGCATCCGAGCCGGCTACGCCGACGAACTGATCGGGCGAGCCGCCGACGTGATCCTCAAGGAAGGACGCAAACTGGTCCTGGTGCCGCGGGAAACGCCGCTCGGCACGATCCATTTGGAAAACATGCTGGCCTTGTCCCGGATGGGCGTGCGCCTCGTGCCCCCCATGCCGGCCTACTACAACCATCCGGAAAGCATCGGGGACGTCACCGACCATGTGGTCGCCCGCGTGCTCGACCAGTTCGGCGTCCCCTGGAAACAGGCCAAGCGGTGGGCAGGCCTTGACCACGGCCAGCACTGACTCGCGATCCGGATCCCCAACCTCTTCCCCCCCAAGGAGAAATTGTGATGGCCTATGACACTCTGCGAGAATTCCTGGAGGCTCTCAAACAGAACGGGCAATTGCTCGAAATCAGCGAGCAGGTGACGGCCGAGCCGGACCTTGCAGCCGCCGCGAACGCCGTCAGCCGTATCGGCGAGAATGCGCCCGCACTCTATTTCGACAATATCGCCGGATTCACCGATGCCCGCGTGGCGCTAAACACTCTCGGCTCCTGGGCCAATCATGCGATCGCCATGGGCTTGGCGCCCAACACGCCGACGAAGCTCCAGGTCGCCGAATTCATTCGCCGCTGGGAGACCTTTCCCGTTGCGCCGGAACGGCGCGACAACCCGCCATGGGCGGAAAACACCGTTGAGGGGGACGCGATCAACCTTTTCGACATCCTCCCCCTGTTCCGTCTCAACGACGGCGATGGCGGCTTCTATCTGGACAAGGCCTGCGTCGTCTCGCGCGATCCGCTCGATCCCGACAATTTCGGCAAGCAGAACGTCGGCATCTACCGCATGGAAGTCAAGGGCACGCGCAAGCTCGGCCTTCAGCCCGTGCCGATGCACGACATCGCCCGGCATTTGCACATGGCCGAGGAGCGGGGGGAGGACCTTCCGATCGCCATCACGCTCTGCAACGAACCCATTATCACCCTGATGGGGGCGACACCGTTGCGTTACGACCAGTCCGAATACGAAATGGCAGGGGCTCTTCGCGGGAAAAGCTATCCCATTGCGACCGCGCCGCTCACCGGCTTCGACGTGCCTTGGGGATCGGAGGTGATCCTTGAGGGCGTGATCGAAGGCCGCAAGCGCGAGATCGAAGGGCCATTCGGTGAATTCACCGGACATTACTCCGGAGGGCGCAATATGACGGTCGTACGGATCGACAGAGTGTCTTTCCGCAGCAAGCCCATCTTCGAATCCCTCTATCTCGGCATGCCCTGGACCGAAATCGATTACCTGATAGGACCGGCCACCTGCGTCCCGCTCTACCAGCAGCTCAAGGCCGAATTCCCGGAGGTTCAGGCGGTCAACGCCATGTATACGCACGGCCTGCTGGCCATCATCTCGACGAAGAAGCGCTTTGGCGGCTTCGCCAAGGCCGTGGGTCTGCGCGCCATGACCACGCCGCACGGGCTTGGCTATGTGAAGATGGTCATCATGGTCGACGAGGATGTCGATCCCTTCAACCTGCCCCAAGTCATGTGGGCCCTGTCGGTCAAGGTCAATCCAGCGGGCGACTTGGTCCAACTCCCCAACATGTCGGTGCTGGAACTCGACCCCGGCTCGTCACCGGCCGGCATCACCGACAAGCTGATCATCGACGCCACCACGCCCGTCTCACCCGACAAGCGCGGCCACTACAGCCAGCCGGTCCGAGACTTGCCGGAAGCGAAGGCCTGGGCCGAGAAGCTGTCGGCCTTGCTGGCACAGCGCTGATGCCTGCCCGATTCGAAATTCGAAGGAGTTCCGACATGATATGTCCCCGTTGTGCAGACGAAGAAATCGAAACCCTGGCGCGTTCGCCGGTTCCCGGCGTTTGGGAAGTCTACCAGTGCCAGCATTGCCTCTATACCTGGCGCTCGACAGAGCCGCTGCGGCGGACCAGCCGAGAGCACTATCCGCAGGAGTTTCGCATGACCCAGGCGGACATCGATAATGCCCCACAGGTACCGGCCATTCCACCGCTCCTGGACCGGCAATAACTCTGTCTTGCGCGAAGGATCGCATCCCTCTTGCGCCGAAGGGGCACCGGCAGGGGAGCGCCCGCCGCTACCGATAGCGCACTCGCCAGCACGGCTATCCCCCGTGCTGGCGCCTCCCCCTCGACAGGGCGGTCAGAAGCGCCGATTCCCGAGGAATTGAGGGATGCGAGCGAGGACCGCCCGCCTGGCACGCGCTCGACCTGCGCCTGATGTTCATCCGTTACCAAACCGACGGCGCGGTCGCGACCGCGCACGACATCGCGCACCTCACCAAGCTGCATGGTCGCCCCCCCTTGAGGCACTTTACCTCTGCTTTCCGAGCCGTCGTCATCAACCAGCGGCATTGCGCGCGTTCATCGCGTTTCTGAAGGACCGCTCGTCTCTTGAAACACCTCGGCGTGGCGATATGGCACCGTCACTTGCCCGCTATCAGCAAGGTCAAAACCCGCCATGACTCCTAGTCTGTCGATTCACCATAAGTGAAGGTGGTAGGTATTGTCAGTATCGCCAGCGTCCCCGCCGGCATTGCCGGTACAGAGGCCGGCGCTACTGCAGTCATACAACTCTTCAACTTAACGAAAGCGGCCGACTAGCACGGTCTTCTTGCCGGACCTGTCTCGACCGAATGGCCGTTGGCCCTACGAGAGTCTGATGGACTGGACCTGACTGGCTCCCATGGCGGGGCCGCCGCGCGGATTGAAGATGATGATCCTCGCCCCACCGCGTGACGAGAGCACCATATTGACCATGAGCGGACCGCGCGAGGTGGACCAGGAGAGCTTCACGCCGCCGCCACCGGTTTCTTGGAGCAGAACAATGCAGGGGTACTCGGCGCTGATGGTCAAGCCTTGTCGCAACGACAGCGTCCATCGGGTGTGGAAGACGATTTCCGAAAGGCCGAGCCGCTCATGCCTTACGGCCTACACTGTCTGCCCCGTTGCCGAGCTCGCGACCGACGACGATTGAGCGGACGTGACCATGGCTTGTTGCAGCACAGTCAATGCGCTCTGAGTCTGTCCCTTAAGGTCTCCCTGCAAATTGTCCGGATCGCGGGCCTTCCAGTAGCTTTGCGGCTGGGAAAGCTGCAATCGGAGAATATCGGCAACCGTCTCTGCGCCAGACTTTCCTTCGGCCTTGTCCGATTGATAGAGGGCTTGCGCCTGCTGCTGGAAGGCGTTGACGGTGGCTTGACTTTGCTGAATACGGGCATCCCATTGGCTGTAAGCGGCAGAAGGATATTGCAGACCGAGCGACGACGCCGATTGGACCAAGACGCCGACGTTGCCGGCCATCTGTTGTGCCACCGTTGCCGCATAACCCGAATCGTTGGCCACATTCTGCATCTGGTGCAACACTGAAACAGGCAATGTCTCTGCCGAGTCTGTTGTTTCACTCCCGCTTGTTGTCGACGTCGCCACCGTATTGTCGGTGCCAGCGGAAGACGGTGTGGAACCGGATTTGGCGGTCCCCGAGCCGGATCCAGTGCCGGTCTCAGCCACCTGCTGTGTCTGTCCGATAAGATCGAGAGCGGTCCTTGCGGACAACAGACCGCTACCAGCTCCCGTACCCGTACCCGTAACGGCGTTACCACTGTTCGCCGCGGTGGTCCGAGCGCCCCGCGCGCCTTCAGTCTCATCCAGCGCCAGAAAGTCCGAGTTGGAAGAGGAGGATTGACGGAGTGCGGTGGTCAACGCCGACGTCAATGATGTCGTATTCACTTGCATCGCATGGCTCCCAGCAACCATTTTCCAAGGAAATCAAACATTTCATATGCAATAAACACACCACCGCTGCGAGTGTCTGGACGATGCGCGACAGATCGTTAGGATAGCGGAGTTTTTTGGCGTCGCCTCCCGTCGCGAAGCGCCAGGAACGGGCGCACCAGACGTCAAATCCGCCTTATGCAACAGATACAAAGGCAACTTTTGCCGAGGTGTCGGGCAATTGTCTCCGGCATGCCCAGAGTCGGACTTTCGAGATTCAAGGCGCCAAGCGCAGCATCGACGCCATTTTGTTCGGCTCGCCACCTCTCATAAGACTTTGGCGTCAACCAGCGGCCCACAGGCGTTTGAGCGCGAACGATCTCCGTGGAGAGCGGCGCTGTCGTGATCGCCCGAGGGTCTCGACCTGGGCCGAGACCGGTCAAATGCCATCGTTGCTGAATTTTCGGACCAGAATGTCTAACCGCTCCTCGGCACCGGTCGCCGGGATGCGTTCCGAGTGCTCGAGGACGACCATTCCATGCAACGCGCTCCACAGCACCTCGGCCAGGAATACCGACATTTCGCGATCCGGCCCCAGTGCCTTGACAAAGGCGGCAAAGGCGGCGCGGAGAGCCGGCGGCGTTTCCTCGCTGGCGAACTTGATCTTCGTCGGCAGGACGAACATCGCCTCGTAGACAACCGGCCGCGATCGGGCAAACTCAAGATAAGCGGCGCAGACGTTGCGCAAGATGTGCCTGGCGCTACCCGCGTTCGCCGTCTCCTCTTCCAGACGCGCCGCCAGTTCCTCGAATCCTCTGGTGGCCACCGCCGCCATGATCTCGGCCTTGCCCTTGAAATGGCTGTAGAGAACAGGCTGGCTGTAATCGATTAGCCCCGCGAGACGGCGCGTGGTGACAGCATCCCA
>Ga0326727_10014362_pt1 | contig 17280 bp, 16 predicted proteins | sample MB2enrmetagenome_FD_207643 | JGI IMG/M metagenome (GOLD analysis project Ga0326727, IMG submission 207643) | Lab enriched peat soil microbial communities from McLean, Ithaca, NY, United States - MB29MY | ecosystem: Environmental > Terrestrial > Soil > Wetlands > Peat | place: USA: New York...
GGCGCGCCGGTCACCATGGTCCTGCTGGTGCTGGAGGTCACCGGGGATTACGAGGTGGCCATGGGCGTACTGGCCGGTGTCATTACCGCGGCGACCATTACCCGCTACAGTTTCGGCTACTCCTTCTCGACCTGGCGTTTCCATCAGCGCGGCAAGCAGATCCGCGGCGCCCAGGACGTCGGCTGGATCATTGCCCTGACCGCCGCCAAGATGGTGCGCAGTGACGCCCGCACCGTGCCGGTCGGCACGCCACTGATGCGTCTGCGCCAGATGGTGCCGCTGGGCAGCCGCAGCCATGTCTACGCCATCGACAGCGACGGGCATTACGCCGGCCTGATCGAAATGGCCACCGCCCACGACCCCGACCTGGACGACGCCGCCGCCGGCCTGGTCGCCGGCGACCTGGCGCGCGGCCGCGACGCCTATCTGCTGCCCGGCATGGATGTCCGGTCCGTGCTGCTGCATTTCGAAGAGGCCGAGGCCGAGTCCCTGCCGGTCCTGGCCGACGACCAGGACCGCCGCGTCATCGGCTATGTCAGCGAAGCCTATGCCCTGCGCCGCTACAGCGAAGAACTGGAACGCCACCACAACGAACAGATGGGATAGGGCCGGCGTCTCTGCCGGCCTCCGCCGCGACGCGGCGGGATCAAGCCCGCTCGGCTTCGCCGAATGACAGGCGGGGGTGTCTGTCCCACCGGCCTGTGCCTGTCACCCGAGCGGCACCGGTTCGTCCCGTGCCACCGCGCAGATCCGTTGCACCACCTTGGGGCCTTCCGCCCGGCGATCCACCCCGGATTCATAGGCGACCACCTGCAGGCGCCCCGCCACCGCCGCCAACAACTCGCCCGGGGCCAGCAGGTGGTCCGGATTGCGCGGCCGGTCATAGACCTCGTTGCCCAGGGCAAAGGTCTCGTAGAGCAGGACGCCCCCCGGGGCCACCCAGTCGATCAGGCGGGAAAACAGGGGGCGGTGCAGATAGTTGACCACCACCACGGCGTCGAATTGGCGATGCGCCAAGGGCCAGGGATCCCCGTTCTCCAAGTCGGATTCGACGATCTCGACCGCCGGAGCCAGATCGGCCACGGCGGTGACGATCTTGTCCAGGCAGGTGACCTTTGCCCCGCGACCGAGAAAGAAGCGTCCGTGCCGACCACCGCCACAGGCGACATCCAGCACCCGCGCCCCCTCGCCCACCAGCGGCGCGAAGCGCTCGATCCAGCCGCTGATGTGGCGGAGATGACAGATCTTTTCAAACGGCGTCACCAGCGGCCTCCCGGTTGCGACGTGTGACCAAGGGTCAACAAAGGGCATCGGCCGCAAGGCTTTTCAAGGCCTTTTCTCAAGGTTCCCTGAGATAGTCCGCTTCGGCCCGCCGAACGATCTCGCGCACCAATCCGCGGAACAGAACCTTATGAACCGGCAGCAGGGCGTTCCAATAGGTGATGCCAAGGGCGCCGGCCGGATGGAAATAGGCGCTGACGCTGACCCGGCACCTGTTGTCGGGCAGGGTTTCGACTTCCGCCTCGAAGGTGGCCGAACCTGGCAGGCGCATTTCCGCCAGCAGGGTCAGGCGGCGCCCCGGCTCCAACCCGATCACCCGCCAGAAGTCCAAGGCATCCCCCACCGCCAAGGTCCCGCTGGCGGGACGGCCACGGCGCATTCCGACACCGCCGGCCAGGCGGTCGAGAAACCCGCGGATCTGCCACAGCACGTCCAGGAAATAGTAGCCGTTCTGACCGCCAAGATCGGCGATCTGGCGCCACAGGGCGGACGCCGGCAGCTTCGACACGTCCTCGGCCCGAAGGTGTTTGGCGTAGAAGGCGAAGTCCGGACGGTTGCGGCGGAATTGCATGCCCCCTTCGACCCAGCGCGGCCGCTCTTCAGGGCGCCGCTCGGCCTCCAGCGCCGCCGCCACCGCGGCGTCGAACGGCAGCAGGGGAATGGGTATGAACGCCCGCAGCGGCGCATCTTCGGCCAGCAGGTCATGTTCCAGGCCGGCCACCAGGGCGCGCGCCACGTTGGTGGGCACCGAGGTCACCAGCGACAGCCAATAGGAGGACAGCCGCGGGCTGAGCAAGGGAACCGGTACGATGACCGGCCGCCGCCCCACCTGGCGGGCGAACCGCCGCATCATCTCGGCATAGGTCAACACTTCGGGACCACCGGCGTCGAAGATCCGGCCCGCCATGTCCGGCAGTTCGGGCAGGCGGACCAGATAGGCGATGATGTCGCCAAGGGCAATCGGCTGGGCGCGGGACGAGACCCACCGCGGCGTCACCATGGCCGGCAGATGGAAGACCAGATCGCGGATCACCTCGAAGGCCGCCGACCCGGGACCGATGATGATCCCGGCCCGTATTTCGGTCACCGGCACCGGTCCGGCGCGCAGGATCTCGCCGGTCTCGCGCCGCGATTCGATATGCACCGACGCCTTGCGGCCGGGCTGCAGGGCACTTAGGTAGATGATCTGCCGGATGCCGGCGGCGCTGGCGGCTTCGCGGACGTTCTGTGCCGCCGCCCGGTCCAGCTCCGGGAAGCGATCGCCAGCCGCCATGGAATGCACCAGGTAATAAAGGACCTCGGCCTCGGCCAGGGCCGCCGGCAGGGTGGCCGGCTTCAGGGCATCGGCCTTGGCGCAGGCCACCCCCGCCCACCCCTGGGCCTGCAGGGCATCCAGCCGCCGCCCGACCGCCCGAACCTGATGTCCAGCCTCTGCCAGCGCCGGCACCAGGGCATTGCCCACATAGCCGGTCGCCCCGAAGACCACGATGCGCATTGTCCTTCCCCCTGGTCAGACCGTGACCGGTGACAGCCGATCCCGCCGCCCGTCCCTCCTGTTCCGACCCATCTGAGTGCGTCGGGACAAGAGAGACATTTGGACGATGGCCGGCGGCATCAAGGTGTACGATCGACAACCCTGGCCGAGGGCACGAATCGCTCCTTCAACGACTTCTCGAAAATATGAAATCTGGGCATGAAGCGGGGGCGCCCCGGGATCAAGTCAATCCCGCGTCGACCAGGAACTGAGCGCCGGTACAGCCAGCCGATTCGGCGGAGGCCAGAAACAGCGCCATCCGGGCGACATCCATGGCATCCAATCGATATTTCAACGCTTGTCCTCGCATGATGTCGGCTTCGGCCTCGACTGTTCGCCACAACGCGGCCTGCCGTTCGGTCATGATCGCCCCGGGGACGATGCAATTGACCCGAACTCCAAATTCGCCGAGTTCGCGAGCAAGCGTGCGTGTCATCCCGACGATCGCGGCTTTCGCCGTGGTGTAGGCGACCAAGCCAGGACGTCCCTTCATCCATGAGGTTGAACTCATCAGGATGATGGAACCGGTTCCGCGAGCCCGCATTCCGCGCGCGACTGCCTGCGTCGCGAAGAATTGATGATCCAGGTTGAGGGCAAGGCGATCGCGCCAATAGTCCGGCTCGACGTCAAACATCGCGTGGCGGTCGTCGTTGCCGGCATTGTTGATCAGGACATCCGCGCCACCGGTACAGCTTTCGATATCGGCGACGACGCCGCGCAATCGATCCACATCGCGCAAGTCGCAATGATGAAAGGATACATTGGGAAGCGATTCGGCGAGGTCTTTCCCAGCCACGTCCTGGATGTCGAGGAAGTGCACGACACAGTCCTGAGCGGCAAACGCCGCCACCAGACTTGCCCCAATTCCCGAAGCCCCCCCGGTGACAATGACGGTCTTGCCGACCAGGCTTTTGTAAAGGACCGATCTGGTGTCAGGCGTCATGGGCCTGCGCCTTTCCGACGGAAGTGAGCGTCGAGGATATTCCGCGACCGAGGGGTCCGGAGCGGGACCGCGCTTGGCACGCGGCGCTTCCCGAAAATTCGATCTCCTCGAGAGTCCGGCGGGCCGTCTCAGGCAACAGCCGGGCAGTCAGGACGCAGGCCGCCACGCCGCAAATGGCGAAGGTGCCGAACGCGACAGCGGTCCCCGATGCCAGCAGAATGGGAAATACAGACGCGATCACGAAGTTCATCGCGAAGTTCGTGAAGACACACGCTCCCATCGTAGGACCTCGGCCATGCAGTGGAAGCAGCTCCGGCAACACGATCCACAGTACGGGTCCCCAACTGAGCGAGAACGCCGCCTTGAAGACCGCAAGGCAGGCGACGGCGACGCCCGCGCCCAAGCCACCATTTAATAGTCCGAACTGGAAGATCGCCCCCAGGATCGCCATGCTGGTTGCCATAGCCAACGCTCCGCTCATCAGCAAGCGACGTCGACCGACCCAGTCGACGATACCACCCAGTGTCAGGGTCATGACGATGGAGAGCCCCTGCAAACCGACGGCGACCAGGATCGCTGCCGAGGCAGGGAAACCAGCCGCGTGCAGGATCGACGGGGAGTAATAGACGATTGTATTGATACCAAGAGCCTGCTGGAAAGCAGCGAAAGCGATTGCCAACAACAAAGCCCGCCGCAGCCAACGGTCGCGGAGAAAATTGCTCCAGGAAAATTTGGCCTGTGGCGCCAGGCTTGCAATTCCATTGTATTCCTGCTCCGCCTGCTCGGGTGTCCGGGTCCGCAGGAGAATGTCGCGCGCCTCGGCGACACGCCCCTTCTTGGCCAACCATCTCGGAGACTCGGGCAGCAGTAAAACACCACCGAACAACAGAGCCGCCGGAACGGCCGCGACGAGGAACATCGTCCGCCAGTCGCCACTCTTCGAGAGGACATAGCCGACGATGTAGGCGACAAAGATCCCCGTGGCGACCATCAACTGATAGAGCGAAGTGATTCGACCACGCGAGGACGCCGGCGAAAGTTCGGCGAGATAGACGGGGACTTGCACGGCCCCAATTCCGATGCCGATGCCCAGGACAAAACGAAATGCGATGAGCGTCGTGGGATGGACGGACGCCGAACAGCCAAGGCTGCCGACCAAAAAGAACAGGGAAGCCGCCATGAGAAGGCGTCGCGCCCCGATCCTGTCACTGACATAGCCGGAGACGGGAGCAACGACGATGGCGCCGAACAGCAGCGCGCTGACAACCAATCCCTGCATCGCCGGCGTCAATGCCATGTCTTTTTCGACGAACAGGAGCGCACCCGCCACGACGCCTGTGTCATATCCGAAGACAAAACCTTCGAGAGCGCCAAAGAAATAAATCAGTACTGGCGGTATTTTCCGCCGAGCATCTGCCGCCCCTGAAATGTTCGGCGAAAGCGCGGATGCGGTCCGGGACCGTCTGATCAAACCCATGTCCTTCCCCTGTCGCTGTCTAGCCGGAGCCAAGCAATTGAGCCGCGGCCCACCAACATTGACATTTCACTGCCGTCAATTCGTTCGACAACGGGTGTCGAAGATAGGATTTCTGGGTCTGATTGTCATCGGGAGTGTCACGGACTGCTTCTGTTCGATGGCGTGCTGGCTTCCCCCTGACCTTAACTTGACTTCGGCTTTTTGGCCGTACCCACCCCGCGACCGCCGACCCCGCCATCGAGGGCAAGGCCCCCTGTCGGGAACCGGCGCCGACCTTCGGAACGACCACCATGGGCGCTATGCGGCCTCGATATCAGTCTGAGGAAAATCGTCGCCCTTGTAGAGAAGCGGCACCCTTTCGCGCCGTGCGCAAGCATATGCGAAACAATCTCCGAAATTCAGGGCCGCCGGATGGCGCGACTTGCCGTAACGGTCATAGGCCTCGATAGCAAGAGTGCGGGTTTCGGCGGCCACCGCGACGACGGTGATTCCCATGAGTTTGAGATAATCCTCGACGGCAGATTCGGCATCGCGGGCGGTCAAACCCAGGATACGCGCCACGGCGACGACAGTTTCCCAGACGGCCAGAGGCGAGGTGATCCGTTTCGGGTAGTTTTGCATGCGCGCAAGCAGCACGCGGGCGTCGGCTTCATCGGTCAGCATCGCGGTAAGAGCGGACGCGTCAACGAACATCACTCGTTCCCATAAAGGCCGTCGATGAAGGCCTTGTCGGCCGGCATTCCACCGGCGGGACTGGCCCGGGCCCGCAATGCCCGGCAAAAATCGACACCCAGATCGACCAGGGACGGTATGGCCCGTTCGCGCTCCAACTCGTGCAATAATGCCTGGCGAACCACCTCGGTCTTGCTGACCTTCTTAATGGCCACAAGCCGGTTCGCCAAGCTGTCGACTTCAGGATCCTTGACGAAGAGAGCCATGAAATATCTCCTGCTTATATCTGAATATAACGCCGGGATATCCCTCTGTCACGACATCCCATACCAAGCTGCGCTGATCGGAACCGATCACCGATCAGCCCCGCCCAGACCGGCCACCGCGTCGAGGTCGGCTCGATCCGCGCCGGACACGCCTCGCGGCCAGACAAGTCGGTGATGCAGCCCTTGCGTCATGTGCCCTTGTCATATTGCATACCTCGTGCACACGCACTGAAGTTACGATGGCGAAAATTCCCATTCATGGCGAATTTGCCGATCCGCTGAAAATAAAGGCCGTCACAATGTCCATCAGCAACCCGAATCTTCCCAAATCGATTCAGGCATTCAGGACCTATACGGCCCAGATGTTCGTGCGCGATATTTTGGCAGGTCTCACGGTGGGACTGGTCGCGCTGCCGCTGGCGATGGCTTTCGGGATAGCATCGGGCGTGACTCCCCAGGCCGGCATTTACACGGCGGTGGTGGCCGGCTTCCTGATCTCGGCGCTGGGCGGTTCACGCACCCAGATTGGCGGCCCCACCGGAGCCTTCGTGGTGATTGTGGCGGGCATCGTGGCCCACTTCGGGCTGAGCGGCCTGGCCATGGTTACGGCCATGGGCGGTGTTCTGCTTCTGCTGATGGGCCTTACCGGGCTCGGCGCGGCTGTTCGCTTCATTCCCCGGATGGTGGTGATCGGCTTCACCAACGGCATTGCCATTTTGATCGCGTCAACCCAGATCAAGGATTTCTTCGGCCTGAGCACGGGTGAGGTCCCCAGTGCGTTCCTGCCCCGGATGAGAACGCTGGCCGAGCACTTCGACAGCCTGAATCCGGCCGCGCTGGGGTTGGGCCTGGGGACCTTGGCGATCTTGCTGGTGCTGCCGCTCCTGACCAAGCGGATTCCGGCATCGATTGTCGCCCTGCTGGTCTGCACCGGCGTCAGCATGATCTTTCATCTTCCGGTGGAAACCATCGGCAGCAAGTTCGGGGGAATCCCACAGGGGCTGCCGTCTCTTGCCGTTCCCGAATTCCACGCCGACGATATTCTGCCGCTGATCCCTTCGGCGTTTACCGTGGCTATGCTGGCCGCCCTGGAGAGCATGTTGTCCGCTGTCGTGGCTGACGGCATGACCGGAGACCGGCACAACCCGAATGTTGAACTGGTGGCCCAGGGAGTCGCCAACCTGCTGTCGCCGCTGTTCGGAGGCATCCCGGCCACCGGAGCCATCGCCCGTACCGCGACGAACATCCGCGCCGGTGCCCAGTCGCCGCTGGCGGGAATGGTGCATGCGCTGACCCTGTTGGGCATTCTGCTGGTGGCTGCGCCGCTGGCCAGCTATATCCCGTTGACCGTGCTGGCCGCGGTGTTGTTCGTCGTCGCTTACAACATGGGCGAATGGCACGAGATCGGCGGGATTCTGCAGTTGGATTTTACCGCCAAATCCGTCTGGGTCGTGACCTTCGCCCTGACGGTTTTTGCCGATCTGACCGTGGCCGTGGGCGTCGGCTTCACCCTGGCCGCCCTGCTCTACATTCATCGCGTGGCAGAGACCACCTCGGTGGCACCGGTTACCGAGGAGTATATTCGCGACGGCCTGCCGCACAGCCTTCAGGGGCGCATCCTCCCGCCGTTCGTGACGGTCCTGCGCATTCACGGGCCGTTCCTGTGGGGCACCACCGAAAAATTGGTGGATGCGACTGCCGATCTGAACGACTTTCAGCCGGTCGTGATCTTGCGGTTGCGCAACATGACGGCAATCGACGCCACCGGCATTCACGCCATCGAAACCTTCGCCAAGCAACTTCGCGCCTCGGGGCGCACGCTGCTGCTCTGCGGCGCCATGCAGCAGCCGTCGAAGCTGCTGCATGGCGAGCGTTTCCTGGACCGAATCGGCCGCGAGAACGTCATGCCGAATATTCAGACCGCGCTGGATCGAGCCAATGAGATCCATTCGGCACGCTGAAAGACGATCCGATAGCCGTCCGGGTCTTCAAAGGTGACTCCGTCGCGATCCCAGTAGGGATTGAAGGCCGGAACCGGCGCGAAGCCGGCGGCGCGCATTCGATCGATGGCGGCCTGCCAGGCCTCGGCGTCCGGTAGGTAAAAGACCAGAAGGTTGTCCTGCGTCGGCGCCCTACCGGCTTTGTGACCTTTGGCGCGGGTGAACTCGAAATGGTAGGCCGCCCCCTCGCCCCCCAACATGATGCCGTCGAAGCCATCATGCCCCTCGAAGCGAAACAGCAGGCTGAGGCCCATTCCCTCGCGATAGAAGGGCAGCAGTTGGTCCAAATCGTCGGTCGGACGGGCGACTCGAAGCTTGGGAACGGTCATCTCTTGACGCCTGCCAACAAGAAGGGGGTCAGTCACAGTTGGGGCACTTGGCGCGCAAGATCAAGGAGCGCCCTCTCGCCAACGGACGATCGACCTGCGACACTCTGGGCGTTGCTCAACCAGAAACCGGTCCCTTCCCATGCAGATTCCCCTTTATCAGATCGACGCCTTCACCGACCGACTGTTCGCCGGCAACCCGGCGGCCATCTGCCTGCTGGAGGATTGGCTTGACGATCCGCTGCTGCAGGCCATCGCCCTGGAGAACAACCTGTCGGAGACCGCCTTCCTGGTCCGGCGGGGCGACGACTACGAGTTGCGCTGGTTCACCCCCACCGTCGAAGTGGATCTGTGCGGCCATGCCACCCTGGCCTCGGCCCACCTGGTTCTCGACCATCTGGAGCCGGGTCGCAGGTCCGTCTCCTTTTCCACGCGCAAGGCCGGAGTCCTGACCGTCGAACGGCAGGACGGATGGCTGGCCATGGACTTTCCGGCGCGCCCGCCGACACCCTCGTTAAGTCTCGACAGCCTGGACAGGGCGCTGGGCTGCCGGCCCAGCCAGGTGCTGAAAGCCCGTGACCTGGTCGCCGTCTTCGAAGACGCCAAGACCGTCCAGGGGCTGCGCCCCGACTTTGCCGCCGTGGCGGCGCTGGAGTGCTGGGCCCTGATCGTCACCGCCCCGGGCGAGGACGGCATCGATTTCGTGTCGCGTTTCTTCGCTCCCGGACATGGCGTGCCGGAGGATCCGGTGACCGGATCGGCCCATTGCACCCTGGTTCCCTATTGGGCCAAACGCCTGGGCAAGACCGAACTGACGGCCCGCCAACTGTCGGCCCGCGGCGGCGCCCTGCGCTGCCGGTTGGAGAACGACCGGGTGATCATCGCCGGACAGGCGACCCTCTATCTCGAAGGGCGGGTCCACCTGCCAACCTCTTGATCCGGCCCCGCCACGACACCACCTCCGCCAGCAGGCCCGGGGCGTTTGCCGGGCTGCCGAGCAGGAAAGAAGACCATCATGAGCGGTCTTGACGACATCGCGCTGACGACCATCGACGGGGAGGCCACCACCTTTGGCCAGTGGGCCGGGCAGGTGCGCCTGGTCGTCAACGTGGCCAGCAAATGCGGGTTCACCCCCCAATACGAGGGCCTGGAGGCGCTGCAGCGGGCCTATCGGGAGAAGGGGTTCACCGTCCTGGGCTTTCCCTGCGACCAGTTCGGCCATCAGGAACCGGGTGACGCGGCGGCCATCAAGATGTTCTGCTCGCTGACCTACGACGTCAGCTTTCCGATGTTTTCCAAGATCGAGGTGAACGGCGCCCATGCCCACCCCCTGTATCGCAGCCTGAAGGAGCAGGCCCCGGGGCTGCTGGGAACCGAGGCGATCAAATGGAATTTCACCAAGTTCCTGGTCGACCGCAAGGGCGCGGTGGTCAAGCGCTTCGCCCCGCAGGACGCGCCCCCCGGCATCGCCCCGGCCATCGCGGCGTTGCTGTAGCCTCCGCCGCCTAAGGTGCGACGCTGTCGGTGGACGGTTGGGCCGGACCTTCGGCGGGCCGTACGGGTATCGCGGACCGCGCCGGCCAGACCACCACCAGCAATCCGACCAGGATGGCGGCCATTCCCGCCAACCTTTGGGCCGGGAAGCGTTCGCCCAGCAGAAGCGCCGCCGACAGGGTGCCGAACACCGGAACCAGGGCCGAAAACGGCGCAACCTGGGACGCCGGATACAGTTTCAGCAGATAGCCCCAGGCCCCGAAGCCGCCGATGGTCGACAGCAGGACGATGTAGGCCAGGGCGCCGATGCCGGGCCAGCCGACATGGACCAGGGCGGCCCAATCCGCCGCCGGCCCTTCCAGCAACAGCGACAAGGCAAGCAACGGCAGGGGCGGCACCAGGCTCAGCCAGGCTATCAACGGCAACATGTCGGATCGGGGCGCCGTGCGCAGAAGGATGTTGCCGGCCCCCCAGCTGCAGGCCGCGCACAGGATCAGGGCCAGTCCAAGCGGCGTGAAGCCGTCGACCCCCGTGGTCATGGCGATGACCGTCAACCCGGCAAAAACGATGCCGCAGCCGACCCGTAAGCGCAGCGTCGGCTTTTCCTTGAGAAAGACGATGGCGAACAGCACGGTGAACAGCGCCTGGGTCTGCAGAGTGATCGAGGCCAGGCCGGCGGGCATGCCCACCTTCATGCCGGTGAACAGAAAGCCGAACTGGCCGGTAAACAGCGCCGTTCCAATCACCACCAACCTCGACCAGGGCACCTTTGGGCGGGGCAGGACCAGCACCGGCAACGAGGCCCCAAGGAAACGCAACGCCGCGAACAGCAGCGGTGGAAAGGCGCCGATGCCGACATGGATGACGACGAAATTCACCCCCCAGGTCGCGGCGACGGCCAGGCACAGCAAAAGATGGATGGGCTTCATGGCGGGGGCGGACATCTAGAGTTTCTCCAGCGGACCCGGCGACCGCGCGCCGGCGTAACCGGCCGACGCAACGGAATCGGCCACCTTTGTCAGTGATGGGATGCCCAAGACCCCGAGTCAACCCGACAGAAGTCGTCCAACCTTTGTCCAGGCCGGCGTGGCGGCAGCCGGCCTCTTGCGGGACCCCTCCGATTGGTGCGACAACAGCGCTGACAGAGTTTGTCGTGCGGGTTGTTATGGCATCAGCATCCTTCCATCGCGCCACCGTCTTCCTTCTGGCCCTGGCCTGGGCGTCTCCGGTTCTGGCCGGCGATGCCCCCTTCGGGTTGCGCTGGGGCGCCAATGTCGCCGAGTTGAAGATTGCAGGCGTTGGTGCCAGCGGGATCAAGGACGACGGCATCCTGGCCACGGTCATTGCCGGAACGGCGCCACAGGCTCCGGCCGATACTGCGGAGGTCAGGCTGCAGGTTCATCGTCAGTATGGTTTGCAACGCATCGTCTGGCGGTCGCGGGACCTTGGCGCCGACCCGGCCGGCGCCCTCGACAGCTTCCACCGCCGGCAAGATCTGCTGTCCCGGGAGTTCGGCCCGCCGCGCAGCGTCGAAGAGGATCTGCCCCCCGGCACCCAGCCCTTCTTCCCCTGCCTGGCCCAGGATGGCTGCGCCAGCATCGTCGCGGTTTGGCGGACCGGGGATGTCGATGTCCGGTTGCGCTTGAGCGGATCGGCGGACGGCCGTGGCTGGTTGGAAACCGTCTACCTGGGCCCCGACTGGAACGATGTCGCCCAGCAGATCAAAGGACACCGGTAGATCATGGCCCCTTGCCCTTCCCCACCATGGCGCGTGCGGGAAGGGGAGCGGGAGAAAGCGCATCGCTTGCGCCTTTGCTTATTTTCATCATACCATTTTTTAGAATTGGCAACTTCCCCGCCAATGAGTCGGGACTGAATATGTCGTCGGAGACGAGCTTTTCACCAAGACAAATTCTGGCACGTCTGGTGTGCGGGGTCCTTCTGGTCAATTTGGTCGTTGGCCTGTTGGCGACGTTGTGGCTTAAGCAGAATTTCGATCAACACGAAAGCGACATCACCGTCAATTCAACGAACCTGACCCTGATTCTTGAGCAGGATATCGAAGACAGCATCGACAAGATCGATATCACCCTGCGATCCGTCATCGATGAATATAAAAGAGAAACAGCAAACCGAACTTTCCAATGGAATTTTCTTAACGACTATACTTATGTTCTCTTGGTACGACAACCAAAACTTGACTTCTTAAGAATATCGGATGCCAACGGAAATATATTCTTCGGCTCCGGAGAAACCGGAAACAGCCCCACCAACATCGCCGATCGCGATCTTTTCACCCGTTTGAGCCAGGATCCGGCCGCAGGCATGGTCATTGCCAAGCCCTTCGTCGACAAGATTCACGGACAATGGATGTTGATGTTCGCCCGCCGCCTGGATGAAACCGACGGCTCCTTCGGCGGCGTGGTCATTGCCGGCATTGCCCTGAAACGTTTAAGCCAGCTGTTTTCCGGATTGGACGTCGGGCACTACGGCGCCGTGGCGTTGCGTGACCAGGATCTGGGCGTGGTGGTGGCCATTCCCGAGCCCGCCGCGATCGACGACGCCTCGCCGATGCGCGACGAAATGAGAGAGCGCATGAACTCTGGCGAGCAGGCCGGCCTGATCCGTCTCTCGGGTGCCGCCCCGGTGGCGGGGCGCACCGTGGCCTTCCGCCGTGTCGGGCTTTACCCCCTGTTCGTCACCGTCGCCCTCGACGCCCGCGACTATCTGGCCGACTGGCGTTTCGAAGCGGTCGCACTGTTTGGCTTCTTCATCCTGTTCCTGTCCGTCACGGTGGCCATTGCCTGGCAATTCCATCGCAGTTGGACACACCAGGCCGCCACCTACCGGATGCTGCGCAACAGCGAGGAGCGCCTGCGCCTGCTGGCGGAAAACGCCACCGACACCATCAGCCGCTTCGACGCCGACGGCGTCCTGCGCGACATCTCGAAGTCGGTGGTGCGCCTGTTGGGTCACCGCAGCGAGGACCTGGTCGGACAACGTATCGACGACCTGATCCATCCCAACGATGTCGCCGCCCTGCACGCCGCCCGCGATTCGCTGACGGTCACGCCGAAACCGCAGATCCTGTCGCACCGGTTCCTCCACAAGGACGGCCACTACATCTGGATCGAAAGCAACATCCAGGCGATCCGCAACGACGCCGACCAGGTGGTGGAGTTCGTCGCGGTGGCGCGCGACATCAGCGAACGGAAGCAGGCCGACGCCCGGATCGAGTTTCTTGCCCACCATGATCCCCTGACCAACCTGCCCAACCGATTGCTGGGCAAGGATCGCCTGGAATTGGCCGTGGCCCGGGCAGAACGGTCCGGTTCCAAGGTGGCCTTGCTGTTCCTGGATCTGGACCAGTTCAAGCGGGTCAACGACTCGCTTGGCCATTCCATCGGCGACGCCTTGCTGCAGTCGGTATCGGCACGCCTGCAAGGTTGTCTTCGCGAAAGCGACACCTTGAGCCGGCAGGGTGGCGACGAATTCCTGATCCTGCTTGAAGAGTTGCGCGACGGCGAGGCGGCGGCGCGGGTGGCCGAAACGGTCTTGACCAGCCTGTCCATCGCCTTCCTGATCGACGAGCAGGAACTTTACATCTCCGGTTCCATCGGCATCGCCATCTATCCGGATGACGGGACGGACTTTGACACGCTGCTGAAAAAGGCCGACACCGCCATGTACCACGCCAAGGACGCGGGTCGAAACGCCTTCCGCTTCTTTACCGATCAGATGAATCTCGACACCACCGAATACCTTAATTTGCGCAACGGGTTGCGGCGCGGACTGGAACGGGGAGAATTCGTCCTGCATTACCAGCCGCAGATCCGCCTTCGCGACGGCGCGGTGATCGGTGTCGAGGCGCTGGTACGGTGGCGCCACCCCGACCTGGGCCTGGTGCCGCCCGGTCGCTTCATTCCGGTGGCCGAAGACAGCGGCCTGATCGTGCCGCTGGGATCGTGGGTTCTGCAAGAGGCCTGCCGACAAGCGGCACGCTGGCACCAGATGGGCTATGCCGACCTGGTGGTCGCCGTCAACCTGTCGGCCGCCCAGTTCAAGCGGGGCGACCTGCTGCACAGCATCAACGAGGCCCTGGCCGATGCGGCGCTGGATCCCAGCTTCCTGGAACTGGAACTGACCGAATCGATCCTGATCAGCGACACCGCGAAGGTCCTGGCGATGGTCGAGCGGCTGAAGTTGCGCGGGGTCAAACTGTCGATCGACGATTTTGGAACGGGCTATTCGAGCCTGGCCTATCTGAAGCGGTTCCACGTCGACAAATTGAAAATCGATCAGTCCTTCGTTCGCGACATCACCAGCGACCCCAACGACGCCGCCATCGTCGGCGCCATTGTGCAGATGGCCAGAAGCCTGGGCCTGACCACCATCGCCGAAGGGGTCGAGGACGGCGAGGCCCTGGCCGCTTTGCGAACCCATGGATGCGACGAAGCGCAAGGCTTCCACCTCGCCCGGCCGATGAGCGCCGAGGATCTGGAAGCCTTCCTGCGGGTACCGCTGGCCGGATGGTGATTCCTGTTCAGGTCGGGCGGGCCAGCATGATGAAGGCCGGCGAGAAACCGATATGGGCGGCATCGCCGGCATGGCGGCTGAAATAGACCTCCACCGTCGGTCGCGAGACGATGCCCAGGATGCATTTGCTGGCCCTGACGCAGCGCAGATCCGCACTGATGGAGAGCAGTCCGTCCGATGCCGCCACCTGGGCCACCAGGTCGAAGACGGCGTCGCCGACCCCCTGCGCCACGAAAATCACTTTGGCCCCTTTGAACGACACCAAGTCGCTGGCCGCCACCGGCATCGCCACCAGCCCCTGGCCATTGACCCCGGCGGACCGCCTGTCGGCGGCCGCCTTGATCGCCAGCGCATCGTCCTTCGAGCGGGCGTTATCGGGGTCGAAAACGATCGCCATGTTGATCGGCCCGTCCAGGCGCCGGCTCATCAACGGCAGGGTCTTGAGCCCAACATCGAGGTCGGTCGCATCCGTGGCCCAGGCCGGGGCTAGCCCCGTCGAGGCAATCAACAGCAAGCCACCGATCACCAAAATCCGCGATATCCCCATCACGGCCCAGTCGCACCCATGATTGTATTTATAAATTTTTCATCCAACCAAGAATTAGTTTACGCCGGATAAGAAAAAATGAAAACATGAACCCTTTGTCATTTGCCGTTCCGCACTCCGATACAATGCCGAGCCGGCACCGCGGCTTGTCCCGTGGGGCGGCGCCGACATGGGACCAGGAAATTAGCGAAAGATCAATGACGCTTTGCATACCCCCATGTTATCCCACAAACCGTTGCGGTCGCAGCCGATGTGATCCCCGAGACAAGACCCTTCCGGCCAAGCGCCTTTCTCGCCCCCACCCGTTCTGATATCGTCCGTCACCAATGGTACCAAAGACGTCCCCGCAATTGAAAAGCCCGATGCCGGCACGATGATGCAACTGTACTACGCCACCCGTGACGGCCAGTCGCGACGGATCGCCACCCATGTCTCGCAACGCTTGCAGGACCGCGGGATCGACGCGCCACCCCGCGATCTGGCCGGGACTCCCCTTCAGATGGCGGACCTTGCCGGGTCCGACGCCATCGTGCTGATCGCCTCGGTCCGCTACGGCCATCACCTCGATGAGGCCGAGGCCATGCTGCGTCTTTACGCCAGCCTGGCCTCGCCTCCGCCGCTGGCCCTGGCCTCGGTCAACCTGACGGCGCGCAAGCCCGGCAAGGACAGCCCAACAGGCAACGCCTATCTGCGCAAATGGATCGCCCGGCACAAGGTGACCCCGGCCCTGGCCACCGCCATTGCCGGCCGCCTGGACTACCCGCGCTATGGTTGGTTGGATCGCCAGATGATCCGCCTGATCATGAAAATGACCGGTGGCCCCACCGATCCCACCACGGTGGTCGAGTATACGGCCTGGGACGCGGTCGACCGCTTTGCGGCGGCGGTCGCCGACCTGGTCCGGCGTTAGGCCGTCATGGCGTCGACGCTGGCCTGGATCGCCGTCCTCGTCCTGGTCTGCTATGGCGTCATCGTCGCCCTCTTTGCCGCAATCCAGCGCCGCCTGCTGTATCGGCCACCGGCCGACGCCATTTCGACGCCCACCCCCGACTGGACGGTGGTCCAGGACGGCGGACAGCTGCTGGGATGGTGGCGCCCCGGACCGGACACCGCCGCCCCGGTCATGGTCTTTTTCCACGGCAACCGCGGCACCTTGGCCCGAGTCGCGGCCAAGACCGGCTCATGGCCGGACCGCCTGGGCGTCAGCCTGCTTCTGGTCACCTACCGGGGGTACGAGGGCAAGGCGGGACATCCGTCGGAACGTGGCCTTTACGACGATGGACGGGCGGCCTTGGACTGGCTGGACCGGCAGGGACTGACGGCGGACCGGATCATTCTGTACGGAGAGTCGCTGGGCAGCGGCGTCGCCACCCAGATGGCGCTGGAGCGCACCTGCCGGGCCCTGGTTCTGGAGGCGGCATTCGCCTCCATCGCCGCCGTCGCCCACCACCGCTACCCGTGGCTGGCGGCGACGCCGCTGGTGCGCGATCGCTATGACAATGCAGCCAAGATCGGCGCCATCTCCTGCCCCATCCTGCTGCTGCACGGAGACGCCGACGCCACCACGCCGTCGGACCACTCCCGCCTGCTGGCCCGACGCCAACCCAAGGCTCGGCTTGCCATCCTACCCGAAGCGCATCACCTGGACATCCACCAGCACGGCGGAACCGATGTCCTGGCCGCCTTCCTTCGCCCGGAACCCCCACACAGAATAGGCCTGTTGGCCGGTTGCCTTCCTCCGGCGCCTCACAGATAATGCGCGACCGAAAAACGCTGTAACTCAGTCGGAGACAATCCATGTTGTTGAAGTCGATGATGGCCGCGTTCGCCATCGCCGTTGTTGCCGCGGGGACGGCAGCCGCCGCCGAATGCACGTTGCCTGCCGATGCCCAGGCCGGCAAAACCGTCTCCAACCAATGCAAGGCCTGTCATGTGTTCGAGGCCGACAAGCCGTCGCGCCCGACCGGCCCCAATATCCATGACGTCTTTGGCCGCAAGGCGGGCACCCGCGCCGACTTCACCAAATATTCCGAGGGTATGCAGGCCGCGTCCGGCAAGGGCCTGGTCTGGACCGACGACAAGATTTTCGAATATCTGGCCGATCCGCACGCCTTCCTCGCCAAAGTCAACGGCGCCGAGATGAAGCACGCCATGTTCTTCCAGTTGAAGGACGACCAGAAGCGCAAGGATATCATCGCCTTCCT
>Ga0326727_10014363_pt1 | contig 17280 bp, 17 predicted proteins | sample MB2enrmetagenome_FD_207643 | JGI IMG/M metagenome (GOLD analysis project Ga0326727, IMG submission 207643) | Lab enriched peat soil microbial communities from McLean, Ithaca, NY, United States - MB29MY | ecosystem: Environmental > Terrestrial > Soil > Wetlands > Peat | place: USA: New York...
TAATCAATATTTCCAAACTTTGACAGACATCGTGGAAGTCGTGGAGAGAATATTCTCTCAATGGCGCCTGGGAAATGAAACCGTCAGGCGCTTGTGTTCAATTACTTAAGACGCTGCGTATAAAAACCAAAAAAAATCTTAAGGATGCGCTAACACTCGGGAAGAACCCATGATCGGAGCCCCGGCCCGAAAGGACAGAGACGGCGATGAGGCTGCCCCCTCCAGGCGCCGCGGCTGGCCAGCCTCCATTCTGGCGTCCCCCGGGACGAAGGGCGGCAACTTATTGGCTTTGAATTCCGCGCTCCGGACAGCGCCCTGGACCTCGCCCCGGAACCCCCGGCCTTGAGCGCTGAAAAACTACCCCTGCTCCAGGGACCGGGGCAAGAAAAGCTGATTCGGGTCCATCCGCAGTTTGCGGCGCGGTGGCAAATGACCTGAAATTCAGGAGGGATGGGCAAGCCCACCATAATTCCCTCTTATATAGGGGCGCCGGCGTCTCGCCTGCGCCTGAGACGCCACCCAAGGCAAACCCTAGACTGCGGGTGCGAAGGCCCGCCCCACCAGAAATAACTCCCAGGGGAAATTACTTTTGGAAAAAGATTTCTCCTTTTTGGCTCATCTGCAGATTCTACCGGAATGGGAGGCCGTGGCCCAGCGCTTTTTGGAGCTCGGGGGCACAGTCATGGTCCTGGGCGCGATGGACACCGGCAAATCCACCCTGAGCCGTTATCTGGTGCACCGGGCCTATGTTGCCGGACAACCTGCCGGCCTGGTGGACCTGGACCTGGGCCAATCACACCTGGGGCCGCCTGCCTGCCTGGGGTTGGGCCGGTTTCCGCCCCTGGTCCCGGGGGACGACGTCCTGTTTCCCCAGGGACTCTATTTCATCGGCCAGACCTCGCCGCTGGGGGCCATCCTGGAGGTGGCGGTGGGTTGCCGGGTCCTGGCCGATCAAGCGCTCTCCGGCGGCCTCCAGCACCTGGTTGTCAATACCAGCGGCCTGGTCCAGGGGCCCGGGGCCCTGCGCCTGAAGAAGGCCCAGGTGGAGCTCCTGCAACCCGGGCTGATCCTGGCCCTGCAACAGGAGCGGGAGCTTGAGCCGCTGCTGCGAGGGCTGGGAGAAATAACCGCGGCCCCCAAAACTCCCCCTCCTTTCATGGCAAGGGCTTGGGGGGAGGGGGAGGCGCCAGACGTTGCCACCCCAACTCCGACCCTCACCCAGCCAGGGGAAGGGAGAAAAATGCCGGAAGAAGGGGCTCAAGCTGATAAGGGCCCGCCAGGCCGTGTCGGTCTAAAGGAGTATCCCCAGAATTCCATTTGGCAAATCTTGCGGCTGCCGGTGTCTTCTCGAGTAAGCCGCCGCGACCCCGAGACCCGGCGCTTCTACCGGGAGGTCCGGTTTCGCCGCTATTTTCAGCAGGCCGGGGAGCTACGGCTCCCCTGGAGTTCCTTCACCTGGGAGGGTCTGCCCCTGGGCCAGGGGTGGCCCTTGCCGCCCTGGCGGCTGCAACAATTGGGGCAACGCCTGGGAGTCCGGGTATTATCCGGGGTGGGCCAGGGGCGCCGGGCGGTGCTTCTGACGGAGGCAACGCTTCCTTCGCCGGCGGCCGCGGAGCCGGCCGGATGGCCCGACGGGGACCAGGTCCACTGGCTCTCCTGGGAAGGTCTGCAATGGCGCCTGGTGGGGCTGCTAGACGGCCGCTACCGCACCCTGGCCCTGGGCCTGATTCTGCCCGGTCCTTGGGACCGGGATGCCCTGGCCTTGCTTACGCCGCTGGCGCCGGCGGCTACAACCCAGGTGCGCCAGGTGAAGCTGGGAAAATTGCGCCTTAACCGGGAAGGACAGGAGCTGCCCCAGGGGTGAATTCTTTGTCCGGTCTTCCGGGCCCGATCTTCCGGCGAGAATTTCACTGCCCAGGAATGCTTGCCGATAAATAAAGGGAAGGCGGACCATTACCCTATCAAGATTCTGCAAATAATTGCTTAATATCTTGAATTGGTGGATTATCTAATATAAGTAAAAGGGCCATGAACCGATAAAGGGCAGAGGAAGCTCCACCCCGGCGACCAGGATAGCCGCCTGAGGAAAAATTGTGGCCCTGGCGATCAGCTCATCAAGGAGGCAGCCGGGATTTCCGGGGCATCCCGACCCACTGAAGAACTCCAGGAGATTTTCTGCAGGGGGCGAAAGGCTCATGAGCCAGGCCCCTATACAACTATAAGGAGCAATAGAGATGAAAAGCAAACAACGACCTCCGGGGGTCATCGTGGTCCTGGCCTTGGGGCTGGCTCTCCTTCTCGGAAGCGGTTTCAGCCAGCCGGCCAGGGCCGCCTCGGAAGATGTGGCAATGTTCTATGATGACCTGACTCAGTATGGTGAGTGGGTGGATTACGAAAACTACGGCCCGGTTTGGCACCCCAACAATGTGGGCGAAGAATGGCGGCCTTATACCAATGGTCGCTGGGTCCCCACCAATGACGGCCAGGTTTTCGAGACCCAGGAGCCCTGGGGCTGGGCCACTTACCATTACGGCAACTGGATGCCAACTCCCGGCTACGGCTGGGTCTGGGTACCGGGCCGCACCTGGTACCCCTCCACGGTGGAATGGCGCACCAGTCCCGAAACCGCCCCCGTGGACGACTCTTACGTAGGCTGGGCCCCCACCCCGCCGCCCAACTATGTGCCGGCCCAGTCCTATGCGCCGCCTGCTTATTACCAAGGGGCGCCGGCATCGAGCTTGCTCACCGACCCGTTCTGGGTCTTTGTGCGGGCAGCCAGCTTCCTGCTGGGTTTGGGTCAGCCTTTTGCCCCGGCTTATTCCTACATGGCCCAGCCGATGCCGGTGTTTGTGGCCCCGGCCTATGTGCCGGTTTTGGCTTCCCGAACCTTGTTTGTCCCCACTTACATGACTCCGACCTATTACCCGGCAGGTTTTATCTCTCGGGGCTATGTCGGCGCCTATAGCTGGGGGCCGTCAATCTCCTACATGTCCCGGGTCTCCAACCTCAACCCGACGATGATCCACCAGACCATCAACCAGAATACGGTCAATTTCACCAGGATTAACAACGCGGTGGCGCCTGGCTCCGTAATTAGCCGGAATGCCGCCCTCAGGAACATCCAGCCCCCGGCCTTGACCCAGGGTAGACCGTTGCCTCCCTCCCAGCCGGTTACCAATATCAGGCTGGCCCAGGCGAACTTGAATAAACCTAACCTCATCCCGGCTCCCAAGAATGTGCCGCCGCTGCCGATGCAGATTCCCAAGGCGCCGCCCCTGGCGGCCCAGCCGTTGAAGGGCGCTGGCCCGGGTGCCGGGTTGCCGGCCCGGGCCACCATGCCGTTAACCCCGCAGCAGCAGGCTCATATTCAGCAACTGCCGGCGACCAAACAGCCCCGCATGGGGCAGCCGCCTCTGGCGGGTCAGCCCGGCGTCCAACCCGGCAAGATCTCGCCCAAGCCGGGAGTCGGAGGGGCCACCTCGGCCTATCCCGCCATCGCGCCTAAACCGGGAGTCCCGAGCCAACCCAAAGGGACAGCCCCGCCAGGGACCTTCCAAGCTGGGGGCGCCAAGCCGACGTTTCAGCCACGTCCCGGCTATAAACCACCCCCCACCGCATATGTGAAACCGGGAGCCCAAGGAGTGGCGCAGCCTGGAGCCGGGCAGTACAAGCCCTACCCCGGGCCGGGGGGTAGAGCAAAGATTCAGCAGTACCAGGGACCTGGGGCGCAACACGCAGGGCCTCCGCCCCCACCGCGGCCGGCAAGGGCCGCACCACCCCCGCAGGTGACACCGCCGCCGGCGCATCAACCGCCGCCGCAAAGGGCCCAGGAACAAAAGTCGCAGAAACGGGGAGAAGAACCACATTAACCTCCGTTTTCTGAGGTGAAATTGACTCTCACCCCAGGTTTTCCTCCCAAAAGGGAAAGAGCCTGGGATTTTTTTTGTCCTTTCCCTTGTGAAAAACCGGGGTAACTTTTAATATGTGATAAATGGGCAAATCAGCCTGGATTTTTAACTCAGGTCTTTTTTCCGGAATAGAACAAGTCTAACCGAGGTCAAAAGGAGGAGAGCATGCCCGCTATCCGAGAGATTCGGGCCCAGGAGGTCTTGGACTCCCGGGGCCAGCCCACGGTCATGGCTGGAATAACCCTGGATAATGGTCTGGGCACCCAGGCCATGGTGCCATCCGGCGCCTCCACCGGGGAGAACGAAGCCCTGGAATTACGTGACGGCGGCCGCCGCTTCCTGGGAAAAGGGGTGTTGCAGGCGGTCAAAAATATCCATGAAGTCATCGCCCCGAAACTCAAAGGGCTGAGCCCGCTTGACCAGGTGGCCATCGACCGGCTGATGTGCGACCTGGACGGCACCGCCAACAAGAGCCGCCTGGGGGCCAACGCCATCCTGGCGGTATCCATGGCGGTGGCCCGAGCCGGGGCGGCGGTGGCGGGCCTGCCCCTTTACCGTTACCTCGGCGGCACCGGGGCAACCACGCTGCCCATGCCCATGCTCAACATCATCAATGGCGGGGCCCATGCCGGCAACAACCTGGATATCCAGGAATTCATGATCATGCCGGTGGGCGGCGCCAGCTTCGCCGAAGCCTTGCGTATGGCCGCCGAAGTCTTTCAGACCTTGAAAAAGGTCCTGAGCGCCAGAAAGCTGGTCACCGGGGTGGGCGACGAAGGCGGCTTCGCTCCGGACCTGGCCTCTCATGAGGAGGCTCTGGACCTCATGTTGGCCGCCATCGAACAGGCGGGCTACAAGCCCGGGGAAGAGGTGGTTATCAACCTGGACCCCGCGGCTTCGGAGTTCTTCGATAAATCTACGGGCGAATATGTCTTTAAGAAAGGGGATGGCTCCCGCCGCAACGCCCGGGCCTTGACCGACTACTACCGGGACCTCATCGCCCGCTATCCCATCGTCTCCATCGAAGATGGCCTGGCCGAGGGCGACTGGGACGGCTGGGTGCATCTTACTAAGGAGTTGGGGGGCAAGCTGCAACTGGTGGGCGACGACATCTTTGTCACTAATGTGCAATACCTGACGAAAGGCATCCAGATGGGCGTGGCCAACGCCATTCTCATCAAGCTGAACCAGATCGGGACGGTCACCGAGACCCTGGAGACCATCAACCTGGCCCGGCGGCACGGCTACCGGGCCGTCATTTCGCACCGCTCCGGGGAGACCGAAGACACCTTCATCGCAGACCTGGCCGTGGCCATGAATACCGGTCAGATCAAGACCGGCTCTGTCTCACGTTCGGAACGCATCGCCAAGTACAACCGCCTCCTGATGATCGAAGCGGAACTGGGAGCGGCGGCCCGGTTCCGGGAGGACCGCTTTTGGCAGCGCTAAGAGGCCGCGGGTTAGCGGGGGCGGGGTAGCCCGCCCCCTATTTTTTGCCTTTGACAATACTGCGCCCGGGTGCTATTCTGGCGCCGAGATAAAATGAGCCGGCCTCAAAAGGGGGAGATTATGGTGCGGCGGGTTGGCAGCAAGGGTTTGGCGGGCTTGGTTATGGCCTTGGTTCTGGGTCTGCCGGGCATGGCCCAGGGAGTGGATTTTGATCTGAGCAAATTAAACTCCGAGGTGGGCGTGAACTTCGGTTACGGCAAGAACTACAAAAAGGCCACGGTCCAGCTTTTTTCGCTTCTGCCTCACTGGGGCCTTTTTTTGGTGCGGCCCGGCCAGCAATGGGGGCCCCTGGGGATCTCCTTCCTGGTTGAAGGCACTCTCAGCCTCGCTGGAGCGGAAACGACCGGCTTTGAAGTGGGGATTACCCCTTTGTTTAAGTTGAGCGTCTTGATCTTTCCCGGGGTCATGGCTCACATTGAAGGGGGCGCCGGCGTGATCAGCGAGAGCATCAACAGTCCGGCCCTGGCCCATCCCTTCAATTTCACCCCCCAGGTAGGGGGAGGCTTTGATATTGCTCTCACCCCGCAACTGGCCTTCCAGGTGGCCTATCGTTTTCGCCATTCGTCCAATGCCGGAATCTCCGAGCCAAACCCCTCCTTTAACGTCAACTTCTTCCAGGCCGGCCTGAATTACTATTATTGAGATTGTTGCAATTAATCTTTGGGAGCGGGGGCCAGGGTTTTTAACAGGCGGGGACGCCTGGGCCCCGGCCCTCCTCGCAAAGGTCTTTCTGTAATAGTCCCCCTCCCCCCTTACCAGCCACCAAGAAAAACCAAGGTCAGATGATATTTATTGAACAGGGCCTTGACATTCCAGTAATAATTATTAAATGGTAACTAACCTATGGAAAAACTGATCCAAAAACTGCGGGCCCACGGGATTGCCGTGACCCCTCAACGCCTGGCGGTTCTGGGCTTTCTGCGAGATCGCCAGGATCACCCCAGCGCCGAGAAGATCTACCGGGAGATACGCCAGCAGCTCCCCGCCATCTCGTTCAACACGGTTTACAAGACCCTGGAAGTTCTCTGCCTGAAGGGTCTGGTCCTCAAGGTGAACCCGCTGCACGAAGTGGCGCGGTATGACGCCGAAACCTCCTGGCATGCCCACCTGATCTGCCGTCAATGCCTGACCATTGTTGACTTCTACTGGAAGCCGGCGGCCTTCCCCGATTCTCTCGCGGAAGGGCTGCAAGGCTTCCGGGTGGAACAGCAATCCCTCTCTTTATGGGGACTTTGCTCTCACTGTCAGGAAGCGGCAGCCGAGGATTAAGGCTGGCGGCGGCGCTTGTTGGACCGGCCGCGGCTTGCTGAGAGGTTAGGCCGGCCGAGGAAGGCGTCGGAACCTGAAAAAAACTAATGCGGAGGAAAAGGAAATGGAAAAGAGCATCCAGAACTTGAAGGCAGCCTTTGCCGGTGAGTCCCAGGCTAATCGGAAATATCTGGCCTTTGCCGAAAAGGCGGACAAAGAGTGCTATCACCAGGTAGCCCGGCTCTTCCGGGCGGCGGCGGAGGCGGAAACGGTCCATGCCATGAATCATTTAAAGGCCCTGAAGGCCATTGGCTCCACGGCGGACAACCTGAAGGAGGCCATCACTGGGGAGACCACGGAGTTTCGGGAGATGTATCCGCCCATGATCGCCGCGGCCCAGGCAGATGGCAATAAAGAAGCAGAGCGCACCTTTACCTTTGCCAATGAAGTGGAGAAAACCCATGCCGCCCTTTTTGAGAAGGCCCTGAAGACCATGGACGCCCAGATGTTGGTGGACATCTTCGTTTGTCCCGTCTGTGGTCACACCCTGGTGGGAGAGCCACCGGAGAAATGCCCGGTTTGCGGGGCGGTGAAAAAGCTGTTCAAGAAGATAGACTGATAGGGACATGTACCTGGGCCAGGGTCGGACCTTCACCCTGGCCTCAGTTTTTCCGATTTTCAGACGCCGGCGCTAAGTGCTCCAGGCTGAAGCAGCCAGATCGGTGGCCTTTAATTTTTCAAGGAAATTTGGGCTATCATAAACCTCAAGGAAGGCTTGGCTTTCAGAAGAGCCTAGTTTTGAGGCTTTTTCTCAGGCCAAGAGTTCGCCAAAATTATTTTTGGACCAAAGGGGCCAAGACTGCCGCATAATCTCAGTTTGGGCGCTTGACCCTTGAAATTGAATGATTAAATTTAAACAATAAACCAGAGGGAAAAGGGAAAAGAGCTATGGAAACCCCGGAAAAAATGGAATGCGCCCTGTGCGGCTATACGGCCTCGGGTAAATTTGTGGGGGATATTTGCCCCCAGTGCAGCCAGACTTATTGGAGATGCAGCAAATGCGGATATACGTTAAGCGCGGTCAAGCATCCCGATGCTTGTCCTAGCTGTAAGGAGAAATGCGAATTTTTAAATATCACGTGCTATACCCCAGATTGCGGCGGGCCAGGACATATTGATCCCCAGCTTTAAAACGCAGTTGGCTCAACTCCCATACTAAGATTACCCATGGCTTCCCATCTACCGGGTCCGGAAGGCATGGTATGCCCAAAATTCACGCTTTCCCGGGTCAGGCGGAAGTCTCTATGTAGTTTGCCGCCTTTTTGACCTGGTGGTCATGGCCGGTTTACCAAAGAGGCCAGAATCTTAAAAAACCGTGCTTGCTCCCGCCCAGGCCTGGCCAGCAAAGCCTATTAATGTTTGGCCCCAAGTTTGCCCAGGGCCCTGGTCAGCTCCATCGCCACCCCCAGTCCCTGCCGACCTTCCTTGCTCCCCATGGCGGTCAGCATCCCGATGGGGCCCAGGGGTTTGGCTTCTTCCAATTTGATGGACATGGGCAGGTCGAGGATCCGATTCATGAAGTCAACCATCTGGGGATCGGATAACTTTTTCAATATGCTCAGCAACAGCACAAAGGCGTCGCTCATGGTGGCGATTTCCTCAGGGTCGTAATGCGCTGCCACCTTGGCGCGTAGCTCCAACATGGCGGCGTAGGTGCGGAACACGCCGCGGCGCTCCAGGTTGTCCATGTAGTTGATGAGATTTGGGACCGCGCTCTTCAGCAACGGCTCGATACATTTCCATAATTCCGAGAGGTTCTCCAGCATCTCTAAAGCCTGGGTGAGATTACGCACACTCCTAAGGCTTTGCTTCAGCAAGGCAAAAAGGTCTTCAAGTTGAAAGCCGGTCTCTACGGTCCTCAGTTCATCCAGCATTATTTTAAAGGCTGAATTTATCAAGGGAGCAAGATCGTTTTTCAACTCCGTCAGGCTCTCTTGGGACTTGACCAGGGTCTGTAACTGACCTTCCATCCGTTCCAGCCTTTCCAGGATCAGGTTTTCTTGACTCGAATGCTTTCCAGTCTTTTCAGGCATGGCCGTCTCCTTAATCAACCATAAACGTGGTATACATGTCCGAGCATCTTTCCGGCCAAGAACATCTGGGGTTCCAGGGGTAGTTCTTTACCTTTCAACATCATGTTGAAGTAGACCCATTTGAACATCATCTTGCCCCAGTAGTTGAAGTGGCTTTCACCCAGGAGAGTGAAGGGCCCCAGGCCCGGAAAGGGATACTTGCCCGGCAGAGGTTCGACCTTATAGTTGAAGTCGATGAGGCTGGCCTTTTCGTAGCCGGTGACGATGAAGCAGGTGGAGTGTCCATCGAATTCCGGCAGGGGTTCCTGACCGTCGATCTCCCGGAGCAGGTTTTCCACGATGATATCCGATTCATAGTGGGCCACGGCTCCGGCCTTGGAGGTGGGGACGTTGGTGGCGTCGCCCACAATGTACATATTCTCGTATTTTTTGGACTTTAAGGTGTATGGATCGGTGTCCATGTAGCCCATGGGGTCGCCAATCTCACTGTCAATGATGACCTGGGCCCCAAAATTTGGCGGAATGGCCACCAGAAGGTCGTAATTGACTTCCCCGCCCTTGGCGGAGGAAATCACCTTTCTGCCCGGATCAACTTCGACGATATCGAAGTTCGGGGTGATATTGATTTTCTTCTCTTCGCACAATTTGGTCAGGGCGGCGGTGGCCACCGGCTTAGTAAAGGCGCCGGAGAGCGGGGTTACCAGTTCCAGTTCGATGTCGTCCCGGACGCCGTTGACCGTAAAGAACCAGTCAGCCATGAAGATGAACTCAAGGGGGGCCACCGGGCACTTAATAGGCATCTCGGCAATGTTCAGGACGACCTTGCCTTTCTTAAAATATTTCCATCTCTTGTAAAGGGCAATGGCGCCATCGGGGGTGTAAAAGTCATGGATATCGCCCCGCCAGTCATCTCTCATGCCTTCTATCTCATCAGGCATGATGCGGCAACCTGTGCCCACTACCAGCCAGTCATAGTCGTAATGCCCCTTTTTGGTCTTGATCCGCTTCTTGACCGGATCGATGTTGGTCACTTCGTCTAGGACGAAATTGATCTCCGGAGTGACAAAATCTATCTTGGGCTTAATACAATCCTCTGGATTATAAACCCCAAAGGGGATAAAGAGCCAGCCTGGTTGGTAGTGATGCTGCCGGTCCCGGTCGATGACGGTGATCCTCCAGTCGTCGGCCAGCTTTTCCCGCATTTTGGTGGCCACCATGGTGCCACCGGCTCCATAACCCAAAATTACCAAGTTTTTCATAAACCTCGCCTTTCCTGCAGATTATTCCATTCCCGTAAATGAGATCCTGGAACTTATTTATTGTACAGCAATTTTGCCGATTCTTGCCCGAAAAAAACGCGCCAAAGGGCGAGGTCTCTGGTTAACCTCGCCCTCTCATTATGGCCCGTTTTATTAAGCTCTTTTTTTCCAATTTCGGGTCACATTGGTTAGTAAAAACTCCTTTACCAGACGCCGCCAACCTATTTGCGGATAATGGTCGTAAACATCGCCGACGAGGGCGCCGCCGGACGGCAACGTGATTCCCGCTGCAGTCTCCATGAGGTTCAGCAGCCGGCAGGATTCCTTGGCGAGCCAGGCCTCGGTTTGCCCTGCTGAGAAGAGATTGGCTAAATTCTGGCGGAGATTGGTCGGCTTTACCTTGAACAGCCAGCCTGCTCCATAGGGGTCGTCGTGCAGCAGTCGGGGATTTTCACAAACCTTGGGATTAACCTCCGTGACTATGCCGTCCACCGGCGCCTCAAAGGAGGCCTTTTTGTCCTTTTTGAACATGGCCATGCAGATATGGTCCTGAAAGAAAATCGCCCCCATCTCGGGTAGCCTCAGGGCATCAGCCGGACCCAGGATTTTCTGGGAAAAGTCATCCAATCCCATTCGTGCTTCCCCGCTGGACTCCAGGGCTACCCAGGCGTGCCCCCGGTGCAGGTAATAGCCATTGGGGGGGACTTGCACGCCGAAGGTTTCTTGCGCGCTTAGTTCAATGGCCTGGGTCTGGCTGCCGGCCTCATCTTCCAGGGGATGATGGGCTACCCGCCAAACGTGCCCGCATTTTTGACAAACGCACTTATACTGGGACTCTCCTTCACCTTCAGGGGGCGAAAGCTCACAAACCAACCAATGTCCCACCATGGCCCCGCAATTCTTGCATTCAAGTTTCATCGGATTCTATCTCCACGGGGCTGGACGGGTTTTCCTTCATTTCCGCCCAGCCTTTCAGGTTTATCGTTTCTTCCAGTTCTTAGTTAAGTCGGTCAGGAAGAATTCCTTAACCAGACGCCGCCAGGTCAATTGCGGATGATGTCCGCATACATCATCGAGGATGGCGCCACCCATGGGAAGGGTAGAGCCCAGGGTGGTGCTCATAATATAGAACAACCTCTGGGACTCTTGCTCGATCCAGGTGACGTTGGATTCCCCGTAAAATAAGTTGTTAAGATTTTGCTGGAGATTGGTAGGCTTGACTGAAAACAGCCAGCCCTCGCCATAGGGATCATCGTGGATCAGGCCGGGCCGCTGCTGCACTTGGGGATTAACGGACTCGATGATGCCGTCCACCGGGGCCTCAAAGGCCGCTCTACGTCCCTCTCTATGCAGGGTCAGACAAACATGATCCTGATAGTAGGTCCTGCCGATCACCGGCAATTTAACTTCATCCACCGGGCCCAGGATTCTCTGGGAAAAAGCGTCCATTCCCACTCGCACCAGGCCTGAGTCTTCTGGCACTGCCCAGGTGTGTCCCTGGTGCAGATAATAAATGCTGGTGGGCACTTGAAACCCGTAGACGTCCGTGATCTGAGGCCTTAGAGCGCGGCTCTGGCAAGTGTTACTATCCATGACTTGCACCTCCATTTTAAACTTTCCTTGGACCTTATCCCCCACCCTGGCATTAGGCCCCTGCGGCTGCCCCGGGGGCCATTTTGTTTAAAGCAAGAAGCGGACCAAATCAGAAAATAATTACATAAGTACCTATAATATCAGAAATTATTGAAGCACGTCTTTTTTGTATTTTCATATGGTGCAGGCAGAGGAATAAATTTATGTCTGAAATTCACCCAAAAATCCTAATGGTGATGGCTAACTTGTTGATAATACGAGGGGTCGCATTGTCTGATAATCACACAAAGGTCTAAAGGGAGAAGGGGGGTTAAGAGATTATTTTATTGATTTTATTGATTAATTATTTGGTCGAAAATCGAACAAAAAAGTTAAGGGGGCATAAACCTGAAGAAGGTCCACAGAAGATATTTAGAGAAGATTAATTTCAGAGGCCGGTCACTTCATTGAGGTAATCATCCAGAAAAATCAGACAATATTTACACAGTCCGAGGTGCTTCTGGTCCAATTTTTCCAGGTTGGCGGCAAAACCCATGAGACAGCCCTTTTCCCGACAATGGGGGATGTTAAAGGTATGCCCTAACTCGTGGAGGCTTAGCTTGAGGATACGGCTTAATAACAACGGGGCTGGCGGATTCCCCCCATTGGCGCCGCCACTGAGACGATAGGTGGAAATAATCGCCACCTGACCGTCCAGCTGGGCTTCTCCGAAGACAAAGGTAAATATGGGAATATAAAGGTCCACTGAGGTTACCCCCAAGATGCGAAAAGGTTTTTCGCCGTGGTCCTGATTGAGGAGGTCTTCCAGCAGTTGGGTGGAATGATACTGATTGCGCCCCGGGTGGTAGGCATGGAGAGGCAAGGGTTTGGGGGGCAATATCTTAGCCGGAAGGTAAAGAAAGTCGGCTAGGCAGTTGCATAACTCCTTTAAAATTTTTGGATTAATACTGCCTAGGGGAACCAGACCTAAAAAAGGACGGGGTGACATAAGTTGCCATCGTGTTCCAGCTTGGCAGCCGTTGGCTTGAACATCTTCACGACGTTAGGCCATATTTTTTCATTTTTTCATAAAGGGTGCCGCGAGTTATCTTGAGAACCTTGGCGGCGTTGGAGACGTGGCCCCCTTGGGCGGCCAGTACTCGGGCGATGTGGCGACGCTCCACCTCCTTTAGGGGGAGACCGGACACTTCCTCAGCGCCCTCCGGGTCCAGAACAAAGGGCAGATCGCCGGGTTTAATCTGCCGGCCTTTTCCCACCACGACCGCCCGCTCAATGGCGTTTTCCAATTCGCGGATGTTTCCGGGCCAATGATAGCGTTGCATCTCCGCCAGGGTCTTGGGATGGAGGGAATCGATCTTTTTCCCGGTTTCAGTGGCATAACGCCGGAGGAAATGCCTGGCCAGCAGCGGGATGTCTTCCGGGCGCTCCCGCAAGGGGGGGACCTCCAGATGAATGACGTTGAGGCGGTAATAAAGATCTTGCCGGAAGGTCCGGTTGCGGATACTTTCCTTCAAGTCCTGATGGGTGGCGGCGATGACTCGGAAGTCGCTCCTTATGGCGGTGGTTCCGCCTACGCGGGTGAATTCGTGAGTTTCCAGAACTCGCAAGAGATCGATCTGCATCTTCATGGAGATGTCCCCCACCTCATCAAGAAAAAGGGTACCGGCGTTCGCCATTTCCAACCGGCCCTTTTTGGTGAACTTGGCGTCGGTGAAGGCTCCTTTGTCGTGGCCGAAGATTTCGCTTTCCAGCAAATTTTCGGTGAAGGCCCCACAGTTGATGGCAATAAAAGGACTGTAGCGGCGTGGGCTATGGGCATGGATGGTCCGGGCCACCAGCTCTTTACCGGTGCCGGTTTCTCCAGTAATCAAGACGGTGGCGTCGCTTTGGGCCACATTGATGATGGTTTCAAAAAGCTTAAGCATCGGCGCGGATTGGCCTATCAGATTGTCAAAACGGCTGAAGGATGCCATCTGGTCTTTGAGAATCAGGTTCTCCATGGCCAGGGTCTGTATTTGCACCAGTTTCTCGATGGTGAGGCTGAGTTCGTCCAACTCGAAAGGCTTCAACAAATAATCATTAGCACCCAGCTTCATGGCTTCCACGGCGTCCTGAATGGCGCCGTAGGCCGTCATCATCACCACCGCCGTATCGGGATCCTCCTCTTTTAGCCTTTTGAGCAGGGTAATACCGTCCATGTTCGGCATTTTGACGTCGATGAGCATGATATCATAGTGGCGCTCTTTGACCTTGGCCAAGGCCTCCAGGCCGTCAGCCGCGGTGTCCACCTCGTAGCCCTCCTGTTTTAGCCAGTCATAAAAGGCTTCCCGGATGCTCAACTCATCATCCACCACCAAGATGGAGATCTTTTTATGAGGCAGCATTATTTTGTCCCGATTTATAGGCGGGCAGGCGAATAGTAAAACAGGTGCCGCGGCCCACCACGCTGTGAACGCGAATAACTCCCTGATGGTCCCCGATTATGCCTTGCACCACGGCCAGACCCAGCCCCGCGCCCAGGCCGCCGGCCTTGGTGGTATAAAACGGTTCAAAAATTTCGGATATTTTCTCTTTGGGAATGCCCGGTCCGGTATCGGCAATGAGCACCATGGCCTCCTGGCTCCGGGTATTTCTGGTCACTAGGGTCAGGGTGCCGCCTTTCGTCATGGCATCCTGGGCATTCAGTAAAAGGTTTAAAAAAACCTGTTTTATCTTCCCCGGATCTGCCTTGATGGGCAGGAGGTCAGGAGCGAAGCGGGTTTCCACTTTGATGTCTTGCAACCGCATCTGATGCTCCGTCAGCGCTAAAGTCTCCGCCAGCAACTGGTTGAGATCCACCGCTTTAAATTCCGGAGGGGTGCGGCGGGAAAAAGGCAGAAGGCTGGAAACGGTTTTTCCCACCCGCAATATTTCATTATAAACCATTTCTGCGTGTTTTTTCATCGAGTTCAAATCATCCTGGCCCATAGACTCTTTCTCCATGAGGCGCTTGATCATCCTGACCGAGCTCAAGATGCCGGTCAACGGATTGTTGATCTCGTGCACCACGCTGGCGGACAACTTGCCCAAAGAAGCTATCTTGTCTTCGTGCAGCATGCGGGTGTGGGTGATTTCAGGGGTAATATCCCTGGACAGGTCCACCACCCCGCGAATCTTTCCCTTCTCATCAAACAAGGGGTGACAGACCACGTGGAGATACCTTTCCCGGCCATCCTTGTCAAAGTGGACATGCATAGCGGAAGCGGGCTTGCCAGTGGCTACCGTTTCTTTCAAAGGACAGGTATGATCAGGGCTGGTGCACGGTTCCTGCAAATGGTGGGATACTTCATAACAATGCTTGCCCACCACCTCGTCTCGGGTTAACTCAAGCATCTTCAGCAAAGCCCGGTTGACCTCGACAATGCGGTAATCGAGGTCGATCACCATCATGTGGTCTTCAATGCCGTTAACGATGGTTTCCAGGAAGGCCTTGTCCTCTTGGGCCTCTTTCAACAGTTGCCGGGTTTCGGCTTGTGATTCCCGTAAAGCCTCTTGCAATTGCTTGGGCCTGGTGACGTCCTTGATGACCTCCACCACCCTTTTTTGGGTGGCTTCCGGTGGAAACAGGGGGGACATGGTAATTTCGTCGCAACGCATCAAGCCATCGGGTTCGAGGTAGCGTTGCAGAACCTGGTGCGTCCGGCAACTGTCAAGGACGCGGGGCAAGGGGCAGGGCATTCCTCTGGAGTCGCATGGCGCCTCAAACTGACGAAATATCTGATAGCAAGGTTTGCCGATGACCTCATCTGCACTTTTATGAAATCGGTTCAGGAAGGTGAGGTTGACTTCGTCCACCACATAGTTAGGCAGTATAACCAGCACCGGATCAGGCAGGTGGTCGAAAATCCACCGAAAGCGGCTACGTTGTCCGGCTAACTTGATTTCGCTTTCCACCTTGCGGCGCAGTTTGTCCCCATTGCTCTGAAACAATTCCCAGAAGAGGCGGGCCTTGAGATGATCGATAATCTGGGTGTGGGGCTGCCGGCGTTGAATGATCCCTTCCCGCACCAGAGGGTCGCCGGTGAGTTCCAGGATCAAGTCAGGGGTTTTCTCCAGCAAGGGGTGGTAGTCGCTGAAAGTGGGAATCCCCAAATTCATGGCCAGGGCCAGGCCAGGGGCTTCGGGATTGGGATCGGCCACCCCCAGGATTTCGATCCTCCGTTGGTAGTCCGGCTCTTTGGTGATGAGTTGCAGGACCTCTTGACCCGCCTTGCCGGCGCCGACAATGCCGATTTTCAGGGGGGCGGCGTCCCGAATGGCCAGGTCAGCAGGGGTGAGGTTCCAAAATTCCTCCAAGGAAAATTCTGGCCAATCCACCTTCAGGACCGTTAAACCCTTCGGAGCCTGTTCACATAACTGTTGAGAGACTTCGGGGCGGCCGGTAGCATCAACAATGATGTCTATTTCAGGAAGATTTAATAAATCGGTAAAATCGACAGTCACAAAGAGGTTAAATCGGTAGGCATAAATTATGCCGGGAGCTTCCGGGTTAATGTCCGCCACTGCCACTACTTGCAGGGGCTGCTCCCGTTTTCGTGGGGGCACTAAGGCCTCCAGGATTGCCATGCCATGCCGCCCCGCTCCCACAATAGCCAGATTGTATGAGGACTTTTCGTAAATCATGATGCATTTCAGAGCATGTTTGAAAGGGTTTTTAAGCTCTCGCCGCCGCCAGGTCGAGTTGGCCGCTTTAGAAAAAAATCGCCGCGCCTGGCAGCATTTGGGATTGTTCCATCTTTATTTAATTATAGCTTAGATTTCAGCTTATTACCATTTATTTGTACAAACGGAAATAATTCCATAGTGCAGACCCCTTTGATGCCGCCAGACCAGATTCGACTAATCTATTGCTCTTGAGGATGGTAGGATTCGGTAAATTCCCGGCTAATCCTTAGATATTCAAATTTATCTGCCCATGATAAAAAATCTCAGGAACAGGCGGATCAGGGGCCATCTATCCTAGCGGGTTAATAACCTGGTGCGCCGGACCCTTTCCCAAGAGGCCGAGTACGTCCCCTGGGGGAACCGAGAAGCCGGCCTGCAATACATTGACCACCAGATCAGTAGGCTTCAGGCCATCCTGAAACCATACATGGATAAGGAAGCCCTGGAACTGGAAGCCCTGAAAGCAAGCCTGGCCCTCCCCTTGTATATTAAATGTATCTTAATGTTGTCAAAAAGGACCCCGTTGGTGTATAAGGGTTTGCGTTCAGGTTACTGGTCCAGAGGTTCAGGCGGAGTGCCGGAGGGCAGCCCGAAGGCACTCCGCCTGGGTAGCGGTGTGGCAGATCGTCCCTCCCCTGGGTCCCTAGGACCGTTTTTGAGCTGGGTCGCCACGCCGGCCTGTCTTCAGCCCGAACAGTCGCAAGGGCACATAAGCCCGCATCTACAAGGACGGGAGGCTCAGGCTTGCTCATGACCGCTCAAGATCTCTTTGTCGGCATTGACATCTCTAAAAGACAACTGGATGTGGCCATCACTCCAGGAGACCGGACCTTTATCTGTTCTATACGCAGCGTCTTAAGTAATTGAACACAAGCGCCTGACGGTTTCATTTCCCAGGCGCCATTGAGAGAATATTCTCTCCACGACTTCCACGATGTCTGTCAAAGTTTGGAAATATTGATTATG
>Ga0326727_10014364_pt1 | contig 17280 bp, 12 predicted proteins | sample MB2enrmetagenome_FD_207643 | JGI IMG/M metagenome (GOLD analysis project Ga0326727, IMG submission 207643) | Lab enriched peat soil microbial communities from McLean, Ithaca, NY, United States - MB29MY | ecosystem: Environmental > Terrestrial > Soil > Wetlands > Peat | place: USA: New York...
AAAAACCTGCGCTACCTGTTGCTGAAGGCCAAGCGGATGGCGGTGCTCAACGTCGAGTTCCTCGCGGTTCAGCGGGTGAAGAAAGTTGCATAACGATGGCCAGTCGGTCAGATTCTCGCTCAGAGCCTTGCACCTCTACTATGCGAAAGTGCCGGCGCTACTGCGATCGCAGGATAGGAGCTCGCAGGCGCGGGCTATAGAATGAAACTAATCGATAAATCCTCTAGTCCTGGCGGTGCCGGCAACGGGTCCTCTGACACTCACCCCAACCCGGCCACCCAGTGGCGGCACCGCCCACCCTTAGGGACTCGGCTAACCCGGCGCGGCGCCGCTGCGCTGAGAAGAAATGACACCCTTGCGCACGGCATAGAGGATCAAATCGGCAAGGCTGTGAAGGTTGAGTTTCTGAAAAATGTGCTGCCGGTGACAGATCACGGTCGTAGGGCTGAGATTAAGAATGTTGGCGACGTCTTTATTGGATGCGCCTTCCGCCAGAAGTTGCAGGATCTCGCGCTCGCGGGTGGTCAGGAGTTCGTAGGCATCCTGCACGTCCTCACGCTGCAGGTACCGCGTATAGAGCGCCCGTTCAGACTACGAGAACCGCGTCCGTCGCCACAACAGCGTGCCGCTCACTCCCAGGAACACGAGGGTGGCGAACACCAAGACGACCATCCAAGATGTGCTAACGGAGATGGGCTGGCGCGCAGCGTAGTACGCCAGCCAGCCGAAAATTCCCACCGCGGCCAACACCACCACCGCTTCCCACCAGTGCCGTGCCGGCGCCTGCCGCGCCAGGGGGTCATCGCCTTGCAGTACCGCGGCTACCCGCACCGGGTCCAAACCGTAGCGCTCGCACTCCCGGTTCATGGCCTGCTTCCCCCAGGCCAGCTCCGCCGCGGGCGCCTCGGCCATGCCGATAGCCGCGGCACCGGCGATCATGACCAGAGATCCCGCAATCACCAGCGCCTGTGCGTGCAGGCTCAATCCGGAAAGTTCGCCGAAGACCAGCGCACCCCATGCCAATCCCCAAAGCTGATTCGTGTTGGAAAGAGGGATTCCGCGTCCGATACCGATGTACTTCGCCGCATACTGCTGGAAGAGGTCGCCAATCACCCAACAGAAACCGCCGATGAACAGCCAGAACAGTGCCGGCCGGGCTGTGGCTAACTCGCCCATCAGGTTACCGACGCCTCCATGAAAGATCGCTCCCAGCGCAAACGTGGTGCCTAACTCGCCGAAAGTAAAGACCGTCACGAACGAGAGCGGGTTCATACCGCTGATATAGGCTTTGCGGTAGGGGATATACATGGTGCCCCACAGGACACCGGCCCCGAGCGCGGCCAGGATGCCCAGCGTAGCCTTGCCCGATGTGTCGGAAGACTGGTGCGAAGTGGCATAAGCGAGGACACAGGCGCCCCCGACAATGGCGGCGGCTCCCCCCAACACCTTCGTCCAACCCTTTACCCCGGAACCGCGCAGTTCATTGAACAACAGCCAGCCCCAGAAGAGGCCCACCAGGCTGTTGGTGTTCCAGAGCGGGAAAGCGATGGAGAGCCCCACGTTGCGAATCGCGAACACGGTCAAAGTGTTCGCCACCGCCCAAAGCATTCCCGCCAATACCGCCCACACCATAAGGTGGGCTTTCTCGCGCAGATCCAGCAGCAGAAAGCCGGTACCTTTCAACGCCATGGGTACGGTCCAGCGTGCCACGAATACTCCTGCCACCATGCCCAGCGAGATGACAAAGGGAGAGAACCCCATGGTCACCAGCTTGGCAGGCGCTTCGGCGGCGCCGAGCCAGGCTCCGGCGGCCAGTCCGCAGACTACGCCGAGTTTATGCAGGGAGAGGGACGATCGCCCGCTGGCGGCTGTCAAAGGGTCGCTCACGCATTCACCTCAGAACCATCAGCAGGCATGCTCCCATAATCAGGACGGCCACCGGCACCCAGAGGTGTACGTCGGTGAGTATGGCGATCAGGGTGGGCTGTTTCAAGCGGTCACCTCTTCCAGGCGCACGGGCCGGTGTTCATCGTACGACTTCCGCGCCGCCAGTCCCATAACCACGGGAATCCGTCCATCGATGCCGGTCACGGCTGTCGGCCGGTTCTCCCGCACGGCTGCCACGAAAGAGCGCAACTCGTTGACAAAACTCTCCGTATACCGGTCCATGAAGAAATTGAGCGGCAGGTCTCTCTGCACCATCTTCCCGGTGCTGACCAAAGCCTGGTTGGGATAACAGTTCCCGGTCGCGATCTTACCCGCGCTGCCCAGAATCTCCACCCGCTGGTCATAACCGTAGGCGGCCTGGCGACTGTTGTCGATCGTGCCGATGACGCCGTTTCTGAAGCGCAGCACGATCAACGCTGTATCGAGGTCGCCGGCCCTACCGATCTCCGGGTCCACCATCACGGCGCCCGCTGTATAGATCTCTTCCACTTCATCGCCAATCAGGAAACGGGCCATATCGAAGTCATGAATGGTCATGTCCATGAACATGCCACCCGAGACTCGAATGTAAGAAAGCGGCGGCGGCGCGGGGTCGCGGCTGATGATGTGCATCAGTCGCGGAGTGCCGATCTCCCCGCTCACCATGGCTTGGCGCACGCGGGCGAAGTTGGCGTCGAAGCGCCGGTTGAAGCCGATCTGTAGCTTCACTCCGGCCTGTTCCACCGCCGCCAGCGCCCGGTCGATCTGACTGAGGCTAAGCGCGATCGGCTTTTCGCAGAAGATCTGCTTGCCCGCCTGCGCCGCCTGGACGATGAGATCCGCGTGGGTATTGGTGGATGAGCAGATCAGGACAGCCTCGATTTCCGGATTCGCGAAGATCTCCGCGCTGGATCCGGCCACCGTGGGGATTCCGCAGCGTGCCGCCAACGCTTGCGCGGCCTCGCGATCGACGTCCGCGACAGCCAGTATCCGGGCATCCGGCAAACGGAACGCCGCGGTTTCGGCATGTACTTTCCCGATTCGCCCGGCTCCGATGATTCCGACATGCAGTTGTTTTGTGCTCAAGGTGGTCCTCTCTGGAAACGATTAATGGAAATTGGCTTCAATGGAGCGCAGGTATTCGCGGTTGCGCCGCGCGCTCTCTCTTGGGGTACCCATTCCGGGCAGAATATCCTGCTCCACCAGAATGTAACCTGCGTAGCGCCGCGCCGCGAGCTGCCGCAGCAGGGCCGGGAAATCCACACATCCCTTGCCCAATTCACAGAAGACTCCGTGACGCAGCGCCGTGAAGTAATCCCACTCGCGGGCCCTTGCCCGCCGCGCGATCTCCGGCTCACAATCTTTGCAGTGGATGTACCAAACCCTGTCGCCATAGCGCCCCAGGGCCGACACCACGTCGCAGTCTCCGGTTCCGGCGCCATAGCAATAGTGGCCGGTGTCGAACACCAGACCGAGCCGCTGTGGATTGGTCAGTTCCAGCAAGGTGGCGATCTCATCCGGTGTCTCCACGTAGCCGGCCGAGTGGTGGTGGAAGACCGTCCGCAGGCCGGTTTCCTCAAAAACGGCGCGCGCCAACCGGTCCGCGCCGGCGGCGAATGTTTTCCACTCCGCCGGACTGAGTCCCGCTTCCGGTGTGACACGCCCTGCCAGGCGGGTTCGTTCGGGCACGGAGCCGTTATCGTCCGCCAGTACCAGATACGGCGCCGGTGTTCCCGCCACCGCGGCCAGCAAGCGCGCGGTCTTGACCGCATTGTCGATGCCGCCCGCATGCGCGGACGCATCTTTGAGGGCCACCGGCACGAACGCGCCGAGCATCACCAGGCCCCGCCGATCGAGCTCCGCTTTCAGCACCAAGGGGTCAGTGGGCATGTAGCCCCAATCACCCAATTCCGTTCCGGTGTAGCCGGCTTCGGCGAGTTCGTCCAACATGCGGTCGAACCGGATCTGCTCTCCTTTCGCCTCGTCGAACTCCAGCGTGCCCCAGGAGCAAGGGGCATTGCCAACCATTAGCTTCGCCATGATTCCTCCGTCAGAACTTCCGGCCCCAGTCTGGGGGCCGGCGTTTCTTCGCCGCGTGGCTCAGAGATGATGGCGCTCTTTCTTGCGCGCCGCCTCGTAGCGGGTGCGCGCCTCCCGCACACTCTCGATTTCAGAGACCTCGGCAACCGCAACGTCCCACCACGATTCGTAACCCGGCACTCCTACCGAGGGGTCGGTCTCCACGACGATCACGGTGGTGCGATCAAGCGTCTTCGCCGTCTGCAAAGCGTCCTTCAGTTCGGCCAGCGAGGCCGCCTTCAAGGCGTGCGCGCCCAGGCTGCGGGCATTGGCGACATAGTCCACCGTCAGGGTGTCGCCATCCAGTTGCCCGGATTCCTTGGAACGAAAACGATAGCTGGTGCCGAGTCCACTTTGCCCCAGCGACCGGCTCAGTCCGCCGATGCTGGCAAAGCCGTGATTGTCCACCAGCACGATGATGATCTTGATTCTCTCCTGCACCGAGGTCACGATCTCCGTCGGCATCATCAGGTAAGTGCCGTCGCCCAGGAAGACATACACCTCGCGGGTGGGGTCGGCGAGCTTCGCCCCCATGGCTCCGGGGATTTCATACGACATGCAGGAGTAGCCGTACTCCATGTGATAGCCGTTGGGAGTGCGCGTGCGCCAAAGCTTGTGCAGGTCTCCCGGATGGCTGCCCGCCGCCGAGAGCAGCACGTCGCGCGGCCCGGAGGCTTCCCACATGGCCCCGATGACTTCGCTTTGCGCCGGGCGTCCCGGATTGTTCAGATGGAATAAGCGGTCCACTTCGGCTTCCCATTTCTCTTTCAGCCCGGCCGCTCGAGCGGCATATTCGGCGCCCACCCGGTAATCGGGCAGCGCCGCCGCCAGTTGCTGGAGCGCGACGCGCGCGTCGGCCACCAGCGGCATCGCCGACACCTTGCAGGCGTCGAACTCCGCGGTGTTGATGTTGACGAACCGCACGGCGGGATTCTGGAACGCCGTCATCGAGGCCGAGGTGAAGTCGGAATAGCGCGTCCCGATTCCGATCACGAGATCGGCCTCGTGCGCCAGGCGATTGGCAGCCAGTGTGCCGGTGACGCCGATGGCGCCCATCGACTGCGGGTGGTCGTAGGCCAGCGAGCCCTTGCCGGCCTGAGTTTCCGCCACCGCAATGCCGGTTTGCGACGCGAAATCCGCCAGCGCCTGGGAGGCCTCGCTCATCAGGACGCCGCCGCCGGCGACAATCAGAGGTGTGCGGCTGGCGCGAATCGCCTCGACTGCCTGGGCAAAAGATACCTGGTCGGGTTGTCCGCGGCGGATCAGCCAAACGCGCTGGCGAAACAGCTCCTCCGGGTAGTCGTAGGCCTCGGCCTGCACGTCCTGCGGCAGGGCCAGCGTGACGGCGCCGCAATCGGAGGGAGAGGTGAGCACGCGCATCACCTCGGGCAGCGCGGCGATCAGTTGCTCCGGACGGTAGATGCGATCCCAGTAGCGCGATACCGGCTTGAAGCAATCGTTGACCCCGATATTCTGCGTAAACGTGGATTCCAACTGTTGGAGCACGGGCGCCACGTTGCGGCGCGCGAAGATATCGCCTGGCAGGAGCAGCACCGGCAAACGGTTGATGGTGGCCAATGCCGCCCCGGTGATCATGTTGGTGGCGCCTGGTCCAATGGATGACGTACAGGCGAAGGTGCGGAGGCGGTTGCTCGCCTTGGCGTAGGCCGCCGCAAGGTGCACGCCGGACTGCTCGTTACGCACGGGGATGTACGGAAAATCGGGATTTTGTTGGAGGGCCTGGCCGATGCCGGCGACATTCCCGTGGCCGAAAATTCCCAGCATGCCGGCAAAGAACTTGTGTTGTTGGCCATCCCGCTCCACATACTGATTCTTGAGAAAGCTCACTAGTGCCTGAGCCATGGTCATGCGACGCGTTTTCATGCAGTACCTCCTCAATTCAGCGGCGCGAGACGATCCAGGTCGCAACCTCGCTTCGCCGCCATCGATTCTAATGCTGTGTCCACGGACCAACCCTCGTGCACAATTCCGCCCGCCGCTTCGGCCATGGCCAACGGATCTTCATCGCCGGGGTACAACACATATCTGCGCACCAGCGCACCGCGGACATTCGGTCCGCGGCCAAGCAGCGGGAGAATCGCCGCAACTGTGGCAGCGGCATACGCGGCTCTTCCGAACACAGGTCGTAACCCATCCGGCCCAATCTGACAACGTCCATGCGGCTTATCTCATCACCATCGGCAATCTGGGGTCCTGCTCGCGCCACGTATCGCGGACCCACGCATAGTCCGGGTCGTCAGAGGCGGCCATGGAACGCGCCGAGCCCGCCAGCGCGTTCAGATAGTACACGTTGTACCCATGCGCGGCCACCACGGGGTGGTAGCCTTCGGGAATCAGGACGAGTTCGCCGTCGCGTACCGAGAGGGTCTCGTCGAGCCGGCGGTCGGCGGTGTACACCTTTTGAATCGCGTAGCCTTTCGGACGATCCAGGCGGTAGTAGTAGATCTCTTCGAGGTCTACCTCCCCGGGGGGATTATGCACATCGTGCTTGTGCGGCGGATAGCTGGACCAGTTGCCCGCCGGCGTGAAGACCTCCACCACCAGCAGACGATGCGCGGGGAACTCCGGGGGCAAAATATGGTGTATCTGGCGCGTGGCGTTTCCGCCGCCCCGGATCTCCACGCGCACCTGGTCCGGCGTCACCAGTCGCGCCTCGTGGTGTTCTTCCGCCTTCGAGTAGCACAGGGCCAGGTCGCAGCCCGTTTCCGTCGAAACCAGGAAATGCGTATGGGGCGGCAGGTACAGCGCGTACGGCAACCCGTCGAACACGTGCGTCCGTGCGCCGAAGGCGCGCCACTGGCCCCTCGAAGACTCGACCGAGCAGCGCCCCCCCAGTACTACGATCGCCAGTTCCCGCTCTGCCGTCTGCTCTTCTCGCCGTCCGTCCGCGCCCAGCTTCACGTTCGCAAATGCCAGGTACTCGTATCCGAAGCGCTCTACGCGCCCCGTGAACCGGTCCGGCGTCACCAACAGCTCATTTTTCATCGATTCTCCTTCGGGCTGGCCGTGGACTGCCGCACGATCAGTTGCCCTTCCACCCTCAGGTTGTGAGTGGAATGCGGCCCGTCAAAAATGTGCAGCAGCGTTTCCATGGCCATGCGCCCCATCTGGCGCATCGGCTGCCTCACTGTGGTCAACGGCGGCTCCAAATACTGGCTGATGTACAAGTCATCGAAACCGGCCACCGAAAGGTCATCCGGAACCTTGAGGCCGTGGGCGCGGATCTGCCGCATCGCCCCCAGCGCCGACATGTCGTTGTAGCAGAACACCGCAGTCGGACGATTCGGCAACTCCAGAAGCTGTGCCATCGCCTGCTCGCCGCCTTCGGGCTTGCCGTCTCCATGCACCACCAACTCGGGTGCAAACTCCATCCCCGCCTCCTCCACGGCGCGCCGGTATCCGGCGCAGCGCTCCGTGTCGGACTGGTAGCCAAAACGGTCGCCCAGGTACGCGATGCGCCGGTGGCCCAGGTGAATCAGATGCCGCGTTGCCTGGAGGCTCGCCTCCACGTTGTCGATCAGCACCGAATGCACGAACTCGCTCGGATGCTGGTTGTTGAGTAACACCACCGGAACGCGCATGCGCTCCATCAGAGGAATATAGAGCGCCCCTACCCGCGAGGAGGTCACGATGATCCCGTCGACCCTCCTCTCCTCGAACGAGCGCACCACCCGCACCTCCCGCTCCGGGTCCGCATTCGAGTTGGCCAGAAACACGGAGTAGCCGTGCTTCTCCGCCATGTCTTCGATGCCACTCACCACTCCGGCGACGAAAGGATCGGCGATGTTGGTGACCACCACACCGATTGTGTTGCTGCGGCCCATCACCAGGCTGCGCGCTGCCGCGCTGGCCCGGTACCCGGCCTCCTCCGCAATCTTGCGGATGCGAGCGGCGGTTTCGGCGCTCACCTGCTGGCTGCCGTGCAATGCGCGAGAAACTGTCGAATGCGAGACACGGGCCAGGCGCGCGATGTCCTTGATGGATGTGTTCCGCGGAGTATCGTGCCCGCCCGCGGGTACGTTGACTTGGCCCAATGCAGGCATATGTGAAAACCGGACCTGAGCCGCAGGTGCAACCCGGACTTCCAGCGGACTAGAGCATCGACTTCAGCGCCACCGGAATCGCGGGCGCCAGCCGCACCGCCGGCGCAAGAAGCGCGGCTCCGCCTTCACTTCTGCGACTAATTTCGCACACGTGTGCGACACCAAGCCCTGTTATGACATGATTCCGCCATGATTGTCAATCGGGCTTGTCGAGCGAGGGTTGGATTCCAGGAATCTTGCCGGCACGTTCGCCACCTCGCCGAGACTGCCTGATTGCAATTAAGTGATTTAGCAATTGGGCCGCTAGCGCATGGGCGAGTAGGCCCACTCGCCGCCGGTGCCCCGGTACCCGCAAGCGACTATCGGGGGCCGCTCTGGCCTTAACGGCCGTTGTACAAACGGATGTACAAACGGATTGACATGCAGGCGGATTGTCAGTAGACTTGCTCTAGTTTGGAGCAAACGTGTGCGTGACAGAATGGGAGCCGATGCCGGCTTCGACGAATCAGGCTAACCCCGGGAAAACACCATCCGGAGGGGGTGTATGTTGCGTTCGGCACCCCCAATGCGGCGCCTCCAATGAGGAGTTGACATGACAGGCATGCGTTGGTTCCGACCCGCGGCGCACGTGGCGCGATTGCCGGACGCCGAAGTGCAGAAGCTATACCCGCGGTTCCGCTGGCGAATCCTCGAATCCACCTTTATCGGTTACGCCACCTTTTACGTGGTACGCAATAACCTGCCGGTTGTCTCCAAAGAGATGGGGCAGGCCCTGCACTACAGCAAGGGGCAAATCGGCGATCTGTTGGCCCTCACCGCGATAGCCTACGGTGTCGGCAAATTCCTGATGGGGGCCTGGAGCGACCGCAGCAACCCCCGCTACTTCATGCCCGCCGGATTGCTGTTCACCGCTCTGTGCAACTTCGCTTTCGGAGCCACCAGCAGCTATCCCACCCACCTGGCGCTGTGGACCCTGAACGGACTGGTGCAGGGCATGGGGTGGGGTCCGTGCGGCCGCTCGCTGGGGCACTGGTACAGCGTGCGCGAACGCGGGACCGTGTTCGCCTTCTGGAACATCGCGCATAACGTGGGAGGCGGGCTGACCGGGTTGATCGCCGCCTACAGTACGGCGTGGATGGGGTGGCGCTCGGCGTTTTACGTGCCGGGCATTCTGGCCATCCTGTGCGCCTGCTACCTCATGGTGAGGCTGCGCGACACACCGCAATCGGTGGGTCTGCCGCCGGTCGAAGAATATCGCCATGACTATCCGCCCAAAGGCGGCCGCGACCGGGAAGAGGAACTCGGCACACGTGAATTGCTGCTCACCTACGTGCTCAAGAATCGTACGCTGTGGCTGTTTGCCGCGGCGAATTTTTTCGTCTACATCGCGCGCTACAGCATGCTGGATTGGGGGCCCACCTATCTCAAGGAGGTCAAGCACGCCAGCTTGCAGGATGGCGGGCTCAGCACCGCGATCTTCGAATTCGCCGGTATTTTCAGCACGATTCTAATGGGCTGGCTGTCCGACAAGAGCGGTGGACGCCGCGGCATGATCAGCCTGGTTTGCATGGTCCCCGTGTTCCTGGCATTCGGCGCGATTCTGTACACTCCGCCGGGAATGCTGTGGTTGGTTCTGACGCTGTTCGGCGTCGTGGGATTCTTCATTTATCCGCCGGTGATGCTGTTGGGCGTCACCGGACTGGACTTCAGTTCCAAGAAAGCGGTCGGGACGGCGGCAGGCTTCATCGGACTCTTCGGATATCTCGGCCGGACCGTGCAGGGCAAGGGTATCGGTACGATTGCGGAACGCTATGGTTGGGATGCCGCGCTGTACGCGATTCTGGCTTCGACGTTCCTGGGGATCCTGCTGCTCTCCGTCACGTGGAAGTGGAAACCTCGCGCCATCGGTCCCGACCGGGGTGCTACCGCCGAAAACGCACCGGCTCTCAAAGGAGGCGGCGCATGACACTGACCTGCAACGGCAGTGTAAAGCCCTGTTAACATTCAATCGGTACCATCTCTGTGAGGAAAAGCAATCTTATGACCAGCTTCAGGAAAATCACGTTGGTGTTCGGCTGTTTTCTTCTGGCGGGTTTGCTTCACGCGCAGTTTGAAAACGCCGAAGTTCTGGGCACGGTACGCGACCAATTGGGCGGAACCGTGCCGAAGGCCACGGTGACGCTGACAAATCAGGACACCGGAATCAAGGTTCAGGCATCCACCGACGAAAACGGAAACTTCGATTTCTTCAACGTCAAGGTGGGCCGCTATTCTCTGGTGGTGGAGCACGCGGGCTTTTCCAAGGCCACCACCACGGACGTGATGGTCAACGTGGGCGCGCGCCAGCGCGTCGATTTCGCCATGCAGTTGGGCGCCATTACGGAATCCGTCGAGGTGACCAGCGTAGCCGCCGCCTTGGAGACCGATTCCAGTGAGCACGGCCAGTTGATCAGCACCACCACCGTCACGGAGCTTCCGCTCAACGGCCGCAATTATGCGGACCTGGCGCTGTTATCCACCAACGCCGTCAAGTCTCCGATTTCGGCCACCTTCTCGCCCAGCGGCACGCCGCGGGAGGGCGCCTTCAATGTGAACGGCATGCGCAGCACGTACAACAATTTTCTGCTGGACGGCCTGGACAACAATGCATACGGGACCAGCAACCAGGGCTATTCGGCGCAGTTGGTGCAGTTGTCGCCGGACGCGCTGGCCGAATTCAAGGTGATCACCAGTAACTACAGCGCGGAATACGGGCGGGTGGGCGGCGCGGTGGTGAACGCGGTCATGAAATCGGGCACCAACGAGCTTCACGGCTCGGCGTACGAGTACCTGCGCAACACCGATCTGAACGCCACGGGATTTCTGTTCAGTCCCGCCGTGTTCGTCAAGCCCACCTTGCAGCGCAACCAGTTCGGGGCCACCGTCGGCGGACCGTTCATCAAGAACAAGCTCTTCTTCTTCACGGACTATGAGGGCTTCCGGCAGTTGCAGCGCTATCTCAATTTCGACTCCATCCCCAGCATGACGGACCGCCAGGGCATCCTCCCCGTGACGGTGGTCAACCCGCTGACCGGCGTGGTTTATCCCGCCAACACGCAGATCCCCGTCGCGCAGTTGAATCCTTTCGCCGCCGCCGTCTTGAGCGGGCTGCCGCCGACCAATGGCCCCGGACGCTCCAACAACGACGAGGCACTGTTGCTCATTCGCGACTATGGCGACAAATTCGACGCCAAGCTGGACGGGCAGATCAACGATCGCATGACCGGGTTCGTGCGTTACAGCCAGCGCAAGGATTTGCAGTATTACCAACCGGACCTGTCCGGGCCGAGCGGCGGCGACGGCAACGGCTACATCCACGTTGTCGATCAGAACGCTTCGTTCGGCTATACCTGGACCGTCACGCCGACCTCTCTGATCCAATTCCGCCTGGGTTTCTCCCATATCCTGGCCGGCAAGGTGCCGCCGTACTTGGGTGGCCCGAGCATGTCTGCCATGTTCGGCGGCTTTCAAGGCCTGCCGACCACACCCAGTCTCACCGGCGGAATCGACACGCAGACCATCTCCGGACTCACCGCCTTCGGCCGCCAGACCAGCAATCCGCAATTCCAGAACCCGACTTCCTGGGACCCGAAACTCAATTTCTCGAAGACCATGGGCCGGCATTCCCTGAAAATGGGTTACGAGTTCCTGACCATCCGGACGGAGATTCTGGACACCAATCCGCTTTACGGACAGGACACCTACAGCGGGGCATTCAGCAAGCCCACCTGTGCGCAACTGGGCCAGCCCTCCACCTGCACGATCCCCAGCGATTCGACCAGTTACAGCCTGGCGGATTTCATGTTCGGCACGCCCAACCAGATTAACCTGGGCAGCTACACGGTCGTCAATCTGCGGCAATTCGTGCACTCGCTTTATTTCCAGGACGACTTTCGGATCAGCGCGAAGCTGACGCTGAATATCGGTCTGCGGTGGGAGTTCGCCTCCCCGCTTTACGAGCGCGATAACAACTACTCGAATTTCGACCCGACCACCGACAGCATGATCAAAGCCACTAGCGGGAGCCTGTTCCAACGCGGACTGGTTCACCCCGACTACAAAGACTATGGGCCGCGGCTCGGCCTGGCGTACAGCATCGATCCCAAAACCGTCGTGCGCGCCGGATATGGCATCAGCTACACGTTCTTCAACCGGCCTGGAAGCGCGCAGGAAGGGATCAATGCTCCGCAGGCCCTTTTCGGAGTCCTGAGCCAGACGATTCCCCCGGGCGGCCCGGCGCCGGCCACGTTCCTCACCACGATGAACAGCTTCAGCACGAACATCGCGAGCCCTTCGGCCTTCAATCCGGCCAATTCGAACGTGGTCTACACCCCGCCGGACAGCAAATGGCCGTACGTGCAAAACTGGTTCTTCTCGGTGCAGCGGCAGCTCCCCAAGAACACGGTGATCGATCTGTCCTACAACGGAAACCACAGTCTGCGGCTGCCCATCATCGCCGATTACAATCAGGCGTATCCCAACCAGCCGGGCCAGAGCCTGGGCGTCACGGCGCGCGTGCCGATACCGACTTTCGGGCCGATCACGTGGCTCGATCCGGCGGGTGACAACCACTATAACGGTCTGTCGGCCCGCGTGGAGCATCGTTTCACGAAAGGCTTGTACGTTCTGAACTCGTTCACCTGGGGGAAAGCCATGGGCGATTCCGAGCAGGCGCTGGAGTATTTCGCGGGCTACTACCAGGCCAATCCCCAGAACATTCGCGACCTGGCCGCGGAAAAAGGGCCTTCCAGCTTTGACGTGAAGTTGAATAATGTGACCAGCGTGGTCTACCAGCTTCCCTTGGGCAAGGGCCGCGATTTCGGCGCCAACATGAATCCCGTGCTGGATGCGTTTGTCGGCGGATGGGAACTCACCAGCATCAACACCGCTCACACGGGCATGCCGCTCGACGTGACCTACGGGGCGACCGGAGCCAACATCGTCAGCTCCCTTTCCAACGATTATCGCGGCCAGCCGTACCTGCGGCCCAACGTGAGCGGCAGCGCCATCAGCCAGAGCCGCTCCGCCATGCTGAACACCTATTTCGCCGGTTACACATTCACCACGCCGCCCGCCAGCGCGCCGTACGGGAATGTCGGCCGGAATTCGTTCCGCGCTCCTGAGTTCGATCAGTGGGACTTCTCGGTCGACAAAAACTTCCGGATTCGCGAAAGGGCCCGGGTGCAGTTCCGGGCGGAGTTCTTCGACCTTCTCAACCACACGAATTTCGGCATACCCAACACCCAAACCACCAGTGCGGCCTTCGGGACCATCCGCACCACCTATCCGTCGCGACAGGTCCAATTCGCCTTGAAGCTGATTTTCTAACAGCCACCGGGGCGGACGCCCTCGTCCGCGCTTCCGCCCCAGCCGCGTCTTCCGTCAATTGAACCATGACCTGGACCGTCCGGAATTACTCCTCGAAAGCGGTGTAACCACGTGGACCATTCCACTCCGTTGCTGGAGGCTCGCAACATCTCGAAATCGTTCGGCGGGATCAGGGTACTGGACGCAGTTACTTTCGACGTGCGCGCTGGAGAGGTACATGCGCTGGTGGGCGAGAATGGCGCCGGCAAATCGACCCTGATGAACGTTGTGAGCGGCGTAGTGCGGCCGGATGCGGGAGAACTGCTCTGGGACAACCACCCCGTCCGCCTTGACGGACCGCGCGACGCACGGGCGCTGGGGATCAGCTTTGTGCACCAGGAACTGGCGCTCGTGCCGCAGTTGAGCGTGGCTGAAAACGTTTTTCTGGGGCGCCACCCGACTGCGCGCGGCCTGGTAAGCTTTCGCGAGATGCACGCGAGGACAGAGCAGGCGATGGGAGAATTGGGACACCGGATCGACTCGCGCCGGCCGGTGGCGGAATTGAGCCTGGCGGAGCGGCAGATCGTGGAAATCGTCCGCGCAGTGGCGTTCGAGAGCCGCCTGATCATCATGGATGAGGCGACCGCTCCCTTGGCCGACCGCGATGCGGAGGCTTTGTTCCGGGCCATCCGGTTGTTGCGGGCCCGCGGCGTCGCCCTGATCTTCATCTCCCACCGGCTTAGGGAGATCTTCGAAATCTCGGACCGCGTGACCGTGCTGCGCGATGGTAAGCACGTGCTGACGCAACCGGCCTCGCGGGTCACCCACGAAGAACTGGTCCGCGCCATGATCGGAACGGAACTGAAGGAGCGCCTTGGATCGGCGGTGGCGGGCAGCGCACAATCCGAGGAGGTTCTTCGCATCCAGGGTTCCCTCAGCCTGACGGTCCATCGTGGCGAGATCGTCGGCTTGGCTGGACTCGCCGGGGCGGGACGAACGAGGCTGCTGGAGTGGTTGTTCGGAGCCGCCCGGCCCCACGGGAAGAATACCGGTGAGGCCGCCCGAGAGGTCTTGGTGAGCGGCCGGCGCCTGACACTACACCGACCGGTGGAGGCAATCCGCAACGGTCTCGCCCTGGTGCCCGACGACCGCAAAACAAAAGGTCTGATACTGGGCGCATCCGTGCTAAACAATATCGCGCTGGCCAGTGGACGCACCCGGTTCTTTATCCGCCGTTCGCAGGAAGAGCGGGCGGCACAACACTGGATTGGCGCACTGCGCATCAAAACGGCGGGATTAAGCCAGCCGGTGATCCATCTAAGCGGCGGCACTCAGCAAAAAGTAGTGCTGGCCAAGTGGCTGTTAGCCGGCGCCCGCGTGTTTCTCCTGGATGAACCCACGCGCGGCATCGACGTGGGGGCAAAGGCCGAGATTTACGATATGATTCGAACGCTGGCCGGCGGGGGCGCGGCCGTACTCATGGCGTCTTCGGAACTCGAGGAATTGATGGGAGTGGCGGATCGGATCGTGGTCATGCACCGCGGGCGCATCGCCGGCGAGCTTGCGCGCGCGGAAGCCACGGAGGAGAAAATCATGCACCTGGCAACCGGAGGCGCCGATTGAGCGGAGCCGCCCGGCCCGCGCCCGCGGCGAAGCCCGGCCACGCCCTGTCCCCGGCCAGTCTGCTGCGGAGGTTCGGTCCTTTACTGGGCCTGCTGATTCTGTGCGGGGCGCTGGGCGGCGCGTCCGACCGGTTCCTGACAGCCGACAACCTGCTCAACGTCTGCCGCCAGTCCGCCGTCAACGCGCTGGTTTCGCTCGGGCAGTTGGCAGTCATTATCACCGCTGGAATCGACTTGTCGGTGGGCTCGATCCTGGGATTCTGCTGCGTCATGGTGGCGCTGCTAATGCACGCGGGCGTCCCGCCTCCGATCAGCATGGCGGCCGCGCTTGCCATCGGCGCGGCGCTTGGCGCCATCAACGGGATTCTACTGACCAAGCTGCACTTGCCGCACCCGTTCATTCCGACGCTAGGGATGATGAACGTGGCACGGGGACTGGCGTTGGTCATTTCGGGCGGCTTTCCCGTTTCCGAGTTGCCTCGAAGCTTCCGGTTCTGGGGGGCGGGGTCGATTGGCTGGATTCCGGCGCCCGTGATAGTGGTCATGCTGTTTTGCGGAGCTTTCTACGTGTTTCTGAGTCGGACCACGATTGGCCGCGACATCTATGCGATCGGTGGCAATCCGCAGGCCGCCCGGCTGTCCGGAGTGCCGGTGGACGCCCGGTTGGTTCTGGTCTATGCAGTCAGCGGCTTCACCGCGGCCGCCGGAGCCATCGTCCTGGCGGGCCGCATGAACTCGGGCTTCCCGCTGGCCGGGGTCGGCAGCGAACTGGATTCGATTGCCGCCGTGGTGATTGGCGGCGCCAGCTTTTTGGGTGGCGTGGGCACGGTAAGCGGCACTTTGGTAGGCGCGCTCATCATGGGAGTATTGCGAAACGGGCTCAACCTTCTCAACGTGTCCGCCGCCTGGCAGACGGTAGTGATCGGGGTCGTGATTGTAGCCGCTGTTTGGGTGGACATCGTGCGGCAGCGCGCCGCCGAGAGGGGTGGAGGATAGGGACAGGCCTCCGGGCCTGGTCATGGAAAGGACGGAGACATTAGGATGACAACACTGAATGTAGGGTTGATTGGCGTGGGCCGGCTGGGCCGCATGTATGGCCAATACCTGGCCCGACGGGTGCCGGGCGTGGCCCTGGTTGCGGTCGCGGACCGCAAGACGGGTCTTGCGGAATCTTTCGCCGGCGAGTTCGGAGTTGCGAAGTGGTACCCGAATCATCAGGATCTGCTGAGCGATCGCGGGATCGATGCGGTGGCCATCGTCACCTCCACCAGCACGCACAAAGAAGTCGTGATGGATGCCGCAAGATGCGGAAAGGCGATCTTCTGCGAAAAGCCGATTTCTCTGACCCTGGACGACGCTCGCGAAATGATCCGGGCGGTGGAGGCCACGGGTGTGTTTTTCCAGATGGCATTTCAACGCCGTTTCGATGCGGGTTACCTGGCGGCGAAGCGCAAGGTCGAAGCCGGGGCCATCGGCGAACCCGTCATGTTCACGTCCATCTCTCGCGATCCTTACCCCCCACCGCTGGAGTTCTGCGATCCCAAGGTCAGCGGCGGGTTGATCGCCGACATGGGCGTTCACGATTTTGATGTCGCGCGCATGTACATGGGAGAGGTCAGGCGCGTCCACGCAATCGGCGGGACCCTGGCGTATCCTGAAATGAAGTCCGTGGGCGATATCGACAATGCGATCGTCGATCTGGTCTTCCAAAACGGTGCCCTGGGAGTGGTACAACTGAGCCGTAACGCGGCGTTCGGATACGACATTCGCGGCGAGATATGGGGAACCAGGGGTTCGATTCAAATCGGCTATTACCGCCAAACCCCGATCCTGATGCTGACTCCCGAGGGCATCACGCACGACGCCGTGCCATACTTCATGGAGCGCTTTGAAAATGCCTATCTCGCGCAGATCCAGAACTTCGTGGAGCATGTGCGAAACGGCCTTCCGCCCGCCATCACTGGAACGGATGCTATGGCGGCGCTCCGCATCAGCCTGGCCGCGAACCGGTCCATGCGCGAAGGCCGGCCCGTGGATATAGAGGAATAGGAGGCAGGCTGGACTGATCATGGGAACGAACGCTTTTCGACTCCCGGCCATCGCGTTGAGCATCGCCGTTTTTCTGTTAGGATCTTGCGGGAGGGGGAGCCGGAGCCAAACGCTGGATATCGCGCTCGTGACCAAAGCTCTCGATAGTGAATGGTGGCAGCGCGTCAAAGCGGGCGCCGAGGCTGCCGCCAAAA
>Ga0326727_10014365_pt1 | contig 17280 bp, 17 predicted proteins | sample MB2enrmetagenome_FD_207643 | JGI IMG/M metagenome (GOLD analysis project Ga0326727, IMG submission 207643) | Lab enriched peat soil microbial communities from McLean, Ithaca, NY, United States - MB29MY | ecosystem: Environmental > Terrestrial > Soil > Wetlands > Peat | place: USA: New York...
GGTCGCATAGCGCGGATTTTCAGCCAGATCGGGCCGTCCGATCGCCCGGCAATTGTTGGCGAAGATCGCGTCCGTCGATCCCGACAGCGTGACCCAGTGATCGTCGCGCGTCTTGTACACGGCTGACGGCGCCGAATATTGGTTGCGATTGCCCGAGCGCTGCCTGACCACCCCGAGCTGGTCGTATTCGATCGGCAGGAATTCATTGATTCGAAGCGTCGCCTCGCACAGTGACAGATCGATCTCCTCGCCAGGCGCGTCGGGATCGCGCGCCCGCTTCCAGCACGCGGCCAGAATGCCGATCGCGCCGAACAGCCCGCCAATGGCGTCCCCGATCGGATAGCCGGCGTGCATCGGCTCGCCGTCCGCCTCGCCGGTGATGTAGGTCAGCCCGGCCATCGCCTCGAACACGCGCGCGAATGCCGGGCGGTCGCGGTAAGGACCGTCCTGCCCGAAGCCGGTGGTGCGCAGGATGACGAGGCGCGGGTTGATCTCCCACATCGCCTCCTTGGTCAGGCCCCAGCGGTCGAGCGTGCCGGGGCGAAAATTCTCCACTACGACGTCAAAGCGCGGCAGCAGTCGCTTCACCAGCGCCAGCCCCTCCGGCTTGCGCAGGTCGAGCGTCATCAGCTTCTTGTTGCGGTTGAGGACTTTCCACCACAGCGATTTGCCCTCGCGGAAGGGGGCGAAATGCCGCGCGCCGTCGCCGACGCCGGGCAGTTCGACCTTCAGCACCTCGGCGCCGTAGTCGGCCAATAGCGTTGCCGCGAACGGCCCCGCGACGATCGTGGCCAGATCCAGCACCCGCAGCCCTTGGAGCGGCCCGCCCATCGTTTTGCACTCCCTTAAATCGAACGATTTTCTTATCAACCGTCCATTATATTGACAGTTATTCCAATAACGACCATTATGCAAGCATGATTGGTCAGATATCTCTCAAGACTGCTTTTGACGCCGTCCGGCCAGATGCCGATGACCCCATCGGATCGAGCTTCGCGACCACACTCGCCAAGGGCCTTGCCGTGCTCGAAGCCTTCGACGCCGGCGCGACGTCGCTTGGCAACACCGAGCTGGCGGCGCGAACCGGTCTGACGCGGCCGACGGTGGCAAGGCTTTCGCATACGCTCGCTGAACTCGGTTATCTCCGCTATGACGCCGGCCGCGCCAAATACCGGCTCGGCGCCCGGTCGCTGCGGGTGGCACATCCATTGCTCGCCAGCCTGAAATTCCGTCAGCTCGCGCGTCCCCTGATGCGGGAGTTGGCGGAGAGCGTGCGCGGCACGGTTTCAATCGGCCTGCTCGACGGGACCGCGCTGGTCTATGTCGAGACCTCGCGTGTCGTCGATGTCGGGCCGCATATGCCCGATATCGGCATGTCGGTTCCTGTCATTCGCTCCACGGCCGGCCGCGCGCTGGCCGCGATGTTGTCTTCCGCCGAGCGCCTGGCGCTGGAGGCGGAGATCGAAAGCCAGATGCCGGACGCATGGACGACCTATCGCGACAATTATCGCGACAGCCTTGAACAATGCGCGCAGCAGGGTTTCTGCGTTTCGTACGGCGACTGGGTGCCGACGATTCACGCGGTGGGCGCCCCCTTGTTCCGAACGAGCGATACCGCCGATTGTTTCGCCATCAATTGCGGCATACCCGCCTTTCAGCTGCAGGCAGGACAGCTCGAAAACGAGATCGGCCCACGCGTCAAGGCGCTCGCGGCCAGCATCCGAATGATGACCGGCGAAGCCGAACCTGCGGTGGGACCGGCGCCATCGCTCCCTTCGCCACATCGAAAAGGCCGCAAATGATCCGCGACCCCGCGAAATTCGCCGCCTTGCTGGCGGACATCCGCCGATTCGTGCGGGACGTCGCGATACCCAGTGAAGACCAAGTCGAGGCCGAAGACCGCATTCCGGACGAAATCGTCGAACAGATGCGCCGGCGCGGCTACTTCGGCTGGTCCATCCCGGAAGCGTTCGGCGGCGCCGGGTTGACCACCGAAGAGCTCGCGCGGGCGAATCTCGAACTGTCGCAATGTTCAGTCGCCTTCCGTGCCCGTGTCGGCACCAATACCGGGGTTGGATCGGAGTCGCTGGTTCAGGACGGTACTGACGAGCAGAAGCGGAGCTATCTGCCGCGTCTCGCCAACGGAGCCCTGACAGGCGCATTGGCGCTGACCGAGCCGGAGGCCGGTTCCGACGCCGGCGCGCTGGCGACCGTGGCGGAGCCAGCCGGCAACAACGCCTGGCGGATCAATGGCCGCAAACGCTACATTACGCTCGCGCCGATCGCCGATCTCTTCACGGTCTTTGCCCGCACTGATCGCACCGCGCGCAACGCCGATGCAATCACCGCGTTCCTGGTGGAGCGCGGCACTCCGGGGCTGACCACCTCGCCGTCGACGCCGAAGATGGGCCAGGAGGGCGCGCCTATCGGCGAGGTCCTTCTCGACGATTGCATCGTTCCGGCGGACGCGATCGTCGGCGGCCGTCTCAATGGCGGCTTTCGAACATTGATGAAGACGCTGAACAAGCAGCGGATCAATCTGGCGGCGCTATCGACCGGTCCGGCCATTCGCATGCTTGACGAGGCCGTCGCCTATGCGCGCGAACGCCACCAGTTCGGCAAGCCGATCGGCGAGTTCCAGCTGGTGCAGGCCATGCTCGCCGACTGTAAAGTCGAGATCGAAGCCGCACGCGCCCTGATCCTGCAGACCGCTCGCAAACGCGACGACGGCGAGGATGTCACGATGGACGTCTCGCTCTGCAAATATTACGCGACCGAGATGTGCGGCCGGGTGGCCGACAAGGTCGTGCAGATTTTCGGCGGACAGGGTTTTGTGAAGGGACGCTGCATCGAGCGTTTCTACCGCGACGTTCGCGCGTTTCGGATCTACGAGGGAACCAGCCAGATTCATCAGCTCAACATCGCGCGGCTGCTACTGCGCGATGTGCCCTCAGGATGACGCCGCGCGCCGCCAGCGGAATGTTCGCCTCAGCGGTCCGCGCGGGCGGGCAGAAATGCATTCGCCTAATTTTCGTACACCAGCCTGGCCCTGATGGTGCCGTCCAGCGCGCTGATGTCGTCGAGAATTTCCCGGCTCTCGCGCCCGGCCAGATCCGCATCCAGCACCACATAGCCGACCTCGCGATCGGTCTCCAGATACTGCGCGATGATATTGATGTCGCGCTGCAGGAACACCTCGTTCAGCCGCCGCAGCATTCCCGGCACGTTGCGGTGGATATGGCCAAATCGCGCGCCGACCGGGCGCGAATGCAACTGGACCTGCGGAAAATTCACGGCGCCCATGGTCGAACCGTTGCTGAAATAATCGACGATCTTGCGCGCCACTTCGCGGCCGATGCGATCCTGCGCCTCCTCGGTCGAGCCGCCGATATGCGGCGTCAGGATGACGTTCTTCAAGCCTTGCACCGGGCTCTGGAAGCGTTCGGAGTTCGACGACGGCTCGACCGGAAACACGTCGAGCGCGGCGCCCGCCAGATGACCGTCGCGGAGCGCCTTCGCTAATGCCTCGAGATCGACCACCGTGCCGCGGCTGTTGTTGATCAGATAGGCGCCCGGCTTCATCCGCCGCAGTTCGGCCTCCCCGATCATGCCGGCGGTGGCCGGCGTCTCCGGCACATGCAGGCTGACGATGTCGCTCTGCGCCAAGAGATCGCCAAGACTCTCAACTGGCTCGGTATTGCCGTGGCGAAGCTTGTCGGTGTGGTCGAAGAAAATCACCCTCATGCCCATCGCCTCCGCCAGCATCGAGAGCTGCGAGCCGATATTACCGTAACCGACGATGCCGAGCGTCCGGCCGCGAACCTCGTGGCTGTCGGTGGCGGATTTATCCCAGCCGCCTTCGTGCGCGGCGGCGGAGCGCGGCAAGATTCGTCGCAGCAGCATGACGATTTCGCCGATCACCAGTTCCGCCACGCTGCGTGTGTTGGAGAAGGGCGCGTTGAAAACCGGAATGCCGCGCTGGCGCGCGGCGTCGAGATCGACCTGGTTGGTGCCGACGCTGAAACAGCCGACCGCCATCAGCCGGTTGGCGGCGGCGAAAATATCCGGTGTCAATTGGGTTCGCGAGCGAATCCCTAAGAGATCGACGTCCCTGACGGCCTCGCGCAGCGCGTCCCCCTCCAGCGCCTTGGGCAGGCGCTCGATCGAGAGATTTCCCGAACTGGCGAACAGTTCCACGGCGCTGTCATTGACGCCCTCAAGCAGAAGGACCTTGACCGTCCGGTCCGGCGGCGAAAGCGTGGCAGGCATGTCATCTCCAATTAGATACGGCCGCAGGCGGACCCCGGCCGGCGCCGATTGATGGGAGCCGTTCCTGGAATCGGAATGTGATCTAGCACGGGAACATCGGCCCGCGAGCCCCCGAACAACGACCCTCGGTGAAAAAGCCGAGTGGCGCGTTTCCGCTGCGGCCGGCCTCGGTCGGAAAGCGGGTGGTTCAGGCGCCAGAAAAGCGCGACCAGCTTCCACGCCGGAAGCTTGCTGCTTCCTTGCGACAAATGGCAACCAACAGAGAGATTGAAAGATGTCTAAGGAAGATGAAAACAAGGCGATCGTCGGTCGGTGGTTCACGGATTTCTGGGGCAAGACCTGCAATCTCGGCATCGTCGACGAATTGGCCGCGCCCGACATGCTATTGCAATATTCGCTGCACGAACCCCGCCGCGGTCGCGATGATATCAAGGCCTTCATGACCGACTTCAGGAAGGCGTTCCCGGATCTGAACTTCTGGGGCATCGCCGAGCTGATCGCGGAAGGCGACTATGTCGTCGGTCGCTGGGCGGGAGGCGGCACGCATACCGGTCCCGCTTTCGATGACTTCCTGATCGGAGGCCTGCCGGCCAATTCCGGCCGCAAGATGAGTTTCACGGGAACGACCGTGCTGCAGCTCAAGGATGGCAAAATCGTTGAGGAAATCGGCCTCGACGACGGCGTCGCAGCCCTGACACAGCTCGGCCTCATCAAGAAAGCGGCCTAGCTCATCCGATCGCGACGACGCGCCGAGCGCGTGGATCATGGCCGTCCTCTTTTTCGCATCGATGGTTTCGCAGTCCACTGCGGTAATTTAACCCCAGAGACTGACTCAAAATGCAGCCAACGTGAGCCGACGGTTTTGCCAGAGCTCGTCATGCCCGGGCTTATCCCGGGCATCCACGTCTTCCAGCGGCTGCGACAAGAAAGACGTGGATGGCCGGGACAAGCCCGGCCATGACGAAAAAATCGAGTCATTTCCATACTGTTAGAGGCCGCTTAGGAGAGCTGGCCATTTTCAGTCGTACTCTCAGGAGTCCTGGCGCATTCAATCGCCTCCGTTCAAATTCCGCTGTGAAACCGTGACGAGTGGTTTATGAAGGGCGACGTATGAGGAGTGGCTTGTGACGAGCGATTTTTAATGAGGGACTTATGACAGGTCCTGGACCCATTCTCGTCTACTCGAAATATGCCGACGATTTGCAGCGGTTTCGCCGAATTCTCGAACCCGCGCTGGCGCCGGCCGAAATCGGCTATGCGGGGACGCCGGAGCAAGCGGAGCCTCACCTCGCAAGCGTCGAGGTGCTGTACGGCTGGGGCTTTTCGTCCGCCATGCTGGCCAGGATGCCGAAGCTTCGCTGGGTGCAGAAGATGGGCGCGGGCGTCGAGGACGTGCTGGAGGCGCCGCAATTCCGCACGGGCGTCGTGCTGACGCGCACCGATGGCCGTCTCATTGCACCGCGCATGGTCGAATATGTCGTGGCAATGATCCTGCAGCGGACGCTCAAGCTGCGGGAGGTGAGGAAAGCGCAACGCGAGGGGCAATGGTTGCCCTATTTCGAAGTCGGATCGATCCGCCAGCTCACGATCGGCGTGGCCGGGCTTGGCGAGATCGGCAACGAGATCGCGCGAACGTTACGCGGATTGGGAGCGGACGTCGTCGGCTGGCGCCGGTCGAACGCGCCCACGGACGCCGTCAGGCAGCTGTTCGCAGGCCGCGAGGCGCTGGCGCGATTTGTCGCGGGCTGCGACGTCGTCGTCCTGGTGCTGCCATTGACCTCGCAGACGCGCGGGATCCTGAGCGGAAGTATCCTGCGCGCGTTCAGGCCGGGGGCCCATCTCATCAATATCGGCCGCGGCGGGGTGCTCGACGAAACGGCGCTGATGGAAGCGATCGACGCCGGCATTATCGCCCATACGACGCTGGATGTTTTCGCGACCGAGCCACTTCCGCCGGCGCATCCGTTCTGGCGCCATCCCGGCGTGACGGTAACGCCGCATATCTGCGGGCCGCTGATCCCGGAGGACGTGGCGCCGCACTTCCTCGCCAATTATGCGGCCTTCGCCGCCGGAAAACCGTTGCGCAATGTGATCGAACTGGATCGGCAGTATTGAGGGCTGACAGCCAGGCAGCGAAACACCTCATGCCAACGGTTGCAGCCCTTAACTCGTCATGCCCGCGCTCGTCGCGGGCATCCACGTCTTGTTTTCCGTGCGGCAAAGCCGTGGATGGCCGGGACGAAGCCCGGCCATGACAGTGGATAGGTCATGCCCAAGGGCCGTTGGTATCAAATCTGCGACGCCACTCTTTCCAGGCCGATCAGGCGGGCGAGCGTGCGCACTTCCTGCTTCTGATCTTCGCGCAATTGAAACAGCAAGGGCATCGCGGCCGACTTCAGCTGCTGGACTTCCGCGGCATCGGGATCGATCGGTACCCCGGTTGCCTTCGGATCGACCTGCCGGGTAGCTTGAATCCTGCGGGCGACGGCGCGCAGCGCGCTCTCGACCGCCGGCCAATAATATTCCTGGTCGGACGACAGCCTGAGGCGTTCCTTGATGCCGGCGATCTGGACGTCGCTGAGCAGCGCGTAGGATTTCTGCGCCGGCGGCTTGGCAACCAGCTTCGGCTTCGCCGGCAGCGCCGGGATTGCCTGCGGCGCGGCGGCCTTCGGCGGCTCGAGGTCGGCGGGCGAACTGGATGCGAACGCCATCCGCAGCGGTTCGCTCAGGGTCGCGACCGTCTGCGGCGGCTCGAACGATGCGGGCCCGACCGCCAGCCTGTCGGATTTGGCTTCCCGGTTCGGGACCAGATTTTTGGCGATTACTGCGGCCATATCCACGCGGGGCGCCGGCACGCTGTCGCGGCCGAGAATGCTGGCGGCGGCCGCGCCGACGACAAGCAAACAGGTCAGCGCGATGATGGTCATGGCTCTGGTCAAGCCGCTCTCCGTTGCCGTCGACGATCCACGGTCACTTTCCCGAAAACTGAGCATTAATTAAGGCTTAAGCGTGCCGCCACGGTGGCGAACCCGATAGCGGCGCGGGCAGCGAAGGTCAGGCTGCCGCTGCAAGATCGTATGCGTCCTGGATATCGGCGACGATATCGGAGGCCTCCCACAGCGCGTCGGGCGTGATCGACCGCAGGCTGATGGTCCAGTTGCCGCCCTTGCCGGTGCGCGGCTTGCTGATGATATCGAATTGCACGGTGCGGCACAGCGGATGCCGCTCCAGCGCATAGGCGACCCGGGCCCTGATCTCCTCGATGGTCGCCGGGGTTTTCGCAAAGAGTGTCTCGAAATCCATGTCGCATCCCCGTTCAACCGGTCTTGGCTCGGGACGCCGCCGGAACTGGCGCGCGGCCTCGACAAGGATTGTTGGGGCGTGGTGGTTAATGGCGCGTTAAGCCACCGCCGATGACGATCGCACACTGAATTTTTGCCAGCCGGCATACTCAGGCGTCGGCGGGCCTGTCCTTGCCATACTGCAGCACCTGCAGTTTCTCCAGCGTGACCAGGCCGCTGTCCATCATCCCGTCAAGCACGGGCAAAAACGCGTTGATCCTCTCCTCGGAGTCCACGATTTCAATGACCAGCGGCAGATCCATCGACAGCCGAAGAATCTTGTCGGTGTGGAGCAGGCTCGATTGGCCGAACCCCATCGGCCCGCGCAACACGGTGGCGCCGGCCAGATGCATTTCGCGCGCTTTCTTGACGATGGCCTCATAGAGCGGGCGGCCCTCGTATTTGCCGCTCTCGCCGATAAAAATTCGCAGCAGCAAGGCCTGTTTCGGGATTTGCATGTTCATGTCCTCAAACGGTTGAGACGCATCGCCAGCATATGACCGATCCATACGCCGGCGATCCAGGTTGTGATCGAGACGAGCAGATAGACGAGCGCGGAGCGGACTTCGCCCGACTGCAGGAATCGCAAGGTCTCCAGACTGAACGCGGAGAACGTCGTGTAGCCGCCGCAGATGCCGACCATGACGAACAGCCGCTGGTTCACGCTGACCAACAAGCGGCCGTCGGGACCGGTGAGCGCGGCGTAGAACCCGATGATGAAGGAGCCGGTCACGTTGACGAACAGGGTGCCCCAGGGAAAACCGTCGCCGAGCTGGCTCACGAACAGAACCGAGACGAGATAACGCGCGACGCCTCCGACGATGCTGCCGAACGCGACTGAAACGTAGGAGCCGGCCGCATCCCATAATCTTTGCCCGGGGGACAAACGGCGCGCGCGACCAGACAGGCCAGCCTCGGCCTGAATCTCTTCCGACGTATTCGAAACATTATCCTGCAAGGCCGCGCTCCCTCAGGCGAAAGCGTGAAGGCCGGCGCTAAAGCCGGCAGCGACCGCAAGAAGGCAAAGCGACAGCGAGAGCACCAGATTTAGAGCCGCCAGCGGCATCTCGCCGTCGCGCGCGAGCGACAAGGTCTGCAGGCTAAAGGAGGATACGGTCGTGTAGCAGCCCAAAAATCCGGTGACGGCGAATTGCCACGGCCTGACAGCCGCGAACGTGCCGTGGCCGGCAGCCGATGCCGCGAGCATGCCGATCAGGAAGGCGCCGCTGACATTGATGACCATGGTGCCCCAGGGAAAGGTCTCGCCGACCCGCCGCGCGACAAATCCGGATAGCCAGAATCTGGCGATCCCGCCGAATACGCTGCCAAGGGCAACCCACATCACTCCGTTGAGTGTATCCACCGTATGCCTCGAAATGTTTTCACGTTCGACTGCCGCCTTGATCCCCGTTCTGCTCTGCAAGCACGCGTACTTTCGTCCGCAAGCGCGCGACCTAACAACCGTTTCGCGTTAAGGCGGAGAACAATGCCTGAGCGGCGTACCGCCATGGCTTGACCCTCCGCGTTCGCGACGCGGCAGGAGTCATCAGCCCTCATCAGGCGGTTTTGGGGAACCCCATCCCCTTGAGCAGATAAATATTAGACGATGTCCGACCAACGATCAATATCATGCAGCCAGCGTCCGCATACGCAAGATCGCGTACCAATGCGGTTGCTCGCGGGGAATGTCACTCTGCCAATTCGCAAGAAACGACCTGATGGCAGCCCCTAGCCTGAAAGACGGACAACCGGCATTTCCGAGATTACCCCGTAACCGGATATGCTGCGGCCAACCAAAAATCGACGGACCCAGAAGAGGCAGCCGCAAAGGTTGCTGATATTGCTCGCCCCTGCGAAAATCTAAAGTTCTTGTGGGCAGTTGAGCACGGCGTTGAACACGGTTTCTGGAACCCTCACTCGTTCATCGCGATAGAGCGCATCGAGCTCATCGACGTGAGCATCGGGCTCGCGGCTAACACTTGCCAGGCGATCAAAAAAGGCGAGGTCCAGTTTGCTGTCTTGCCGGGGCATTGTGCCCCAAACGTCCCACGGCAGCATCTCACGATTGTTCAAAGCTGCGATGTCGCGGACAATATTGCCCGCAATGAACCAAAGTCCGTACATGTCGAGGATGCCGAAGGCACCGGGATCAGTCCTTCCGCTACGGCAGAGCGACCAGGCATCGCCCGCAACCACGAACTGATCACGCGGGACGTCTGCTGTATCGAAACTGACGTCGAACAGTTCGCGTTGGCGCTCGTCAATCTGCGGATCGAACAAAACCCAAGCTTTCCTTTCTTCGTTCCAGTATTCGGTCACCCAATGGTCGAGGTATTTACCTTTTTCGAAATAAGCGCCGAAGCCGCAGCGAGCGCGCGCCGGAATACCCTGCGTGCGCAGCATCGCAACGTGAAGAAGCGTGAAATGCCTGCAGACACCGACTTGCCGCGCGTTAGCAGCTCGCGCTGTTGAAAGTGGCTGCCCATCGCGCTCTACAATATCGTCCAAAATTTTCTCGACCGCGCGAATATGCGACTGAGCTTGCTGGTCGCGAGTGAGCGTCACCCCATAGGCAGGCGCAATGTGCTGATGGATCAGCAGGCCCTGAATAGTCTCCGCAAGCGCACGGACGTCGCGCGGCAAGCCATCGAACAGAGCGGCGTGACGTCCCGGATTGCTCATGGCAACCGGACTCCTGTACTGATCAAGCTTCATCCGAAGCGTCTCCTGCAAACGACCGGCTAGGAGCTTCCTGTTGCAGGCGAGCATGCCACAACCATGGCTAGTTTAACGCTAATTGAGCCTTCTTCCCACTACCCATGATAAGAGGATGGAGCCGACACTCGGCGCTTTTCGGAAACGGCGAGACGTTCGCTCTGGGTTCATTATGCCCGCCAGAGCAGATCCACGCGATGGGCGCGCGCCGCACTCGAAGCGCGATATCGTCGGCGCTCACAGCGGCGGATCGACCGCCTCGTCGTATTCCTTCTTGAAGCGCGCGATCAATTCGGCGGCAGAAAAAACTTTGTCGATGCTGCCGACGCCCTGGCCTGAGCCCCATATTTCCTTCCATGCCTTCGGCTTGGCGCGTTCGCCGGACGCATCGGTGCCGAAGCTCATTTTCGAGGCGTCGGATTCGGGGAGATTGTCCGGATCCATTCCAGCCGCGACGATCGATGGCTTCAGGTAATTACCGTGCACGCCGGTGAACAGGTTCGAATAGACGATATCCTCCGCGGTCGAGGTGGTGATCATCTGCTTGTATCCCTCCACCGCATTGGCCTCGCGTGTTGCGATGAACGCCGAGCCGATATAGGCAAAGTCGGCGCCGAGGATTCGCGCCGCGCGGATCGCGCGGCCGTTGGCGATGGCGCCCGACAGCGCGATCGGCCCGTCGAACCACTGCCGGGTCTCCGCCACGAAGGCGAACGGCGATATCTCGCCGGCATGGCCGCCGGCGCCGGCCGATACCAGGATGAGGCCGTCGGCGCCCTTCTCGATCGCCTTATGGGCGAATTTCTGGTTGATGACGTCGTGGAATACGATGCCGCCCCAGCGATGCGCCGCCTGGTTGAGCTCCTCGCGCGCGCCGAGCGAGGTGATCATCATCGGCACCTTGTGCTTCTCGCACAGCGCAAGATCTTCCTCGAGCCGGTTGTTCGACCGGTGCACGATCTGGTTCACCGCGAACGGCGCCGACGGCCGCTCGGGATGCTCCTTGTCCCAGGCGGCGAGTTCTTCCTTGATCCGCACCAGCCACTCGTCGAGCAGCGCCGGCGGGCGCGCGTTTAAGGCCGGAAACGATCCGACGATTCCTGCCTTGCACTGGGCGATCACCAGGTCGGGCACGGAAATGATAAACAGCGGCGCTCCGATCACGGGAATCGACAGTCGGCCCTTGAACAAGGCAGGCATGGACATTCACTGGGTTCCTTTTGGTTATTGCGGGGAGGCGCGGAGCTTCGAATAAAGATGCCAGACATCATACCAAGAAGGCAACCGCGCATCGCGGCAGGCCGGCTACTGCTGGCACAGCGCGCGGATCACGTAATTGTCGGTCCGGCAGTCGTCCGGTTTGCGGGCGCGGCCGGGAATCAGCACTTTTGGCGAGCAGGCTTCCGCTGAATTGATCTCGAGGCTCTTGCCCTCCTTGAAGCCCTTGGTCTGACAGAGCTTGTCGGCGCCGGCCTTGCAGTCCGGCGCGCCGTTCGCCGAAACCGGACATTTCATGCGTCCCGTCGCCATGGATGGCTGGGCCAGCCGCGACAGGGCAGCCCCCGCATCCTTGGCGCGCGCGTTGAGGTCGTCGATGGTCTCGCTTGGGGTTTTCAGGGTCGGAAGCACCGACAAGGATTTGTCCAGCAGCTTTCCCATCTCGTCGAGCAGACCCGGATTTTCCTGGCGTTCGGGGGCCGGCGGGGGCTCGCCCCGCAAAGACGCGGGCCGATCGGGCGCCATTTGCTGGGCAGGCGCCTGAATCCCCAGCGAGGATGGCGGCGACGCCGCTTGCGGCCACGCGGTGCCGGCAGCGAACAGCAACACCGACAACGCCGCACCCGCAGCCGCGATGCTGGTCCTGGGCCCGGATCTGGGTCGCCCGATGCGGTGGTCGGTTCGATCAAGCATGTTGTCAACCGTAACCCGAAGCGGCGTATCGGCAAAGCGCCTCGCCCGCCGCGTTCAGAGCATTCGGAACGCGATGACGAAACCGAGCACAAGCACGCCGGCGCCCAGCGCCACCCACAGCCCGAGGTGTCGCTCGATCCTCACCCGTATCCATTCGCCGTAGCGATTAAGCAGGATGGCGACCATGAAAAAGCGGCCGCCGCGCGCGATCACCGATAGAGCGACGAACAGCCAGATATTGTAATTGGCGAAACCCGAGGTGATGGTCACGAGCTTGTAGGGGATCGGCGTCAAACCCTTCAGCAGGATGATCCACGCGCCGTATTCGGCATAACCTGCGCGGAAGGCCTCGACCTTGCCGCCAAGGCCATAGAATTCGATCAACCAATGTCCGAGCGAATCGTAGAGCAGCGCACCGATACTGTAGCCGAGAATGCCGCCCAGCACCGAAGTCGCGGTGCAGACCGCGGCATACAGCCAAGCGCGCTGCGGCCGCGCCAGCGACATCGGGATCAGCATGACGTCGGGCGGCACCGGAAAGAACGAACTCTCCGCGAACGCCACCGCGCCCAACACCCACAGCGCATGCGGCCTGTGCGCGGCGTCGATGCACCAATCGTAAATCCGTCTCAGCATGGCGCGATGAACCACCATGGGACGGATTTGTCCATGCCGGGCATTTGCGGAAGTTCGGATCTCAGTGGCGCTTGCGCAGACCACGGCTCTCCAGCGCGACAATTGGTCGCCGACCGACCTGCGGCGGGGCGGCCTTGGAGATCGCGGTTTTGGGGATTTTGACCGGCGACTTCGGCAGCTTCTCGGCAATGCCGAGCAGCCGCTCGCGCCGCTCCATTTCCCGCCAGACGTCCCCGGGCTGGACGCCGGCCGATGCCCACAAAACCGTCAGATTGTAGAGGAGATCGGCGCTCTCGCGGATCACCGCGGCGCGGTTGCCGTTGACGGCGTCGATGACGACTTCGATGGCCTCTTCGGCCAGCTTCTTGGCCATCTTGGCGGGGCCGCGCTGGAATAGCCGCGCTGTCCGCGACGCCGCCGGATCGAGATCCTTGGCCGCGATCACCGCCAGATAAAGCCGCTCAATCGAATCACTCATTTTCCGATGGTAGTCGAATCCGGTCGGCAACGTGTTAACGGCGGGCTTCCAGCGGTCGCCAGAGGGAAAAAAACAGGTAGGGCCAATCCGTCCCCCTCCCGGCGCCCGCCTTGGCAAATCGATCTGGCAAGCCTTTTGCTACTTACTGCTGGTGCAAATGCCGTTGCAAAAGCTGTTGCAATGGCTGACCGCCACGTCTGCCTCGGGTTCCCATAAGCGCTGGCGAGCGATCCAAGGCGTAATCATGGCGACCGTCGGGCGGACTGATTTCGTCGGCCAGACGCCTCAAGCCAACTCAAGGTGTCATGAAACCAACATACCGAGCGAGGCAACCTGCGTAAGGCCCTCCTGATCCAGTCCCGATGTCCCAAGATTTGACCATTGCAGCCCGCTTCGTTGTGGCTTCGCTGACAGGCTTGCTTTTCGGCCTGCTGTTTTTTGCGTGCGCCGGAGAGGGCCGGGCCGCGGACGAAATACGGCATCCGATCGCGGTGCGACTTGCCTTCGACCGCCCGATCGATGCGAGTGCGGCTCCTTTTGTGATGGCGTCAGCCGGCGGCATGTTCGGATCGGCGGATCTGGCGGTCACCACCAGTGTCGCCGCCGGTGGCTCGCCGGAGGCGATCGCGCGCGTCGCCGACGGCAGCAGCGATTTCGCGCTGGTCGACATCAACGCGCTGATCCGGTTTCGCGACCAGTCCGATGCGCCGCCGATCAAGGCGGTGTTCGTGCTGTTCAACAAGTCGCCCTACGCCATCATCGCCCGCAAAAGCCGGGGCATCCGTGCGCTCTCCGATATCGCGGGCAAGACGCTCGGTGTCGCCGAAGGCGATCTCTCGATCCGGCTATGGCCGGCGCTGGCGCGGCAAAACGGCATCAAGATCGCAAGCGTCGAGCTGGACAAGATCGCCGCCGCCGTGCGCGAGCCGATGCTGTCGGCGGGCCAGATCGATGCGGTGTCCGGATTCTCCTATCAATCGGCGGTCAATCTGAGGGACCGCGGCGTTCCGGCCGCCGACCTTGAGGTGCTCCGATACGCCGACTACGGCTGCGAGGCCTACGGCTTCGCGCTGATCGTCAATCCGGCATTCGCAGCCTCGAAACCGGAGGCGGTGAAGGGTTTTCTGCGCGCAGTGATTGCCGGCACGGATCTGGCGGCGAGAGAACCCGGGCGCGCGGCGGATGAAGTTGTCAGCCGGATGGGAGATGGCTCGCGCGATCTCGAGCTGGAGCGTCTGAAAACCCTGCTTCGCGACAACATCCTGACCGGTGAGGTCAAGCGTGAGGGTATTGGCGGGATCGATCCGGCCCGGCTCGAGCGGTCGATCGACCAAATCGGCGAGGATTTCAAATTCCAGAGACGGCCATCGGCGGCGGATATTTTCGACGGCGCATTCCTGCCTCCGCTCACCGGCCGGCTGATCGGTCACGCCGAAAATTGAAGTGGCCGAAAATCGAACCAACGGCTGTTTCCCGCGGGCGAAGCCTGATTAGAATGCCTCTCGCACGATTCCCTCGTCCCGCCGACCCCAGAGTCCTCAACGAATGTCCCTGCTCCGGCTCTATACCCGCGTTCTCGAACTGCTTGGCAAGGAGGCGCGGCTGGGATGGCTGTTGGCCTTCGCCAACCTGCTGCTGGCCGGCGCGCAATTCGCCGAACCGGTCCTGTTCGGTCGCATTGTCGACGTGCTCTCCGGCAAGCCATCCACCGGGCCGCTGTCGTCATCGTCCGCCTGGCCACTGCTCGCGGCCTGGGCCGCATTCGGTCTGTTCACCATCGGATGCAGCGCCGCGGTCGCGCTGTACGCCGACCGGCTCGCGCACCGCCAGCGCCAGGCGGTGCTGACGAGTTATTTCGAACACATCATGCAATTGCCGCTGACCTTCCACAGCGGCACCCATTCCGGCCGCCTGATGAAAGTGATGCTGAACGGCACCGATTCGCTGTGGCGGCTATGGCTCGGATTCTTCCGCGAACATTTCGCGGCGATCCTGTCGCTGGTGGTGCTGCTGCCACTCGCGTTCTACATCAACTGGCGGCTGGCGATCCTGCTGTTCGTGCTCTGCGTGGTATTCACGGTGCTGACCACGCTCGTGGTGCGCAAGACCTACGGCATGCAGAGTGAGGTCGAGGCACATTACAGCGATCTTTCCGCCCGCGCCTCCGATGCGCTCGGCAATGTGGCGCTGGTGCAAAGCTTCGTGCGCATCGATGCCGAGGTGCAGGGTTTGCGCTTCGTCGCCGACAAGCTGCTCGCGGTGCAGATGCCGGTATTGTCGTGGTGGGCGCTGGTCACCGTCATCACCCGCGCCTCGACCACCATCACCGTGCTGGCGATCTTCACCGTCGGCATCGTGCTGCACGAGCAGGGCCTGACCACGGTCGGCGAGATCGTGATGTTCGTGAGTTTCGCCACCATGCTGATCCAGAAACTCGAACAGGTGGTCAGCTTCATCAACAGCGTGTTCATGGAGGCGCCTCGCCTGCAGGAATTCTTCAACGTGCTGGACGCGGTGCCCGCGGTGCGCGACCGGCCGGACGCGATCGACCCCGGCCGCCTTTCGGGCCTGGTCGAATTCAATGACGTGTCGTTTTCCTATGACGGCAAGCGGCCCGCGGTCGAAGACCTCTCCCTGACCGCGCTGCCCGGCCAGACCATCGCGCTGGTCGGCCCGACCGGCGCCGGCAAGTCGACCGCGATTGCCCTGCTGCACCGCGCGTTCGATCCGCAATCGGGCTTCATCAGGATCGACGGCATGGATGTCCGCGGCCTGACGCTGGCGGCGCTGCGACGGAATATCGGCGTGGTGTTTCAGGAGGCGCTGCTGTTCAACCGTTCGATCGCCGATAATCTGCGCGTCGGCAAGCCCGACGCCAGCGAAGAGGAAATGCGAATCGCGGCCGGCCGCGCACAGGCGCTGGAATTTATCGAGCGCAGCGAGCGGAAATTCGAGACCAATGTCGGCGAACGCGGGCGAATGCTGTCCGGCGGCGAGCGGCAGCGGTTATCGATCGCACGGGCATTACTGAAAGATCCGCCGATTCTGATTCTCGATGAGGCGACCAGCGCGCTCGACGCGGTCACCGAAGCCAAGGTCAATGCCGCGCTCGACGAAGTCATGAAGGGGCGTACTACCTTCGTGATCGCCCACCGGCTCTCGACCATTCGCAACGCCACGCGGATCCTGTTGTTCGACAACGGACGCGTGATCGAAAGCGGAACTTTCGATGAACTGGTGGCGAAAGGCGGCCGGTTTGCGGAACTCGCAAGGGCCCAGTTCATGGTCCAGCAAGACACGCAGGCCGACATTCACGCGCAGGACACAAGTCACGCCGCTGTCAAGATTTAAGTACCGCCAATATTTGGCCTATTTCATCCACGATTTAATAAGCGAGCCTCTGTTCTGAACCCGCAAGCCGGTATAGGCTTGCTTTTGCCGTAGCCGACGGCGCCGGACACGCTTGAAACCCGAACCTTAAATATCAGGACCTCCTCCCCCAAAAGGCGGGTCTCAAAGGACCGGAATCGGACAGTGGATTTTCTTCGCCCGTTGCCTTGCAGGCCATCGTTGAGCGGCATCGTCCTGATTGCAGCGCTGGCGATCGTGGCGCCGCGCGTTGCGCACACGGAAGCGCTGCTGGTGGTCGAGGCCGACAGCGGAAAAGTGCTGGAGGCCCATGACGCCACCATACCCTGGTATCCCGCTTCCGTGACAAAGATGATGACGGCCTATGTCACGCTCAAGGCCGTGAAGGAAGGCAGGCTTTCGCTCGATACGCTTCTTACTGTTTCGCCGGTCGCCGCTTCGCAATCGCCCTCCAAGATGGGGCTGCGGCCAGGAACCCAGGTCACCGTCGAAAATGCGCTGGCGATGATGCTCGTCAAATCGGCCAACGACATGGCGGTGGTGCTGGCCGAAGGTGTCGGC
>Ga0326727_10014366_pt1 | contig 17279 bp, 13 predicted proteins | sample MB2enrmetagenome_FD_207643 | JGI IMG/M metagenome (GOLD analysis project Ga0326727, IMG submission 207643) | Lab enriched peat soil microbial communities from McLean, Ithaca, NY, United States - MB29MY | ecosystem: Environmental > Terrestrial > Soil > Wetlands > Peat | place: USA: New York...
TCTTAAGGAATGGGGTCAAGGGGTCCACTGACCCCTTGCGGGTCCAGGGCAGCGCCCTGGCCTTGCTTGCTTCATATATGTATCGCCCGGCCATCAACAGCCAGCGCCGCCTCCTTAACCGCCTCGTTCAGGCTGGGATGCGCATGGCAAATCCTTGCCACATCCTCGGAAGAAGCGCCGAACTCGATGGCCGTGACGATCTCGGCGATCAGCGTGCCGGCCTCGGGGCCGATGATATGGCAGCCCAGAATCCGGTCGGTCGCACGGTCGGCGAGGATTTTCACGAAGCCCTCGGTAAGGCCCATCGCGCGGGCGCGGCCGTTGGCGGTGAACGGGAATTTCCCCACCCGGTAGTCGATGCCCGCCGCCTTCAACTGTTCCTCGGTGCGGCCGACCCCGGCCACTTCCGGCCACGTATAAACCACGGCAGGAATGGCCTCGTAGTTCACGTGCCCGGCCTTGCCGGCCAGCTGCTCGGCCAGTGCCACGCCCTCGTCCTCGGCCTTGTGCGCCAGCATCGGCCCGGCGATGACATCGCCGATGGCATAGATGCCGGGCACGCTGGTGGCGAAATGCCCGTCGGTCTTCACCCGGCCGCGCTCATCGAGCGCCACCCCGGCCCCGGCCAGACCGAGACCTTCGGTGTAGGCGCGCCGGCCGATCGCCAGCAGCACCACATCCGCCGTCATCTCCTCGGCCGCACCGCCCTTCGCCGGCTCCACGCTCAGCGTCACCCCGTCATTGCCAACCCGGGCGCCGGTGACTTTGGTGGACAGCCGCAACCTGAACCCCTGCTTGCTCAGGATACGCTCGAACTGTCTGGCCACTTCGCCGTCATTGCCGGGGATCAGACGGTCGAGGAACTCGATCACCGTCACCTGCGCACCCAGCCGCCGCCACACGCTGCCCAGTTCCAGCCCGATCACGCCGCCGCCGATCACCACCAGATGGCCGGGCACCTGGTCGAGTTCCAGCGCGCCGGTGGAGGTCACAATCCGCCGTTCGTCCACCGCGACGCCGGGCAGCGGCGCACTCTCGCTGCCGGTGGCGATGACGATGTGCTTCGCCGTATGTTCGGTGCCGTCCACCGCGACGCGGCCTGGTCCGAGGATGCGGCCTTCCCCCTTGAGCCAGGTGATCTTGTTCTTTTTGAACAGAAACTCCACGCCGCGGACATTGGCGTCCACCACCTCGGCCTTGCGCGCCTGCATGCGCGCGAGGTCGAGCTTCACGCCCTCCACGACGATGCCGTGGCCGGCGAAGGCGTGGATGACACCCGAATAATTCTCGCTCGACTGCAGCAGCGCCTTGCTGGGAATGCAGCCGATATTGAGGCAGGTGCCGCCGAGCGTGGCGCGCTTCTCGACGCAGGCCACCTTCAGGCCGAGCTGGGCGGCACGGATGGCGCAGACATAGCCGCCCGGGCCGGAGCCGATGACGATCACATCGAACGAATCCGGCATGGCGCTACAGGTCCAGCAGCAGGCGGCGGGGATCCTCGACGCCTTCCTTCACGCGCACCAGGAACGACACCGCCTCCTTCCCGTCGACGATACGGTGGTCGTAGGACAAGGCCAGGTACATCATCGGCCGGATTTCCACCTTGCCGCCGACGGCAACCGGCCGCTCCTGGATTTTGTGCATGCCCAGAATGGCGGATTGCGGCGGGTTGAGGATGGGCGTGGACATCAGGCTGCCATAGACGCCGCCATTGGTGATGCTGAACGACCCGCCGGCCAGCTCCTCCAGCTTGAGCTGCCCGTCGCGGGCACGGCGGCCGAAATCGGCGATGGATTTCTCGATCTGGGCGAACCCCATCCGGTCGACATTGCGGATGACGGGCACCACCAGCCCGCTCGCCCCCCCCACGGCAATGCCCATATGGACGAAGTGCTTATAGACGATCTCGTCGCCGTCGATCTCGGCGTTCACCGCCGGGAACTCGGCCAGCCCGGCGACGCAGGCGCGCACGAAGAAACTCATGAAGCCCAGCCGCACGCCGGCGTGCTTCTTTTCGAAGGCGTCCTTGTACTCGGCGCGCAAGGCCAGCACCGCGCTCATATCCACCTCGTTGAAGGTGGTGAGCATGGCCGCATTGTTCTGCGCCTCCTTCAGCCGCGCGGCGATGGTGCGGCGCAGGCGGGTCATCTTCACCCGCTCCTCGCCCTCGGCGGCCGGACGCGGCGCCTGCGGGGCAGGGGCGGCGACGGCAGGCGGGGCGGGGCGGCTGAGAAAGGCGAGCACGTCGCCCTTGGTGATACGCCCGTCCTTGCCGGTGCCCTCGCCGATCTGCGCGGGGACAATGCCGGTTTCCTGCATGACCCGAACCGCTGCGGGCAGCGGCTCGTGCGCCGGGCGGTCGGCCGACGGCGTGGCCGGACGGGCCACTGGGCCAGGGGCCGAGGGCGGCGGATTGACGCCCGCAGCAGGGTTGGCGGACGGGCGCTCGACTTCGACCGGCTTCGGCATCGCCGGGCGCGCCGGCGTCAGCGCGCCGACACCTTCCGCCATCACGCCCAGCACGGCACCGACGCCGACCTCGGCACCCTCCGGGGCGGTGATCTCGGCCAGCGTGCCGGCGGCCGGCGCGTTCACCTCCACCGTTACCTTGTCGGTTTCCAGCTCGACCAGCGGCTCGTCGGCCGCAACCGCCGCGCCGGCCTGCTTCAGCCAGCGCGCCACGGTCGCCGAGGTGACGCTTTCACCCAGAGTGGGAACCTTGATCTCGGTCGCCATGGGGCAGGTCCAGTCCTGTCAGGTCGTGGTGCAGAGCTTGGTCAGGCAGCCGGGGCGCTGCCCCGGACCCCGCCAGGGGGCCTTGCCCCCTGGACCCCCACCAGGGGCAAGGCCCCTGGACCCGTTACTTAAGGAATGGGGAGCGGGGCAGCGCCGTGGCCTTGCTTCGCCTGTCATGTCTCGAGCGTCAGAGCGGCGGTCACCAGCGCGGCCTGTTCGGTCGCGTGGACCTTGGCCAGGCCGGTGGCCGGGCTGGCGGCGGCCGGGCGGCCGACATAGCGCGGCCGCGTCGCCGCCCCGCCCAGCGTCGCCAGCACCGCCTCGATGCGCCGGTCGGCGAACTGCCAGGCGCCCATGTTCGCCGGCTCCTCCTGGCACCACACCACCTCGGCGTTGCGGTACGGCGCCAACGTCTTCGCCAGCGACACTTTCGGGAACGGGTACAGTTGCTCGATCCGCACCAGCGCGACTTTGTTGATGCCCTGGTCGCGGCGCTGGGCCAGCAGGTCGTAATAGACCTTGCCCGCGCACAGCACCACGCGCCTTACCTCCTCGGGCGGGGCGATCGTGTCGGTCTCGGCAATGACCGGGCGGAATTTGGTCCCGGGTCCGAATTCTTCCAGCGACGACACGCACAGCCGGTGGCGCAGCAGGCTCTTGGGCGTCATCACCACCAGCGGCTTACGGAACTTTCTTTTCAGCTGCCGGCGCAGCGCGTGGAAATAGCTGGCCGGGGTGGTGAGGTTGGCCACCACCATGTTGCGCTCGGCGCAAAGCTGCAGATAGCGTTCGAGCCGCGCCGAGGAATGTTCCGGCCCCTGCCCCTCATGGCCGTGCGGCAGCAGCATCACCAGGCCCGACATGCGCAGCCATTTGGTTTCGCCGCAGGCGATGAACTGGTCGATGATGACCTGCGCGCCATTGGCGAAATCGCCGAACTGCGCCTCCCACAGCACCAGCGAGCGCGGATCGGCCAGCGAATAGCCGTATTCGAAGCCCAGCACGCCGGCTTCCGACAGCAGCGAGTTGTAGATCTCGATCTTCGCCTGGCCGGGGTCGATGTTGTTGAGCGGCACGTATTCGTTCTGGGTGGTCTGGTCCACCAGCACGGCATGGCGCTGGCTGAACGTGCCGCGCTGGCAGTCCTCGCCCGACAGCCGTACGCGGTAGCCGTCCAGCAGCAGCGTGCCGAAGGCCAGCGCCTCGCCGGTCGCCCAGTCGATGCCCTGGCCGCTGTCGATCATCCCCCGCTTGGCTTCAAGCTGGCGGGCGATCTTCGGATTGAGATCGAAACCCTCGGGCACCCGCGCCAGCGCCAGGCCGACCTGGCGCAACGCCTCCGCCTCGGCCGCGGTGTCGCCCTCGGTCCACTCCGCCGTGGAGTCGGGAGGGGACAGGCCGGCCCAATGGCCTTCCAGCCAGTCCGCCTTGTTCGGCTTGAAGCCCTGCGCCGCCTGGTAGGCGTCTTCCAGCTTGGCGGCGAAGCCGTCCCACAACGTCTTGACGCCGTCCGCCGTCACCACGCCCTCGGCCACCAGCCGCTCGGCATACAGCGCGCGCGTGGTCTTGCGGTCGCGGATGGCACGGTACATCACCGGCTGGGTGAAGGCCGGCTCGTCGGTCTCGTTGTGGCCGTGCCGGCGGTAGCAGACGATGTCCAGCACGATGTCGCAGCCGAAGGTCATGCGGAACGCGGCGGCCATTTCGGCGCACCACACCACCGCCTCGGGGTTGTCGCCGTTGACGTGCAGGATCGGCGCCTGGATCGACTTGGCCACGTCGGTGCAATACAGGCCCGAATAGGCGTGCGCCGGCACGGTGGTGAAGCCGATCTGGTTGTTCACCACCACATGCACCGTGCCGCCGGTGCGGTAGCCGATCAGTTCGCTCATCGCCAGGGTTTCATACACCAGCCCCTGACCGGCGAAGGCGGCGTCGCCATGCATCAGAATGCCCATGACCGAATGCCGCCCGCGCGTGTCGCCGGCCATGTCCTGGCGCGCCCGCACCTTGCCGGCCACCACCGGGTCCACCGCCTCCAGGTGCGACGGGTTCGGCTGCAGCGACAGATGCACCATGCGGCCGGCGATCTCCACGTCGGTGGAAATGCCGAGATGGTATTTCACGTCGCCCGAGCCCTGCACGTCGTCCGGCTTGAAACTGGTGCCGCTGAACTCGCTGAACAGCGCCGCGTAGGGTTTCTTCACCACGTTGACCAGCGTGTTCAGCCGGCCGCGATGCGGCATGCCGATGGCGATCTCGGTCACGCCGCCGCGCGCGGCCACCTCGATGATGGCGTGCAGCGCCGGAATAGTGGCCTCGGCCCCTTCCAGCCCGAATCTTTTGGTCCCGACATAGCGCTTCTGGCAGAACGCCTCGAGCCCTTCGGCCTCGGTCAGCTCGAACAGAATGCGCTGCTTGCCGGCGGAGTCGAAATGCCGGAGCCACGGCGCGCCTTCCACCCGGCGCTGAATCCAGGCTTTCTGGTCGGGATCCTGGATATGCATGAACTCGACGCCGACCGGGCCGCAATAGGTCTCCCGCAGCACCTGCAAAATCTGCCGCGGGGTGGCGACTTCGAGCCCCAGCACGTAGTCGATGAAGATCGGCCGGTCCATGTCCGCGGCAGCGAAACCATAGGTGGCCGGGTCGAGCTCGGGGTGCGGCGCCGGGATTTGCAGGCCGAGCGGGTCGAGCGTCGCTTCCAGATGGCCGCGCACCCGGTAGGTGCGGATCATCATCAGGGCGCGGATGCTGTCCTTGGTGGCGGCGCGCACCTGCTCGGCGGTAACCTGGGCGGCGCTAGGCGGCGGAGCGGCGCGGCCATCCTTCGCCGGCGGGCCCTTGGCCGCCGGTTTCGCCGGCTCCGGCTCGCCGAACTGCCATTTCCGCGGCGCCCAGGAAGCGCCGGAATTGTCCTCCAGAATGGCACGGCTTTCGTCGTTCAGGGCGGCGAACAGCTCGGCGAAGCCCGGATCGACCGAGCGCGGATCGGCGACCCAGCGCGCATACAGGTCAGCGATGAAGGCGGCGTTGGCGCCGTTGAAGGCGGTGGCGAGAAGATCGACGCCGGCCATGTTGTTCCCCCTCGGTTCATCTGCCGCCGCCACCCGCGTGCGGCGGTGGCGGAACCGTCAGCCCCGCAACGCCCTCAGCCTCGCAACGCCTTCAGCATGGTGCTGCCCAACGCCGACGGGCTGTCCGCCACGTCGATGCCGGCCAGCCGCATCGCCTCGACCTTCGCCGCCGCCGTGTCCCGCCCGCCGCTGATCACCGCGCCGGCATGGCCCATGCGCCGGCCCGGCGGCGCGGTGGCGCCGGCGATGAAGCCGACGGTCGGTTTCTTCACCTTGCTGGCGGCGATGAACTCGGCGGCGAGGATCTCGCTCTCGCCGCCGATCTCGCCGATCATGATGATCGCCTCGGTTTCGGCATCGGCCAGGAACAGCTCCAGCACCTCGATGAAGTCGGTGCCCTTCACCGGATCGCCGCCGATGCCCACGCAGGTGGACTGGCCGAGCCCCGCCGCGGTGGTCTGCGCCACCGCCTCGTAGGTCAGCGTGCCGGAGCGCGACACGATGCCCACCTTGCCGCGCCGATGGATGTGGCCGGGCATGATACCGATCTTGCAGGCGTCCGGCGTGATCACGCCCGGGCAGTTCGGCCCGACCAACCGCGAGCGCGAGCCTTCCAGAACCCGCTTCACCCGCACCATGTCGAGCACCGGAATGCCCTCGGTGATGCACACGATCAGCCGCAGGCCGGCATCGACCGCCTCCAGGATGGCGTCCGCCGCGAAGGGCGGCGGCACGTAGATGGCCGAGGCGTCGGCGCCGGTCTTCGCCACCGCGTCGGCCACGGTGTCGAACACCGGCAGATCGAGATGCGTGCTGCCGCCCTTGCCCGGCGTGACGCCGCCGACCACCTTGGTGCCGTAGGCGATCGCCTGCTCGGAGTGGAAGGTGCCCTGCGCCCCGGTGAAGCCCTGGGTGATGACGCGCGTGCCGGCATCGACGAGTATGGCCATCACGCGGCCTCCTTCACGGCCTTCACCACCTTCTCGGCGGCGTCGGCCAGGTTGTCGGCGGAGATGATGGGCAGGCCGGAGCGGGCCATGATTTCCTTGCCCAGCAGCACGTTGGTGCCTTCCAGCCGGACCACCAGCGGCACGTTCAGGCTGACCTCGCGCGCCGCCGCCACCACCCCTTCGGCGATCACGTCGCAGCGCATGATGCCGCCGAAGATGTTAACCAGTATCCCTTCCACCTGCGGGTCGGACAGGATGATCTTGAACGCCGCCGTCACCCGTTCCTTGGTCGCGCCGCCGCCGACATCGAGGAAATTGGCCGGGGACGCGCCATACAGCTTGATGATGTCCATGGTGGCCATGGCCAGGCCGGCGCCGTTCACCATGCAGCCAATGGTGCCGTCCAGCGCGATGTAGTTCAGGCTGTTCTTGGCCGCCTCCAGCTCCTTCGGATCCTCCTCGGCCTCGTCGCGCAGCTTCTCCAGCTCGGGGTGGCGGAACAGCGCGTTGTCGTCGAAGCTCACCTTGGCATCCAGCGCCACCACCTCGCCCGCGCCGGTCACCACCAGCGGGTTGATCTCGATGACGGCGCCGTCAAGCGCGGTGAAGGCTTTGTACATGCCGGTCACGAAGGCCGAAAACGCCCCGACCTGCCGCCCGGCCAGCCCCAGCCCGAAGGCCAGCTTGCGGGCATGAAAGCCGGAAATGCCGGAAGCCGGGTCCACCGCCACGCGCAAGATCTTTTCGGGATGCGACGCCGCCACCGCCTCGATCTCCATGCCGCCTTCGGTGGAGGCGACGATCGCCACGCGCGAACTGGCCCGGTCGATCAGCAGCGACAGATACAGTTCGCGGGCGATGTCGCAGCCGGCCTCGACATAGACGCGACGGACCTTGCGGCCGGCCGGTCCGGTCTGCTTGGTGATCAGGGTGTGGCCGATCATCGCCTCCGCCGCCGCCCGCACCTCCTCGGGCGACCTGGCCAGCCGCACGCCGCCTTTGCCGGTCGGATCGTCGGCGAAGCGGCCGGCGCCGCGGCCGCCCGCATGGATCTGCGACTTCACCACATAGACGGGGCCGGGCAGCTTGCGCGCCGCCGCTTCGGCCTCCTCCGGCGTCCAGGCGATATGGCCTTCCAGCACCGCCACGCCATAGGGCTTCAGCAGTTCCTTGGCCTGGTATTCATGGATGTTCATTGGCTCAGACGCCCAGCTTGTTGAATGCTTCGATCAGCTCGCGCACCGCCGCGCACGACTTATCGAACGCCGCCTGCTCCTCCGGGGTAAACTGCACCTCGACGATCCTCTCCACCCCGCCGGCGCCGAGCACCACCGGCACGCCGACATACAGGCCGCTCTGCCCGTATTCCCCATCCAGCAGCACCGCCGCCGGCAGCACCCGCTTCTTGTCCTTGAGGTAGCTCTCGGCCATGGCGATGGCGCTGGCCGCCGGGGCATAGAAAGCGCTGCCCTTCTCCAGCAGCTTGACGATTTCGCCGCCGCCATTGGCGGTGCGCTGCACGATCGCCGCGATGCGCTCGGGCGTGCTCCAGCCCAGCTTGATCAGGTCGGGCACCGGAATGCCGGCCACGGTGGAATAGCGGATCAGCGGCACCATGGTGTCGCCATGGCCGCCCAGCACGAAGGCGGTCACGTCTTCCACCGACACGCCGAACTCCTGGGCGAGGAACAGGCGGAAGCGGGCGCTGTCCAGCACCCCGGCCATGCCGACCACCTTGTTGGCGGGCAGGCCGGATTTCTGCTGCATCACCCAGACCATGACATCGAGCGGGTTGGTGATGACGATGACGAAGGCGTCCGGGGCGTAGGTCCGGATGCCCTCGGCCACCTGGGCGATCACGCCGGCATTCTTGGTCAGCAGGTCATCGCGGCTCATGCCGGGCAGACGCGGGAAGCCGGCGGTGACGATCACCACGTCGGCGCCCGCGATGGCGGCATAGTCCGAACCGCCGGTCAGGTTGGCGTCGAAACCATCGACCGGGCTCGACTGCGCGATGTCCAGCGCCTTGCCGGCCGCCACGCCCCCGAACACGTCGAACAGCACGACGTCCCCAAGCTCCTTGAGGCCGATCAGATGGGCGAGCGTACCGCCGATATTGCCGGCGCCGACCAGGGCGATCTTGTTGCGTGCCATTGCGGCAGAACCTTCCGAACCGGAGGAGGGGAACAGGACGTTCCAAGTAAAATCCTTGACCGCCCGCCGGGCGCAAGGAAGATCCGGAAGGCCTGCGTTGCTAGCCCATCGGGGCGGGAGCAGCAAGCTGCGCCCGGAACCGGCGTAATCACGATCACGGTCAGGTGAGATGCGGCAGCGCCAGGTAGTCCTGGCTTTGCATCTCTTCCAGCCGGCTCACCGTTCGCTCGAACATCTTGGTCCCGTCTCCTTTCGGATACAGCTGGTCCGGCCAGGTCTCGGCAGAGGCCACCAGCTTCACCCGGTGGTCGTACAGCGTATCGATCAGCACGATGAAGCGGCGCGCCTCGTCGGATTTCGCCGGGGAGAAACGGGGAATGCCGTCCAGCACCAGGCTGTGGAACAGCGTCGCCAGCGCCAGATAGTCGCCGGCGCCCAGCGCGGCGGCGCACAGCGTCGGGAAATCGAACCGCGCCACCCCGCCGGCGGCAACCGGCACCTCGAAGGTGCGGCCCATCACCACCAGATGCGGCTGGCGCACCGGCGCATCGCCGGCCAGCTCGGCGAAGACCGCATCCAGCGCCCGCTGCGCCCTGGCATCCGCCGGCACATACCAGGTCGGCATGCCGCGCAGGCGTTCGCGCCGGTAATCCTGGCCCGGCTCCAGCATCAGCACGTCGAGATTCTGTTTCAGCAGGGCGATGAACGGCAGGAAGGCGTCGCGGCCGGGCTGGCCCCTAAACAGCTCGTCGGGCGGCGTGTTGGAGGTCGCCACCACCACCACCGCGCGGTCGAACAGCGCCTGGAACAGCCGGCCGAGGATCATCGCATCGGCGATGTCGTTGACCTGGAACTCGTCGAAACACAGCAACGCCGCCTCGGCGGCGATGGCATCGGCCAGCGGCGGGATCGGATCCTCGCCCTTCGGGGTGGCCCGCTTCCAGGCGTGGATGCGCTTATGCACGTCCTGCATGAAGCGATGGAAATGGATGCGCCGCTTGCGAGGCACCCTGGCGGCGGCGAAGAACAGGTCCATCAGCATGGTCTTGCCGCGGCCCACCTCGCCGACGAGATAAAGGCCGCCGCGACGCTCCTCGTCGGTCCAGTCGGCCTGCTTGCGGCGGGCCAAACGGCCGAGCAGCCCGGCATTGGCGGCCGGCTTCGGCACCGGGTCGTAGCCGCGCAGCTTAAGCCACAGTTGCTGCAGCCGTTCTGCCGCCAGTTCCTGCGACGGATCGGGCACAAGGTCGCCGGCATCGCGGCGGGCGCGATAGGCCGGCAGCGGCCCGTTCGCGAGCAGGGCCGGATCGACGGCGAGAGCATCCATGGCGGTGCAGATTAGTACGAATGCTGCGTTCCATCAATGCAACCCAACCGCCTGCAAAACGGGCAAGTTCGCGGGGCTGGCCAGCCCCGCGCCAGGCGCGTATCCAGGCGCCGGCGGAACATGTGCCGGAGGGAAGAATGGTATTGGCCTATGACGCTCTTGCCGCCGCACCGGTCGCGACCGACCCTTTCCCGCACGTCGTCGTGCCCGGCTTCGTCCCCCCGGACGCGCTCGACACGGTGATCCGTGACCTGCCGGCGATCGGCCGGCGCGGCTCCTTTCCCGTCGGCTCGCTCCGCCTCGGCCCGGCGGCCCAGGCGCTGATGACCGAGTTGGCAACCCCCGCCTTGCGCGCCATGATCGCCGGTAAGTTCGCCCTCGACCTCGACGACGCCGCCACCATGCTGACGCTGCGCGGCCGCTCCGCCGGGCGCGACGGGCGTATCCATTGCGATTCCACCGCCAAGCGAGTCACCATCCTGCTTTATCTCAACCGGGCGACCGACGCCTGGAGCCGCCATGAAGGCTGCCTGCGCCTGCTGCGCGGTCCGGGAGACATCGAGAACTACGCCGCCGAAATCCCGCCGGTGGACGGCACCCTGCTCGTGTTCCCCAACGGTCCGACCACCTGGCACGGCCACCAGCCATTCGTCGGGCGGCGCTACGTGGTGCAACTGAACTACATGACCAACGATTCGGCCGCCCGCTCGGAGCTGCGCCGGCACCGGATTTCGGCATTTCTCAAGCGGCTGACGATGGCGGCGTAAGGCAGCGCGACAGGGGCCGGGCCGCTTGACCACACCGGGGCCCGGCGACGACACTCCGTCCTGACCAGGACGCAAGGAAACAGCACCATGCCGCAGGTCAGCCTCACGGTGAACGGCAGGCGGGAAACGATCGAGGTCGAGGCGCGCACCCTGCTCGTCGAGTTGCTGCGGGAAAAGCTTGGCCTGACCGGCACGCATGTGGGGTGCGACACCAGCCAGTGCGGCGCCTGCGTGGTCCATCTGGATGGCCAGTCGGTGAAATCCTGCAGCATCCTCGCCTTGCAGGCCGAGGGAACCCGCGTCACCACCGTCGAGGGCCTGGCGGCGGCCGACGGCACGCTGCACCCGATGCAGGACATGTTCCGCGAATTCCACGCCCTGCAATGCGGCTTCTGCACTCCCGGCATGGTAATGACCGCCATCGACCTGGTGCAAAGCCACCCGGAAGGGCTGACCGAGGCACAGATCCGTCACGGCCTTGAAGGCAATCTCTGCCGCTGCACCGGGTACCACAATATCGTGAAGGCGATCGCGGCGGGGTGGCATCTCATGCATGGCAAACCGGTCGCGCAGGCCGCCGAATAACTCGCCGGCCCCGGCGGGAAGCGAGGTTCCGACGATGTATGACTTCAGCTACACGAAGCCGATCTGCCTGGCCGACGCCGTGCTCGCCCTGAACGGGTTGGATGCCAAGGCGTTGGCCGGCGGCCAGAGCTTCATTCCGGTGCTGAAGCAGCGCCTGAATCGGCCGTCACTTGTCGTCGATCTCGCCGGGCTGGGCCTGTCCGGCATCACGGTCAGCGACGACGCGGTGACGATCGGCGCCACCACGACGCACGCGGCGGTGGCGGCAAATTCCGACGTGCAAAAGGCGTTTCCGGCGCTGGCCTGCCTGGCAGCGGGCATCGGCGACCTGCAGGTGCGCCATCGCGGCACGATCGGCGGCAGCCTGGCCAACAACGACCCGGCTGCCGACTATCCGGCCGTGGCGCTGGCCACCGCCGCCACCCTCCACACCACCACGCGCACGCTCACGGCCGATGAGTTCTTCCAGGGAATGTTCACCACTGCCCTGGAACCCGATGAAATCATCACCGCGGTGTCGTTCCCGATCCCGCATCAGGCCGCCTATGTGAAGTTCCGCAACCCCGCCTCGCGCTATGCCATGGTCGGCGTGTTCGTGGCGCGCGGAGAACCGGGCGTGCGGGTGGCGGTAACGGGCGCCGGCCAGAACGGGGTGTTCCGCCATGCCGCGATGGAACAGGCGCTGTCCAGGTCTTGGTCTCCGGCGGCGCTGGAAGGTATCGCCACACCGGCGGAAGGGCTGAACAGCGACATCCATGGCAGCGCCGACTACCGCGCGCATCTGGTGGGCGTGATGGCGAAGCGCGCAGTGGGGCTGGCGGAGTCCTAGTGTTCCGGTCGCGACAAATGCGTCCGTCGCGTCGCGTGAATCGGAACACCAAATCAAGGGGCTCGTGGTCCGGCCCGACGGCACTATCCGTCGGAGTCGGAACACTAGCGGGGCGTAGCCCCGTGCCCCACCAGGGGGCGTTGCCCCCTGGACCCCCACCAAGGGCTGTGCCCTTGGAACCCGTTCTTTAGGTGAACAGGGGCCGTGGTCCCCTACACCAAACCGGCAACGATGGCGAGACCAAACAGACCCGCCAAAGCGCCGAACGTCGCCGCGCCATAGGCCAGCATCATCACCCGCGTAACCACCGAAACCGATGACAGCACGATGGCGATCTGCAACGCGCCGACCACCACCTCGAACAGGTGATACTTGTGGAATGCATGCTCGCGCAGTTCCTCCTCGGTGCGGGCCTTCTCGGCGATCTGCTTGCTGCCGTCGCCGGCCGCCGGGTCGTCGCGCAGCCTCGCAGCATCGGCGCGGGCGGCGTCGATGCGCTTGCGCACGGCCGGGTCGGCGCTGTTGGGCATACTGTCCATCACATCGGCGGCGGCGCGCTGCACCGAGGCGCGGATGTTCTTCGCCTGGAAGAAAGCCCAGTCGTCGGAAGCCGCAATGTGGTGGGTCAGATAATCATTCTGCGACGATTTCTCGCCGGTTTCGGCGATTGCCAGCATGGCGGCAAGCACGGCCACCAGAACGGCGATGCGACGCGCGCTGCGGTCGTCATGGCCGCCACCGTGGGCGTGGTGCTCGACCTGCTCGATATGCTCCTGGGCCATTTCCGCCGGATCCATGCCGTCTCCTGTGGGTGCGCGGGAAGCTGCGATGTAGCGCACCGGCGGCGCCGGAAAAGGGGGCGACGAAACGAAATTTCAGGGACAGCCCGGCAGCCCCAGCGCCCCGATGATCGACTCAGCCCCGCGCACCGGCGAAAGCGTGCCGTCGCGCACCTGCCGTTCGATCTCGGCGGCGGTCTGGCCCAGCCTGTCGCCGGCCGCCAGCCGGGCGCGGATCTGCTGATCGACCAGCGACCACATCCACACGGTATCCTGCCGCGCCCGCCGGTCGGCCAGCGCACCGGTGCGTTCCCGTTCGGCCTGGCGCCCGGAAATGACCTGCCAGAGGCGATCGAGCCCGGTGCCCTCCAGCGCGCTGCACATCACCACCGGCGGTTCCGCCTCGCCCGGTTCGCGCAGCAGATGCATGGCGAAGCCATACTGCGCCGCCGCGCGCCGGCAGGCGGCGACGTTATCGCCGTCGGCCTTGGTGATGGCGATCATGTCGGCGCGCTCCAGCAGCCCGCGCTTGAGGCCCTGCAGCTCGTCGCCGGCTCCCGCCAGCATCAGCACGAGCAGAAAATCGGTCATGTCGGCAACCGCAACCTCGGACTGGCCGACACCGACGGTCTCGATCAGCACCACGTCGTAGCCGGCCGCCTCGCACAGCTTGATGGTCTCGCGCGTGGTCCGCGCCGCGCCGCCCAGCACCAGACCGCTCGGCGAGGGACGGATGAAGGCGTTCGGGTCGGCGCTCAGCCGCGTCATGCGGGTCTTGTCGCCGAGCAGACTGCCGCCCGAGCGCGTCGACGAGGGGTCGACCGCCAGCACCGCGACGCGATGGCCGCGCGCGGTGAGCCAGCTGCCCAGCGCCTCGATCAGCGCGCTTTTGCCGGCGCCGGGCACGCCGGTCACGCCGACGCGAATGGCACGGCCGGTATGCGGCATAAGCAAAGCGATCAGTTCCGCCGCCATCGCCGCATGCTCGGGGCGGCGGGATTCCACCAGGGTTATGGCGCGCGCCAGAACCGCACGGTTGCGCGCGATGATGCCGGCCGCATAGTCGGCGACGCCTGGCCGCGGTGCTGAACTGGTGGGGCGTAGCCCCTCGGTCCGCTGCGCGGCCCGATCCCACCAGGGGCTTTGCCCCTGGACCCCATCAAGGGCCATGGGCCCTTGGAACCCATTCTGTTCAGGAACGGGATCCATCCTTCATGCCTGCCGCGCCAGCAAGTCCAGCAACGCCGCAGCCGAGTCGGCAATCACCGTGCCGGGACCGAACACCGCGGCAATGCCGTTGCTTTCGAGCTCCGCCACATCCTGCGGCGGAATCACCCCGCCGGCCACCACCAGAATATCCGGCGCCCCCAGCGCCACCAGCGCACGCTTCAGCGCCGGGATCAGCGTCAAATGCCCCGCCGCCAGAGAACTGGCGCCGACCACATGCACATCGTTGTCCACCGCCGCCTGCGCCGCCTCCTCCGGCGTCTGGAACAGCGACCCCATATCGACATCGAAACCGAAATCGGCAAACGCCGACGCCACCACCTGCTGGCCGCGGTCATGCCCGTCCTGGCCGAGCTTGGCGATCAGAATGCGCGGGCGGCGGCCCTCCGCTTCCAGGAAAGCCTCGACCCGCTCGCGGATCCGCTGCACCGCGCCGGCGCCGGCGCCCATCTGCCGGGCATAGACGCCGGTGGCGAGTTGCGGCTGCGGCTGGAAACGACCGAACGCGGCTTCCAGCGCATCGCTGATCTCGCCCACCGTCGCCTTCGCGCGGGCGGCCTCGATCGACAACGCCAGCAGGTTGCCCTCGCCGCCGCGGGCGCATCCGGTCAGGGCCTGCAGCGCCGCCGCCACCGCCGCCGGGTCGCGCGACTCGCGCAGTGCGCGCAACCGCCCGATCTGCGCCGCGCGCACCGCCGTGTTGTCGATCTTCAGCACGTTGACCGGCTCGTCCTGCACGGGCCGGTAGCGGTTGAGCCCGACGATGGTCTGCTGCCCGCTATCGATCAGCGCCTGCGTGCGCGCCGCCGCGTCGGCGATGCGCAGCTTCGGCAGGCCGGCCTCGATGGCCTTCGTCATCCCGCCATGTTCCTCGCATTCGACGATGTGGCCCCACGCCTTCTGCGCCAGCTCATGGGTCAGCCATTCCACGTAATAGCTGCCGCCCCAGGGGTCGATCACCAGGCCGGTATCGGTCTCCTCCTGCAAAAACAGCTGGGTATTGCGCGCAATCTCGGCCGAAAATTCGGTCGGCAGACCCAGCGCCTCGTCGAGCGCGTTGGAATGCAGGCTTTGCGTCTGGCCCTGGGTCGCCGCCATCGCCTCGGCGCAGGTACGCACGACATTGTTGAACACATCCTGCGCGGTCAGGCTCCAGCCGCTGGTCTGGCTGTGAGTGCGCAGCGACAGGCTTTTCGGGTTCTGCGGGTCGAACGGCCGGACGATCCTGGCCCAGAGCAGCCGCGCCGCCCGCAGCTTGGCCACTTCCATCATCAGATTCTTGCCGATCGACCAGAAAAACGACAGCCTCGGGGCGAATTCATCGACGCGCAGCCCGGCGGCAATGCCGGTGCGCAAATATTCCAGCCCGTCCGCCAGCGTGTAGCCGAGTTCCAGATCGGCAGTCGCCCCGGCTTCCTGCATGTGATAGCCGGAGATGCTGATACTGTTGAAGGCCGGCATGTGCCGGCTGGTATAGCGGAAGATGTCGCCGACGATCCGCATGCTCGGCGCCGGCGGATAGATGAAGGTGTTGCGGACCATGAACTCCTTCAGAATGTCGTTCTGAATGGTCCCGGAAAGCTGGGCCTGTTTCACCCCCTGTTCTTCCGCGGCGACGATATACATCGCCAGCACCGGCAGCACCGCGCCATTCATCGTCATCGACACGCTGATCTGATCAAGCGGCAGACGGTCGAACAGAATACGCATGTCGAGCAGGCTGTCGATGGCAACACCCGCCATGCCGACATCGCCGGCCACGCGCGGATTGTCGGAATCATAGCCGCGATGCGTCGGCAGGTCGAAGGCGATGCTCAGCCCCTTCTGCCCGGCCGCGAGGTTGCGCTTGTAGAACGCATTGGACGCCTCGGCGGTGGAGAAACCCGCATATTGCCGCACCGTCCAGGGGCGGGTGACATACATCGACGGGTACGGCCCGCGCACGAACGGCGGAAAACCCGGATAGGTATCCACATGCGCAAGGCCGGCGATGTCGGCGGCGGTATAGAGCGGCCGGATGGTTATGCCTTCTTCGGTCCGCCAGGCCAGTTCGTCCGGCTGCCGGCCGGTCAGGCACGTCGCCGCGTCCTGCCAGCCGGACACATCGCCAGCGGCGGCGGGCCGGACGGCGTTCCAGGGCAGGGTGGAAAAATCCGGGATACGGCTCATGACAGCGCCTCGTCCGCCGGCAGCAGCGACCACAGGGTTTCCACCACGTCGCAGCGGACATGGATGAACCGGTCCACCCCGGCCGCCCGGTACTCCGCCTGGGCGGCACCCGGATTGCCGGCCAGCACCACCTGGCGGGCGCCCGCCGCCTTCAGCTTCGGCGCCAGTTCGGGCACCACGGCAGGGTAGCGCCGGTCGGTCGCGCAGATCACCGCGACCGCCACGCCGCTCCGCGCGAAAGCGGCCACGGCTTCATCCGTCTCGGCGGCGGCTTCGTCCGCGCACACCTCGAAGCCGCCGGCGGCAAAGAAGTTGCGGACAAAATTCCGCCGTGCCGTCTGCTCGGCGACGCTGCCGATGCCGGCCAGCCACACGCGCGGCGGATGGCCCCGGCGGGCGGTGAACGCCTCGGCGGCGTCGCGCAGGGCCTCGAACGCCGCGTCATAGGGATGCAGGCCGAGCGGCGGCGCCGTTGCCGGCACGGCTCCCGCCGGCACCAGGGCCGTGGCGATCTGGCCCAGCGTCGCGCCGGCGCGCGCCGCCGCGATCGCGCGGGCCGTCCGCCCCTCCCGGCCGGCGGCCAGGGAAACCAGCGCCGGGCCGGGCGCATGCGCCCGGCGCCAGTCGGACAAACGCTGCGCGATGGCGCGGCCCAGGGCCGGCCGGTCGACCGCCTCCT
>Ga0326727_10014367_pt1 | contig 17276 bp, 12 predicted proteins | sample MB2enrmetagenome_FD_207643 | JGI IMG/M metagenome (GOLD analysis project Ga0326727, IMG submission 207643) | Lab enriched peat soil microbial communities from McLean, Ithaca, NY, United States - MB29MY | ecosystem: Environmental > Terrestrial > Soil > Wetlands > Peat | place: USA: New York...
AGGCTCCGCGCACCGAAGACGAACTACTTGGGGCGGCTAAAATCGCCTTCCACGCGATTTCCACGGCCGATTGCAAAGGCTTCTTTTTTAGCGCCCAATACGCTACATTATAAATGGAAATGCTCTAACCTTTCGATTTGCAGGAATCCCTCACTGGCCAGATTGCTTGGACAGCGGCGTGAAAAGGGAAAAGGGTCACCCATGTCGGCGGAGTCCCGGTGGAGGAGACAATTGCGGTTGGGTGAATCGAAGATTCCCTGTTATCATTAGGCAAGGGAGAGCGATCAGGCGAGCCCGATGATTCCAAAGAAACAAGGTAATGCCACAACTGGCCGGCCGCGCATTACCTTCGAAATCCAAAAAGAGCTCGGCAAGGGTAACTGGGAGGTTAGGAGCAGGAAGCTCCTCGGCGCGGTTTGTGGGATGGTCTTAGGGGGCATTCTGGTGGCAGGACTTTGGCCCTTTCATTCCCCCAAGAATGAAGTGACATGGTTGGCAGGTGGCAACGGCCTGGACTTTGGTTGGCACGGGACGATACTGAGTTCCGGCAAATTCAGGGCGGCGAATGGACCAGCGGACGCCCCCTGCAGCCTGGAGATCTGGTTCGAGCCTAGTGATCCTGCGGCCTCGGGCACTCTTTTCACCTTCTACGCTCCAGGGAACCCTCGGCAGTTTTCGCTGCAACAATCCCTTGCCGGCCTTGCCTTGCGAAGTGACATTCGAGGCGGGCGCTATACCCCTTGGTTCTATGTTGGCGACATTTTCCGTCGGGGAAAGCCGTTGTTTATAACGGTCACGTCAAACGGAGGGCGGACGTCAGAATATATTGATGGTGTGCTGGCGCGGACTACCCCCAAATTTCCCCTCTCCAGGCAGGATTTTGACGGTGAACTCGTAATCGCCAGTTCGCCCGTAGACGGTGATAGCTGGTCAGGTCTGTTGCGGGGGTTGGCTTTTTACAATCAGGATCTTACTCCGGCGCAGGTCTATCAACACTTTGCGACCTGGACGACAAAGGGACGACCGGAGGTTTCTGAAAACGAGCGTGCGGTGGCGCTTTACCTGTTTGATGAGCGCGCGGGTCGTGTCATTCATAACCAAGTGCCAGCGGCAACCGACTTGCACATTCCGGACCGGTATCTGGTTTTGGATCAGGTCCTCCTGTGCCCATTCTGGAAGGAATTCCATCCAAATCAGTGGAGCTGCTGGAAAGACATACTGGTCAATATTGCAGGTTTTGTTCCTTTTGGGTTTCTCTTCTGCGCCTACTTTTCGCTGGCCGGGGGGATCAAAAGGCCGGCCCTGGTCACAATCCTGTTAGGGTTCGCAGTCAGCCTTACGATAGAATCTCTTCAGTCATTCCTGCCGACGCGGAGTTCCGGCACCACAGATCTCATCACCAATACCTTGGGAACTTGTTACGGGGTTTGGCTGCATCGATTGAACCTTTGGTGAGTCCTCTTGGCAAAAATCCGGTATCCGACGTCCGAACCCATGGGTGGTGATTGCAGCGTGGTGATTGCAGCGCTGGGTCTTTCTGAGGCAAGTGGCTTGCTCGGGGGAGATCCTTATGGTGAGAAGATGTTGCCCTTTTCGATATGCGCGAGGCACTCATCGAGGGACAGGAGTTGCGCGATTTCCCACCACTGGCCCGTGTGGCGAAAATAGGCCAAGTTAAAGCGCGCCTCCCCGGCGTACTGAAGTCGGGCAAACGGGGATTAGAAAGACGGCGAGAGCGCATGCGGTCCGGGAGAACAGTATTTCGAACAGAAGCAGAAGAAGGGGCCGCGTCATTTCGAGTAAATATCCACCAAGTAGTTGAATTTCTTTTGGTCAGGAGGCTGGATATGGCGGGGCTTCAAAGTTGAATCGATCAACTCTTGGGCTCGGCGCTGCACTTCTTGTTGCAGGCCTGGGGGCACGGGTTGGTGAGATTGCCGAAACGCTCGCGCCGGATCCTAGACCCAGGTTCTCGCCGGCAGGCGTCGGGAACCGACCATGTAAGCTGTCCTCCTTTTTTTGCGCAGCCTCCACCGCTTGTGCCGCCTTCCATTGGTCGGGGAGCAATTCGGCAAGGCGGTTCTGGGGATAATCGCTGATGCGTGGGAAGAGATCACGCAGGTAGGCGAACGGATCGATGTGGAGCCGCTTGCAGGTGGCGATCAGGGTAGTGAGCACGGCGGCGGTCCGTCCCCCCTGGTTGCTGCCATAAAACATCCAGTTCTTGGGTCCGACCGCCACTGCGTGCAGGCTGCGCTCAGCGCCGGAATGCCGACTTCCGGATTATGCCGCGCGCTTTCACCTCCAATATATAGCGAGCGGGAGTTGGCCGCATTGATTGTTGCGGAAGCGGCATAATCGGTGTGGTCTCATCATTCCGGCAATGTGCCGGAAAAGGAGAGACCACATGATGACAAACGTTCCGGAAGTTCTTCCCCTCGGCCCGTTTCAGCACCCCGTTGATTCCTTTGTCGACCACCTGCGCGCCAAGAGGTATGCACCTCACTCAGTGGCACTAAAGAAATCGATTATTTTGGCCTTCGCTCGCTGGAGCCAAAGCCAAGGGATTGGCATCGACGACCTCAGCGAGGACTATTTAGCGGCGTTCGTGAAGCGCAGACCCCTCAGACCTGCGTCAGCAGTGGAGATGAGGGCTTTGCGTCAATTCCTAAGGCATCTGCGCATCGAGCGGGGGTTGCCGGTTTCAGCGAGAGGCAAATCAGCTTCACCGGTTGACGACGTGACCGAGCACTACATTCATTATCTTCGCACTGAATGCGGGCTGGCCAAGAATTCGATACTGGTCTACGCTCCGTGCGTCCACGACTTTCTTACCTATCGATTGGCTAAAACGGGCAATCTCGCCCTCCAGACGTTGGATGCTGAGACGATCCAGGCGTTTCTCATGGAGCGGATCGCCCATTGCTCATCGGAACCGGCGCGGCTTGTCTCCGTTGCCATTCGCTCCCTGCTCCGATTCCTTTTCCTCCGCGGCGAGGCACCTCGAGATCTGTCACCCGCTGTGCCCAGAGTCCGAACGTACCGGCAGTCGGGCGTGCCTGCAGTTCTATCCCCTGCGGAAGTGGAAAGCGTGCTGTCGGCCACAGACCTCACCACCGAGCGCGGGCGGCGCGACTATGCAATCCTACTTTTGCTCGCGCGCCTTGGTCTGCGGGCGGGCGAAATCGTTTCGCTTGAGCTCAGTGATGTTCAGTGGCGTACGGGCGAGATCCTCGTGCGCGGCAAGGGCTGCCGACTGGATCATGTGCCGCTCCTCGCGGATGTCGGCGAAGGCCTTGCGCTCTACCTCCGGGAGGATCGCGGGACAAGTATCTCCCGGCGGTTGTTTCTCCGTTTAATCCCGCCACACATCGGATTGACGGGACCATGCTCGATCGACCACATTGTGCGGCTGGCCCTCGCTCGCGCTGGCGTTCGGCCACGACATCGTTGTGTAGCACACCTTTTTCGGCACAGCCTCGCCACCCGCATGATCCGCCACGGTGCATCGATGGCGGAAATCGCCGAGGTCCTGCGGCATCGTTCCCAGAGCACGACCGCTATTTACGCCAAAGTTTCGTTCGACGCACTTCGCGCCGTGGCTGGGCGCTGGCCACTCCGCGGAGGTGCCCAATGACCCTTCGCGAAGCCCTCCTGCAGTATGTGACCATCCGACGGGCACTCGGCACCAAACTCGCGGAGCCGGAGAGAACGCTCGGACAGTTCGTATCTTTCCTCGAGCGTGACCATTCGTCGCGTATCACCACAGCGCTGGCTCTCCGCTGGGCAATGAACCCGCAAGGCGTACAACGGGCGACGTGGGCCCGCAAGCTATCGATGGTCAGGAAATTTGCGACCTGGCTCAATGCCTTCGATCCCCAAACCGAGGTGCCACCGCGGAGACTCATACCGGGTCACCGACGACGCAACCGACCACACATCTTCACGGATGCGGAGATAGGTTGTCTCATGGCCGAAGCAGGCCGACTGAGATCGGCCACGGGGTTGCGTCCGCTGACGTATACGACTCTCATCGGACTGCTTGCCTCCACGGGCCTCCGCCCCGGGGAAGCACTGACACTCGACAGGCCCGATGTCGATCTTGAGAACGGGATTCTATCGATTCGGCAGACAAAGTTTGGAAAATCGCGCTTTGTTCCCCTCGATTCCTCTACCCGCGAAGCCTTGCAGCGGTATGCCGAACAGCGGGACGCCCTGTGGCTCCGACCCCGAAGTTCTGCGTTCCTCCTTGCGGAGCGTGGTATGCGAGTCCAGGGATCGGCGGCCCGACGAACGTTTGCGGCGATATCGTGTGCCATCGGTCTTCGACCTCCGAGGGTCGGAAGACGTCTGGGGCGCGGTCCGCGCCTCCAGGATTTTCGTCATAGCTTCGCGACAAAACGACTCCTTGAGTGGTACCGGGCCGGACTCGATGTCGAACGAGAGTTGCCGAAACTTTCCACATATCTCGGCCATGTCGAAATAGGGCTTACCTACTGGTATATCGAGGCCGTTCCCGAATTGCTGGCGCTTGCGACCAAACGTCTTGGCACCGTGCACGTACCGGGAGGTGATCTATGAATGCCTCCAACTTTCCTGCTCTCCTCCAACGGTTCTTCACGGATTGGTTGATAACTCAACAAGGCGCCAGTCCTCACACCGTGGCGGCTTACCGTGACACCTTCCGTCTCTTGCTGCAGTTCGCCAAGAACCGTCTCGGTCGGGTTCCGTCCGCGCTGCGTCTCGAGGAACTCAGCGCGGAGTTCCTGGAGAAGTTCCTCGAACACTTGGAACACGAGCGAGGCAACCGGCCACGCACGCGCAACCATCGTCTCTCGGCGCTTCACGCCTTCTTCCGCTACGTTTCGCTCGCTGAGCCGGCGTTCAGCCTGCAGTGCCAGCGCATTCTTGTCATTCCTGCGAAGCGCTTCGAGAGAGGACCGGTGGAGTTCCTCACCGAGGAAGAAGCAACCGCATTGGTGTTGGCGCCGGATGCCAAGACATGGATTGGACGCCGGGATCGTGCGCTCCTCCTGGTGGCGGTTCAAACCGGCATGCGGAACAGCGAACTCACCTCGTTACGTTGTCAGGATGTAGAACTCCGAGTGGGTGCTCACATTCGCTGCTTCGGGAAAGGGAGGAAGATGCGGTGTACGCCCTTGAAGCCGGAAGTAGTCAGTGTCCTCAGGGCTTGGCTGTCGGAACGCGGCGGAGGTCCAGCGGACCCGGTCTTCCCCAGTTCACGCGGTGGACAACTTAGCGCCGATGCCTTCCAGCGCCTCGTCACACGACACGTGGCTCGCGCTGGCGATACATGTCCATCTTTGAAAACGAAGACTGTTACGCCGCATACTCTTCGACACGCCGCGGCCATGGCGCTGCTTCGAGGCGGCATTGACCTGACCGTGATTGCTCTTTGGCTCGGCCATGAGTCCACGGAGACAACCGAGATTTACTTGCATGCGGACATGCGGCTCAAAGAGCGTGCACTTGCCCATTCCAATCCGTCCGGCGTTGTCCCCGGTCGGTATCGGCCTCCGGATCGCCTCCTCGCCTTTCTGGAGGGTCTCTGATTATGCCGATTGCATCCTGTCGGGACATCCGTGCTCCGTGACCCGCGATTCAAATGTCGGCATAATCCGGAAGTCGGCATTCCGCCGCTTATGCCGCTCGCGGCACAAGCGCCGTTGTTGTCGATCTCCAAATCGCCGTTGTCGCAGTAGCGGGTCAGGGCTTGCCAATTGGACAACGTGTAGGCGATGGCTTGGCCCTTGGGACTCTTGGGGAGCACCCGGGGCTGCTCTCGCTCCAGGTACGCATGGATGTCCGTCTTTAATCCCGGCGGGCGACCCAGGACATCGGTGAGATATTCCTGCGGGTTGGGGCTGCGGCGCCGGCAACTCCCGATCATGAGTAGATGGCGGCACTGCGCCAGCCGGCCTGGGGGTGGCCCAGGAAGGGCCAGCGTTTGCGACCCACCGCCGTGGGGCAGGTGGCATTCTCGACACGGTGGGCGGTGGTGCTTACGGGGGCGGGCCGACGCGGCGCGCCTTGGCCGAGGAAAAGCGTAAACTAACCGCCAAAGTGTTGGCACCAGCAACGGCGATCGTTTTCCCAAGGGGGAGTTTGCGATCGATTCAGAGAAGAGGGAAGTGCGCTGCCCAGCCGGGCAGACGACCAGCGATTATCGGTCGACGGGAGAAGGTCAGGGCGGGCGCTTTGTGTTTGTCGCAGCCACCTGTCAGGCCTGCCCCGTGCGCTCGCCATGTGTGCGCGGGTAAGGGCCGTGCAGGGTTAGCATTCACGCCGAAGAGGCCTTGCAGCAACAAGCCCGGGCTCGCAACCAAACCGAGGCCGGGCGCCAAAGCCTGCAAGAACGGGTGGTGGTGGAGCATCGAATCGCGTGGCTGGCGCAGTTGGGAATTCGAAAGAGTCGATACTTTGGGAGAATGAAGACCTGCCTGCAAGTGGTGATGGCAGCTGTGGTAGCGAACCTGAGCCTGGTGCTGGGATACTGTAAGCGCTAGGTGCAGCCAGCGGGAATCCCCAGCGCCCAAACCACCGAGAAAGAGGCTGCCATCCAGGCGGAAATCAAGAAGAATCTGTTATAGTGCGAGTGGACCGACCTGGGAATATCGCCTGTAGCGACGATTTTCAAATCGAGGATCATCTTGGCTGTTAACAAACCTCCATCCGGGGATTGAAACTATGGTGGACACGAAGGCATTGGGAATACTCACGATCGACGATCTGCGCGCTCGCGTGGACACTTCCGAAATCGACACGGTTCTCTTGACTTTCACAGATATGTACGGCCGTCAACTCGGCAAGCGCATGGACGCCCGTTTTTTTCTGGAGAGTGCCGAAGAACACGGCACGCACGTCTGTGACTACCTTCTCACCGTCGACATGAACATGGATCCGGTGCCGGGCTACCGGCTGGCAAGTTGGGAGCGCGGTTATGGTGACTTCCACGTCGTGGCCGACCTCGAAACCCTTCGCGTCGCCAGTTGGCTGGAGAAGACGGCTCTGGTGGTGGGCGACGTGGTCCAACGGGACTCGCATGCACCTGTGGAACAGGCGCCACGCTCAATTCTGCGGCGGCAGGTACAGCGGGCCCGAGAGATGGGATTCGAGGCAATGGCCGGTTCGGAACTGGAATACTACATCTTCAACAATACCTACCGCCAGGCCGCCGCCTCCGGCTATGCAGGTCTAGAGGCCGCGGGGTGGTACATCGAGGACTATCACGTTGTGCAGGGTACGCGCGAGGAAACGCTGAACGGAGCCGTGCGGCGCCACCTTACCCAATCGGGGATTCCCGTGGAATGTTCCAAAGGAGAATGGGGAAAGGGACAGCACGAATTGAACTTGCGTTACAGCAACGCCTTGACGATGGCCGACCGCCACGTGCTTTTCAAGCAATGTTGCAAGGAAGTCGCCGAGCGGTTGGGCATCAGCGTTACCTTCATGGCCAAGTACGATGCCGCCCAGGCGGGGTCAAGCTGCCACTTGCACCTTAGCCTGTGGCGGGATGGCCAGAGCATGATGGAGGGCGAGCGAGAACTTGCGCCCATCCGTTGTAGCGATGTCTTCCGCTGGTTTCTCGGGGGTTGGATCGCTCACGTACCTGAGGTCATGGTATTTTACGCACCCACGGTGAACTCCTACAAGCGTTACCGATCCGGCTCCTGGGCGCCGACCCGCCTTGCCTGGAGCTACGATAATCGAACGGCCAGCTTCCGCGTGGTCGGAAAAGGGTCCAGCCTGAGAATCGAGTGCCGCATCCCGGGGGCCGACTGCAATCCGTACCTCTCCTTCGCGGCTGCACTAGCCTCCGGCTTGGACGGGATTGCCCGAAAGATCGAGCCTCCGCCGGTCTTTGCCGGCGATGTTTACATGGCCAAAGCTCTGCCGGCAATTCCCGCGACCCTGAGGCAAGCCACGGCTCGCTTCGAGTCCAGCGAGTTCGCACGTGAAGCGCTCGGCTCCCCGGTGGTCGAGCACTACGCGCATTTCTTCCACGTTGAGCAGGACGCCTACGACACCGCCGTCACCGACTGGGAGCGCAGGCGCTACTTCGAGCAAATCTAGCCATCAGTTGCCTGTGCCCGTCCGGATATGGAAACTCTTCGGGCGCGTCAGATACAGAAAACCGATGTGCGACAGCGTGCAGCCGTGGCCGCTGTCCTTGATGCCGACCCAGGCAAGCTCGGGGTCAAGATAGTCACAACGATTGACATAGACCGTGCCCGCGTGCGTCCGGTGCGCCAGCACCTCGCCCCGTGCGATGTCCTCGGTCCAGATGGATGCGGTGAGACCGTAGGGGCTGTCGTTCATCAGCCGGACGGCCTCATCCTCGGAATCAACAGGCATGATTCCGATGACGGGCCCGAAGCTTTCCTGCATCATCACGCTCATGGTGTGATCGACATTCACGAGGACGGTGGGCTGGAAGTAGTAGCCGCGCCCCGGCCGGCGGCGGCCTCCGGTCAAGACCTTGGCGCCGCGGTCGACGGCTTGGCCAACCTGGAATTCCATGAATTCGACAGCCTTGCGCGTGGAGAGCGGTCCCATGGTTGTCGTCTCGTCCTCGGGGTCGCCTACTTTGTATTTTTCCACTTCGCTGACGTAGGCATCGACGAATCTGGAGAAAAGGGAGCGCATGACGTAGATCCGCTCGATCGCGCAGCAACTCTGTCCCGTGTTGTAGAACGCTCCGTCCACCAGGTTCTCCACGGCGAAGGCGAAATTGGCGTCCTCGCGCACGAGGGCCGGGTCTTTACCGCCGAGTTCGAGGCCCATGTCGAGCAACTGGGTTGAGGCTGCCTGGTAGACCTCACGTCCGCCTTCCACCGAGCCGGTAAATGAGATGAAATCGACAGCGCGCGCATCGATGAGCTTGCGGATGGTGCCGTGGCTGACGTGAATCGATGCCACCAGGTCGGGAGGAAGGCTCGTTTTGCGAAAGGCCTCCACGAACGCGTCGCCGCATAGCGGCGTCAGGCGAGCGTGCTTGATGAGGACCGCGTCCCCGGCCAGAAGGGCCGGGACAATAACGTTGACGGCGATGAGAAGCGGGTAGTTCCAGGCGGGGATATTAAGCACGATCCCGAGCGGCTCGTGCCGGATGAACCGGTGGAATCTTTCTCTAGGCGGTAGGACATCGTCCTGGAGCGCCCCGGGCGCCAAACGGACCATCGTCTGGGCACGGTCGAGCATTCCGTCCACCTCCCGGCGCGCCTGGAGGATGGGCTTCCCCATCTGGCGCGTGATGTCCAGGGCGACCTGCTCCTTCATGGCCCGAAACGCATTGATAAACTGGCAGCAGATGTCCATGCGTTGCTCGACCGGGACGTCGCGCCACTGTTGCTGCGCCACGCGCATCCTGGAAAGGATGGACTCCATCTCCGACTCCGAGGTCGGCTCGATCGTGCGAAAGAGCTGTTCCGATGCGGGGTTGATGAGCTTCCAGCTTGAGGTTTCACTCATAGGATTTCTCCTCCTTGGCCGTATTAGCTTGGCAGGGTTTGCGGGGCCCAGGTCGAATTCTCGCTCAAAGGATGTATATTACAAAGGCTGTATATTACAAACGTTACGGTTACCAACTCTCCTCATAGAGCCTCAAGAGATCACCCTGCGTGCAGGGACGGATATTGGTTCTGTGGCAGGGGTCTTCAAAGGCCTTCACCGAGAGGGGGCCGAGGCTCTCCTTGGGGACTCCGTGGTGGCGCAGGCCACGAGTTATGCCGAGGCGCTCGATCAGGGACTCGACATCCCTCACCGACCTCGCCGCGGCCTCGCTCGGTGTCATTTTGTGCGCGGGCACACCGAAGAGGGTTGCCAAACGCGCGTAGTGACTCTCCGCCTCCTTTTGGTTGAACCGCATGACCGCAGGAAGGCACAGAGCGTTGGCCAGACCGTGATTCAGGCCGAACTCGGTTGAAAGAGGGTGTGCCAGCGAGTGCGCGGCGCCTAGATCTTTCTGGAAGGAGATCGCTCCCATGGTGGCCGCCACCTGCATATACCCTCGCGCCTCGATGTCTTTGCCGTTGCGCGTCGCCGGCTCGAGATAACGGATGATGAGTTCCAGCCCGTAGATCGCGATGGCGTCGCACAGCGGATGGAATACGGGGCACGTCAGGGACTCGAGGCAGTGCGTGAAGGCATCCATGCCGGTTGCCGCGGTCAGGAACGGCGGTAGCCCCACCGTTAGCTCTGGATCAAGAATGGCGCGCTTGGGCATCAGCCACGGGCTGAAGATCATGATCTTCCGGCCCAGTGTGTGAGACGTGACCACCGAGGACCGCCCGACCTCGCTGCCGGTTCCCGCCGTAGTGGGTATGGCGATGATCGGATCATAGGGTCCGGCGGCCATCCGCTCCACGCCGCCCGCAAATGCGTCGAGTTCGCTCAGCGCACACCGATGCCGGACCATGACCACGACAGCCTTGGAAACATCGAGGGCGCTGCCACCGCCAAGGCCGATTGCCCCGTCGCAGCCAGCAGTCCGGTAAAGCTCGGCCGATTCGACCACGTCTTCTTCGACCGGGTTAGCGTGGACTTTATCGAAAACCTCGTGGGGAAGGTCAGCCTTCCTGAGCACCGAGACGACCGCGTCGACGACGGGAGTGGCGCGCAGCCCGGGATCGGTGACGACCAGAGGCTTGTGAATCCCAGTTTCCTCGAGACACGACGGGAGGCGCCCGATGGCGCCGCAGCCGAAAATGATCCTGGTGGGGAATGAAAAAGTGCTGATCTCGTTGAACATGTCGGTACTAACCTCCGGCCGCTCGTGGCAGCACGAGCTTGTTTATCCAGTTACGGAATTCCACCTGGCGCACCTGGTCCGACAGCACGTCGTCGTCGATGTCGAGCTGCCAGCGCAGGTCTTTGCGGTTCGGGTTCTGGTGGAGCGTCTCGAGCTTCTCGACGTACTGGGCCAGCTCCTCGTGACTCTGGAAAAAGTCTTCCGCTACCAGCTTCTGCGCCCGCGCCGTGATCAGACGCGCCATTTCGTGCAGATCGTATTCCGGGTGATACGCCAAGCCCCAAAAAGTCCCCTTCGCGTGTTTCACTCCTATCGCTTGGACGTGGGTGAAATCGTTGGTAGCCAGCAACACGCCGCCGGGAGGGAGCTGCGTTATCTCATCGAGATGGCTGCTGAAGCCGTTGTACACGGGCGGCTTGCCCTCGTACATGGGATGCTCGAGCCCCGCGGCGGTAAGCCAGATCTTACGCCCCAATCCCATTTCGCGTCCGCGCGGGTTCGCCCGCACCTCTCCGCCCGCAGCGACCGCTGCCATTTGGATGCCCCAGCAGGTGCCAAAGGCGGGGGTTCCAACCTCGTAGCTCTTCCTGGCAAACTCGACCTGGCGGGTCACGCGGATATCGTCTCGATGATAGATCGTCAGGTTGCAGCCGGGCCAGAGTATCCCCGCGTAGTGTTCCGGCCCCAGCCCGTCGGGGGGAGCAGGATTGTCGCTTGGAAGCCAGAGGCTGTATTCCGCCTCGGGCAGATACTTTTTCAGCATTCCCGCATAGAGGAGCCAGGCGTATTTCATCCCCACCACGTCGAACTCGTCACGGCTTGGTTTAGGGTACCCGTCAATAATCAGGAAACGAAGTGTCGAGGGCATAGGTTTGTTGGTCAGCTCCTGTCCAGAGAATCAATAATGGCGGGGAGTTGGCTGAAGTCCCGGCACACGGCGTCGGCACGGGTGTTGGCGCTGCCCCGGTCAATCGCCGCCGTCAGGAGCACAGCGCGGGCTCCCACGTCTTTCGCGCCCGCAATGTCGTTATGCTCGCGGTCACCGACGTGAACGATTTCGTCGAGACGGCACCCCGCAAGTTCGGCGGCCCGGCGAAACGTTTCCGGCGCGGGTTTCGAGCAACCGGCCTCATCAGAGAATACGAAGGCCGAAAAAAGGTCCAGCAGCCCGTAACCTGCCAGCAGTTCGCGAAGCCCGCGACCGGGCGTGAAAATGGCGTCCGAGACCACCACCAAAGTGAATTGCTGACTGAGGGCCCTCAAAGCAGTCTCGGCTCCGGGAACGAGATCAGGCCGGATGCGCAGTTCCATGTCCTCATGGAGCCTCACTAATTCCTGGAGTTCTGCTTCCGGCAGCTCGCGCTTCAGGCCGGCAAGCAGGACTCGCAGCCGCGTCTCCACTGGCCAGGTTACGTGCTGGTGGTGCCAGACCTGCCGGAAGGCCGAGTCCGCAGTGTCGTAAGCGCAGTTGACGAGCGCTCGATCGATGGGGGCGTGCCGTGACAGGAAGCGGTCAACTAGGTCCCTGCGTTCGACTAATTTTGGGGGCAATCCCTGCTGCCGCCGCTTGGGTTCATCAGAATCATCAATAAAGACGGTATCCCAAAGATCAAACGACACCGCCCGGACTCGGACCATTGCACCTACCTGCACCTCAGGGTTTGAACAAACGCGCGGCATTATAGCACGTGTGAGAAAGTCGCCAGGGCTGCACGGTTCCAGCCGCGAGACTTCGTCTTATGACCCAGCCGAAGTCGGATTCCGGCAGCCGCCCCTCTGTGGGCTAAAGGTTGGCCTTGCCTTTTCGCGCCCTCATCCAGAGAAGAAAGGTCACGAAGGTGCCGGCTGCCGCCATGCACACGAGCATGACCAGAATAGGAAAGATGCGCTGGCCCGAGGCCTTGTACATCCAGCCGATGGCCTCTTCCTGAAAAACGGGGCCGATCGATCCCATTCCGTTGATGATCCCCGCGGCGGCGAGGGCTCCGCGCCTTGAGCCCACGTCGATCGCTCCCACTCCCGACAGCAGCGCATCGGGGCCGAAGAGCATGAAGCCCGCCAGCCCCAACGACAGCGTGAAAAAGAAGAGGCGCGTTGCACCCAGGGTCGCCATAAGGACGAACGAGAGCGTCATCATCGCCAGCATTGCGAACGAAAGGAAGGCGCGGCGCCCGTGGAAGAGCTTATCGGAAACCACACCCGAGGCGATCACCCCGATGAATCCGCAAAGCTCGAAAACGGTTGATAGGTAGCCTGCGTTTTCTCCCGAGAGCCCGAAATTCTGTCGCAGAAAGAAAGGGGCCCAACTCCAGAGTGCGTAGCGCAGGAACTTGATCGTAAAGTAAATGACACCCATGGTGGCGATGTTGACGACCACCTCTCGCGTCCAGCCGAGCTTCTGCGTGTCCTCCCTGGTCTCGGTCAACTCCTCCGTCTGTTTCGGCGAGTTGGCAGCATTCGTTCCCCCATCCTCTTCTTCGATGGGCGGCAGCCCGACCTTTTCCGGCTGGTCCGGGTGCAGGAGAAGCACGACACCCCATACGGCGAGAAGGACGAGCGCGGACCCGAAGTAGGACCACCGCCACCCTGCCCGCCCCAGCAGGTAGGCGGCAAATGCGGTTGACATTAACGAGCCCAGTTGGTAGCAGGTGGACCAGACCCCGAGGATGCTTCCTCTCTGCTCGCGCCGGAACCAGAAAGCGAGGCTTCCGATGCAGCCCGGCCACCCAGTTCCTTGCGCGGCGCCGTTGATGGCCAGGAAGAGCAGGAAAGTCCAGAAACCGTTCGAGATGCCGAAGATGCAATTGCACGCGACCGAGATCGCGATGCCTACGACCAGGAGGAGCTTCGGCCCCAGTTTTCTCCCAAAGTAGGCGCTCGAGAACTGTCCGATGGCGTACGCGGCGAGGTAGGCGGTTCCCAGGTGGCCCAGTTGCACGGAGGACAATCCGAACGACCGGCCCATGTCGGCTTTTAGCACATAAAAGGGTTTTCGACAGAAGTAATACCCTGCGTAGGCAAGCCAAGTGGCGATGAAAATGCGGATCTGCCAGGGCCGGTAGGCTCGTGCCAGGCGCTTGCCTTCGGCGCTGGTGGGAAGAGGCGAACTCTCGTCCAGTTTCGTCATCTCGATTCCCCGTGTTTCGGAAATCTCCGCATCATCGCTCCAGTGAAAAGCACCGCAAGGGAGGAGAACCTCGCCACCTGTCCACCACCATCCTCATATCGAATCCCTGAACTCTAGTCGTCGTCCTTTCCCTCACTCTCGCGCATCTCGCGGCGGATCGTCGCGGGATCGTCCAGCGGGGCGCCGGGGCGAGCGTGCAATTGCAAGCCGGGTTCGCGGACTTTGGAGGGGTCGAAGATTCGCGCGTCGGACGGCAGCGCCTGATAGGGTGTAAAGTCAGGCTGGTCGGTGAACATGCCGGAGAGGTCGGTCGCCGCCGCGTCGTACTGGTTCAAGTAAGGCAAGCCCAGGATCAGGTCAAATGTTTTTATAATGCTCGCCATGCTGGTGTGGACATGCGAGACGCCGCGCCGGGCGTAGGGACCCATCACCATCAGTAGGCTGCGGTGCGCGTCCACGTGGTCGCGGCCGTTCTGGGCGTCGTCCTCAGTCACGAAGATTGCCATGTCTTTCCAGAAAGGGCTGTGGGAGAAAAGTTCAAGCAGCTTGCCCAGCGCCAGATCGTTATCCGCGACGTAAGAAGCGCGATAGCTGTAACCATCCCCCGGGCGGGGGGCGTCGGTGTGGTCGTTGGGCAGCCAGATGTAGATGAACTGGGGCAGGGGCTCCTTCCCGCTGGCATAGCGGATGGTAAATTCGCGCTCGAACTGTCCAAACCGGTACTGATCGGAGATATTGGTGTTAAACGTTGCGTAATCGCGCGAGGTGTTCTCAAACAGCACTTGGGGTAACGGCATGTTGACCGCCTCGCGAATCCCGGTCGGCATCAGGCCAATTCCTTCGTCGTAGCCAGCCAGTTCAAGGCCCTCTCCGTAGTTGCGAAAGCTGATGTGGTGTCGCGCCAGGTGCTCCCACAAGGAACCCGCTTGGAGGTATTCCTCCGGCGAGGGCTCGCAATTGCCGAGGGCCAGCCGGCCGGGCGCGTCGGGATCAGGGCGGAAGTTAAGCTGGCTGCCGTAAGCTGCGGGCCAAGTCGCCTCCACGACTTCGTTGGGATAATTCCCCACCAGCCAGTGATGGCCGTCCACCGACACGTCGGAATCCACGTAGAAGTTGTCGCTGGTCGCGAACTGCCGCGCCAGTGCATGATGATTGGGCGTCACATGGGCATCCGCAATCGTAGGCGTATCCTTCTCCTTGGCCGCTGCGGTCTCACCCCAACGGGCGAGCGCGGGGTCACCTGTGAAGTCAGCGCCTGGGGGGTACAGGTCACCGAGGACCTCGTCGAAAGTGCGATTCTCTTTCGTAATAAAGACCACGTGCTTGATCTTCGCGCTGCCCTGGCCCGGGGGGGGGACGGGTGAATCAGCAAGGCGTGAAGCCCTTAACGGTTCTCTCCTGAAACCGTTATTCTCGATGACCTGCGTGGTGAGCCGCTTCAACTCACGATCTTCGGGGGCCGCGATAACGGAGACCAAACCCTTTGTGATGTCCCCAATGTAGGCTCCCTCCGGCCCTTCATGAAACTTCGCGCCGCCGTTCGGTCCCGCCCCGAATCCTTTGCCGTTGACCACATAGAGGGTTTTGTTGTCGGGACTGACGGCCACACGATCCGGGAACCACGCGGTGGGAAAATATCCCAGGACTTTCCCGTTGTGCGCATCCAATGCGGCAACGGCGTTGATGCCGGAGCATGCCACGTAGAGCCGCTTTTCGTCGGGGGTGATCGCCATGCCAAAGGGCAGCGCGCCGCGCAAGCCTCTGACCGATTCCGCCGGTTCGAGCACGATGGTCTTCTTCACTTTGTTCGTTCGTGCGTCCAGGACGGTAATGCTGTCCTGGCTGGCGTTCGAGACGAACACTTCTTTTCTCCCGACTATCACCGCTCCGGGACTCGATCCGCCGACCGATTGATCCCCGACGGGGAGCCCGGTTTTGATCTTCCCGACCACATTGGGTTTCGCCGGATCTTGAATGTCGATCACGAAAACCGAATTCGATTCGGGGACGTTAGGATCACCCAAGCCGGCAATCTGCTTCCCTTCCACGGTCGCACCCTGCATGGCCTCGGTGGATGGGACGCCAAAAGGTGGAAAATCCAAGCCTGTGTGCCTGGCGTCTTTCGGATCGTATCCGGGAACCAGCGAGTACTGAAACATCCCCACATTCGAAACGTAGGCGCGCTTTCCATCCGGAGAAAGCCCGAGGCCAAAGGGCATGCGGCCCACCAGAGTGCTGGATAGGATCTGCTTCGACTGTGTATCCACGATGACCAGCCGAAAATGTGCGAGGTCGAGCGCCAGCAGGCGCCGGCCGTCCGGGGTGAGGGCGAGGGTGCTGGTCAGGCTATTCTTGAAAGTCGTGCCGAGATATGTCCCGTCGAGGCTGAGCGAAGCGAGCCGCTGGTGCGTTACCAGGTCGAAGATCCCGATTTTGCCGTTGTCGCCTTCCGAGACATAGACGGTGCGATTGTCCGGCGCAATGGCCACGCCGAGAAAGACGCTTTCAGGATCGGCATCCGCGGAGTTGAAACCGGGTGGAATCTGCGCCACCTGGGGCTCCTGGCTATCGAGCCCGGTGAGGATCGAGATCGAAAACGGCTCCGTGCCACTGTTGACCGTGACCAGCGTTTTGCCGTCGGGGCTAAGCGCCAGGCCGTAAGGGTGCGGCGCGACCTTGACCTGCTTCCCAAGCGGTGTGATCAGCCGCCCGTTGGGCAGAATCGTTTCTCCCTCCGGGTGGATCTCGACGGGGCGATTGCCCGCCGGCGCCTGGAGCTCGGCGGCCGCAGAAGGAATACGGCGTCGAGCCAACGCTGGATGAGAAATCAAAACCAAGCTAACCATGGCGATCAATGCCGGATACGATAATCGGGTACGCAAATGCGTGGCCTCCGCGCGGGGGAATGCGGTAGGGTATGGACTCCCCCTCCCGCGGCTTTCGGCGTTCTGAACCGCGTTACTCAAACCAGCGTACGTGCGGCGATCTTTCATTGGGCAGGAGAGCAGAGCGGAAGGCATTGCCTTCCGCTCTGCTGGAGATAGATAGACAGACAGACCGGCTTACACGCATGTGCCTAGAAGTCGATGCGTGCGGCGATCTGACCCTGGCGGGAGCCTGCGAACGAGAACAAGCCCTGCGCCGAGGAAATGCACCCGAAACCGCAAAGTCCCGTGGACGGGTTATTTAGATTGGTGATATTCAGGTTCGGGTTCCCCAGGTTGAGGTGGTTCATAACGTTGACAAAGGAGAATTCAAACCTCAACTTGACACGTTCGGTAAGGTGGAAGCTCTTGGAGAGCCCGGCGTCCCAGTCGATGGTGCCCGGACCGTTTACGATGCCGACCCCGGACGTCCCGAAGCGCCCGATGGGAGGCG
>Ga0326727_10014370_pt1 | contig 17273 bp, 14 predicted proteins | sample MB2enrmetagenome_FD_207643 | JGI IMG/M metagenome (GOLD analysis project Ga0326727, IMG submission 207643) | Lab enriched peat soil microbial communities from McLean, Ithaca, NY, United States - MB29MY | ecosystem: Environmental > Terrestrial > Soil > Wetlands > Peat | place: USA: New York...
CTTTGGAGTTGGCATGGAGGATGTGATGGCCGGCGTGCGGCGTCTATCGACGCTGCTGGAGCGTGCCCCGCGGCCGCCCGGCTCACCGGTGGCGCCGCCTGCTTGAGACACGAATGTGTTGCGGACCTGCTTCGGGGAGGCGCCGAAATTCCTCATCCGCCGCAAACAGTCCTAACCGCGCGGCGAAAATGGGTGTCTAATATTCGCCATGGGGAAGAACGACCACGAGGCGGTTCGAGCGGTTCTCGATGGGGACAAGGACGCCTATGGTGCGCTGGTGGTGCGCCACAGCCATAGCCTGTTTCGCGTGGCGTTCCGGATCACGGGCAATGAGGCGGACGCGGACGACGTGGTGCAGGAGGCGTTCCTGCGCGGATATCGCAAGCTTGAAAGCTTTGAGTCGCGGGCCAACTTCAGCACCTGGATCTACCGGATTGCGGTGCGATGCGCTCTGGACAGGTTGAAGTCCTCAAAGGGGAACGATCGCAGCCGCGTGGCCGAGGAGACCGATCCGGAGCTGGACGACGTGCAGGTGGCAGACGGAGCTGCCAGTCCCGAGCGTCTGTTGCTGAGCAGCGAAATTGGCGCCATGCAGGAAGCGGCGATGCGGGGGCTGTCGCCGACGGAACGGACGGCATTTGTTCTGCGGCACGTGGAAGATTGCTCGACAGAACAGATTGCGGCCGCGCTGGGGATCGCGCCGAATGCGGCCAAGCAAGCGGTATTTCGCGCCGTGCACAAGCTGCGGCACCGGCTATCGGCATTCAAGGTGAGGATATGAAGCATCTGACGGAAGAAGAACTGGTGGCACAAGCCCTTCGCGAGCGCGAGCACAGACGTGACGACAAGCGCGCCGACGCCGTCGAGGGGCATCTGGCGGATTGCGCGGCGTGTGCGGACTCCTACCTGGTCCTGTTGAGCGACCTGGCGGCGATGAAGCAAATGACGACGCCGGTGCGCGACCAATGGTATGGCGAGCGGGTGTGGCAGTCGATCGAGGGTTCGCTGACCGCGTATGAGCAGAGCCAGCGGAGCTGGTGGCGGCCTGTGCGGGCGGGCGCCCCGGTGTGGAAAGGTTTGGTGTATGCCGGGGCATGCGCGCTGCTGATGGTTGGCGCGTTCTTTGCGGGCACGCAGTGGGAGCATTGGAAGCAACAGCCGCCGACCGCCAAGGTTGAACACAAGACTCCGCAGACCAAGCAGCCGATTGTGGTGGTGGTTTTGGACGAGCATTTGGACCGCTCGGAACGATTTCTGGTGGAACTGAAGCATGCGGATCTGGATTCGCCCGCCATGGCGTCGCCCATAAGGGATGAGGCGCGGAGCCTGTTGGCCGCCAACAAGGTATGCAGGGAAAAGGCCGCGGAGACCAGCGACCCGGAGCTGTCCACGGCGCTGGACCACCTCGATCGGTTGCTGGCGGAAGCTGCCAACGAACCCGGCGGGCTCAATCCGCGATCCATTGCCAAGCTGCAGGAACAGATGAACAGCGATGGGCTGCTCTTCGAGGTGCGCGTGTTGCGGTCGAGGATCGCGAGCCGAAAAGCGGCCGGGAACATCGCTTTCAAAGGAGGAACGACATGAGGACCAAGGCTGGAATTGTGGCTGCTTTGGTGGTGGGAATGGCCTGGCTGCCTTTGGGCGCCGGGGGCCTGGAAAGCACGGGCGGCGCGGCGGGGGTTGGGGGTGCGGCGGCTTCGGGTGCGGCTCCGGAGGCGGCCGACAGCGGCCTCTTCGCCAATGGGACGCGGGCCATCAATGAGTCGCGCTGGGCCGACGCGGTAAAGATTTTTGCCCAGGTAGCAGCTGCGCGCGGCGAACACGCCGATGGGGCGCTCTACTGGAAGGCCTATGCGGAGGACAAGCTGGGCCAGTTCAAGGCGGCCCAGGATAGCTGCGCGGAACTGCGCGGAGGGTATCCGAAGAGCGGGTGGGCCGAAGATTGCGGCGCGCTGGAGGTGGAGATCAGCTCCAAGACGGGCAAGCCGGTGGAGATTGAGCCGGGCCAGAGCGACGATGTGAAGCTGCTGGCCCTGAACGCGATGATGCGCCAGGACGAGCCGCGGGCGCTCAAGGAGATTCAGACCATTCTGAATGGCGATGCCAGCGAAACGCTCAAAAAGGAAGCGCAGTTCATCCTTGGCCAGCACTATTCCAACGCCACCTACGCGCAGATTGTGCGCATCAGCTACGTCGAGGGAGATGTTCGGGTGCAGCGGGGCGTAGCCAACGAAAAGACAAAAGGCGGGAGCTGGGAGCAGGCAGTGGCCAATCTGCCGCTGGAGGCGGGTTTCAGCCTCGTGACCGGAGCCGGGCGCGCGGAGATCGAGTTTGAGAATGCCTCGACCATCTACCTGGGCGAAAACTCGGTTCTCACGTTCAACGATCTGCACACCACCTCCGGCATCCCTAGCACGGACCTGGGACTGCTTTCAGGCACCGCATCGTTGTATGTCCATCCATACGTCGCTGGAGAGAGGTTTATTCTGCGAACTCCGACGGACGACGTGGTCTCGAAGTACCCGGACAGAACCTACGCGCGAATCGAGAGCTACACGGATGCTACGGCCATCACGCCGCTGGAAGGCGGATCGCTGCGCCTGCCGGGCGTGGCGAGGGAGTCGGTTGAAACAGGGCGGACGTGGATATACCGGCAGGGCGTTCCCGCCGATGCCGCGGGAAAGCCCGCCGACGAGCAGTTGGCCGCATGGGACAACTGGGTCAGCGCGCGTGTAACGGCGCGGGCGGCGGCGATATCCGCCGTCATGGAGGCATCGGGACTGACCGCGCCGATTCCCGGATTGGCCGAGATGTATGGCCAGGGAGTGTTTTTCGATTGCGCCCCATACGGGACCTGCTGGGAGCCGAAGGGGCTGGCCGGCGAGCCGGAAGACGCGGCAAGGCAACAGTTTACAGAACCTCAAATGAACCAGCGTCCGAAACTGGTTTTGGCGTCGTTCCACCCCTCGGCCTCTTTTGGCCGCGTCTCGGCCGACGGCCAGGCTGCGCAGGCCAACGCCGCCGCGGTGCCGTATGAATATGACCGCGAATTGCTCTTTCCATGCACTCCGGACGCGTTGCGCTATCGGATGGTCAGGGACCCGTCGACCGGCATTGTTACAGTCATCGATCGCAGGCTGGTGTCGGCCGCACCGTATGAGTGGGCGGTATGCCACGCTGGGAGCTGGGTTCGCCACCGTAGGCATTATGCGTGGGTGGTGGGAGGCAAGAGGCACCACGTCGAGCCGGTCCGCTGGGTCAAGGACGGGCGCCATGTGGGGTTTATTCCGCTCCATCCCTACGACGTGAAGGGTCAGCCTGCACTGAACGCGAAGCACATCGTCTTTGAGGTCATAGGGAAGAACGATCTCCGCGTGGAACCGGTGAAGTTCGACTCGAGCCATTCCGTCGAGTTCCTCAATGAGCCTCCCAAGGAGTTTCGCGACGAGCTTATGCGCCCCTTGGCGCGCGTTGAGGAACCGCGCATGGAGGCGCGTTCGTTGGTCAACGAGCTGGGGCGCAAGGGCGGCGATTTGAGCCGCGCTTCCATTCCCATTCACTTCGATGCCAGGTCGCTCAGCTTCTTGGTGCCCAGGGAAGTGGCGCGTGACGGCAAAACCACGACATTGCTTTTGCCCATGACCAATCGCACCGGAAGTCTGCAGTCGCGGGCCGAAAGCTTTGGCGGCGGCAGCGGCTTCAGGGGTGAAAGCAGCGGAGGTTCGCGTGCGAGCTTCCCCGGCCGCGATTCTGTTTCGAATTTTCAAGACCGTGGCGGAAGCAGCACCAGTTCGGGCAGCACCTTTCACGGCGGCGGAAGCGGCAGTTCAAGTAGTGGGGGCTTCCACGGTGGCGGTAGCGGCGCCAGCAGCGCCGCATCAAGCGCCAGCAGCTCCAGCTCAGCCGGCAGTAGCAGTGCGGCGAGTAGCAGTTCGACCGGCGGCGGATCGCATCATTAATCAAGAGAGACAGAAAAAGGGCCACAGTTCCGGCTGGGAGACTCACGAACAATCTCCAGGACTAACGCGCGGAAGAATCGTCCTGGCTGGGACTATCAGATGGGCCCTCAGACCGCACTTCGGGGGACGGACTGCCGGATTTCGCTGTTACGAGGATTTCGGCGGTGGGGTTTATGTGCTCCTCAACCAGGCGAGTTTTGCCGCCTTGGACGTCCGTCTCGGAAGAGCGACGCTGTGTGCCGAAATAGAAGCCCACAACAACGAGGGCTATATCTTTGAGGCCACCATTCCCAATGCCGCCTAGTTCCGCGACTGCGTAGGCGGCAACGACGATAATGGCGATTATAGCCTGCACGTTCCATTCAAAGTGCCTCACCCCAGAGTCCAGCCGAACGCCAAGACGATGAAGCACCCAGTCCACAATCACCAGCACGACCATGAGCTGAAGGAGAGGTCTCGCGAAATCCCACGCGTTCTTGGCTAATGAGGAATTGCTCACTAGAAGAATGGCCTGCACTGCGTGATGGTCCGGATTCGTGTCCAGAGCGGCCCAGGCGGTAATACCAACATAGGTCAACAACAGGAGCAGAAAAACAAACACCGACCATCTCAGGACCGATAATAGAGGATTCCTTTGAGAATCATTCATAGCTTCCTCACCTCGACAAGATCCTCAAATTCTTTTCAGACCCGTCAACCGGACTGCGGGCCGCACCATTCAGGTCGCCGCCGAACCTCATTTACTCTTGCGGATTATATCCCAGGGATCTTCGGGCAACTCAACGTAACTGAAAGGGCCGCCCGCCGCGGCGGACAGCCCTTGGTTTGATGCGGGCGCGCGGAGTTACCGGGCAGCGGCCAACGACGGACGGGTATCGAGGCTGCCGTTGGCATAGCCTTTGGCGATCTCCGTAATCGGCAGCGGCGCGTAGTCGCCGGCGTGGCCGGCCTGGCCGAACTGGGTCATGCGCGTCGAAACCACCTTCTGCATGGCCTCGCGGGCGGGCTTCATGTAGTCGCGCGGATCGAACTTCTCCGGCTGGGTCCACAACACCTTGCGAATGGCGCCGGTCATGGCCAGGCGGTTGTCGGTGTCGACGTTGATCTTGCGCACGCCGTTGCGGATGCCGAGCTGAATTTCTTCGACGGGCACTCCCCAGGTTTCTTTGAGCTTGCCGCCGTACTCGTTGACCACGTCCTGCAAATCTTTCGGAACCGACGAGCTGCCGTGCATCACCAGGTGGGTGTGGGGCAGGCGCTTGTGGATCGCGATGAGCACGTCCATCTTGAGCACCGAGCCGTCGGGCTTTTTCGTAAACTTGTACGCGCCATGGCTGGTTCCGATCGCGATAGCCAGGGCGTCCACGCCGGTCCTCTCGGCAAACTCTACCGCCTGGTCGGGGTCGGTGATGTGCTCGAGGCCGGTGCCGCCGGCTCCGTGTCCGTCTTCAACGCCGCCCAGCACGCCGATTTCGCCCTCGACAGTGACGCCCAGTGGGTGGGCATACTCGACCACCTTGCGCGTCACTTCGACGTTCTCTTCAAATGTGGTCGGAGTCTTGCCGTCTTCCTTCAGCGACCCGTCCATCATCACACTGGTATAGCCCAGCGCGATGGCGCTCTTGCAGGTCTCGAAGCTGTTGCCGTGATCCTGATGCATGGCGATGGGAATCTGGGGATTAAGTTCCGCTGCGGCCAGGATGAGGTGGAAGAGGTAGCGGTCTTGGGCAAATTGCCGGGCGCCGCGGCTGGCTTGGATGATGACGGGCGAGTTGGATTCTACGGCCGCGGCCATGATGGCCTGAATCTGTTCCATATCGTTGACGTTGAATGCGCCGACGCCGTAACCGCCCTTGGCGGCCTCGTCGAGCAGTTGCCGCATGGAGACTAGAGGCATAAAGATTCTCCTTCTCAATTGGATCTGGTTTGGATCCGGTCTGGGTCCGGTTTGTATCCGGTTCGATCCCGTCGCCTCTTCGTTCCGGTCCGGCGGAGTGAAGAATCAGCCAGGCGGGCGGCAGGAACAGCAATCGTCCTTATGGTAGCAGAGACGGAGAAGCGCGGGGTGTGTCTTTGCGCACAGAGGCAGAGGAGACAGGAGCGGCGCCTACAAGAGCGAGCCCTGAATATCAGCCAGCATCGCCTTTTTCCCGTAACCGATACTGGAGTCGATATAAGGCAGATGCGGATTCGACCCTTTCAGGATTTCCTCTATCGTAAGGAACTGGGCGAGGGGGTACCTGTTTCCATGCATTTCGACCGTTCCAGCCGATGCAGCGTCAGCTTTCATCCCTGCCGTCGGCTCATTCAAAGCTACCAGCACGCCAAATCCTAGAGACGACGCCGCTTCTCGTTTCGCAACGCTGATGAGGGAACGCACATCGTCAGGTTTGAGCTTCCCGCTTTTTACGGACACAACCGCAAACTTAGCGGTCTTTCCGTCGGGCCTGAAGGGTATCCGTCCATCGATGCCCCTATCCGCGCCTTTCTTGTCGTTTGGAATTCCGTCAACCTTTGACACGGCCCATATTTCGAAAGCCTTCCTATCCTGATCCGCCATCAACCGCGCGCCTTCAATGGTTGTCGGCAAACCGTCAATCACGTAGTCCACGCCAACTCTCAAATGCGGGAACGCGCCCTCCAGGCGCTTTCGGCGAATCAGCTCTATAGCAAAGGGAGAAATGTCGATTCCAATCCATCGGCGAGCGAGGATCTGTGCCGCCGCGATGGTTGTGCCGCAGCCGCAGAACGGGTCCAGCACGAGGTCGCCTGGGCGGCTCGATGCGTTCAGAATGTGCTTTAGTATCCCAAGGGGTTTTTGTGTTGGGTAACCCAGTCGCTCGGCATCCTGCGGACTCAGCCAACGGACGTCTGCATCTATCCCGTCCGCAGTCCCAAAGACAGTTCCTTCCGTATAAGGCTGATAGGCCCAAATGTCCGGAGCAGCGGGGCCATCGTTTATATTGATTGTCCGCTCGTACATGGGCCAAGCATCGCCGTCAGTAATGGTGATGAATCCCTTTTCAAAGAGGAGATCGAGCTTCTGATGTTGAGTCAGGCCTGCTGGTTCAATGCCCACTTCTTCCCAGATTTTTCCTGGGACAGCCCAGTGTCTGCCTTTGGCCGTTGGGTCGAACCCGCGCCAGGGTTTTCCGGATTCTTTTCCACGGATCCCCGAGCCCGTTAGGACGTTACCATAATAGTCAGTCTTATAGACTCCTTCAGATGTTTCTACGAAATTGTCTTTAACATGTCCCAGCATGAAGGGTCTGCGGGGATGGTTCCATGTGTACCCGTTGGTCTTGGTATAAAACAAGATCACATCGTGGATAGGCGCCCATCGCCTGGCCTTATTGTGCGATCCTGTTCTGCGCCAAATGATTTCGCTACGAAAGTTTGTCGGCCAGAAGACCGCGTCCATCAGCATCTTCAAATAGTGGCTGGCAGTCGGGTCGCAATGGAGATACGCGGACCCGGTAGGCTTAAGGACCCGGTGTATTTCCACAATGCGCAAAGCCATGTTGACCAAATAGGCGAGCATGGGACTTCGCGCCAAACTGCCGTCGAGCGCATTTACGAAATCAACCAGCGTGGGATTCCGTGTATTCTGCAGTTCGTCGAAGGCTGCCTGCGCCGCTGTATCCCACGTCCAGGTATCTTTGAATGCGGTGAGCTGAGCCTCGTCGGAGCGCAATCCATCTGCTTTAAAGAGCACATTGTAGTTGAGGTCCGAATTGAAAGGTGGATCGAGATAGACCAGATCGACCGATTCGTCAGCGATCTTCTCGCGCATGATCGGCAGATTGTCTCCATATAGAAGGCTGTTGCTTGTTCCCTGCATACAGGTTTGCCCCTAATCACACGAAGACCGGAAAAGATGAGATTACCAGATTGGGCGTGGGTCAGCGGCGATAACTACTGCCCCAGCACCGCCCGCTGCGCGGCGAAGATCTCCTTGAGTCCGGATTCGGCCAGATCGATGAGCCCGTTCAGATCGGAGCGGGAAAAAGAACCCTTCTCGGCCGTGGCCTGGGTCTCGATCAGTCCGCCGTCGGCCCTCATCACCACGTTCATGTCTACTTCGGCGGCGGAGTCCTCCTCGTAACACAGGTCCAGCAGCATCTTGCCGTCAACCATGCCGACCGATGTTGCCGCGACCAGTTGCTTGAGCGGCGAGGTTTTTAGAGTTCCAGCCTGGACCAATGCGTTCAAGGCCAGGGCAAGTGCTACTGCCGCACCGGTGATAGCTGCCGTGCGCGTGCCGCCGTCGGCCTGAATCACGTCGCAGTCGAGGATGATGGTTCGTTCACCCAGCAGCCTCATGTCCACCACGGAGCGCAAGCTTCGGCCAATCAGCCGCTGAATCTCGTGCGTGCGTCCGCCGATCTTGCCGCGCTCGCTTTCCCTGGGTGTACGAGTCACCGTGGAGCGGGGCAGCATCGAGTACTCCGCCGTAACCCAGCCGCGGCCGGAGTTGCGCAGCCAGCCGGGAACTCCTTGTTCAACCGTCGCGTTGGTCAGCACGCGCGTGTTGCCGAGCGAGACCAGGACGGAACCTTCGGCAGTTTGAACAAAGCCGGGAGTGAGCGCGAGAGGGCGAAGCTGGCCGGGAGCGCGGCCGCCGGGACGGAAGAACGGAGCCGGATTGGCGGCTGGGTATTGGTTCGATCCAGGAGCTTGCTTGAATGCGGGCATAGTCAGATTGTACGGGAGTGAGGCGTGGCGGGGAGCCGTTTCCGGGAAGGTTCACTGGGTTCGGAACGGGAATTCTGGAGCATTGCCGCCCGGAATGGGAGTGAGAGCGTAAGCGAATGAAAGTAAATGAATTATACGGCTCTGGCCCGATTGAGCTGTTCCATTTTGGAACGCTTTTCGATTCGTTGGTGTGAAACGGCCGTCTGGAATTCGGACACTAAGCCCTTCCCTTATTAGGAACTTAGACGGGGCGTTCTAGTTTGGCACGCCACGTGTAACAGAAGAGGACAAAGCGAAAAGGCTGGACGGGAATGGGAAAGCTAAAGGCTGGAAGCTAAACAGAGAGGAAGCGGGCCATGCAGCAGGCGGAACAGGCAAAGGGATCGGGCGGGGCAGAGCGCAAGCGGGTGGAAGCGGTGGTAGAGACTCTGGCCACGCTGCGCAGCGAGGGCGAGACCCTTGAAGAAGTGGCGCACGACGCCAGAAACATGGTCACGGCGCTGGGACTCTATTGCGACCTTCTTGAGGAACCGGGGGTGCTGGGCGCTCCCTTTCTTCATTATGGCGGCGAGTTGCGGCTGGTGGCCGCGGCCAGCCACCGGCTGGTGGAGAAGCTGGTGGCGCTGGATGCAAGGGCGATCTCCGGCGGCGGATTCTCACAAGCCGCGCTGCGCATCCCCGGACGGCCGCCGTTGGGAACCTCGATGGGCGACATCCGCGAACAGGACGAGTCTGGTCAAAGCGGCCTTGGCCAGGGCCGGCTGGAGATGGGCAAATTCCAACGGGACAGGCTTGAATCAAGGCAGCCAAACGGGCCATGGCGCTGGGATCCGATGCCGGCCGAACCGATCGACAACCTGGCTGAAGAACTCGAGGCCACGCGAAGTCTGCTGGCCGCCCTTGCCGGGCCGTCGATCGCCCTTACTGTGGATACCGATGGCGGCGCCAAGCCGGTGTGGCTCACGGGAGAGGACCTGACCAGGGTGTTGGTGAACCTGGTGAAGAACGCCGCGGAGGCCATGCCCGGGGGCGGGCAAATCCAGCTTGGCCTTCGGGAAGTGGCTGCAAATGCAGGGGATGCGTCTAGGCTGATGCTGACCGTCGCGGACAACGGGGCGGGCATCCCGCGCCCATCGCAGGAAAAGGTCTTCGAGTCGGGCTATACCACCCATCCGCGCGGCTCTGCAGAGAACAGAGGCTGGCCGGCGGCGCACCGCGGGCTGGGCCTTTCGATTACGCGCTCGATCATCGAAGGCGCGGGCGGACAGACTCGCGCCGTGGATCGCCCTGGGGCCGGAGCGTGTATCGAGATCGAGCTTCCGGTGCGGATCCGTTGACTCCCACGGCGTCTTAGCCGCCCGACCTCAGGTTTTGAGGTTCTGAGGTTCTGAGGACGGCCCCGAGACTTTCGTAATTTGAACTGAGTACCCAAGCACGAGTGAGGCACCTACAATGCTCGAAACAGCGAATAGCGCCACAACCATGGAGTTTGTCTCCCAAATCGCGCACGTTGCGGAGCCGGCGGCACGGCTTCACTTGCTCGTAGTGGACGCCGACACAGCCATCCGCTCGGCCTGCGCCGAGATTGCCGCCAGCCTGGGCTATGCGGTCGAGGCAACGGGCGATCTGGGCCATGCGCGGAGCATGCTGCGCGGCCGGGCAGCGGACATTCTGCTCGTCAACCTGCCGCCGGGGAGCAGCTACGGCCTGGAGCTCGTCTCCGAGGTCAAGCTGCTCTACCCGCAGACTTCGGTGATCGCCATGACTGCTTCAGGGTCTGTGAATGCGGCGGTGGAGGCCATGCGCTGCGGCGCCTCGGATTATCTGACCAAGCCCTTCGCTATGGATGAGCTCTCGACCGTGCTCGATCGCGCCTCGGCTTCTCACCTTACCGACACCGCAACCCGCCAGTTGAGGGAGCGTTTGCGGCTTTCGCAGGGTCTAGGCGCCATGATCGGGCGCTCCGGCGAGATGGAGAAGCTCTACCGCATCCTGTCCAAGGTGGCGCAGAGCTCGCACCCGGTGTTGGTGCTCGGCGAGAGCGGCACGGGAAAGGAGCTGGTGGCCAGAACCATTCACGCCTACGGGCCCAACTCTCAAAAGCCGTTTCTGCCGGTCGACTGCGGCTCGCTGGTGCCGACGCTGATAGAAAGCGAGCTCTTCGGTTACGTTAAGGGCGCCTTTACCGGAGCCAACCGCTCCAAGGACGGGCTGCTGATTTCGGCCGAAGGGGGCACCGTCTTTCTCGATGAAATCGGCGAGCTCTCGCTCGACCTGCAGGCCAAGCTGCTGCGCGCCCTTCAAGAAAAGGAAGTCCGGCCGGTCGGGGCGACCCACCGCGTTCCCATCAAGGCGCGCATTGTGGCCGCCACCAATCGCGACCTGGCGGTGATGGTCGAAAAGGGAACCTTCCGCAAGGATCTCTTTTACCGTCTCAACGTGGTCAACCTGCGGATTCCACCCCTGCGCGACCGCCGCGAGGACATCCCGCTCTTGGCGGCGCACTTTCTGGACCGCATCAGCCGCGAGCACGGCATTAAGTTCACGCTCAGCGACGAGGCTTTGCGCGCCATGATGCGGCACGATTGGCCGGGGAACGTGCGCGAGCTCGAAAACTCGGTGGAGCGCGCTTGCGCACTCTCGTCCGGGCCGGTGCTCCATCTGGGCGACCTGCCGACACAGCTTCAGCAGCAAGGCCTTGATGCCAGACGCACCGCCACTCAGGCCGGCGAACCGGCCGCGGAGGGTGGCACGCCCGAGGTGATGACGCTGGCCGACCTTGAGCGCCAGGCTATTCTCGGAGCCATCCGCACCCTGAACGGAGACAAGCTGCAGGCCGCCAAGCTGCTGGGCATCGGCAAGACCACCCTCTACCGCAAGCTGAAGGAATACGGCATCGCCGACCCGCTGCACCAGGAATAGAACCGGGAACAACAACAGCTTCCAGCTTCGGCGTGCCGCACGAAGCGCCCGTGCCTCGATCCGGCGGATGACGGACCGGATGGCAGCGACCCAGGGACAAGCCAAACAGCTAGACGCCAAGAGCCAACAACTGGAAGCCAGGCGTTGGAAGCTGGATTCTGAGAATCGAGGAGTTCGCAATGAGCATTCTGATTGTGACCGGAGTGGAAGGCGCCCGCAACTGCGCCGCGACGGTAAGCGCGCAACTGGCCATGGATGTTGAGGTGGCAGACGGGCGCAAATCCGCGCTGGCCGCACTTCGCCATCGAGAGTTTGCCGCCGTCGTGGTGGATGAATCCATGGCCGAGTGCGATCCGGCCGCGGCAGAGGCGGTGTGGGAACACGCCGGGCTGGCGATTCCTCTGCAGATCAACTTCGCGGTCTCCGGTGCCACCCGGGTGATCCGCGAGATTCGCGCTGCCCTGCACCGCCGCGAACGCGAACAGACCATGGCCCGGCGCGCGGCCGCGGCGGCCATCGAGAACGAGCTGAAGACGACCGTAGCCGGGTTGCTGCTGCACTCTCAGTTGGCGCTGTCGGGCAACGAGGTTCCTGCGTCCATCGCCGAGAAACTTCGCGTGGTAGCCGATCTGGCGGGCAGTCTGCGCCAGCAGCTCAGCGCGCCGCTCCCGGTGCGGGGAGATACGGCCGCCTGATCTTCATGCCGCTCACCAATTCAATGCGTCCGCCGCGTCGGGCCGGCCGAGCATTTGCCCCGGCGCATGTCCCGCCGCACCTCGGCGCAAGATGGGCCAGCGCCGCACCCGATGGCGTAATCTGAAGTGAAGATGAAAGACACAGCCGTTCTGCTTATCGACTGTCCCGACCGCAAGGGCCTGGTGGCTCGCGTCTCCTCGCTGCTCTACGAACGCGGCGCCAACATTCTCCACGCCGACCAGCACCAGGATCACGATCTGGGCCTGTTTTTCATGCGCGTCGAGTGGGGTCTTGCGGACCCCAACCCTCCGTCGCCGCCCTTCGACCTGGCCGCCTTCCGGGACGCCTTTCGACCCCTCGCCGCCGAGCTCGGCATGCGCTGGCAGCTCACCTCATCTTCCCGTTTGCCCCGCGTGGCGCTCTTCTGTTCGCAGTACCTGCACTGCATGGCCGATCTGCTCCACCGCTGGCGCACCGGCGAACTGCTGTGCGAGATTCCCCTCATCGTCTCCAATCATCGCGACGTCGAGAAGCTGGCCGCGTTCTACGGCATTCCCTTTGAACACATCGAGGTAACCGCCGCCCACCGCGCCCGGGCCGAGACGCGCCAGCTCGAACTGCTTGCTTCGAACCAAATCGATCTGGTGGTGCTGGCCCGCTACATGCAGATTCTCTCCCCGGCGTTTGTGGCCCATTACCCGGCAGCCATCATCAACGTGCACCACTCTTTCCTGCCCGCCTTCACCGGCGCCAAGCCCTACCACGCCGCCCACGCCCGCGGAGTGAAGCTGATTGGAGCCACCAGCCACTACGTCACTGAAGTTCTCGACGATGGCCCGATTATTGAACAGGACGTTGCCCGCATCTCCCACCGCGACCAAGTGGAGGATCTTGTCGCCAGGGGGCGGGATCTCGAGCGCATCGTCCTTTCCCGAGCAGTGAGATGGCACCTCGACCGGCGCATCCTCTGCTACGGGAACAAGACCGTGGTCTTCGATTGAGAAAAGCAGGGACTAGGGAGCAGGGAACGGGGAATAAAAGGCCGACGAATGGATCGTTGGATGCAACGGCGTTTGCCGGGACGAATCCCGAAAATCCACGGCCCAGCAAAATGCAATCGAACGAACCGTGAATCAAGCATTGAAAACGGGAGATTTCCGCGATTGTTAGAAAGCGTCGTCGAGTTTCTTCGCCAAGTCCTCCCAGTTCTTTACCAGTCGTGCGTCGCTTAGTTCTGCCCTGACGGCATCCAGCTTCTCCAGCAGCGCCTTGATAACATCTATTGAAGCATTCGATGTTGCCATGTGCGCTTTTGCGGCCGACAACTCCCCATCAATCTTGCCGATCAAATCGAGGAACCGGTCGAGTACCGTTTGATGTACACCGATTTCCCTGAGATGAGAGTCCTTGATGACCCTGTCCACTTCGTCGAGATTCTCTTGGATCAAGGGCAGACAGGCCTGAGCATGGTCCGCCGGAGCGGGATGATGCGCCAACTCCCTGGCATACTGCCCAGCTTCCGAGAGCGACATAAATATCGACTGCTGAATGGCCGCCGCATCGATCATAGGGTGGATATTCTGCGAGATGAGGCGGAACCGCTTAATCTGATCTCCAGCGCCTGAGAAGACCTTGATTCCCAAAATGAGTGGCGCGATACTCCACAAAGCCAACAAGAGCGCCACAGTATCCGTGCTCAGTAACTGCAATCTGGCAGACTCAGCTTCAGCCCTGGCGTCCCGGTATTCCTTGATCTGCGATTCAAGTATCTGCTTCACCGCATCGTCATTCGTCTTCGCTGAGAGTGCAACCGCCAAACGCTCGATGGATGTTTCTCGTTGAGCCTGGGTGGCGGCTAGGTCTAGTGCTTTTTGATGCGAGTAAAAGGCGCAACCGGCCAAGGTGGCGCAAAGGAGGACGAAGATTACAAGCGACAAGCTCAAGGCGCGATCCAACAAGTGGTCGAGAACCGGGTTGTTTTTCACTTGCCGCCTCCACCTCTCGCGGCAATCGCATTCACTCTCTCCATCACTTTTGCCGCTCCACCAGCAGCCTTGGCAATAAAAGCGACATCTGGATAATCGCCCTCCCGGCGGCATTGACGCCAAACATTGAGATAACCGGAATAGACGATGACAGCGGGGTTGTTCTTGGGAATATTGGGCTCCGCGTCATTCTTCTTGCGCACGATCTTCTCCAATTCAAGCCAGATCCAGCCGGCAATCTGGCCCCCCTGAGACTCCACAAATTCGCTTGGCGAGAGGCCATCCGCAGGCACATTGAGGTCGGCAATGATGCAGTCAAAGCCTGCCTTGCCACCTTGGAATCGCGCTCGTGCTTCGCGCACGCTCCACGAAAAGACCACCTCATGCGGCTCGCTTCTCAATTCCTCCAACATATCTTTCATTGGATACGCCGCTGAGCCTCTATCCTCCAAAAGCAAGATCTTCACAGCGCACCAGCCCCCTTTCTTGGCAACTCCACCATGACCTTGACCTCATAGGTTGGCTTCAGAAGTTCCGTCTCGGTTATCACTGACGAAAGCGGAACATTCCTCTGATTTCTGTTCTCGTCCACAGAAAGAATCTTTTCAAGTTCTCCCCCGATCCGCCTGATTTCTTCTTCGACTTCAACATAGAGATCCTTAGTCGCCCAAGATTCCCGCAGGCGTTTTTTATAGATGCTAAAGAAGGGCCGAATCAACGGGATATTGAACCTGGAAACAAGCCTGCATTCATGACGCATTCTGCCGCCATGCCGTTGTGCAATCCGATCTGCAAGAAACAGGCCAATACCCTGGCCCTGCTCCTGGAGCGTCCCTCTCGCGTACAGTTCATAGAGGTCCCTCCCTGCGGGCATTTCCATACCATAATCGACAACGGAAAGCACATGCGGGGCATTCTCCTCGTCGGAAAGGAGGCTGCAATCGAGGTAGATCCTGGTTCCGCGATAACAGTACTTTACGGCATTGTTGAGAAGATTGTAGAGCAGTTGTTCGAGCAGCGCCTCGTCTCCCCAAACCCTTGGCCGCATTTCGTCATCGGGTCTGTCAAGACGGGCGACGATCTGCAAATTCTTGCGCCGCGCCTCCAGGCGGTAGAAGTCTCTCCACTTAAAGAGGATTGCACCATAAGCCATGAACTCCCGAGGAGAGAACGACAGTGTCTCTGTGAAGATCGAGTTCGTGCTGCTGTAGACCAATTCCAGATTGCGAACGAAGACGCTTAGATTACTGCTCACATCGTCCAGTCTCTCCTGGGTCAGTTCGGCCAGCGCATACTCCGACTTCAGGTGCCTCTCAATTTGCCAGTCGATGCCGGCAATCAACTGAGACGATTCGTGCCAGAGAATTCGCATCTGATCGTCGGCAATCCGCTGAGCAATTCCCGCCAACGTTGCCGAAACCGAAGAGACAAGCAGTGCGTCGAACGCCCGCAACGATCTGCTCAGTTCGCCATCCCGAAGGTTCTCGCGTGCCATACGGGGATGATCCGCACGGTAACCTACAAGGATACCAATAGAACTTTGTGGATGAAGCAATACGGGCATCAGGATGAGCTCAAAGTCGCCGCATGCGCCGAGATCGCAAGAACGAAGAGCACTCAAGTACTCCGGGTTCTCCGACGGCGTGCCATATTGCAATGCTCCGTTACTGTGCTTGTGATCAAGCGCTTCCAGATTCAATGTGATTTCGCTTGCGGACTGGTCTTTGGCAAACTGGGCTGGAAGGTCGCCGGCTCTGACCACGATGTTGAGTTCATGAACCCTGGTGGCGGATAGCCGATTCACGCCAAAGACGACGATGTATCGATAGTAGAAATCGGCAACGATGGACTCGAAGGATATCTGCGCGGCCGCCCAGAGATCATCGAGAGGCCCACGGGGGGATTTGATGTCCTTGGAAGGACCAGACTTAAAGTTGCCGATGATGGACGCTACTTTCTCATTCACATAGTGGTAGCGTCTCAGTTGCAGGCTCTCCGCGATCTGTCTCTCTTCAAATCCGTCTAGGTGATTACAGATGAGGTCGATCTTGTCTGAGTACTGCGTCTCGCTGAGCACCGTGCCGGGCTCGCTAACCCATTTGCAATGTTCCTGCAAGATGGCAGATGTCGCATCGGGAGGAATTGTGCAGGATGGTGGGTTCAAGCAATCTGTTTCCAACGGCCTGAAGGCCCCAAGGGCGTGCATGCGCGCCTCAATCTGTTCCTTGTCCGTATCGAGCACTATCTGGCCGACAAGGAAGACGGCAAGGAGGTTCCCTTCTAGAACAATGGGAAAGACCGATTCCCGATAGCCCAGTGTCCGGCAGCGGTACGACAGATAGACGCGCCCATCGCGTACGCAGGCTTTGAGGCCGTCTCCATAGCGGTATCTCTCCGTGTCCTCTGCCAAAGCAGAGTCGATGTTCGCCTGAAGCCTTTCGGCCGATTGGTAGCCTTCGTTGTCATAGAAAAGCTTTGCGTGCGCCTCGTCGGTATGGATGCACCACTGGCAATGTTTCCGGAACTCGCGACACGCCGGGTTCATCAGTTTGTTGAGGGAAGGCGAATCTGTGCGAACCGGGGCACCCTTGGGAGAGAATTCAATGATCGTTGTCGGAAAGCCGACCGCGTCGGCGATGGCGGCCTGGATTCCCTGCACATGGCTGTGCGCCAGAACTCCCTGTCCCGTGAGCTGCTCACGTTTCTCCTCGGGGCAGGGAACTGCATGGACATCCGTAATATGGATGGGCCGATATGGCCATTCCCGGCGATCCACGATTCACCTCAAGAACGAATTCGCGGTATTATAGCAGCCCTCCCAACATCGGAGTCTGTGACGCTGCATCGCCTAAATAAGCGGACAGGGCGCAAGGGGACGAAGTCAATGGCCGCTAGCCCAACTTCCGCAGTTTGAATGGCAAGTACTTTGTTTTCAGTGCGGACATGTGAAAGTCTTCACTACAATTCTGCAAATTCGAGGCGTGCAGGGAGTTCCAGGCCGAGTCTTTGCAGCAAG
>Ga0326727_10014371_pt1 | contig 17273 bp, 13 predicted proteins | sample MB2enrmetagenome_FD_207643 | JGI IMG/M metagenome (GOLD analysis project Ga0326727, IMG submission 207643) | Lab enriched peat soil microbial communities from McLean, Ithaca, NY, United States - MB29MY | ecosystem: Environmental > Terrestrial > Soil > Wetlands > Peat | place: USA: New York...
GATTTTCATTATCCCCGTGGAGGAGGTCGTCCGGGTGAGGACCGGAGAAAGGGGGAAGGATGCCCTTTAATGTCCAGATACGGCACAATCCGGATTACCGGGGGGGGAGCAGCGAGCCCCGCTACTTCCTGCATGTAGACCTGAGCCCTCTCTTGCCTCGCCCCGTGGGCTCGTGGCTGGAGGTCTTCTGGCGCCCCAACCCGGGACACCACACCCTGAAGGAGGTCTACTGGGTGGAGGTGGGCGGCAGGCGCCTGGAGAAAGGAAACCTCCCCACCCTCATGCAGGTGCTGCCTGAAGTCGTGGCCGGGATGGGGGGCTTCGGCACCTTTCCCTATTATTACCTAACTTATCCCCAGGGGGAACCCCTCCCTGTTTACCACAGCGAGGGGAAGCTGCGGTTGAGGCTGAATGGCAGCGAGTTATCCGGGTATGAAATCGGAGAGGTATGGCAGAAGGTAGCGGACGGGCTCCTGGGGAAAAGAGTAATCGGCTCTCGGGAGGAACTTGAGGTCCACTTGCTTTTGTGGCAGGACCTTTCCCTCTATCCCATGGCTCTGGCCCTCAAAGGGGGCCGGTACCTGATCCCCCTCTTCCAGGGGGAGGGCCAAGAGATCCTCTACGATGTCATCGGGGCCCCCACCCGGTTTCTCCGCCCGCGGGATGTCTTTTCCCTGCGCCGGGAGGTGGCCCAGTCCCTGATAGCCGCCCGCAGCCTTTCCTCCCCCTACGAACTGGGAGTGGTTGGCGTATTGCCCCAGGTATGGCAGGGTCTGGAAGGGAGCGCCTCGCAGACGGGCTTATGCCTTTCCTATCCCGGCGAGAACAGCGCGGTGGAGATGCCGGTCTATCAGGTGAACGGCGAATTTTTCGCCGTGGCCACGGAAAAGAAACGACGGCTTTACTTTAGTGCCACTCCCGAGGAGCTGGTCCCCCGGGTAGCCATGGAGCTGAGCAGGGAACGGCGGCTCTCTTCCAGCGCCCTATTGAGTATAGAAAGACACAAAGGGAGGTAGAAAGATGCTGACATTAATCCTGGTCCTGGCGGGGATAGTGGCCCTGTTCCTAATTATTGTGGCAATCTGCTATACCAAGGTGGGGCCCAACGAGGTGCTCATTATCTCCGGGCGCAAGCGGAAGGTGGGCGGCGCCCAGGGAACGCTGGGCTACCGCATTGTCCGGGGCGGGGGCACCGTGGTCTGGCCGATCCTCGAGCAGGTGCGCACCCTCTCCCTGGAGTTGATGAACCTGGAGGTGAAGACTCCGGAAGTCTACACCGCCCACGGCGTCCCGGTGGCGGTGGACGGCGTGGTCCAGCTCAAGATAAAGGGCGATGACACCTCCATCGCCATCGCTGCCGAGCAGTTCCTCTCCAAGACGAGTAGCGACATCATGAAGACCGCCCTCCAGGTGACCGAGGGTCACATGCGGGCCGTCCTGGGCACCCTTTCCATTGAGGACATCTATACCCGCCGCAATGAGTTCGCCCAGAAGGTGAAGGAGATAGTGGCCCCCGACCTGGGCAAGATGGGTCTGGAGGTCGTCTCCCTGACCATCAAGGACATCACCGACCCCCGAGGTTACCTGGAAGCCCTGGGGCGTCCCCGGATAGCCCAGGTGAAGCGGGATGCGGTCATCGGCGAAGCCAAGGCGGACGAGGAATCCAAGGTCTTCCGCTATAGCGCGGACACCAAGATTGAGGAAGCCCACCGGGACTTCGAGATCAGGAAAGCTGAATACGAGGCCGCCACGGCCCAGCACCGAGCGGCGTCGGACCTCTCCTATGAACTGCAGCGCTTCAAGAGCGCCCAGGAGGTGAAGCGGGAGGAGGTCCAGCTCGGCATCCTGGAGAAGGAGCTCCAAATCGAGCTGGAGGAGAAGGAGGTGGCCCGCAAGGAGAAAGAACTGGAAGCCACCGTCCTCAAACCCGCCGAAGCCGAAAGACGGCGGGTCGAGGTCCTGGCCCAGGCGGAGCACTTTCGCTTAGAGGCCGAGGCCCAGGGCGAAGCCGAAGCCATCCAGGCCAAGGGCCTGGCCGAAGCCCACATTATCAAGGAGAAAGGCGTCGCCGAGGCTAAGGCCATGATGGAGAAGGCGGGCTCCTGGAGCGAATATAACGAGGCGGCAGTGACCGAGATGTTCATCAACATCCTTCCCAAACTGGCGCAGGCGGTTTCCGAACCCCTTTCCCGCACCGAGAAGATCGTGATCATCGGCGGCGGCGACGCGGGGGCGGCGGGGGCCCACCGGGTGACTCAGGATGTGGCCCAGATCATCTCCCAGCTCCCCCCGGTGATCGAATCCCTCACCGGGGTCAAGTTGGAGAAGCTCCTGGAGCGCATCCCCGCCCTCACGGGCATGAAAAAAGAGGAAGAGAAGAAACCTTAGGGCTCAGTTGTAAATAATTATAATCGTTCTCTGGCTTGGCTGACTGAGCCCTGGATACATGGAGGCAAGAAGGATGGCGCGGGATATTGAGCAGCGGCTGGGGCCGCAGGTTAAGGTATCCGCCAAGACCTCCCCCAAGGAGGTGCTGGCCCTGGCCCAGGACCGGGTGGTGAAAATAGTGGACCTGAAGTTCACCGATCTGCCGGGCACCCTACAGCACTACTCCGTCCCTATCACCGAGCTGGACGAGGGGAGCTTCGCCTCAGGGTTCGGCTTTGACGGCTCCAGCATACGTGGGTTCCAGCACATCCACGAAAGCGATATGCTCCTCATCCCCGACCCCGACACCGCGGTAGTGGATCCCATCTTTCCCACCCCTACCCTGTCCATGTTCTGCACCATCCGGGACCCGGTGACCGGGGAGTCCTACTCCCGAGATCCCCGCTATATTGCCCAGAAGGCGGAAGCCTTCTTGCGCCAGAGCGGCATCGCCGATGTCAGTTACTGGGGTCCCGAGCCGGAGTTCTTCGTCTTTGACGATGTGCGCTTTGACCAGAACCAGCATTCGGGCTACTATTTCATCGACTCGTCCGAAGGGGTCTGGAATACCGGCCGGGAGGAGAAACCTAACCTGGCCTACAAGCCCCGCTATAAAGAGGGCTATTTCCCGGCTCCGCCCACGGACACCCTCCAGGAGTTCCGCAATGAGGTGATGCTCAAGATGCAGGAGGCGGGGCTAGAGGTGGAGGGCCACCACCACGAGGTGGCCACCGCCGGGCAGGGGGAGATAAAAATCCGCTTCAGCACCCTCACCAAGATGGCTGACCAGTTGATGATGTTTAAGTACATCATGAAGAATGTCGCCCGGGCACATGGCAAGGCGGTGACCTTTATGCCCAAGCCCCTGTTTATGGACAATGGCAGCGGCATGCACGTCCATCAAAGCGTTTGGCAGAACGGCACCAATCTATACTTTGACCCCGAGGGCTATGCTCAACTCTCCCCGCTTGCCATGTTCTATATCGGGGGTCTTCTCCGCCATGCCCCGGCCTTGCTGGCCTTCTGCGCCCCGACCACCAACTCCTACCGTCGCCTGGTGCCGGGGTATGAGGCGCCGGTCAACCTGGTCTATTCCCAGCGCAACCGGAGCGCCTCCATCCGCATCCCTATGTATTCCCCCAGCCCCAAAACCAAGCGCCTGGAGTTCCGCCCCCCGGACCCCTCTTGCAACCCCTATCTGGCCTTCGCCGCCATGCTGATGGCGGGGATTGACGGAGTGGTCAACCATTTGGACCCGGGAGACCCGCTGGATGTGGACGTCTACGAGTTGCCCCCCGAAGAGGCGGCCCGCGTGAAGCAGGTGCCCGGCAGTTTGGGGGAGGTGTTGGAAGCCCTGGAGGAAGACCACCAGTTCCTGCTCCGGGGCGGGGTGTTCACCCGAGATGTGATTGACACCTGGATTGAATACAAGAGGAAGCACGAGCTGGATGCGGTTCGCCTGCGCCCGCACCCCTTTGAGTTCTACCTCTACTTTGATGCCTAGACCAAAACCCTTCCCCTGGATTCACTCTATTGCATCCAATAGAGAAGGAGGTCATGGCAATGGCTAGGGCATTGTTGAAAAAATACAAATACGAATGGGGGCATCCATGCAGGAACCTCAAGTTCAAACTACCCCATTTCAGAAAACCATGGTCACCTTCTATAAAGAGCCCTCATTCTTTTACTCCCTTCCGGTTAATGGACGGCAAACTTTGCTTAAACCGCGGCCTCGCCGGTTTCCCCAGTGCGAATGCGGATAACTTCTGCCACCGGGTAGACGAAGATTTTGCCGTCGCCGATGCGCCCGGTGCGGGCGTTGGCCATGATGACCTCCACCACGGCCTGCGCCTTGTCACCGGCAGCCACCACTTCGATCTTCACCTTGGGGAGGAAGTCCACCTGATATTCCAGGCCCCGGTAGACTTCCCGGATCCCTTTCTGTCTGCCAAACCCCTTGACTTCGCTGACCGTCATCCCTTGAACCCCGATGCCGTGCAGGGCCTCCTTAATCTGCTCCAGTTTGAAGGGCTGAATGATGGCCTCTATCTTCTGCATGGTGTTCTTCTCCGTCGTTACATCATGCTGTAACCGGCTTCCTGGTGTTCCGTGAGGTCCAAGCCAGCCACTTCATCGTCCTTACTTACCCTGAGGCCCATGGTCGCGTCGAGAATTTTCAGGAGGATATAACTAACGACAAACGAGTAAAGCAGCGTTGCCAGCACCGCCACGGCCTGGATCCCCAGCTGGCCGGGGTTGCCAAAGAACAGCCCGTCGTTGCCGGCGGGGTTGACCAGCTTGGTGGCAAAGAGGCCAGTGGCCAGGGCGCCCCAGATGCCGCCGACACAGTGCACTCCCACCACGTCCAGGGAGTCGTCATAACCCAGCCTGACCTTCGCCAGCACTGCCAGGTAGCAAATGACGCCGGCCCCCAAGCCGATGAGGATGGCAGACATGGGACCTACGAAACCGGCCGCCGGAGTGATGGCCACCAGCCCGGCCACGGCCCCGGAGGCCGCACCCAGGAGGGTGGGCTTCCCCTGGAACGGGAGGGCGGGAGCCTCCGGGCTTTCACCCTTTCCGGTCCACTCCATGCCCACCCAGGCGAGAACGGCGGCGCAGGTGGCCAGATGGGTGGCGGTAAAGGCCGAGCTGGCCAGGGAACCGGCAGCCAGAGCGCTGCCAGCATTGAACCCGAACCAGCCGAACCACAGGAGCGCCGCGCCCAGCACCGTCATGGGCAGGTTATGGGGGATAAAGGGTTCCGTGCCATAGCCGGTCCGGCGGCCAACGACTAGAGCCGCGGCTAGGGCGCCGATCCCGGAGTTGATATGTACCACCGTGCCCCCGGCAAAATCCAGGGCTCCCAGGTTCTTGAGCCAGCCGCCGTCGCCCCAGACCCAATGGGCGATGGGGTCGTAAACCAGGGTGGACCACAGGATCATGAACACCAGAAAAGTGCTGAATTTCATGCGCTCGGCAAAAGCCCCGGTTATCAGGGCCGGGGTAATGGTGGCAAACATGGCCTGATAAATCATGAAGGTCTGGTGCGGAATGGTCTCGGAATAAGCCTTGAAAGGTTCGAGGCCTACGCCGTTCAGCCCTATCCAATCCAGATTGCCGATAAAGTGCCCCAAATCCGGGCCAAAGGCCAAGCTGTAGCCAAACAGAGCCCATTGCACCCCTACTACGGCCAGCAGAATAAAACTCTGCATAATAGTGCCCAAGACATTTTTGCTCCTAACCATCCCTCCGTAAAAGAGAGCCAAGCCAGGGGTCATGAGCATCACCAGAGCGGCGGACATTAAAAGGAAGGCTGTATCAGCGCCATTCATACATTCCTCCTGCAGATTTTTTGGAAGATTATGAGTTAACGGTATGCCATTTTTAATTTTTTTAGATAATCAATAGCTTCTATCCATTTGCCCTGTGTGCTAAAAGTGCTAATATAATGATTTCAAGGCAATGAAATTACCGCACTACTTATTTATACTCTTTTTTAACCTGCTCAATACTTCTCACTTTTCTCCGTACTGCCGTATAGCAGCAGTAATGCTGGACTGCGAAGGGTATCGTTGAAAACCAAAGATACCACATAGAACAAGCAAAAAACCGATAATGGTGGCCGTAAGGGAGCCGATCGCCAGCGGTAATTGCACGTTAGAATGCACACTTATGGAGAGGCCAAATAGACTTATGATAATGCCCAGCACAATGATATCAATTACCAGATGGCTTAGCCTTCCCATACTCTTTCCTGCTACCAAGTACGAAATTGCCTCTCCTTTCTGACGAGGATTCAATTCATCGCCAGAGAGCATCCGCCGGAGTCTAGGAATAGTGCTCACCAAGTAGGCAGCCGTTCCTCGATCGGGTTCGATTCCGAGAACCTCCTCGCAAAGCATTAAATCAGGGTAAAGGCCAGCAATATGGTTGTAAAGGTAGCGAGTATGGAGGCGCCACAGTCCGAGCACGATAGAGGACAGGCCGGTGGCAACAGCAAGGTATGAAAATCCCAGATTAGAACCCGTGGAAAAGGATTCAATAAAGGCTCTCAATAAGTAAGTCCAGATTGCGGCGTTTATTGCTAGAGCAAAAAGATAATCTAGAGAAATGACCCCTTGCCAGAGCGCCCTTAAATTCTGGGTTGACTGAAGCAGAACACGGGCATCGTCGTCTTTCATCGCTACCTCCACCTGAAAGCGCTAATCAGAAAAGGGGCATCATCATTTCCTTTTAAATGCCCGGAGCTAAGGGATTTCTTTTCCGTACGGTAAAGGCTAGAAACCGGAGTAAGCCTCTATCCCGTGTTCACCAATATCGAGGCCACGCAGTTCCTCTTCCCGGTTTACCCGCAGTCCTACCAGGTGCCTGATTATCCAGAAGAGGAGGAAGCCTGTGGCCATACACCAGGCAAACACGGAGAGGATCCCCAAAGCCTGGGCCCCCAGAAGGTTCCACCCTCCACCAAAGAAAAGCCCGTCACCCGTGGTTCCGGGAGCAAACTTGTCCTGGGCGAAGAGCCCGAGGGCGAGGGTCCCCCAGGAACCGCAGACCCCGTGAACCGCAATAGCTCCCACCGGATCGTCAATGTATAAGACCTGGTCGATGAAGACCATTGCTAGGACTACGAGAATGCCGGCGATGACCCCTATCCCAATAGCACTTCCGGCAGAGACAAAGGCACAGGAAGCCGTAATCCCTACCAACCCCCCGAGCACGCCATTTAAGGTCAGGCCGATTCCCGGCTTTTTGAAGATGAGCCAGGTGGTGAACATCGCGGCTATTCCGCCTGCCGCCGCGGCAAGATGGGTGGTTACGGCAATGTGGGCAATCTCTGGGACCAAGGCCATGGTCCTGCCGGCATTGAACCCGAACCAACCGAACCAGAGAATAAAGGTTCCCAAGGCAGCCAGGGGAAGATTATTGCTGGGAAGAGCATTAGAGGTGCCGTCGGAGTTATATTTGCCTGATCTGGCCCCCAGCATCACGGCCCCGGTGAGGGCAAGCCAGCCACCGGTGGAATGCACTACGGTTGAGCCGGCAAAATCCCGCATGCCGATCCCGGCAAGCCAGCCGCCCCCCCAGATCCAGTGGCCCACAATGGGATAGATGAAGGCGCTGACCACTATGCTGTAAAAAATACAGGCGATAAATCTGGTCCGCTCAGCCATAGCCCCAGCCACAATGGTGGCGGAGATGGCACAGAACATCAACTGGAAGAAAAACTGGCATTCCAGCGGCACCCTGCCCCAGCCGAGAGAGGCAAAGGTCCCTCCACTATCTTGCAAGAAGAAGCCACTGGTGCCCAAGAGAAGGTTCCCGGCACCAAACATCAAGGCGAAACCAAGAGCCCAGTAGGCAACCGCGGCAAAAGAGAAATCCATGAGGACATTCATCAACATGTTGCCGGCGTTTCTGGCGCGAGAAAACCCTGCCGTCAACATGGCGAATCCGGCCTGCATAAACATTACCAGGATTGCGGCAAACAGGACCCAGCCCGTATCCATGGCCACCTTTCTGGTATCCAGGGCTTCCGCGGGAGTTCCAGCCAGGGCACATGGGACCATGTTCTCAACGAGCAACCAGGCCAGGAAGGCGGCTATGAAGATCTTCCGCGCCATTTCTCTCTCCTCTCCATCGAAAAGTTCCACGCCTAATAAGGGAAGTCTATGAAACCCGACCGGCTTGCGGGATGGTGGTCAAACAGCCTCCCAGCTCGATATAAGGTTTCCCCTTTACTGAAATCGCCTCCGCCCGGCCGTCTGGAAAGCTGACCAGAATGGAATATATTTAAGGACAGGTGGCAGCAGTGCTTGGCTGTGCCACTTGAGAAGAAATTTTTTCGGGGGAGGCCTATTTCAATAATCATTCACAGTTTCGGCAGGTACTGCTTGATTTCATAATCGCTCACAAACATACGGAAGTGGTCCCATTCGATCCTTTTATTTTCCAGGAGCTTATTGTAGATATGCTCTCCCAGCGCCTCCCGGACCAGGTCGCTCTGTTCCATTTCCAGGATCGCCTCATAGAGGCTCCCGGGTAACTCTTTGATCCCCAGGCGCTTCCGTTCGGCCAGCGACATATGATAGATATCCTCTTCCACCGGCTCCGGCAGGGGGTATTGGCCCTCGACGCCCCTTAGACCGGCGGCCAGCATCACCGCGAAGGCCAGATAGGGGTTGCAGGCCGGGTCCGGGGCCCGGTATTCGCAGCGGGTGGCCGCCTCTTTGCCGGGTTTGTACATGGGAACCCGCACCAGAGCGGAGCGGTTGCGCCGGGCCCAGGAGATGTACACCGGGGCCTCATAGCCCGGCACCAGGCGCTTGTAGGAGTTGACCCACTGACTGCAAACGCCGGTGATTTCTCGGGCATGCCGGAGCAGTCCGGCAATATACCCTCTGCCAATATCCGACAGATTATATTTGTTACTGGGGTCATAGAAGGCGTTTTTGTCATCCTTAAAAAGCGACTGGTGGGTATGCATGCCGCTGCCATTTTCGCCAAAGATAGGTTTGGGCATGAAGGTGGCATAGACCCCATGCTGCCTGGCGATCTCCTTGACCGCTATCCTCATGGTCATGGTCTTGTCAGCCATGCGCAGGGCGTCGTCATAGCGCATATCGATCTCGTGCTGGCTGGGGGCCACCTCATGATGGCTGTATTCCACCTGGATTCCCATCTCCTGCATGGCAAAAATGGTATCCCTTCTCAGATCCCCCGCTACATCCAGGGGGGGAGGGTCGAAATACCCGCCTTTATCCAGGATTTTCGGGCTTTCAGAATCTTGAAAGTAGAAATACTCCAGTTCTGGTCCAAGGTATAGGTTATACCCCTTGGCAATTGCCTTTTCCGTCATGCGTTTTAAGGCATACCTGGAATCACCTTCATAATGGCTGCCATCCGGTTGCAGGATGTCACAAAACATCCGGCCGACCGGGCGTTCCTTGGGTCGCCAGGGGATAAACTGGAAGGTGGTGGGGTCGGGCTTGGCAATCATATCGCTCTCTTCGATCCGGGCAAACCCTTCAATGGAAGAACCATCAAAACCCATACCCTCAGTCAGAGCCCCCTCCAGTTCATTGGGAGTAATGGCAAAGCTTTTCATCATGCCCAGGACATCGGTAAACCAGATCTGGATGAAGCTTACATCGTTATCCCTGACAATTTTCATCACATCTCTGGCAGTTCTACAGTTCAGCAATTTCTCTTCCTCCCTGTGACTATTTTGGCAGTTCTGGGGCGGCCCTGCCTTTGGCCCGGAGAATCTCAGTGATATCCAAACCGGTGGCGTTTTTGATCTGTTCCATGATGGCCACAATCGACCCGGTAACCCCGCGGACATAGGCAGGTATGCCGCGTCCATCCCCGCTATCCACAATGGTGACCTTGTCAATGGACAGGTTTTTGGAGATCACGCTGGTGACCTTGTCCAGGATGTCCGGCAGTTGCTGGATCAAAAAGAGCTCCCTGGTGTCTTCTTTCTCCCACTGCTCGCGCATGAGTTTTACCGCTTCCGCGGTGGCCTTGCCATTTTCCACGATGCTAGCAGCCTCTCCGATGGCTTCCAGAACCTTGGCTTCTTTTTGCGCCTGGGCCGGCACCACCACCTCCGCTTCATACTTCATCTTGTTCGTCTCGACGCGGCGCGCCTCCAGCTTCTGTTCTTCTCCGACTCTGGCGATTTCCCGCGCTACCTGGGCCTTGGCCTCGGCTCGGTTCGCCTCGGCGGAGAGATCGGCTTTTAGCACTTGCAGCTTGTTGCCCGCCTCCACGATTTTCATTTCCGCCTCGGATTCTGCCACACTACCCCGCTTTTTGGCCTCTGCCGCCACCTCTCTCGCCTCGGCCTCGGCGTTGGCCTCGACTATCTTGGCATCCCTTCTGACCTCGGCATTTTTCTTGCGGCCTACGGCATCCAGATAACCTTCAGCATCAGATAGATGTTGGATCTTGAAGGTATCCAGCACCAAACCGAGCCTTTGGAGGTCGCTTCTTGCCTCCTGGATCACTCTTTCGGCGAATTCCAGGCGTTTGCTGTTGGCTTCCTCAGGGGTGAGGGTGGAGAGAACCCCCCGCAGGTTGCCTTCCAGAGTCTCTTTGGCAATCTGAGAGACTTCGTTGATATTTCTTCCCAAGAATCTCTCCATTGCATTGGTGAGCCCCTCATCTTCACTACCAGCGATCTTTACGTTGGCCATCGCCTGGATGTTCACGGGAATAACCCCATTAGTCAGGGCTCCTGAGAGCTCCAGCTCAATGGGAATGGTGTTTAGAGGCAATCGCGTAACCGATTCGATTATAGGGATTTTGAGACTTCTTCCTCCCTTGATATAGCGGAACCCCACCACAGTCCCATCTTTCAGGGTCTTCCTTTTACCAGAAAACACCAAAATCTCGTTGGGATGGCAGATCCTCAGGTTTGCCTTGATGAAAATCAGTAATATGATGAGGATTGCCAGTGCCGCTAGTGCTATCCAAACCCCTAACATAATTACACCTCCCGCTAAGCAGAATTAATGGTAAACCAAAACTATCTTATGGCTTTTGGTCCCCGGTCCAGCGTTCTGATGCGTATGGCCTGGGGGAGTTCCAACACAAAGATCTTGCCATCACCAACATTGCCGGTTTTTGCTCCCTTAATGATGGCCTGAACGGTGGGTTCAACAAAATCGTCATTCACCGCAATCTCGAGTCTTACTTTCTTAAGCAGATTCAGCTCCTGGCGTACTCCCCGGTAAGTTTCGGGATACCCCAGCTGCGCCCCGCATCCCAGGGCGTTGGTCACGGTCATGCAGAATACCTCGGCCTCAAAGAGCGCTTGTTTGACATCGGCCAGTTTGTGGGGTTGGATCATGGCGATTATGTATTTCATCTATCTTATGCCTCCTTTACCGAGTAGTGAGGATTTGAAACCAAGAGCAGGCCCCCATGGGATTGGCAGATTTGATAATGTATGGCAGCAAACCATAATTTTTTAAAACCTTAATGCAAAAATGATACCAATTAAATTATTAGTAAAATCACATACTTATAACTTTAAGCTATACAATATTGTAACATTTATTTTTTTATGACTAACAAAAATGTATTAAATAGAGGTTAGGCGGGAGGGATTTGCCATCGCAGTTTAAAAACGCTTTTTGGGATTGCTCTCCCCGAGGCATATATACCCAATAGAAGGTTGCTGCCCTGATCCGAAACTTATCAAGCCGCTGAAAATTCTACATCCCCCTCATCTCGACACATTAAGCTAGTCATTGAGGGTTACCTCCGGTCTGGGTCCGGATTGACTCTCCTCAGGTCAAACACCCTCAGTTCTAATATCCAAATCAAATTGGCAATTTTTGCTGTTTCACCAAGTAGTCATGGTTTTGGCAAGCCATCAAGCAAAACAAAAGCCGCAATCTTTGCCAAAACTGACAATATGGTAGTTTTTCCTTGCTGATCTCCGAAAAAGGTTTTTCCGGCTGGTTTTGCGGCCCGGTCCTGAGAATGATCTATGCCTTTTGAGGCGGCCGCCACATGAACCAACTGCGAAAACCCTTTTTAGCTCCAAGGGTTACGGAAGGAAAGAAAATGTTCTTCTCCTCCAAGCAAAAAATTTAAGGCTCCCCAACGCTACCTCTTCACCCGCAGGTTGTACTTCTCGATCTTGGCGCGCAGGGTCTTGCGGTTGATCCCCAGGATGCGGGCGGCATCCTGGCGCCGGCCCTTGGTGCGGTGCAGGATAAACTGGATATAACGCTTTTCCAGGTCCTCCAGGCTATGTTCCTCCTCGGTAAAGACCTGGAACTCTCCTTGGCGCTGGGTAATAAAGCTGGGCAGATGCTCCGGCTGGATGACGTCGCAGTCCTCCAGGATAACGATGCGTTCGATGGTGTGCTCCAGTTCCCGGACATTGCCTGGCCAGGCGTAGCTGCTCAGGAGCTTCAAAGCGGCCAGCGAGATGCCGCTAACTTCCCGCTTGGCTTTTTGGCTATATTTGCGGAGAAAATGCTCCACCAGCAGCGGAAGGTCGCCAGTGCGGTCCCGCAGCGGCGGTAGGCGGATGGGGATGACGCTGAGGCGGTAAAAGAGGTCCTCCCGGAAGCTCCCGCTCTTGATGGCCTCGCTGAGATCCCGGTTGGAGGAGGCGATGATGCGGATGTCCAGCTTGATGCGCCTCTGGCTCCCCACCTGCATGAACTCGCGCTCCTGGATCACCCGCAGGAGCTTGGCCTGAATGTTGAGGCTGAGGTTGGTAATCTCGTCAAAGAAGAAAGTGCCATGGTTGGCCAACTCGAAGAGGCCATGCTTGGTCTGGTGGGCCCCGGTGAAGGAGCCCTTGACATGGCCGAAGAGTTCGCTTTCCAGCAGGGTCTCCACCAGGGCGGAGCAGTCCACCGCCACGAACTCCTGGTCCCGGCGGGGGCTAAGGAGATGAATGGCCCGAGCCACCAGTTCCTTGCCGGTGCCGCTCTCGCCAGTCAACAGCACGGTGCTGTCGCTGGGTGCGGCCCGCCGGATCTTGGCAAAGACTTGTTTCATGACCGGGGAGTTGCCGATGATAAACTCGATGCCCTCCCGGTCAGCCTCCCCTCCGTCCGGTTCTTTCCGATGTCGCTGCTCCAGGTGGTCGAGGGCTTTCCGGACCACCGCCTCCAGGTCGTCGATACGGAATGGCTTCACCAGGTAGTCCAGGGCTCCGTGCTTGATGCACTCTACGGCGCCCTGGATGGTGGGAAAACCGGTGATCATAATGACCTCGGTCCCAGAATAATCCTGGCGGATACGCTTCAGCACCTCGATCCCATCCAGGTCTGGCATCTTGATGTCCAGCAGCACGAGGGCGTAGGGCCGCCGGGTCATCATGTCCAGGGCTGGCACACCCCCGGCCGCGGTGTCCGCCTTTAGGTTCATCTTGGACAAGACCTGGATGATGCCGTTGCGAATGGCTTCTTCGTCATCCACCACCAGGACCCGTTTAATGGGGTCATTTTTCCGCATCCGCCACCTATCAGTCGGCAACCGAAGGCAGCAGAACCCGGAAAACCGTGCCTCGGCCCAGTTCGCTCTCCGCTTCCACCGTGCCCCGGTGCGCTTCCACCAGCCCCTTGACCAGGGATAGCCCCAGGCCGGTGCCGATTACCTGCCGGGTCCTGGGATGTTTGATCCGGTAGAATTTGTCGAAGATTTTGGGAAGTTCTTCGGCCTCGATGCCGATGCCCGTATCCTGCACCCGCACCTCCAGGTATTCGCCGTGGGAGACCCCGGAGACCGTGACCTCGCCGCCATCAGGGGAATAATTAATGGCATTACTCACCAGGTTGGTAAAGACCTCTTCCATGCTGCGCCGATCGGCCAGGACCAAGGGCAGGTCCGCCGGCACTTCCAGGCTCAACTTGACCTTCTGGTCTTCGGCTCGGGCCTGCATAAGCTCCACCACTTCGGTCAGCACCTTGTTGAGCTGCAAGGGTATTTGCTCCATTTGCCCCCGGCCGGCTTCCATTTTGGCGACGTCCAGCAGGTCGTTGATCAGGTCCAGCAGCCCCTGGATTTTGGCCTGGGCCCGGCAGAGCATTTCATTCTGCTTGGAAGTCAGCTCCCCCGCCAAGCCATCTATAATTACAGCATGCTGCTGTTTGATGGCCGACAGGGGAGCCCGCAACTCATGGGAAACCATGCGAACGAAGTCATTTTTCATCTCATCCAGTTCTTTAAAACTGGTGATGTCGTGAAACACCGTGACCGTGCCCAGGACCTGTTGATCCGGCCCCAAGAAAGGGGCCGATAGGGCCCGGAGTTGCACCCGGCTCTGGCAGAGTTCCTGCGAGATATATTTGTTAGGGTTAGCCGCCGCCTCGGCCAGCAGGGTTTCGATGGCCGTTTTCAGGTCCTTGTCCGCCAGGTAGGCCGACAGGGGTCCGGGTTGGGGCAACCCCGCCGGCAGCCCCAGGAGCCGCCTGAGGGTGGTATTGCACAAGACCACCTCCGCCTCCCGGTTGGTCACCAGGACCCCATCGGCCATACAGTTGACCATGGTGTGCATGCGGCTCTGCTCCAGGGCCAGGTTATAGAGGTTCCGGGTCTGGGCCTCCTCCAGACGCCGTGTCTGCTCCTGCAACCGCTGTTTTTCCAAAGCCCGGCGCACCACCAGGATGAGGTGGTCGATACTGAAGGGCTTGGTAATGAAGTCGTAGGCCCCCTTCTTCATGCATTCCACCGCATCGGCTACCGTTCCCAGGCCGGTCATGATGACCACGGGGATGTCGGGGTAGCGGACGCCGGCTTCTTCCAGGACCTCAAGGGCCCCCATCACCGGCATCTTCAGGTCGCAGAGGACCACATTAACCGGTTCGGTGTCCAACAGCTCCAGGGCCTCCTGGCCATTGACGGCCGTAAGTACCAGGAAACCCTCAATTTTCAGCACCCGGCTACAGCCCTGGCGCAGTACCTCTTCGTCATCCACCACCAGGACAGTATACTTTTCCTCCATGAAGCACCCTTTGCCTGTCAGCCTTCAGCTAGCAGCGATAAGCCAAGAAAAGTAAAAAATTTTTCGATATTTGTATTTCGTAGAAACTCCATAGACCTCTGCTCCCTCCTCACTCTCTTAACCCCAGGTCGAGTTCGGATTCCGGGGATTTCTGAGGCAGGGTGATGGTAAAGGTGGTGCCGCAGCCCGTGGCGCTTTCGGCCTTAATCTCCCCGCCGTGCCGATGGATGATGCCGTAAACGATGGAGAGGCCCAGACCCGTGCCCTGGCCCGGGGGCTTGGTGGTGAAAAAAGGCTCGAAGATCTTGTCTATAATTTCCTGGGGGATGCCGACGCCGGTGTCGGCGAAACGCAAGACCACCCCATCATGGCGCTCGGTGGGGCTGCTGAAAATGGTAATCGTTCCCGTGCCACTCATGGCGTCCGCCGCGTTGAGCAGCAGGTTGGTAAAGACCTGCTGGAGCTGGCCGGGATCCCCGACAATCTGCGGCAGTTCGGGAGCCAGTTGCAAACTGATCTCGATATTGTGAAATAAGGCCTGATTGTGGACCAGATCCACGCAGCGGCGGATGCTCTCATTAATGTCCACCGGCTGTTTCTGCCACAGGGACTGGTGGCTAAAATCCAGGAGGCGCTGGACGATCTGCTGGCAGCGCCTGGTCTGAGCGATGATGATGTCGACATTTTCCCGAATACTTGAGTCTGGTTCCAGCTCCCTGGCCAGCAACTCCGCGTAAATCAGGATACCGGCCAGGGGATTGTTGATTTCATGAGCCACTCCGGCGCCCATCCGGCCCAGGGAGGCGATCTTTTCCGCCTGCACCAGTTGGTGGTGGGTGGTTTCCAGTTCCTGGTAAACTTTCAAGATCTCCCGCAGGTCGGAAAAGATCCCGACACTGCCCACCTCCTGGCCCCGCTCCCGGATGATGGTGGCAGAGAAGTTCACCGGCACCTCTTCGCCGGCCTTGTTGATAAAGGTGACGCGGGTGGCGTTCAGTTTGTCCGGAGGCCCGAATTCATCGCTGCGCATGCGCCGCATAATCTCCTTCGCCTTCTGGAAAGGATAGAAGCGGTGGAAGGTTTCGGGATTGCCGATGACCTCCTCGGCCTTATAACCCAGGATGCGCTCCGCCCCCTCATTGAAAATCACCGGCACTCCTTTACTGTCCACCATCACGATGCCTGCCACCGAATTCTTGATGAGGTTGTGGAGAAAAAAGATGGCTTTGTGGAGTTCCCGTTCGATCTCGACCTGCTCGGTGGAGTCCCGCAAATAGAGGCAGGTGAGGACCTTGGTTCCCAGACGGGACACGGCCATACTAGCCTCAAATACCCGGGGTTCCTTGCCCTGGTGCGCCAGATCCGGCATGCTGCAAAATTGGGTTTGGCTCTCCTGGACCTCTTCCACCCGGTTGGCCAGTTCCAGAGCCATATGCAGGGTTTGCGAGGGGAGAATTTCACTCAGGTGTTTGCCCAGTACCTCCTCTTTGGGCTGCTGGAGAAGGGCCGCCATGGGGGTGTTGAGGTAAACCACCCGCTGGTTCTCATCCGCCATCAGCAGACCTTCCCGGGAACGTTCGGTCAGGAGGTTGATCTTCTGCTCCGCTTCTATGATGGCGGTGAGGTCCCGGATGGCCTCAAAGCCGCCGATGACTTTGCCGGAGTGGTCAGTGATGATGGAAGCCGAAACCGTCACCGGGATTTCCTGGCCGTTCCGGTGTCGCACCACCCGGCGTACCTCGGAAAGCGAGCTTTCCTGCTCCATGACCTGCCTGAGGACGCAGTCAGTGGTGCCGCACTGGTCGGTATCCAACACCTGAGCGCAGGTCATGCGGCCCACCACTTCCTTGCTGGTATAGCCGGTGAGCCTCTCCAGGCGTTCATTCATGTAAGTGACCACCAGGTCCGGACCAACCATGAAGAAGGGGACCGGGAGATTCTCCAGGATGTTGGCCAGAGTGAGGTTTTGCTGGAGCACCGCCGGATGGCCTGCCATTTCCGGCGGGATTTTTTCGGTCGCCGGGACCTTTACCTGCCTGCGACTCATACCCGTCCCTCGCTGGATGTGGCTGAAGCCTCTATCGGGGTGGCAAAGGTATTTCCCAGGACTAACTGCGCCGCGGCCAACTCCTGCTGCCGGATGATCAGGGAGATGGAGGAAATGGTGCAACTCAGCGCCAGCATGGGGATATTGGTCTTCTCCAGGGACTCCACCAGGGTCTGGGCGATACCATAACGGTCGCCGAAATGAGGGCCATGCAAGAAGATGCCCGCCACCGGGGTGAGACTCAGGGGCCGCAGGCCCGGCAGGAGCTTCTGCAAGAGGCGGCGTATCTGGGGACTCCGTTCTTCTAAGCTTTGGGAGCTA
>Ga0326727_10014372_pt1 | contig 17273 bp, 14 predicted proteins | sample MB2enrmetagenome_FD_207643 | JGI IMG/M metagenome (GOLD analysis project Ga0326727, IMG submission 207643) | Lab enriched peat soil microbial communities from McLean, Ithaca, NY, United States - MB29MY | ecosystem: Environmental > Terrestrial > Soil > Wetlands > Peat | place: USA: New York...
GGACACTGCAGGTTGGCTACTGTTGTCGACATCCGCCATTGCCAGCACGCTGGTTCCGTTGATAGTCGCAGTGCTGACGTTGCTAATCTGGGCGAACACTCGGCCCGTCATAATCATCGGCGGCGTCTCGCCCGAATCCAGCGCCATCATAATCAGCTCGTTGGAATTGACCACATATAAGACGAAGTTCACCGGGTTGACGAAACCCGCGAAGCTAATGGCCGCGGTGCCCCGCCCGCTCGACGCCACGCTGAAGTTGTTGGAAGCGAATTGGGTGCTTCCGCTTCCGAGGCTGCCAGCGTCGTCATAGTCGGCTTCCGCTCCGTTCAGGCTACCGGCGCTGGAGTCGAATTCGCCTGTGATTGCAAACCGGTATCCCTGCTGATCGGCCCCAACCAAACCAAAGACATAGTTGCCACTGATGCTGCTCGTGGAGAAGTCCGCCGTAGTCTGCTGGCGCAGCAGGCCGGAGATCAGCTTGCCGCTCTTGTCGTAGCCAATAATGTGGCCGTTGAGGTTGCCGTTGTCCTTAACGTTGTCGATCGCGGCCGCAAACGTGGCTGCGCTGAAGGTGGACCCTGAACTCGGCGTGATGGTGAGAATCGCAAGGTTGTCCGAACCCACGCAGTAGCTCCCGGCAAACCGCTGATTGCTCAAGGTTCCCGGCGCGACGGCTTGGTCGGCAATATCAATCAAGCCGCCAGTCAGGCCCCCTTTTCCGTCGGCGACAAAACTGCCCGCAGCTGAAGTAGCAGTGGAAGAACCGCTCCAGCCCTTCATCATGAAGGCATAGTTGCCGGCGGGGAGGAGGTTGTCATTCACCGTCCCCGTGCAGGCGGACGCCGCATTCACCGTGATCGACAGGGTGACTTGCTCGGTAGCTCCATCCTGATCTTCGACCTGCGCGGTGAAGTTGGGTGTGGTGCCGGCCGCGGGCGGAGTGCCGGAAAGCGCCCCAGTCGAGGAATCCACCGAGAGCCAGGACGGCGCGCCGCTGAGACTCCAGTTATAAGGAGTAACTCCACCGCTCGCCTGCAAGGTGGCGCTATATTCCTGGCTGACCGTGGCCGTGGGCAGCGAATTTGTGCTGATCGCAAGGGCGGCATTCACGGTGATCGTGAAGCTCTGTTGCTTAATGTTGTTTTGCGTATCTTGTACCTGCACGGTGAAGCTCGGCGTGGTTCCCGCCGCAGTCGGATTGCCCGAAAGCGCCCCGGTCGAAGAGTTCACCGAGAGCCACGAGGGCGCGCCGATGAGGCTCCACGTATAGGAAGGAACGCCTCCGGTGGCGCTGACCGTGCCGCTGTAGGCCTCATTGATTGCTCCCGCGGGCAGGGATGTGGTCGTGATCTGTAAGGGAGCTATGCTGATCGCGATGGTAAGGCTAGTGCTCTGGGCCGTGACCGGCTTGGGCGTTTCCGAATCCGTGACGCTGACCGTAACTGCCACCGGGCTGCCCGAGGCGCTGGTCGGTGTGCCCGAGAGAGCGCCAGAGGAACTGACCAACAGCCACGTTGGGCCACTGACGAGTGCCCAGTTGTACGGAGCTACACCGCCCGTGGCGGCGAGCTGTCCGCTGTAACTCGATCCAACCGTCGCTCCCGGCAAGCTCGTCGTTGAGACGCCCAGCGCTGGAGGCGCGCTGACGGCAATGTTGAATGCCTGTGTTGCCGAAACGCCCGTGCTGTCCGTGACCTTGAAAGTGTAGGAGGAATTGCTGGCCGATGACTGCGTTGGCGTGCCGCTGATGAGGCCGCCTGAACTCAGACTCAATCCCGCCGGAAGCGCTGGCGTCACGCTCCAGGTGAACGGGCTCGTGCCCCCGTTTGGCTCAATTGGTAGCTATACGCGGTGCCAGAAGTCGCCGCGCCCGGAGGGTTGGTTGTGCTCACCGCCGGATTCGGATTCACCGTTATCGTTATCATCCCAGTCTTCGACGTATCGCTGATCGAGGTCGCCGTTATCGTCACGGGAGTCTGGGTCGTGACTGAGGCGGGCGCAACGTAGGTCGCCGCAGTCGTCGTCGGCGTGCCGCTGAACGATCCAGCCGACGGAGTTCCCCAGGTAACGCCAGCGTTCTTCGAGTCATTCGCAACTGTGGCGGTGAGAGTCGACGTCTGCCCCTGGTCGATTGTCGCCGGAGCGGCTGTTACGGTCACAGCAATTGGCGCGCTCGACGAACTGCAGCCCACCAGGAAAATGGCCAGGGTGGTCAGGAGAATTGCAGCGACCATCCGAACAGGGGAAGGCATGTTTATCGACCTCGCGGTAACACTCATCGTATTACTAACACTCTACCGGAGGTACTAGTCATTCTTAAGACTGGAGTCACCGCATCCAATTACTAAAGTCATTCGTTGGAATTGGTGGAACCTACGCATTCGGGCTCGCCTGGCGAGTCCGGGGCACACGAGACTCCAGCGAGGTCAGGGAATTGTCCGGCTACAAGCAGGCAGGAAACGCGCGACCGCGGCACGACGCCGGGGTTAGTCGTCCGGAGTACTCGGTCGCGTGCGTTCAACTAAAATCAAAAAACAATGGACGAGGGAGCGACCTTGCGCCCCCTCGCTGCTGAGCCTTCTTCTACCTGGGGAACAGCTCTGTTCGGATTCTGTCCTGTTCGAGGTGGCAGTTAACTTACTTGGAAGCGTCGCCCATCGACGCACGATCGGACCCGCCTAGCGCAAACGCTGTTTTCTTTCCCGCGAAACGAATCTCCGAAACGGACGCTTGGCCGTTGCTGTGGCTGACTATCGCCTCATCGTTGATCGGCGCTTGCTGCAGGTCTTCCTGCGTGGCGGTCACTTTGGCAATTTCTTTCTTGCCTTTCATGAAGCTAAGCTCCACATTGGAGCCGCTGCCTTGCCACTGCACCTGATAGTCGCCGGCCGGCAGCGCTTGTCCATTGATTACAACTGTCTCGCTGGTATGGAAACTCCCCTTGTTACTCGCAAACGCGCCGATGGCCGCAAGCAGCGTCAGCCCGAATGCTACAGTCTTGGCAAAACTCTTCAGTCGCATGTGTGATCCTCCTTGCATCCGTATACGTAAGCATGTCGGAAAGAGTTCCCGACTTACGGACTATAAGTTGGACGGATAAGTTAGCGCGACGTTAGCGTTGTCGAGGAAACACGCGGACCGAGCGAAGAAATGTCTAGTTATGTGAGAGCGTGGACCTAGCGTCACAATTTGTTATGTTTCAAAGCGCTGCGATGTAAAAGTGGACTCACGCGATCCTCAGGACGAGCTTGCCATAGTTCTTTCCTCCCTGCATCAGACTGTAAGCGGCGCGCGCCTCTTCGAACGGAAACACTTCCCCGATTACTGGCTGCAATCTGCCGCCATTCGCCCAATCCGACAGTTGCTTCCACGCCGAGTCCATGATCGTCCGGTTCCGGCTCAGGTACGTCAGCCAAAGTCCATGAACACTTGCGCCTTTCGCATAGAGAAGCCGTGTGTCAAGCAGAGGCTTCTCTCCCGTGGCCTGGCCGTAGACAACCACTCGCCCAAAGTCGCGTAGGCATCGCACGCTCTTGTCCACGTGTTCGCCCCCCAGCATTTCGAATACCGCGTCAACGCCTTCGCCGCTCGTCAAGTTCTCGATCGCGGTGACGTAGTCATCTTTCTTGTAGTTGATGTCGTGCTGCAAACCAAGCTCGCGCACGCGCGCCAGCTTCTCTTCCGACGAAGAGGTTCCATACATCTCGATCCCGAGGATCTTGCCAATCTGCACCGCTGCCGTGCCCACCCCACCCGCCACACCGTGAATCAAGACCCGCGCCCCCGCGGGCTGGTCGATGAGCCCGGCTTTCCAATACGCAAGATACGCCGTAAAGAAATTAACTGGAAAAGCTGCGCCTTGTTCGGCACTCCACTTTTCTGGTACCGGCCAGAGATTATCGGAATGCAAGGCTGTAAGCTCGGCAAATGCCCCCCACTGCGTGTATCCCATGACGCGCCGTCCGTTCGCGTCGAGGCCCGCGAACTCCCGACCTGCAATCAGCGGAGGTTTGGGAGTGCCAGCATATCCGCCACGCGCCGTTATCAGGTCCGCGAAATTGAGGCCGGCCGCTTCCACTTTCACCAGCACCTGGTTCGGCTTGGCGACAGCGTCGGGAACGTTTTGAAGTTCGAGTACCTCCGGACCTCCGAAGCGGGGAATCACCAGAGCTTTCATGCGAAGAGTGTAGCGGACAGCCGCGGAAGTCAAAAGTCCAAACACCCAGGTTTTGGGTGGCGCAACGCTTTAGCGCTGCGATAAAGCCTTTCTCTTATGCTTGGGCTTCAGCCACTGAGGTGACACAGCAGAGTTCTTTCAGCAAACCGTTCAGCCGCTGAGATAACGTTGCGCTGGACGTGCGCGCACTCCCCTCAACCCCTGCCCCGGAACTGGATGATCCTTCGGCGGTCTCGTTTGTTGGGGCGGGCAGCGGGCAGTTGCTCCCATTCGCGCGCAGCCTTGCGCTCCGCCGCCACTCTCAGGCGCAATTCACGGCTCGCCTCCGTCTCCCGGTAGAGTGTCTGTGCAACTTGAGCCGGGCCGCGAACTTCACTCAACTGCAGAACTTCCACCTCAAATTCTCCGCCCTCGTTCGCGATGCGCAACATGTCTCCAACACGGACTTCCCGCGCCGCCTTGCTGATCACATGACCGCTGGATTGAATCCTGCCCAGCTCGCAAGCGCGAGCCGCAAGAGACCGTGTCTTGAAAAAACGCGCAGCCCAAAGCCACTTGTCAATTCGCACACCCGGCATGCTTCTATTTTGCTACAAAGTCTGGTGGCAAGATCCCCTCCTTACCGTTTTCTTGATTCAGTTGTGAGTGGTGTAGGAGTGTCCGCGCCACTCGTCTACTCGAAGCTGGCGGTAAAGTCGGCGTCGACGAGACTCGCGCCCGGTTGCGTCGAACACTTGTGAAACACCAGGTAGTACCTTTGTGTTCCGGAAGTCGAGCGTAGGTCCCAATGAACTTCCCCGTGGCTTGATGGGTCTTCCCGCAAAACAGGCGTCCACGGCTTGTTACCGGTAAAGCTTACAAACTGTTCTTCGTCCATCAGCAGGACTTCAACCCCGGTGCCTTCTCGATTTCGCGACCCCGTCGCCATACGGAACGTACCGTCCAGCTGCGGGCGAATTGCGTGTGGCGGAACATCGAGCGCGAAGATCTGGTATGTCTCAACAGCAATGCGGCGGTGTAGAAAATGGTTTGGTTTTCCCGCGTCGCTGGTAAAAACGCGATCCATGAGCGAAGTTGGGCTACTATTCGCCGGCACAGCGTCGTCTCCACCGGCATCCCCTCTTAGTTGGGAGAGAACTCCATACACCTTCGTATTGCCATCGCTGATGCCAGGCTCTTTGATGGCGGCTGGAGTTTTGGACGTTGACGCGAGTTCGTGGTGCCACCACTCCGTCCAGGGACTAGAGATCTCCCGCACGGAATATGCGCCCACAGCCAGCAGTATCAGACCGGCTGCCAAAGGTACTAGGTTGGCAATGTGCTTCATGACGCTTTCTGCCAGTGTCAATTTCACGACACCGAATGCCAAGATTACGGCTGTAATGGCGTCACTGGAACGCGTCCACCTGCCTTATGAAGGGTGAAGGGTCTTGAGAAGGGTACACGGCTTCAGTGGTGTGCGTGAGAACTGCCCCGCGCTTCAATCGGCGGCGCGGTCGATGGGTGTGGGCGAGGGCTTCCGGGCCGGATCGGAAACGCTGCCTGACGATACCACCGGAACCGGCGATGGTGGCGGGGACTTGGAGTCGTGGCGGCCCGCCGAGCGTTCATCCCACTTGCCGAAGATCATTTTGCCGGCGGTGGTTTGAAGGACAGAGGTGACGGACATGTCGATGGTCTTGCCGATCATTTTGCGGGCGTTATCGACGACGACCATGGTGCCATCGTCGAGATAGGCGACACCCTGGTTGTATTCCTTGCCTTCCTTGAGGATGAAGACGCGCATGATTTCGCCAGGCAGGACGATGGGCTTGAGGGAATTGGCGAGCTCGTTGATGTTGAGCACGGCGACACCCTGAAGCTGAGCGACCTTGTTGAGGTTGAAATCGTTGGTGACGATTTTGCCCTCGTAGACTTTGGCAAGCTCGATGAGCTTCATGTCGACTTCACGGATGGCGGGGAAGTCGTCTTCGACGATCTGGATTGACAGGGTGGTGCTTTTTTGAAGACGCTGAAGGATATCGAGGCCGCGGCGGCCGCGGTTGCGCTTGAGGGAGTCGGCGGAATCGGCGACGAGCTGGAGCTCGCGAAGTACGAACTGCGGGATGACCATGATGCCGTCGACGAAGCCGGTTTCGGCGATGTCGGCGATGCGGCCATCGATGATGACGCTGGTGTCGAGGATCTTGTAGCTTTTCTTGGACTGTTTTTCACCGCCGAAAATGCCGCCGAGGGCGGAAAGATTGAGAAGGTCTCCCTTGGTGGCACCGACGAGCAGGCCGACGTAGGCCATGATCATCATGACCAGGATCTGAAGGAACCTCTGTGTGGGACCGGGCTGGACGCTGTCGCGGATGACGAGGGCGAAAAAGTAGGCGCCGATGATGCCCATGACACTGCCGATGGCGGCGCCGATGAGGCGTTTGAGGCTCATGACGCGGAGACGCCACTCGAACAGGGATATGGCACCGCCGATCAGGACGCCGACGGCTCCGGCAAGAGCAGGACTTAGGCCAAAGGGACGGAGCAGAAAGCAAATGACAGCGACGATGGCGATAAAGAACAGACGAATAAGGACGACGTCCACAACACAACCTCCGCCGGGGTAGGGGACACTACGAATGTGTCCGGCCCCGCGCCGGACCGGTCAGCGTAACTGCGACCAGAAACGACGTTGTATTTGGAGCATTAAGAATGAAATATGAGTTGCTCCACGCCCGGACATAAACCGAGGCGAAATAAGTACGGACGCCAGTATATACCGGCTTTGAGGAACCGACCAGCGTTGTTTAGAGCACGCTACGGAGCGTTGTTTCTCACGGACCTTAGCACCTTCTGGGTCGGCTTGGGCGAGACGGGCCATGATTTTGTAGCCTTGTGCTTTTGGATGGCCGCATGCGTCCCCCATGGAATCAAAGTATCGAAGTATCGAGGGCGGGGCAGTGTGAGGTTAGCCATTGGTTAAGCGTGAGGGTCTTTTCCGGGGAGCGTGCGGCGAAGAACTCCTGCGATTGCGGCGCTAGTTGAGCTCCGATGCACACGTGAGCCTGGAGCAATATTAATCACCACTATGCGGTCTTCGGCTAGTTTAGACTAGACCCGCTTGACTGGAGACATCGCTATGAACTGGCCGGGACGCGTCGTTCTGCTGGTTGTCATTGTTGTGTCGCTTTCCTTATTTCTGCGGAAGTTTCTGGCGGCAATCAAGATCATTCTGGCGGCGAAGCCGGACGCGGATTTTCATCTGGCGCCGATTGGGCCGCGCATCAAGAAGGTGCTTTGGGAAGTAGCCGCGCAGGGACAGGTGATCCGGGAACGACCCGTGCCAGGGCTGGCGCACGCGTTGGTGTTCTGGGGATTCTGCGTGTTTGCGCTGGTGACGGTCAACCACTTTGCGGCAGGATTTGGCGTGGGGTTTCTCTCCAGCACGGGGTTTTCGCGGATTTACTTCTTGATTGCGGGAGTGTTCGCGGTCTTTGTTTCGGTCTCGATTGCGGGGCTGGCGTTCCGGCGGTTTGTGATTCGTCCGAAGTGGCTGGAGCCGCTGTCGCCGGAGTCGGGCTTGATCGCGTTCCTGATTTTCGCGCTGATGATCACATACCTGGCCAATTTTTGGATGATGGATGGAAGCACGGCCCAGTTGGCGCTCTGGTGGGCGCACACGCTGGTGCTGCTGATTTTCCTGCCGCTGATTCCGAGCACCAAGCACATGCACCTCATCCTCAGCCCGCTGACGGTGTTTCTGGAGCGCGATGGGTTCAGCAAGATTCCGCCGCTGGTGGGGGACGAAGATTTTGGGCTCGATACGGGCAAGGACCTGACGCGGATCGCCGCGTTGCAGGCGTTCACCTGCGTGGAATGCGGGCGCTGCACCGAACATTGTCCAGCCAACAACACGGGGAAGGTTCTGAACCCGAAGGAGATCATTCTAGGCACGCGGCATTATCTGAAGGAACTGGGGCCGAAAAGCGAGGAGCCGCTGCTGGGCAAGTTCCTATCGATGGAAGCGACGTTCCAGTGCACGACGTGCGGGGCGTGCGAGTACCAGTGCCCGGTGGGAATTCAGCATTTGCCAATCATTGTGGGCTTGCGGCGCGGCGCCGTGAACACGGGCAAGTGGGACAACAGCTATGGCGGCGAGATGTTTGTGACGCTCGAGCGCGGCGGAAATTCGCTTGGGTTCCCGTCATCGGACCGGGAGAAGTTTATCGAGAAGAGCGGGCTGCCGTACTACGACGGTTCGCAGGAATATTGCCTGTGGATGGGCTGCCTGGGATCGTTCGACCCGAACGGGCGGAAGATACTTTTAGCGTTCGTTGAAGTGCTGCGCTACCTGAACATCAGCTTCGGCGTGCTCAAGCAGGAGAAGTGCAACGGCGATCCGGCGCGGCGACTGGGCAACGACTATCTGTTTGGCGAGCTGGCGCAATCCAACATGGAGCAGATTCGCGAGGCGGGCGTGAAGAAGATGGTTTCGATTTGCCCGCATTGCGTGCGCACGATGGGCGTGGACTGGAAGGAGCACGGAGAAGTGGTGCCGATCGAGCACCACACGGAACTGATGGCGCGCTTTCAGGACCGTCTGCCGGCAAACAAGGGGCAGAACCAGAACGTGGTGTTTCACGACGCGTGTTATCTGGGACGGTATCGCGGAGTGTACGACCAGCCGCGCGAGGTGATTGCGCGTTTCGGCCAAGTGGTCGATCCGCCGCGGGCGCGGGAACGAGGGTTCTGCTGCGGTGGCGGAGGCGGATTGATGTTTCTGGGAGAAGAGACGGGCAAGCGCGTGAACCGCGAGCGCGCGGAAGAGTTGATTGCTACGGGAGCGAGCGTCGTGGCGGCGGCGTGTCCGTTCTGCAATTCGATGCTGCGGGATGGGCTGGCGGCGGCGTCGCAGACTCCGCCGGAGTTGCTGGATGTGGCGCAGATTGCGGCGGCGGCGATTGCGGGGAAGGGGGCGGCGAAGGCGGAGGCGTAGTCGGACCCTAGGTGGACCCTCAGCGGCAAAACCTCAGCGCAAAGGGTCCGGCACTTGAAGCTGCTTGCAGATTCGGATGGCAGTTGGGTTCTTCACTTCTTTGTGTCACGGCACAGTACTGATTCGTTGCGCCGCGGCATTGTAGTAGACGCTGTGTTTTGCTCCCTCGCGGAGCAAGCGGCAACATCAGATCGGCGCGTTTCACGGTGTCAAGCCGTGACCTTAATCTCTTCGCGAATGATTCTCTGGCCGGGGCGTGGCTTCTTTGTCAGAGTGCGATTGGCTTCTTTGTCAGAGTGCGATTGGCTTCGAGCAATACCTCAAAGGCATCGCGGAGGTTCTCTCGAGCTTCTTCCAGAGTGTCGCCCTCGGTGATCGCGCCAGGCAATTCTTCTGTGTAGGCGACATACTCCGCCCTCCTGCTCGGGAACTTCCTCAAAAATCGCGGTGAGGGTAAGGTTCAGGGCGGCTATTCTAAACCCAAATTTCTCTGCCGCAGTGATCCTTTATGCCGACGGCCTGAAGCTCGTCGCCTTTAAGACTCACCAGTTCTTGAAGATGAAGAAGACGGCGCCTACGATGAAGGCGAAGCCTACGAAGTGATTCCATTTCAATTCCTGGTGAAAGTAGAGGACTGAGAAGACGGCGAAGACGGTTAACGTGATTACTTCCTGGATCGTTTTAAGTTGCGCGATGGAGAATTCGTAGGAGCCGATTCGGTTGGCGGGGACCTGAAAACAGTACTCCAGGAAGGCGATGAGCCAGCTGATGATGATGACTTTGAACAAGGGCGCGGAGCGATATTTGAGGTGTCCGTACCAGGCGAAGGTCATGAAGATGTTAGAGCAGGTGAGGAGCAGGATGGTTCTCATGGCGTAATTAAGATGCGCGGGGCCGGGGTTTGGAATGCCGGATTGTGAGCGCTCTAAAGGCCCACTCATTCGCAAAGGACGCGAATGAGTTGGGCAACCGGCGAGGGGTGCCCGGCGTCACTTGCGGACGATCTTTACAAGTACGAAAACTGCGGTGCAGATGATGAAGTCAACAACGAGGCCCCAGTCTTCTATGAACAGCGAATGGTGCATGGCGCGCGGAAGGTGCGGCATCAGCAGGAAATAGATGGCGTTGCCGGCCAGCACGGCGAGGAGTGCGTCGACGAAACTGCTGAATGTTTTGCTCTTCGCCATCGATTCGTTTGCGCCTGCGCCGTGGGCGGGAAGGCGGCGTTACATGTTGCGCCATCCGAGATTGCCGGCGGGGCGCCGGCGCTACACGTTCCGGCGCTATATGTTCCTGCTAACATCCCTTCTGATGCTGGAACTTGCTACACCGGTGCAGTACATCAAGGGCGTTGGGCCGCGGCTGGCGGAGGTTCTCCGCGCTAAGGGCCTGGAGACCGTTGACGACCTGCTGCACTATTTGCCGTTTCGATATGAAGACCGGCTGAATCCGCGATCGGTGGCGGAGTTGCGCGCGGGCGAGATGGCGACGGTGATCGCCGAGGTGCGCAATTCTGGGTTGTTCCGCACGAAGAGGATGCCGATTTTTCAGTTGACCGTGGGCCAGGGGCGCGCGCGGCTGAAGTGCCTTTGGTTCAACGCTACGTATTTGCAGGGGCGGTTTCAGCCGGGACAGATGATTGCGCTCTACGGGAAAGTGGACGCGGACCGCGACGGGCAGTTGCAGATTGTGCAGCCGCAGTTCGAGATTCTGGGAGACGTCAACGAAGAAGGTGGGGCGGACGAGGCGGAGAAGAAGGCGGCGGCATCGCTCGAGATAGGGCGGATTGTGCCGATTTACGAATCTGCGGGACAGGGGAAGCTGACGCCGCGGTGGTTTCGGAGAATCATACGCCGGGCGCTGGAGGATTTGAATCCGGAAATGCCGGATGCGATTCCGGCGGCGGTGCGGGCGCACCTTAGTTTGATTTCGCCGCGCGAGGCGCTGTGGCAGGTGCATTGGCCGGAGGCGGGTGAGAGCTTTGCAGATTTGCAATCGTCGCGCACGTCGGCGCATATACGGATGATCTTTGACGAGTTGTTTTTTATTGAGTTGGGGCTGGAGTTGCGGCGGCGCGAACAGAAAGCGCAGACGGGGATTCGGTATGAGGTGAACGCTGCGGTGCGCGAGTCCATTAAGAAGATACTGCCGTTTCATCCGACGGCGGCGCAGAAGCGGGTGCTGAAGGAGATTGTCGCGGACATGCAGACGCCGTATCCGATGCGGCGTCTCTTGCAGGGGGATGTGGGCTCGGGAAAGACGATTGTCGCGTTTGAGGCGGCGATTCTGGCGATTGAGAACGGGTACCAGGTGGCGTTGATGGCGCCGACGGAGATTCTGGCGCAGCAGCATTATTTTTCGGCGCGGCGGATTCTGGAGAAGGCGGGATACAGGATCGTGCTGCTGACGGGGTCGCTCGAGCAGGACCGCAAGCGCGATGTGCGGCGGCACATCGCGCAGGGGAATGCGCAGCTGGTGGTGGGGACGCATGCGCTGATTCAGGATCGGGTGGAGTTTGAAAATCTGGGGCTGGTGATTGTGGATGAGCAGCACCGGTTTGGGGTGATGCAGCGGTTGAAGTTGATGAAGAAGGAGGGTGCTCCGGTTCCTGCTGCTAAGAGTTCGGGTGCGGAAATGGGGCACCTTCGGTTGGGTGAGGAAGGTCACCGATCTGCGCTCGGCCTGGACGGGGCTGCGCCCCGTCCCCACACACAACCACGGCCCCATGCGGGCGGTGCGGAGCCGGATGTGCTGGTGATGACGGCTACGCCGATTCCTCGGACTTTGGCGCTGACCCTGTATGGGGATCTTGATGTATCGGTGCTGGATGAACTGCCTCCGGGGCGGACGCCGGTGGTGACCAAGGCGGTGGAGGACGAGCGGGCGAGCGAGGTGTGGGGATTTGTCGGGCAACAGATCGCGAAGGGACATCAGGCTTACGTTGTTTATCCGGTGATTGAGGAAAACGAAGAGCGCGAGCTGAAGGCGGCAGAGCAGATGCACCGTCAACTGCGCGACAAGATTTTTCCTCAGCTGCATGTGGGGCTGCTGCATGGGCGGCTGGATGCGGAGAAGAAAGAGCGCATCATGCGCGAGTTTCAGCGCGGCGAAGTCGAGATACTTGTGGCCACGACGGTAATCGAGGTGGGCGTGGATGTGCCGAATGCTACGGTGATGGTGATCGAGCACGCGGACCGCTTCGGGCTGGCGCAACTGCATCAGCTGCGCGGGCGCATCGGGCGCGGTGCGGCGAAGTCATACTGCGTGCTGATGCACGGGGGCCGAATGTCGGAAGAAGGGCAGCGGCGGCTGGATGCGATGGTGCGGACGAATGACGGATTTGAGATCGCGGAGCTTGATCTGGAACTGCGCGGGCCGGGAGATTTTTTCGGTACGAAGCAGGCGGGGATCCCAAGCTTTCGCGTGGCGAATTTGATTCGCGACCGTCAGTTGCTGGAAGCGGCGAAGCGGGAGGCGGCGTTTGTGGTTGGCGGGCCGAATGCGGAGTTGTCGAAGGAAGAGATGGAGCGGGCGTTGAAGGCGATGCGGTCGCGGTGGTCGCTGAGCTATGGACTGGCGGAGGTGGGGTAGCTGGGCAGTATCTTAATCGTTTTTCTCACCACGGAGTCACGGAGACACGGAGGAAACGTCGAATCCGCAACAAATCAGCCGGGGTTGGGTTTGCCAAGCAGTCGGGTTTCTCTGTGGCTCCGTGGTGGAAAAGCTAAATCAGGACAGCACCTCAGCCGCGTCGCTATCCACGGGGGGCGGATTTCTATAAGATATGCGATACCGTTTAAAACTTAAGATTCAATTTACGTCAACCTTAACCGATCTAGGAGAGATTCGTATGAATAAGCTTCGAATGTTGAAACCAGGTTTTACGACTTTGGCTGTGCTGGCGTTTGCTCTGCTGATGGTGGGGACGATGGTGGCGCAGGAGGGCGAGTTTGTGATTCTGTCGGCGCAGTACGGCACGGGAGACCGGCACGTGGATGTGACGCAACGGCTGAAGGAACTGGCGCGGCATGATCGCGTGTTCCGGCTGGAAAACAGCGTGATGGGAGACGATCCGGCGCCGGGACAGCGGAAGGTGCTGCGCATTTTCGCGCGCGGACCGAATGGACAGGAACGCATGTTTGAGTATGTGGAGCACAGCCGGGTGGATGGCGGCCTGTTCCGCGGTTGGGGCACGGGTGAGTGGGGCAACGGCTGGAGCGGAAACTGGAATGCGGGCGAGGGCGAATTTGTGATCCTGAGCGCGCAGTATGGGACGGAGCGCCATCACGTGGACGTCACCAACCGGCTGCGGGAACTGGCGCACGAGGACCTGCGGATAACGATTACGAACCAGACGTTTGACGTGGATCCGGATCGGGGACAGGTGAAGGCGCTGCGGATTTACGCGCGCGGCGGTAACGGACAGGAGCGCATGTTCGAGTATCGCGAGAACAGCATTATCGACGGAGCGATGTTCCGGGGCTGGGCACGCGGTGAATGGGCGGGCCCGAACGACCACTGGAGCGGACGGTGGGAAGTGCGGTAGGCGGCGCGTAAATTCGAAAACAAAATCCCGCCCTAGCCGGTTGGCTGGGACGGGAGATTGTTTTGCGGGGTAGGGAGTCGGGGGCCGCTTCGGCCGATTTTGCGATTCTGCTATGATCGCGGCGGGCGCAAGAGAATCCGGCAGTCGGGCCTGGCCCCAGGATCGGGAACTCGTCGGCCCCACATTTTGAATCTGAAGGAGCCGCAATTATGGATACATCCGCATTCACACTCGGCAGCCGCCGGAACGAGGACATTGCCCTGGACCTGATGAAATTCATCGCCATGACGACGAGCTATGGCAGGACCAGCGGCTCCGGAGGGGGACTGGGCTTTCAGGGCACGGGTGCAGCGACGAAGCCGGAAGAGTATGCCGACCATCTGCTGGAATTGTATGGAAAGTGTTTGAAGGCGGTGGACGGGAAGTAGCTGCTAGCTTCTGGCTGCTAGCCAAAAGCTGCTTTCGTAACCCCTTTGGTGTTAATCCTTTCGTTGACAAGGGCCCGTTGGGTCGGATATCCTAAATGCCTTTGGAAGTCCTGCGGCTGCCCGCCCGGAACACCTTGCGCGCGTTCTGCGTGGTTTGCTTTCACAGATGGATCTTTTCGTAAGATCATCAGGGCACTCAGCGGTCTTCATTTGTTCTTTACTCGTTTTTAGGATTGGGAGAGTTTGCGATGTCGACCTATTTCCCTAAAGAAGGGGAGATTGTGCGGAAGTGGTATGTGGTGGATGCCGCCGGGCAGCCGCTGGGGCGGCTGGCTTCGCGCGTGGCCCGGATTCTGATCGGCAAAGAAAATCCTAAATATACGCCGTTTATGGATACCGGCGACCACGTGGTGGTGATCAATGCCGAGCAGGTTAAAGTGACCGGCATGAAAACCGATCAGAAGCTTTATCAGCACTACACCGGGTATCCGGGAGGGCTGCGCACGGAGGGGCTAAAGAAGAGGCTCGGGCGCAAGCCGGAGTTGGTGATCGAAGAGGCCGTCTCGCGCATGCTGCCGAAGAACAAGCTGGGGAAGCAGATGTTTACCAAGCTGAAGGTGTACAAGGGCGACAAGCATCCGCATGAGGCGCAGAAGCCGGAGCTACTGGCGGCGGCTAACTCGTAGAGAAGCTTCGAGCAAGCATAGAGAATCAGGCTTCGGGAAAGAGCGGCGGGGCCTACTAGTTCAGGAATTTTTTCAGAAAGGTTAACGCGACTACAGCATTCAAGTTCTTCCGCGCGTGGATCGCTCGGAGCTCGAGGCTCGTAGCTCAAGGCTAAAAATGGCAGAGACAGTTCAATACTACGGAACGGGCCGGCGGAAGTCGGCGATTGCGCGGGTATTTTTGCGTCCGGGCACCGGCGAGATGAAAGTCAACGGCAAGGCGTTTGAGGAATATTTCGTGACGCCGTCGCAGCGGATTGCCGCGAAATCGCCTTTGGTTTTGACGGAGACGTCGGCGACCTTCAACGTGCTGGCGAATGTATGCGGCGGCGGCGTGGCGGGACAGGCCGATGCGGTGCGACTGGGGATTACGCGCGCGCTGATGTTGTTCAACGCGGAGCTGCGCAAGCAACTGAAGGCCGAGGGCATGGTGACTCGCGACCCGCGCGCGAAAGAGCGCAAGAAGTATGGGCAGAAGGGCGCGAGGAAACGGTTCCAGTTCAGTAAGAGATAGTGCGTCGCTAGTCGTCGGTTGCTGTCGTTCGCGGCTCGATGAGCGGTTCGGGATTCGGTTTTCCCATCGACCAAGGACTAACGACGAAGGACGATTTTGGAGTTAAATTCATCCCCCCACCTCCCCTGAGATGGGTGGGACGGGAATGGCAATCGGGAAGAGCAGTTGCTAGTTTCCAGCTGCCAGTTTCCAGTGATTTTCGCTGGCAACTGTCTACTGGCTACTGACAACCGGGGAGCCCGATGCAGACCAACGAAGGAGGTTGATTGGCTAATATCACCATGAAGGAATTGCTCGAAGCGGGCGTTCACTTCGGGCATCAGACGAAGCGGTGGAATCCGCGGATGAAGGAGTACATCTTCGGAGAGCGCAACGGGATTTACATCATCGATCTCCAGAAGACGCTGAAGATGTTCAAAGAGGCGTCGAAGTTTGTGCAGGACCTGGCGGCGACGGGCAAAGTGGTTCTGTTCGTGGGGACCAAGCGGCAGGCGCAGGATGCGATCGCCGAAGAGGCGGGCAAATGCGGCATGTTCTATGTGAACCAGCGCTGGCTGGGCGGACTGCTGACGAATTGGGTGACGGTGCAGAAATCGGTAAAGCGGCTGAAAGAGCTCGACGAGATGGCCACGGACGGCCGTTACGATCTGCTGCCGAAGAAAGAAGTGATCAAACTGGAGCGCGAGCGCAAGCATTTGCAAGCGAACCTGGCGGGCATCAAGAATATGTCGCGTCTGCCGGATGCGATCTTTGTGATCGATTCGAATAAAGAGCAGATCGCGGTGCGCGAGGCACGCAAGCTGGGGATTCCGGTGGTTGCTGTCGTCGACACCAACTGCGATCCGAGCGAAGTGGATTATGTGATTCCGGGCAACGACGACGCGCTGCGGGCGATCCGGCTGTTCACGTCGAAGATTTCCGAGTCGATTGCCGAAGGCGTAAACGCGATGGGCGACAAGCAGATGGCCGAGATTCAGGCGGCCGCGGAAGCGGCGCCGCCGGGAGCCGAAGCGGCGGTTGTCGAAGGCTACGAAGGCGAGCCCCAGCCTGTGGAAGCTGCTGTGGCCGCGGAGGGCGAAGACATCAGCATGGAAGACGTGCTGGGCGCGGGCACGCGGAAACGTCCGGCGGCGATTCTGGAAGACGTGGACGAACTGCAGGCGGAAACGCGGAGATCATAGAAAGCTGCGAGCCACGAGCTACGAGTCTCGAGCAACCGCAGACGATGAGTCCCTGGAGGTTGGAAGGCGACCGGCATAACGGAAGGATCTGACCCGCGCGGTCGGTCGATGCGCGGGTCAAGTTTTATAACGCAGGTTTCAAGGCGGCGAAGTTCAAGGTTTCAGTAATTGGGCGGAGATTTTGATCCGCCAGATTGTTCTTTTGAAACTTCGAAAGTTTGGACCTTGAAGCACTGAAATATTGAAATGAGGTTTTTTGTGAGCACTACTATGGCAAATATTTCTGCGGCACAAGTGAAAGAGCTTCGCGAGAAGACCGGGGCTCCGATGATGGATTGCAAGCAAGCGCTGACCGAAGCCAAGGGCGACCTGGAAGCGGCGGTGGTGGTTTTGCGCAAGAAGGGTGTATCGGTGGCGGCGAAGAAGGCGGCGCGCGTGACGAGCGAAGGCTCGGTGGCGAGCTACATTCACGCCGGCGGCAAGATTGGTGTGCTGGTGGAGGTCAACTGCGAGAGCGATTTCGTGGCCCGGACGGACGACTTTAAAGAGCTGCTGCACGATATCGCGATGCACATTGCGGCCAGCGATCCAAAGTATGTCCGCAAGGAAGACGTCACGGAGGCGGACTTCAAGCGCGAAAAAGAAATCTACCTCGACCAAGCCATCAAGAGCGGGAAACCCGCGAACATTGCGGAGAAGATGGTTACGGGGAAGATGGAAAAGT
>Ga0326727_10014373_pt1 | contig 17273 bp, 14 predicted proteins | sample MB2enrmetagenome_FD_207643 | JGI IMG/M metagenome (GOLD analysis project Ga0326727, IMG submission 207643) | Lab enriched peat soil microbial communities from McLean, Ithaca, NY, United States - MB29MY | ecosystem: Environmental > Terrestrial > Soil > Wetlands > Peat | place: USA: New York...
GAGCCGACTACGGCAACCGCCGCTGGCTGGACTATGCCGGCCGGCCGCTCGATATGGCGCTCAGCCCGGGGTGGGAATCCGCGGTTCATCCGGAAGATCGCCAAGACGCGTCCGCCCTGTGGCTGAACTGTATGAAAACCGGCGCTCCCTACCAGATCGAGAGCAGGATCCGGCGCGCCGACGGCGAATACCGCTGGCACCTGGTGCGGGCCACCGCGCTGCGCGACGGGGACGGAAGGATCATCCAATGGGTAGGCGCGTGCACGGACATCGAGGACCAGAAACAGGCCGAGGCCGAGCTGGAACGTAGAATTCACGAGCGAACGGCGGAGGCCCAGGAGCACGCGCGGCGTGCGGAGGAAGCCAGCCTGGCCAAGAGCGAGTTCCTGGCCATGATGAGCCACGAAATCCGCTCGCCGATCAACGTCATCGTGGGCCTGGCCGACCTGCTCTGTGAGTCGCAACTGCCGGATCAAGAGCGGGAGTACACGCGCGTGCTGCGAAAAGCCGGGGAGACCCTGATGAAGGTGATCGACGATATCCTCGACCTGTCGGCAGTGGAGGCCAGACGGCTGAGCGTGGAACACGTCAGTTTCGATTTGGGGGCGGTGCTGGACGCGGTGCTCGCCATCTTGCTGCCGAGGGCCAAAGGACGCGGGCTGCACTTGGTCTGCGAGGTGGAAGCCGGCATTCCCACGCCGCTCTCCGGAGACCCCAACCGGCTGCGCCAGATCCTCATCAACCTGTTGGGGAATGCCATGAAGTTCACCGAGGAGGGTTCCGTGGCGCTGCATGTCCGGCAGAGTCCGGGGGCCGCTCCCGGAACGCTGACCTTTTCGGTGGCCGACACGGGAATCGGCATTCCGGCGGACAAGCAGGCCCTAATTTTCGAGCCGTTCACCCAAGCCGACTCCTCGACCACGCGCAAGTACGGCGGCACCGGGCTGGGCCTCACCATCAGCCGGGGGCTGGTGGAGCGGATGGGGGGGCGCATGTGGGTGGAAAGCGAGTCCGGGCACGGCAGCACATTCTCATTCACCATCCCCTTCGGAATCCCGACGGAGCAGGTTCCGGAGGCTCCCGTGGGATACCACGCGCGAGTGCTGATCGTGGACGACAGCGACGCGAACCGGATGATCCTTCGCCAGAGCCTGGCGCCGTGCGTGGACGACGTCGCCGAAGCGGCCAGCGGCGAAGAAGGCCTGGCGAAGCTGGGGGCCGCCGAGAGCGAGGGGCGCCCGATCACGCTGGTCCTGGTGGATTCGCGAATGCCCGTCATGAGCGGCGCCGATTTCATCCGCGAGGCCCGCCGGCGCGGCCATACCGGCGTCACCTTCGCGGTGCTTTCCTCGGAGGGCGGAGACGAGGAACGGAGCCGGTACCGGGAAATGGGAGTAGGGTCGTACTTCACCAAACCGCTGCGCAAGGGAGAGATCCTGTCCGTGATTCGCACGCTGCCGGCGAAGGCCGTTGAGGCAGAACGGGCGATGGAGGCCGCCCTGGAGGCCGAGCCGAGGCGCCAGCGCCGGATTCTGCTGGCCGACGACTCGGTCGACAATGTTTTTCTGATCCAGGCCTTTCTTAAGAATTCGGAATACACCATCGACGTCGCCTCGGACGGCGCGGAGGCCGTAGCCAAGGTCCAGGCGGGCGGGTACGACCTGGTTCTCATGGACATCCGGATGCCGGTGCTGGACGGTCACGCGGCCACCCGCGCCATCCGGAGGTGGGAATCGGAGAATGGCAGGGACCCCTTGCCGATTCTGGCCCTCACGGCCCACGCCCTGCAGAGCGAGGTCGACAAGAGCCTGGAAGCCGGGTGCAATGCGCACCTGAGCAAGCCGATTCAGCGGGCCGCCCTGTTGGCCGCGCTCGCGCGCTTCAGCGGGGAGCGGGCCGCCACGCGGATCGTCGCCACGGCCCCCGAGGGGCTCGAAGACCTCTCGCGGCGATACCTGGCCAAGCGCCAGGCAGGCCTGCCGGCGTTACGCAAGTTGGTGGAAGCCGGGGAATGCGGGCAGGTGCGCGAACTGGCCCACGACATCAAGGGCACGGGCCTGGGCTATGGGTTTCCCCCTCTGACCGAAGCGGCGCGCGAACTGGAGGACGCCGCCGCTGGAGGGGATCTAGAGCACATGCGGAATGCGCTGCGCCAGATGGAGGAGTACGTGAACGCCGTGCAGATTGAGCCGGGCGCCTGAGCGCGGCAGCCCGGTTGGGTGGTCTTACGGAGTCCGCAGGGCCGGGCCGTGGCGGGCCTCGGCGGGGATCGGCGGGGCGCCGATTCGCAGGTGCGACACGAATTGATGGATGCCGACGGCCAGCATGCTTTCCGGGTCGAACTCGATCAGCGGCGTGTGAGCCTGCCGGGCGGCGATACAAAGCTCCGGGTCGGCGGGGATCGCGCCGAATAGGGGGATGCCGAGTTGCGATTCGGCTTCCTCCAACTCGACCGGCACGGCAAACGTCAGGCGGTTTACGACGACCGCGCCGGCCAACTGCGGAGTGGCGTTCCAATGCTCGTAGGCTTCCAGCAGCGCTTTGGCGGAGGCCAGCGAGAGGGGATCGCGATCCAGGGCCAGGGCCAGCAGATCGGCGCGCTGCAGCACGGCGCGATTGGCCGCGGAGAGACGGTCGGGCAGATCCACGACCACGTAGTCGGCGACTTGCGCCAGGGCGTCGAGAACGGCGCGGGCCTGCTCCGGAGAAAGCTCATAGGGCGGATCGGCGTTTTGCGGGCCGAACAGAATCCGCAAGCCGGAAAGGCCGGCGTAGGGCCACAGGCAGGCCTCCACTTTGGGAACGCCGACGGCCGCCGAATCGCCGCCCAGCAGGTTGGAGAGGTTGCGCATGGAGCGCCGGGTCTTGAAATGGTGGCACAGGGTCCCCAAGGGAGGCCGCAGTTCGGCCAGAACCACCCGGAACTCGCGGGCCAGAATGCAGGCGGCGTTGAGGGCCAGGGTGGTGGTTCCGACTCCACCCTTGGCCCCGGCCAGCGCCAGAACTTTGCCGGACCCGGCGGGCGCCGGCGCCGAAGAGGCCGGGACAGAGCGCTGGCGGCTGCCGGTGATGGCCTCCAGCAGAGCGCCTAGATCGCTGCCGCATCGGGGGAGCGGCAAGTACGCCACCGCACCGGCGCGCACGGCGGCGGCGCCCCCGGCCTCGTCACCGGCGTCGCAAACCGCCAGCACGGGGATCTCCAGGGCAGCCGCGCGAAGCATGGCGATGGTCCCCATGGCAGCCGGGTCCCGCGCCGCGACATGAAGAAGCACGGCGTCCACGCCTCCGCCTCCCAGCCGTGCGCAGGCCGTGGAGGGACGTTCTACCGGCAGGGCCCTGACCGGCCATTGGCGGCTGAGAGCGTCGAAGGCCGCCTGAAGTTCGGGCGGAATCCGGCCCACCAGGAGGAACAGCGCGTCGGTCTTCATGTCTCCATCCTGCCGCGGTCTCGCGCGGAGGAAACCGTCTCGAGGGGTTCGCCGGGCTTGCGAAAAGGACGAGACAGGGATTGAAGCATCCCCTTCGACTTGACCTCGGGCAGGCCGGCGATCCGGCGGGCCACCTTAGCCATTTCCCTGCGGATCGCGCTGGATTCGCCGGGAAGGCGCTTCTTGATGCAGGCCGTGTGGATCTCTTCGCCGGATTCCGGAAATGTGGCGTAGACATCCGCGCCGAAGACGCTTTTCAACTCGCTCTGGGTGAAGGATTGGCTGCGGCCGCCTTCGTTAACCGCAATGTGGATGCGGTCCGGTTCGATTCCCAAACCTTCCAGAGCTTCCACGGTCCGCTTGGCCTGGTAGAGTTCGGGCAGCGCCGTCCTGGTGACCACGAGCAGCTCGTCGGCCAGCTCCAGCAGGCCCCGCGAGAACGCGGTGAGGCGGCCCAGATCCAGGACCATCCAGTCGTACCAGGACCGCACGCGGGAGAGTAACTCGCTCACCTCGCCGGAGGCCGGGCCGGCCCCCTCCGCCAGTGCGGTCGCGCCGACGAAGTAGAAGCCGCTGGGCGCGACGGTGACCAGGGCGTCCCAGAAGGTGCGATCCAGCCGGTCGAGGTTGGCCAGGGCGGAGTCGAGGGTGTGCTTGGGCTCCAGGCAGGACAGGAAAACAGCCAGGCCGCCGCTGAGGTCCAGATCCACCAGAAGCACCTGGCCCTCGGTCTGCCGGCGCAGCTCCGCGGCCAGATTGCAGGCCACGGTAGTGGCTCCGGCGCCGCCTTTGGAGCCCATCACGCCAACCAACGTAGCCCGCGGCCCGGGAGCTTCCCTGGCGGCGCGGACGGCTTGCGAGTGTTTCACCACGGCGTAGCGCAGCGCCCGGCTGAGCAAGTGGCGGTCGCAACTGCTTTTGACCAGATAGTTCGCGGCGCCCTCCTGGATCAACTGGAGCGCCTGCGCTTCGTCGTCCGCGGCGCTGAGAATCACCACCGGGACGCCCGCGGCCCGGTCGCGCAGAGAGAGGAAGGTCTCCGTTCCACTGCTGTCGGGGAGCCGCAAATCCAGCAGCACCACGTCCACGCCCCCGCTGGCCAGACGCTGCAACCCGCTGGAGAGCGAATCGGTCCAGTTGAGGACGAATCCGGGATCCCCGCCCGGCGCCGATAGCCAATGCTGGACCAACTCCGCGTAGTCCGGACTGTCCTCGATCATGAGAACCGTTAGCGATTTGGCCGCCACTGCCGTTGTCCTCTTAGGGGTTCGTCCCCGACTGCAGAGCGAGTTCCCGATCTGTCCCGATCCGTTTATCGGCAGAAGCCGCCGGAATCTGTACCAGCCGCGGGAAACTCATCTCCGCCCACGTGCGGACTCCCCACGGCGCGGCGCCGGCAGTCGATCCCGCTAGCGGCCGGGCGCAAAGGCCGCGGCGACTGGCGGTACACTGAGGGATCTGGGGCCCAAGAGGGAAATCCCAGCTTTTCATACAGGAGAACAGAATGCGGAAGACGGTCCGGCTTTCGGTAGTTTGCGCCCTAATGCTCTTACCAGGGGTTTTGGTTGCAGGGGAACGCTTCGACGGCAAGTGGCTCACCACGGTCGCCTGCCCTCCCAAAGGAAAGACCGAGGGATACAAGATACAGGTGCCCAGCGAGATCAAGGACGGCAACTTTCGCGGAGAGCGCGGCACGGCGGGGGAACCCGGCTACCTGCTGATCGAAGGGAAGATCGCCAACGACGGCGCCGCCAAGCTGTCCGCCACGGGCAAGGTCAGCTCCAGGAAATACGGCACTGGAATCTTCACCACGGAGGGCACGGATTATAGCTACAAGATCAAGGCCCAGTTCCAGGATGCGCAGGGCACAGGCACGCGCGACGCAGGTCTGGGCATCGTAGGCCGCGCCTGCACCTACGACTTCGCGAAGCAGTAGGCGGCCTGCCGGGGCTGGCGCCCGGCCTATTTTGTTTGGTCGAAGAGCCTGAAAAGCCGGTCGAAGATTTCCTGTGCTCTGTCGCGGCCGGCAAAGGAACGGAGCAGGAAATAGGCGCCTACAGCACACGCAACCATGATCCACAAGACCATGGCAGAGGCTTCGCGTGTGATGCCGAGACGGTCGGCAACGTAAAGGAAACAGACCAAACCGAGCGCAATGGCGATCGCAGTGGCCCAAAGTCTCAGCCGGTCGCCGCGCGGGCGCACCACCACACCGGCCCGCTCAGTCATTACCAGCAGGTAGTGGTCTTCTCGGTCGAGGATGCGGATGGCGTCGGACCAGGCGTCGAATTCCCGCTTGTCTTCTCTGCGGGCGCGTTTGCGGGCGCTGCGGATGAGTCGCGAGATCTTCCGTTCGTACTCGGTTCGATCGCACTCGCGGTCGAATCGGTCGCTGGTGGCCATGATGTCCGGCGGCGCCCAACCGGCTTCGGAAAAGTAGAGCATGTTGCGCTCGACTTCGGAGAGCGAAACTCCTTCGCGCTGCGCTTGGTCGACGATTCTAGCGACCAGGAACTCCTTGGCTTCGCGGGCGCTGGCGAACCGGGTCATTTCCCCATCGTACGCCGCCTTGGGCTGGAGGAGCTGACAGCCGCAAGCGGATCGCGTCGCCGTTCCCTTTTCAGGCGCTCGGCCAGGAAGACCTTCAGCAGCGACTGGTAGGGAACGTCGCGTTTGTTGGCCAGCGCTTTCAAGTCTTCGATCATGGACACGGGCAAGCGCAGGGAGATGGTGCGAAGGGACGGCTTCAGATTCGGGAAGCGGCGCCTTTGGGCGGCCTGCCAGTCGACGAACTCGGTGGAATCGTGTTTCGCCCAGAAGCGGCGCTCCTCTTCCTCGGAACGAAACTCGGGGATTTGTTTCTTCGTGCCTGGCATAGGACCGCTGCTGCGGTTACTCGCCCGGTTTCGCTCGCGGCCAGCCGCCCGACGTGCTCTGGTCGGTCGAGGGCGGCGGGGCCGGCGGAGGCGGCGGCTGGGAAGCGCCGGAATCCGGGGTATCGGTGGAAGTGCTCGCGCCGGGCGGACCAATCGGCTCGCTGACCGCGGGACGGCGCCTGGGGGGCGGCGCGTCGCTATCGCGGATGATGGACACCGGTGCGGGGGGCGCGGCCGGGGTCGCGGCGGGGGGCGGAGCAGTCGAGTCGGCGGGTTCGGGCCCCAGATAGACCCGCCGGTAGCGCAGGTCGGCCTCCGGATAGCGCTGGCGGGCGGCGGGCGTGAGCGACAACTCGATGTTGCGTTCCTGGCCGGGCTTCACGTCCGGCGGCATATGGAAGTTGAGAGCGTAGCGCTGCCGGATTCGAGTGAGCGTGGATTCGAGCGCCGAGGCTTCGCTGAGCGACAGGCTGTCGCCGCCGGAGTCGCGAGCGATCTCCGCGGTGCCGGCCGAGTGCGACTGGCCGCCGGAGCCTTGCCCGTTGCCGGGAGTTCCGCCGCCGCGGCGTCCGCCTCCGCCTCCGCCCGGCCACCCGCCGCCACCGCCACCGGGCCAGCCTCCGCCCATGCCACCGCCGCCCCAGCCCCCTCCGCCGCGACGCCCGCCTCCGCCCGGAGAGTAACCGCTCCGCTGCGCCGCGGGAGCGATCAGGGAGCAGAGCACGGCGTCGGCCTTGGTCAGGGCGCGGTCCACCGCGGCTTCATCGCGATCGCCCTGGGTTCGGTCGTCGGTCACGATAACGATAGCCCGGCGGGCTTCGGGCCGGGCGTGCTGCGCCACGTAGTTTGCCGCGTCGAGCATCCCCTTGGTGATATCGGTGCCGCCGTCGAAGGCCTCGTTCTTGAGCAGCGCCGTCAACTCCTTCTCCGCTTCGTCGCGGCTGAAACGGTAGGGGAGACGGACGCGCGTCTGGCGGTCGAATACCATGATGCCGACGCGATCCTGGTCGCGCAGCACCTGGAAGGCCTTGTGGGCGGCCGAGGCGACGTGTTTGATGTGCGGCTGCATGCTGCGGCTGACGTCCAGGAGCAGCAGCAGGTCCACGGGCATGTTCTCGCTGGCGAAGTTGGTGATGGGCTGCGGCCGGCCCTCGTCGCGCAGCACGAAATCCTCGGCGTGGAGGCCGGTGACGGCGTGATTGTCGCGGTCCACCACCTGGGTGTCCACGCGGACCAGCGAGACGTCGCTATGGAACACCGTGTCGCCGTCGGCGGCGAGCGCAGTGCCGGCGGCCAGGGCGAACAAAACAAGAAGAGTGGTGCGGCGCATAGATTCCCCTCAGTTCCTTACGACGCAGCGCGGGCCGGCCAGGTTACGCTAGGGACGGCTGGCAATCATCAGTCCCGTGGGACCGGGCAGGCGCACGTGGCGAATATCGTGGAAGCCGGTAGCGCGCAACCACTCCGCGTACTCGTCTTGGCTGTAGGAACTCCCCCGCTCGGTTCCCACCAGCATGTTGAGCGCGAACAAGGCGGCGTGAAGGGGCGCGGTTTTGTCGGGTTCCAGGATGAAGTCCTGAATGACGATGCGGCCGCCGGGCGCGAGCGCCTGGAAGGATTTGCGCAGCAGAGCGCAGTTCTCATCGGGGCCCAGCATGTGGCAGATGGCCGAGACGAACACCAAGTCGAAGCCCTGCCCGTAGCTGGGGTCGCCCAGGTTGCCGGCTCTCACTGCGATGCGCTCGGCGAGGCCGGCCCGCTCTATGTGCCCGCGCGCGATGGGGACCACCGTGGCCAGGTCGAGAATCTCCGCGCGCAGTTCCGGATTGGCGTTGGCGAAGGCGATGGAATAAGCGCCCGAGCCTCCGCCGAGATCCAGCATTCGGCGCACGAAGGCGGCTCCGACGGCCTGGACCACCAGCGGCGCGCGCTCGCTGGCGTTGCGGTGCATGGCGGCGATGAAAGCGCTGGTCCACTCCGCGCCGCGCGCTTCCATCTCTCCGCCGGCCACCGCCGTTCCGGCGCGCACGCTCTGGGTGAGCGTGCTCCAGCGCGGCCAGAGGTGAACCGTGTGCAGGAGCGCGAGGCGGGCTTCGCCGCGGAGTTGCCGCGCCGCCTCGGGCGTGCAGCGGAACACGCCGTCCCGCTTGCCGAGGACCCCCAGAGCGGCCAGCGCGTTCAGCAGCGTCTCGGTGGAGCGCGGGTTTGCGTCGATCGTTTTGGCGATGGCTTCGGCGCTGGCGCCCTCGCCGACGGCCGCGAAGACGTCCAGCTCAATTCCGGTCAGCAAAACGCGGCTTTCCTGGAAGGCGCGGATGCGTCCCATCAGATCGTCGGGCGCAGTGTATGAGAGGATCGCGTTGACCAAGCCTTCGGCCGTGTACTCCTGGGCCTCGGCCGCGACCACGATGCCATGCCGTCGCGCGGTAGCGCTGGTCACGGGACCGATGGAGGCGACGCGCACCCCAGCCAGCGCTTCGACGCCCGCGGCCTGAACGAAATTCGCGACCGTCGAGGAACTGGTGAAGGTGATCCAATCGGGCTTGCGGGGGCCGAAGAATATCTCTCTCGCGCGCGCGGGGGCCTCCGCGGGGACCACGGTGCGATAGGCTTCGACCACATCCACCTGCGCGCCGCGGTGGGCCAACTCGGCCGGAACCAGGTCGCGCGCCATGGCGGCGCGGGGCAGCAGGATACGCTTTCCGGCCAATGGCTCGAAGGCGAAGGCCTCCACCAGGCTCTCGGCCACGTACTCGGCGGGCATCAGGTCCACTTTGAGCCCGAGTTGCTCGATGGCGCGCCGCGTGGCCGGGCCGATGGCGCAAATGCGCGCGCGAACGCTGCGCCCGCCGGCTCGGGAATGGAAATGGCGGACGCCGTTCGCGCTCGTGAAGACGATCCAGTCGTAGGAATCCAGGCGCGCGATGGCATCGTCGAGCGGGCCGTAGTCCTGGAGCGGCTGGATCTCGATGGTGGGGAACTCGATCACCTCGGCGCCGAGGGAATGCAACCGGGCTGCGAGCCCGCCCGCCTGGACTCGCGCGCGGGTAACCACAATGCGTTGACCGGCGATATCAGCCGCCATAAACCTCCTCCAGAATTTCCCGGCCGCCGTTGGCCAGCAACTGGTTCCCTAACTCCCGGCCCAGCCCGACGGCGTCTCGCGCCGGGCCGCTGGTCTCCCGCCGGACAATGCGGGCGCCATCCGGAGAGGCCACCACGCCCAGCAGCCGCAATTGGCCGCCGCTAGCCCGCGCGTGGGCGCCGATGGGAACCTGGCAGCCTCCGCCCAGCGTCCGCAAAACGGCGCGCTCGGCCTCCACTTCCGCCCGCGTGCCTGCATCCTCGAGCTGCGTGCAGATTACGGTAGCAGTGCCCTGTTCGCGCGTCTCGATGGCCAGCGCGCCCTGGCCCACCGCCGGGCACATCAGCTCGATCGGCAACAGTTCGGCGATGCGAGCCTGCCAGCCCAGGCGATGCAAGCCGGCGGCGGCCACGACCAGCGCATCGTATTGTTTCTCGTCGAGCTTGCGCAGGCGGGTATCCAGATTCCCGCGCACGGATTCGATGGTCAGATCCGGCCGCGCGGCCCGCAGTTGCGCGCTCCGGCGCAGCGAACTGGTTCCGACGCGCGCGCCCGAGGCCAGCTCGGCGAGCGGCGAGCCGACCAGCGCGTCGCGCGCGTCTTCTCGCGGCGGCGTGGCCGCCAGACGCAGGCCCGCGGGCAACTCGGTGGGCAGATCCTTGAGACTGTGAACCGCCAGGTCGATGCGGCCTTCGAGCAGCGCCTCTTCGATCTCCTTCGTGAACAGTCCCTTGGTTCCCACCTGGGCCGGCGGCACGCCGGTGATCTTGTCGCCGGTGGTGCGGATGATTTCGATGCGGCATTCCTGGCCGAGCGCCTCCAATCGATCGCGAACCCAGTGGGCCTGCCACAGAGCGAGCGGCGAACCGCGCGAGCCGATGACCAGCATCCTAATCCTCCAGCCGGAAAACTTTCCGGATGGCATCGATAAGATGGATGCCCTCGGGCTGCCCGGCCTGCCGCCGCAACTCGGAAATGGGCCCGTGCGCGATCTTGTTGACGATGCCGCGGGTGAGCGCCTCGATGGCCTCCTCTTGCTGCGGCGTGAGCGCCCCAAGCTTGCCGCGCAGGCGCGCGACCTCGGCCAGCCGGAGCTGCTCCAGTTGGTCCTGCAGGCTGGTGATGGTGGGCGCCACTTCGCGCGCCCGCAGCCGGGAAAGCATGCGCTCCACTTCCTCGGCGACGATCCGCTCGGCCTGCCCGGCGCGCTTCTGGCGCTCCCCGACGTTGGTCTCGACCACGCGCTGCAAGTCGTCGATGTCGTAGACGAAGACGTTGTCGATTTCGTTGACCGCCGGCTCGATGTTGCGCGGCACCGCGATGTCGATGAGGAACATGGGGCGGTTGCGGCGTAGCTCGATGACGCGGCGCATCTGGTCCTTGCGGAGCAGGTAGAACGGAGCGCCGCTGGAGGTGATGACGATGTCCATCTCCGGCAGCGTGGCCAGGAAGCGGTCGTATTCGACCGGAGTGCCCGCAAAAACCTGCGCCAATTCCTGCGCGCGCTCGCGGGTGCGGTTGGTGACGAAAATCTCGCTCGCGCCGGAGCGGCGCAGATGGCGGGCCGCCAGTTCGGACATCTTGCCCGCGCCCACGATCATGACTTTCTTGCCGGCGAGGGTGCCGAAGATTTCGCGCGCCAGCTCCACCGCCGCGTAGCCCACCGAGACGGCGCTCTCGCCAATGCCGGTTTCCGAGCGCACCCGCTTGGCGACTCCGAAGGACCGGGTGAGGATGGCCTCCAGCAGGCCGCCGAGAGCGCCCTCCGCTTTGGCGACGGCGTAGGCGGTCTTGAGCTGGCCCAGGATCTGCGGTTCGCCCAGCACCATGGAATCCAGGCTGGAGGCGACGCGGAACAGGTGATGAATGGCCTCGTCGCCGGCGAAATGATAGAGGTGCGGGGCGATGTCCTCGAAGGGCGCTTTGCGGCTGTCGCACAGGAAGCGGTCGATATCCGCCGCCGGGTCGGCCCCGTTATCCGCGGTGATTGCGATCTCGACGCGGTTGCAGGTGGAAAGGATCAGGCCCTCGAAGACGCCGCGGCAAGAGCGCAACTCGGCCAGCGCGGCGGGGAGCGCGGTGTGGTCGAAGGCCAGCCGCTCGCGCACTTCGACCGGCGCGGTCTTATGGTTTACGCCCGTGATCAGGAATTTCATCGGCTCAGCAGATTGCGCAGACCGGTGTGCGCCGCCCAGGTAATGGCCGAGCAGCCCACCAGCGCCAGGACCATCAGCGCGGCTTTGCGGCCCCTCCATCCGGCCGTCACGCGCAGGAACACGACCAGCAGGTAGAGCGTCCAGGTGGCCAGCGAGATCGCGATCCGGGGATCGCGAATCCAGCGCGTGCCCGATTCGATGGAGGCCCAGGTGCTGCCGGCCACCACCGCCAGCGTGATGAACAGGAAGCCGATCTCCAGCGTCCGCGACATGATGGAATCGAGCGTGCCCAGCGGCGGCAGCCGGGAGGTCGAGCCCCCCGCCCGTTTGCGTTTCAACTGCCGTTCGCGGACCAGGTAAAGGAAGGAGGTCACCGCGGTCACCAGCAGCGCGGCGTAGCCCACCAGCACCAAAGCCACGTGCACCAGCAGCCAGGCATCGCGCAAATGCGGATCGCTCCAACGGGCCACAGGGTTCCCCAAACAGCCCACCAGGGCCAACAGGAATACCAGCGGGAAAATGAACACCGCCAGGCTCTGATACCGGTACCGCCAGTAGACCAGCAAAAACAGCAGAGCGATCAGCAGGGCGCACAGCGTCGCCGATTCGAAGAAGTCGTTGGCCGGGAGACGGCCGCCGGCGATCGCCCGCTCCACCAACGAGACCGCCTGAAGAACGACGCCGGTGTAGAAGCTTCCCAGCGCCACCTGGAACAGGCGCTCGCTATGCTTCCTGAAGATCGCGAGAAGCGCGTGCAGCAGGCCCAGCGAATAGCAGACGGTCGCGGCGCGCAACCAGACAACGCTCATGTCGTGGACGATAGGCACGGCCAGTCAGCTTTAGTATATCCCGCCGCCTCGCGCGGCGGCCCTCCTCACAGCGGCTTCAGGAACTCTTTCACCGCCTCCGCGAATTGCGCCGGCTGATCCGCGAAAACGAAGTGTCCCGCTGCGGCGATCTCCACCATGCGGTGGTTGGGGAACATCTCGGCGAAGGCGCGGCTGGTGGCGGCGGGTTGCAAGTCGTCGCGGCCGTGGATCACCAGGACGGGGGCCGAGACCACGCGGAACGCGGCGCGATAGTCGTGGCGGCGTCCCATGCTGAAATAGAGGGCCAGAGGCATCATGCCTCCATTGCCCTCCAGCGTGCCGGCGATCGCGGGCCGCGTCGCCGCTCGCGATGCCGCCATGTAGAACGGTCCGAAGCGGCGGTACATGGCGGCCAGCTCGTCGTCGCTCTTTTTCACCGCGGCGTGAAAGTCGAAATACTCCGCCTGGTACTTCTCGTAGGCGGGCAACCGATCCGCGGGCAGGCGCTTCCGAATCTGCTCGAAGAGGCCGCCATCCGGGACGGGGAGCACCGCCAGGTCCGCCGGGGCCACCGCGATGAAGGCGCGGACGTGTTCGGGAAACTCGGCGGCGTAGAGCGCGGCCAGGAGGGCCCCGAAGGAATGACCCACCAGAACCAGCTTCTCCCGGCCCAGGATGCGGCGAATGCGCTCGATGTCGGCGATCTGCGCGGGCAGCCCGAGCGTGCGGTGGAGCGCTTGCATGGAGTGGTAGAAGTCCTGCCCGGCCAGCGTTTGGATGGGACGGGTGGAGGAGCCGCAACCGCGCTGGTGATAGTAGACCATGCGGTAGCCGTCCGCGAGCGCGGCGCCGGCCGGCCAGGGCCCCGAGGGCACGAAGCCCGGGCCGCCGTGGACGGTGAGGAGATCCTCGCCCGAGCCTTCTTCGAAATGGTAGAGCTCAATGTCGCTCGCCACGCGCCAGTATCCGGGCCGCTCGCCCGCTTGGTCCGGCGGGGCCAGGGGCTCGCGAAGGTCCTTGCCGGCGCGCACGTCGCCGGGTTTGTACAGCGGGCTGTTAAACCAATGCCAGACTACGGCGGCCAGAGCTGCGAGTAAAACTACTGCGGCGATCAGGATGGTGAGTTTCATGTCTCGATGCTATTCGGAATCCGGCCGCTTCGCTTGACGTTTTTTGCGCATTTGCGAGATTCCTGGGTTACAATGCCTCTTCGGGTTTTTGTGAGCAACGGGGCCAAACATTCGCGCCGGACGATCCTGAAGCTGGCGGCTACGGGGGCGGCTTCGGCGGTGGCCGTCTCGTGCGGGGGCGGCGCGCGGCGCGCGTGGGGCTATCTCTTGGAGGATGAAGCCGGCGCGCTGATCGCGATCCTGGAGCGCATCATTCCCACCGACCAGGATGCCGGCGCCACGGGGGCGGGCGTCGTGGGCTACATCGACCGGCAACTGAACGGCCCCTACCGGCGGTTCCGCAAGATCTACCGGCAAGGCCTCGCGGCAGTGGATCGCGCCAGCGCCGGGCGTTTTTCGCGCCGCTTCATGGATCTCCCGCCGGGCCAGGCCGACCAGATTCTCAGGGCCTTCGAAGCGGGGCAAATTGCGCCCGCGATCTGGGACCCCGCGCAGGCCAGGCGCTTCTTCGGCCTGGTGGCGGCCCACGCCATGCAAGGTTTCTACGGGGACCCACGGCACGGCGGCAACGCCGGGGCTGTGAGCTGGAAAATGCTGGGCGTGCCGCCGATTCCCATTCGCGGCCGGTGGAATCCAAAGAGGATGCCATGGGCCTGAAGAAGGTGGACGCGGTGGTGGTGGGCGCGGGCGCCGGGGGCGGCATTGTCGCGAAAGAGCTGGCCGTGGCCGGGTTGAGCGTGGTGCTGCTGGAGCGCGGGCATTGGTACACGGCCTTCGACTGCCGCAAGGACGACCTGCGCAACCAGCGCAACAGCACGCTGGGCAACTCCACCGGAGCGGACGACGAGCGCGACCCGCGCGTGGTGGTGGGGCGCGACGGCCGGGCGCGCATCGTGCGCGCGAGCGAAGGCGAGTATCAGAACAACGCCGCCTGCGTGGGCGGCGGCACGTTCACTTATGGCGCGATGGCCTGGCGTTTTATGGAGAAGGATTTTCACCTGCGCTCGACTTACGGCGCGGTGGCCGGCAGCACGCTCGAAGACTGGCCCATCGCCTACGCCGATCTGGAACCTTACTACGAGAAGGCGGAGTGGGAAATCGGCGTTTCGGGCGACGACGGACCGAACCCGTTCAAAGCGCCGCGGAGCAAGCCGCTGCCCATGCCGCCTCTGCCGCCCACGCGCGAGCAGGCCGTCCTCAAGCCCGCAGCCCTGCGCCTGGGCCTGCATCCGTTCGACATTCCGATGCTGCGCAACAGCGTGCCCTACGGAGGCCGCGAACCCTGCATGCGCTGCCGCTGGTGCGTGGGATTCGCCTGCGAGGTGGACGCCAAGTGCGGCACGCAGAACACCGTCATCCCCATGGCGCTGGCCACACGTAACTGCGAGCTGCGCGCCGAAACGATGGTCAAGGAAATCCTCACGGGCGACCGCGGACAGGTGACGGGCGTCGCCTATTTCGACGCGGACAATCGCCTGCGGGAACAGCCGGCGGAGCTGGTGGTGGTGTGCGGAGGCGCCATCGAATCCGCGCGGCTGCTCTTGAATTCGAAGAGCCGCTTTCATCCGCACGGGCTCGGCAACCGGTTCGACTGGGTGGGGCGCAATTTGCAGGGGCACACTTACGCGGGAGCCAACGGTTTGTTCGACGAAGTGGTCTACGACGACATCGGCCCCGGCGCCGGCATCGCCATCTGCGATTACAATCACGGTAATCCCGGGCTGGTGGGCGGCGGCCTGCTGGCCAACGAATTCATCCGGCTGCCTTACCAGTTCGCCGGCCAGGCGCCGCCCGGCGTTCCGGGCTGGGGCAAGGGGCACAAGGATTTCATGCGGCGCGCCTATCGCCGCAGCATCGCCATACGCGGGCCGGCGCAGGAGATGCCGGTCTTCGACTCGCGCGTTCAAGTGGACCCGGTGGTGAAGGACTACTGGGGCATTCCGGTGGCGCGTCTCTCCGGCGGGCGGCATCCGCATTCCATCGAGGTCGGCAATTTTCTGGCCGCCAAGGCCGAGGCCTGGCTGAAGGAAGCCGGCGCGAAGTTCACCTGGCCGTCGCTAGCCGGCCCCGGCCTCAGCGCGGGCCAGCACCAGGCGGGCACTTGCCGCATGGGAAAGGACCCGCAGACTTCGGTGGTCGACCCGTTCTGCCGCGTCCACGAGCACGACAACCTATACGTGGTGGATGGCAGCGTGCACGTCAACAACGGCGGCTTCAACCCGGTGCTGACCATCATGGCCATCGCCTACCGCGCCTCGGCCGGCATCCTGCGCGGATGGAAGAGGCCGGGCGGCCGGGGAGACTCGGCGTGAGGGCCAGGACACGCTACTTCGCGATCGCCGGCGCGCTGTTAGTGGCGGCGCCGTTTGCCGCGACGGTGTATTACGAATCCGGCGGAGGAACCGGCTGCGCAAGCTGCCACGAGATACGGCCCTCTTACGATAAGTGGTCGCTTTCGGCGCATCGCGAAGTAAGTTGCAGCGCCTGCCACGGCGACGCACTTACTTTCGACCTGGCGTTCCACTGGAATAACCTGCGCCGCGCCGCCGGGCATCTGCGCGGGAGCGCCGCAGGGCAGATTCCGCTCCGTGAGAGCGACCTGGCCTCCATGGTCGAGCGCTGCCGGAAGTGCCATCGGCAGGAATTCGCCGATTGGCGGTCCGGGGCGCACGCCGCCACTTACTCGCGGATCTTTCTGGACCGGAAAAAGAACGCGGAGCAGAAGCTGCAAGACGACTGCCTGCGCTGCCACGGGATGCACTTCCAGGGCGGCATTCGCGACCTGGTTACTCCGCTCGACACGACCGGGCCGTGGCGTTTGGTAAAGCCGGAATTGGCCAACCTGCCGGCGATTCCGTGCCTGGCCTGCCACCAGATGCATACGCACGGTTCTCCTCTGCCGCGTCCCGACGTGCCCATCGCCACGCCCGGGCCGAAGCAGGAACTGTACCGGCCGTCGCTCGGGCTATTCGACCGGCGCGAGCAGTTGCATTTCGCGGTGCGCACGCTGCCGTTGCCGGAGATGCGCGATGGAGACCGCGCGGTCAAGATCAGTCCCGATCCGCGCCAGGCGCTCTGTTACCAGTGCCACGCGCCGCGCTCCGGCAGCCAGGTTAGTTCGGGCGACGACCGCACGCCCATCGGCGTTCACGAGGGCCTCAGTTGCCTGGCCTGCCACCTCAAGCACGGCCAGCAAACGCGCGCTTCGTGCTCGACCTGCCATCCGCGCCTCTCCAATTGCGGCCTGGACGTCGAGACCATGGATACCACCTTCAAGGACACGCACAGCGCGCACAACGTCCATTTCGTGAAGTGCGCCGACTGCCATCCGCGCGGCGTGCCGGCGAAGCGGGTAGCCCGGCGCTGAACGCCAGGTCTATCCTGCATAGTATGGAGACATTTCTGGAAGGCAAAGTGGCGGTTGTTACGGGCGGCGCCAGGGGCATCGGCCGCGCGATTGCGGAGGCGCTGGCGGGCTGCGGGGCGTCCGTGGCCATTTGCGGGCGCTCGGAGGCGGGCGTCGCGAAGGCGGTCGGGGAATTGGGACCTAAGGTGGTCGGCAAGGCCGCCGACGTGTCGAATCCCGAGGAGGTGCGGGCGTTGTTCGAGTTCGTCGATGCGCGCCTGGGCGGGCTCGACATCCTGGTCAACAACGCGGGCGTGGGAATCTTCTCGAGCGTGGCGGAGACCAGCCTGGAGAACTGGCAGCGCACCATTGGCGTCAACCTGAACGGGGCGTTCTACTGCTCGCGCGAGGCCCTGGCGCGCTTCCGCCAGCGCGGCGGCGGG
>Ga0326727_10014374_pt1 | contig 17272 bp, 17 predicted proteins | sample MB2enrmetagenome_FD_207643 | JGI IMG/M metagenome (GOLD analysis project Ga0326727, IMG submission 207643) | Lab enriched peat soil microbial communities from McLean, Ithaca, NY, United States - MB29MY | ecosystem: Environmental > Terrestrial > Soil > Wetlands > Peat | place: USA: New York...
CCCAAGGCGCGCCAGGCCAAGTCGAAGGCGCGCATCCAGGCCTACGACGAACTGGTCAAGAAGCAGAACGACAAGGCGCCGACCACCGCGCAGATCGTCATTCCCGTCGCCGAGCGGCTGGGCCAGAACGTCATCGAGTTCGACAATTTGTCGAAGGGCTTCGCTGATCGGCTGCTGATCGACAACCTCTCCTTCAAGCTGCCGCCGGGCGGCATCGTCGGCGTCATCGGCCCCAACGGCGCCGGCAAGACCACCTTGTTCCGCATGATCACCGGTCAGGACAAGCCGGATTCCGGCGCGATCAAGATCGGCGAATCCGTGCAGCTCGGCTACGTCGACCAGTCGCGCGACGCGCTCGACGGCGCGAAGACGGTGTGGGAGGAAATCTCGGGCGGCGCCGACATCCTCGCGCTCGGCAAGCGCGAGATCAATTCGCGCGCCTATTGCGGCGCCTTCAACTTCAAGGGCCCCGACCAGCAGAAGAAGGTCGGCATGCTGTCGGGCGGCGAGCGCAACCGCGTCCACCTGGCCAAGATGCTCAAGGGCGGCGCCAACTTGCTGCTGCTCGACGAGCCGACCAATGACCTCGACGTCGACACTCTGCGCGCGCTCGAAGAGGCGCTGCTCGATTTCGCCGGCTGCGCGGTGATCATCAGCCACGATCGCTTCTTCTTGGACCGCATCGCCACCCACATGCTCGCTTTCGAGGGCGACAGCCACGTCGAATGGTTCGAAGGCAACTTCGCCGACTACGAGGAAGACAAGAAGCGGCGGCTGGGTCTCGACAGCGTGATTCCGCACCGGCTGAAGTACAAGAAGTTCTCAAGGTGAGGAGGAAGTTCCGCCGCGGGGCGGCGAAAAGCAAGGCGATCAAGTCTGGGATCTATGAACACTTGCGTGGCTTCTTCGACGGTCCGGGCCTCACGGTTTCGTCTCTCCGGGGGATCACAGTGAAGGGTCCGCCCGGCTCGTCGAGGGAAGGGCCGAACAAAGACCAGCGCGACTGAAGCGATTCGAATCTTCGCGCCCGATCCTCCTGGACCGTCGGGGGTGTAAACGGCATCGCTTCCAGATAAGGGGTTGCGATGCGCGCGCCGCTTTCGCGAAAGCGCCGATATACCGACAGAATTTCCTTGCCAACGCCTTCGGACACGGGCTGGACGCGGGATCGGAATTTGCTGGCGAACTTTCCAAGCTGCGTGCCGCGCTTCACGTTGCACGCCATATTGCAAAGCAACGGAGTATCTGAACTGCCGAAATTGTCGGCGACGATCGGGGCCGTGGCAAACGCCAGCGGCATATCCGCGGGTTCCCAGACTGCCTCGCGGTTGGCGCCGTTCGTTCGCACAGATACGCGCGGAGTCAGATGGACGGTCCCTCGCGCCTCCCCGCCGCGACTGCGCTCCCTCAATTCCCTTTCCCCCGCCCCGACGATATGGCGCCTGCGCCTCGGTTGCCGCTTCCAGCGCCGCCGACCGGGCGACGAGTTCGCGGCGGCTTCGGCTCCGTTCTCGATGAGTCGTCGGGGTTGCGTCGATAGAGCGGCTATTTGGCGCTGCTTGCCCGTAACGCCGGCGCAAACGCCAAGTTCTCGACTTTGCTCGGGCGAATGTCGAGGCCATGAGCAAGATCAGCGATGCAAACGGAGTGGCGCGCCCGAAGGGATTCGAACCCCTGGCCCCCAGATTCGTAGTCTGGTGCTCTATCCAGCTGAGCTACGGGCGCGCAAGACTTTGAGCGACGGGAGGGTTCTCCCGCGCGGCAGAGGCGCCCTCTAGACGCTTTTGCCGACGCAGGCAAGGGCCGTTTGATTGGCGGCCTTGCCTGCGCGCCCCGGCGCGGTTAATCCAGGCGTCCGTGCCCCATCCTCGCCCCATCGCCTTTCTCGACGCCCGGCTGATCGATCCCGCTGAGATGCGCGAATCGCGCGGCGGCGCGCTCGTCGTCGACGGCAAGATCGCGGCGCTCGGCGAGGGCGTGACGCGCGAAGCCGTCCCCGCCGATGCGTGGATCGTCGACTGCGAAGGCGACGTCCTCGCGCCCGGCCTCGTCGACATGCGCGCCTTCATTGGCGAGCCCGGCGCCGAGCACCGCGAGACCATCGCCAGCGCCAGCGCCGCCGCCGCGGCGGGCGGCGTGACGACGCTCGTCGCCCGCCCGGACACCAACCCGCCGGTCGACGACCCCGCCGTGGTCGATTTCATCCTGCGCCGCGCGCGCGCCACCGCCAAGGTCCGCGTGCTGCCCTGCGCGGCTCTGACCAAGGGCCTCGAGGGGCGCGAGATCGCCGAGATCGGACTGCTCGCCGAGGCCGGCGCCGTGGCCTTTTCCAACGGCCCCTACAGCGTCGCCAACGCGCAGACGATGCGGCGCGCGCTGACCTACGCCCGCGATTTCGACGCGCTGGTCATGCACTTTTGCGAGGACCGCGACCTTCGCGGCGACGGAGTGATGGCGGAGGGCGAGAGCGCCAGCCGTCTCGGCCTCGCCGGAATCCCACGCGAAGCGGAGACGATCGTGCTGGAGCGCGATCTGCGCTTGGTCGCGCTGACCGGCGCGCGCTATCACGCGGCCCTCGTCTCCAACCGGCTGTCGCTCGAGGCGATCGCGCGGGCGCGCCAAGCCGGCCTGCCGGTCAGTTGCGGCGTCTCGATCAACCATCTCACCCTCAACGAGAACGACGTCGGCGACTACCGCACATTTCTCAAGCTGAACCCGCCGCTTCGCGGCGAGGACGAACGCGTCGCGCTGGTCGAAGCGCTGAACGCCGGCCTCATCGACGTCATCGTCTCCGATCACGATCCGCAGGACGTCGAGACCAAGCGGCTGCCGTTCGCCGAGGCGGCGGCGGGCGCGATCGGGGTCGAGACGATGCTGGCGGCGAGCTTGCGTCTCGTCGCCGCCGGCCACGTCGCGCTGCCTCGGCTGCTGCGCGCGATGACGACCCGGCCGGCGGAACTCTTGGGGCTCCCGTGCGGACGCTTGGCGGTCGGCGCGCCGGCCGACCTGATGCGCTTCGACCCCGAAGCGCCGTTCACGCTCGACCCGGCGACGCTGCATTCGCGCTGCCGCAACACCCCCTTCGACGAAGCGCAGCTTGAAGGCCGGGTCAAGATGACCCTGGTTGCGGGACGGGTCGCGCACGAATAGGCTTTGCGCCGGACTTCCTGCGTTGCGAGGCGAACTGCGCCGATGGCGATTTCCCTGGATGGCATTTACGCGTTTCTTGCGCTCGCCATAGGCTACCTCCTCGGTTCGATCCCGTTCGGCCTGCTGCTGACTCGACTCGCCGGGACCGCCGATTTGCGCAGCATAGGCTCGGGCAACATCGGCGCGACCAACGTGCTGCGCACCGGCCGCAAGGATCTCGCCGCAGCGACGCTGGTCCTCGACGCGGCCAAGGCGACGGCGGCTTACGCGCTCGCGGCGGTCCTGTTCCACAACGAGGCGGCGAGCCTCGCGGGCGCGGCGGGCGCGGTTTTCGGCCATCTCTATCCCCTCTGGCTGCGCTTTCGCGGCGGCAAGGGCGTCGCGACGTTTCTCGGCGGCCTGATAGGCGCCTGGTTGCCTGCGGCGATCGCCTTCGCGCTCGTTTGGCTCGCGACGGCGGCGGCGACCCGTTATTCCTCGGCGGCGGCGCTCGCCGCCAGCCTCGCGGCGCCGCTCGCGGCGTTGGCGATGGGGCAGAACGGGGTCGCCGCCGTCTTCGGCGCGCTCGCACTGCTGCTGTGGATCAAGCACAGCGCCAATATCGAGCGCTTGATCGCAGGAACCGAAACGAAAATCGGCGGAAAGGGCTGAGCCTTGACGAAGAGGCCGGCGAACGTCCGCCTCACTGACGACCAGCGGTTCGACTGGCTCCGGCTCATTCGCTCGGAGAACGTCGGCCCGCGCGCCTTTTTCGCCCTGTTGGGAAAGTTCGGCGCCGCCGGCGCGGCGCTCGACGCCCTGCCGGATCTGGCGACGCGGCGGCGCGTCACGTCCGATCCGCGTCGCCAGCGTCGAGGAGATCGAGCGCGAAATGGCGGCGGCGCAGAAAATCGGCGTTCGCTTCATCGCTTTCGACGAGCCGGGATATCCCCTCGCGTTGCGCCAGATCGATTCGGCGCCTCCCGTCCTCGCCGTGCGCGGACGCGACGAGGCGATGCAGCAGCCCGCCGTCGCCATCGTCGGTTCGCGCAACGCCTCGGCGGCGGGCCTGACCTTCGCCGATCGGCTGGCGCGCGGCCTCGGCCAGGCCGGCTACGTCGTCATCTCGGGCCTGGCGCGCGGGGTCGACCAGCGCGCCCATTTCGCCACGCTCGAGACCGGCACGATCGGCGTGCTGGCGGGCGGTTCCGCGCGGCCCTATCCGCCCGAGGCGGTCGCCCTCATTCCCCGCATCGCCGAATTTGGCGCGATCGTTTCGGAGATGCCGATCGAATGGCAGCCGCGAGGCCGCGATTTTCCCCGCCGCAACCGCCTGATTTCCGGTTTGGCGCTCGGCACGGCGGTCATCGAAGCGGCGCGCGGATCGGGATCGCTCATCACCGCCAGGTTTGCCACCGAGCAGAACCGCGAAGTGTTCGCGGCGCCTGGCTCGCCGCTCGATCCGCGCGCCGAGGGGACGAACGACCTGTTGCGCCAGGGCGCCAATCTCTGCGCGCGAGTCGAGGACGTGCTCGCCGTCCTCGATCCCATTCGCGCCCGCGACCCCTTTTCGCGCTTCGAGGAAGCCGAGCGCGATCGAAGCGGGCCGGAATGGGACGAGCGGACGCTGTTCGGCGTCGATCCGGACGAGCCGCCCTTGGCGCGCGCCGACAACGACGGCGGCGAACGCGACGAGGCCGATTCGCAGGCGCGCCGCCGACGCATTGAAGCGCTGCTCGGCCCCGCGCCGGTCTCGATCGACGAACTTGCGCGCGCCGCGGAAGTCTCCGTGCGCGAAATTCGCACCGTGCTCATCGAACTGGAACTCGCCGGACGCGTAGAATATCAGGGCGGCGATCGCGTCGCCCTGGTCGCGCCGAGCGCGGAAGACTAAGTTCGGGCGGGGCGAGCGTCCTCGCCGCTCGAAACGCTCTCGGAAGAGGGGATGGGGAGAGGGCGACCGCCGGGCCGATCGCCCGGAAACGGCGTCACTGGTCCGACAGCGCCATCGACGAAGCGTTCGCGCGCACCGACGCCTCGCCCTCGGCCCGCGCCATCGCCAGAAAATAAGCCAGCAGGTCGAGATGGGCCGCGCTCGCCATCGATTCCAGTTGCCCGCTCATGTCGGCGATATAGCGGGCGACCGCGATCGCCTCCGCGGCTAGGCTCGCCGTCTGATTGGGCGGCGGCGGCGCATGAACGCCCAATCGACGACGGGTCTCGCGTCGATTTGTTGCATGCTTTGGATGCATGACCATCGCTTACCCGCCCGACGCCCCGGAAAAACGAAAATCGCCAATCGTCCATGTGCACGCATTTCGTGTATTCTCGATTCGCTCAACTTGCAACTATTCGCACGTTGACAATTGGTCGAAATGTCGCGCCCCGCGTCAACGATGGGAATTGCCACTCTGGAGCGCGCGCGCCATCAGCGCAAGGTGGTCGAGCGCGCCCTGCAGGATGTAGGCCGCCGCCATTTTATCGATCACCTCGGCGCGGCGCGCGCGCGAGACGTCATTGGCGATCAGCGCGCGGTTGACCGCGGCGGTAGACAGGCGCTCGTCCCAGAAGGCGACCGGCGTTGGATCGAGGCGGGCGAAATTGCGCGCGAAGGCGCGCGTCGACTGAACGCGCGGACCCTCGCTGCCGTCCATGGCGAGCGGCAGACCCAGGATCAGCGCGAACGCCTCGAATTTGCGGATTTGCGCGCTCAGCGCCTCGGCGTCGCGCCGGAATTGCGTGCGCGAGATCGTGACGAGCGGCGTGGCGATGCGTCGCTCGACGTCGGAGAGCGCGAGCCCGATCGTCTTGGTTCCGAGATCCACGCCGATCAGCCGCGTCTTGGCGGGCAGGATCGCGGCGAGGTCTTCGAGGTTCAGCGCGGCGAAGGACATGAGCGCGAGCGCTAGCACGCCGCGCCGTGCGTTGCCACGGCGAAGCGCGCGGTGCTATTACGGGCGCGCCCTCGATAAGGCGAGAGCCGAAGGAGCCGTCATGTCCGTCGATCAGGCCGCCGTCCGCCGCATCGCGCATCTCGCGCGCATCGCCGTGACCGACGCCGAGGTTCCCCATCTGCAAGACCAGATCAACGCCATTCTTTCCTTCGTCGACGCCTTGAACGCGGTGGACGTCTCCGGCGTCGAGCCGATGACCTCGGTCATCCCGATGAAGCTGCCGATGCGCGACGACGTGGTGACCGACGGCGAAATCGAGCCGGCGGTGCTCGCCAATGCGCCGCTCGCCGAAGACGGGTTCTTTGTCGTGCCCAAGATCATCGAATGACCCGCCCCGCGGCGCTTCGCCTCCTCATGAGATGGAACCGGACTTGACCGAACTCACCTCCCTGACGCTCGCGGAAGCCCGCGACGCACTGCGTTCGCGCCGAGCGTCGAGCGTCGAATTGACCGAGGCGCATTTGCGGGCCATGGAGCGCGCCAAGGGCCTCAACGCCTTCGTCGTGACGACGCCGGAGCGAGCGCTGGAAATGGCGCGGGCGAGCGACGCGCGTCTCGCCAAAGGCTCGGCCGGGCCGCTCGAAGGCCTGCCGATCGGCGTCAAGGACCTCTACGCCACCGAGGGCGTGCACACGCAGGCGTGCAGCCGCATCCTCGACCGCTTCAAGCCGCCCTATGAATCGACCGTCACCGCGCATCTGTGGCGCGACGGCGCAGTGATGCTGGGCAAGTTGAACATGGACGAGTTCGCCATGGGCTCGTCGACGGAAACTTCCTGCTACGGTCCGACCGCTTCGCCCTGGCTGCCGCCGAACTGGAGCGCGGAAAAGGCGCGCGCCGCGCTCGCCGGCGACAAGCGCGGCCTGCTGACGCCCGGCGGCTCGTCGGGCGGCTCGGCAGCCGCGGTGGCGGCGCGCCTGTGCCTGGCCGCGACCGCGAGCGACACCGGCGGGTCGATCCGCCAGCCCGCCGCCTTCACCGGGACGGCCGGGATCAAGCCGACCTACGGGCGCTGCTCGCGCTACGGCATGGTCGCCTTCGCCTCTTCGCTCGATCAGGCCGGGCCGCTCGCGCGCACGGTGCGCGACTGCGCGATCATGCTGCGCTCGATGGCGGGCGCCGACGCGAGGGATTCGACCTGCGTGGACGCCGCCGTCCCCGACTACGAGGCGGCGGTCGGGCGCTCGCTTCGTGGCCTGACGATCGGCGTGCCGCGCGAATACCGCCTCGACGGCATGAACGTCGAAATCGAAGCGCTGTGGCGGCGCGGCGCGGATTGGCTCCGCGCGGCGGGCGCGAAAGTCGTCGACGTTTCGCTGCCCAATACGCGCCACGCCCTGCCCGCCTACTATATCCTCGCGCCCGCCGAAGCCTCGAGCAACCTCGCCCGCTACGACGGCGTTCGCTATGGGCTGCGCGAGCCGGCGGCGGAGATCATCGACCTCTATGAGAGGACCCGCGCCAAGGGCTTCGGCGCGGAAGTGCGCCGCCGCCTGATGATCGGCACCTATGTCTTGTCCGCCGGCTACTACGACGCCTATTACGTGCGCGCGCAGAAAATCCGCACGCTGATCAAGCGCGACTTCGAGACGGTGTTCGCCGACGGCGTCGATGCGGTTCTCACGCCGGCGACCCCGTCGCCGGCATTCGGCATTGGCGAGAAGGGCTCGACGGACCCGGTCGAAATGTATCTCAACGACGTCTTCACCGTCACGGTCAACATGGCGGGCCTGCCGGGCCTCGTCGCTTCCGCCGGCCTGTCGGCTCAGGGGCTCCCCGTCGGGCTGCAACTCATCGGCCGGCCTTTCGACGAAGAGACGCTGTTCACCCTCGGCCACGCGATCGAGCAATCGAGGGGGCCTGCGCGCTGGCCGCAGGAGTGGTGGGCGTGAGCGATGCGTGGGTCTGTTCGCGCCTCCAAACGACGGTGAAGATCCGAAAATTCAAAAAAACACTCTTGACACATACACAAACACACACTACTCTTAACTCCGTCAATGCGAACGGAGATGAACAATGAGCGCCGTTTCGTCGTCGAAATATCAGCCCCTGACCACGCACCTGCGGGCGCAGCGCGCAATCCGCGTGCCAATGAGCTTCGCCGAAATCGAACGTGTGGTCGGGACGAAGCTGCCGCCCTCGGCGAGCTCGTATCGCGCGTGGTGGAGCAACAATCCGACAAACAACGTCATGACCAAAGCGTGGCTCGAAGCCGGTTTCCAGAGCGAACAGGTCGATCTCAACGGCCGGAAGCTGGTGTTCAAGCGCATAGCGACCGACCCGCAGTCGGCAGCAACCGCCGCGAGCCCGAAGTCCGAAGTCGCTGCCTCCCGCAAGCTCGGCCTCTTCGGCTGGCTGCGCGGAACCGTCGTTTCGACCGGCGACCTGACGGAGCCGGCTGATCCCGACTGGGCGAGGCGCATCGACCGTGAGTGATCCGCTGCTGCTCGACACCTGCGCCGTCATTTGGATCGTCAACGACGAACCGATCGGCAAGGAAGCGCGAAACGCGATCGCCGCCGCTCTCGTGGCCGACGATCCGGTCTACGTTTCGCCGATCACGGCTTGGGAAGTCGGGATGCTGGCGGCGCGCGGTCGAATTACCCTGCAGATGTCGCCAGAAAAATGGTTTGATCGGCTAATCGGCGCGCCCGGAATCCGCCTAGCGGAGATGCCGCCAAATGTCCTGATCGCTTCTTCTTTTCTACCTGGCGATCGGCCGGTCGACCCGGCCGATCGGATCATCACCGCGACCGCGCGCGAGTATGACATGCGCATCGTGACGCGCGACCGACGGCTGCTCGCCTACGCCGAGTCTGGTTATTGTCGGGCGCTGGTATGCTGAGGATCGTGAGAGAGAGGCGGAGATGGCGGAAATCGGTTCGAAGCTGATCAAGGGCGCGACGGGCGACTGGGAAGTCATCGTCGGCCTGGAGGTGCACGCGCAGGTCAATTCGCGCGCCAAGCTTTTCTCGGGCGCTTCGACCGCCTTCGGCGGCGCGCCCAACACTCACGTCTCGCTGGTCGACGCCGCCATGCCCGGCATGCTGCCGGTCATCAACCGGGAATGCGTGGCGCAGGCGGTGCGCACCGGGCTCGCGCTCAAGGCGAAGATTAACCGCCGCTCGACTTTCGACCGCAAGAACTATTTCTATCCCGACCTGCCGCAAGGCTACCAGATTTCGCAGTACAAGAGCCCGGTGGTCGGCGAGGGCGAGATCCAGGTCGACCTGACGCCCGACCATTCGATCAAGGTCGGAATCGAGCGCCTGCATCTCGAGCAGGACGCCGGCAAGTCGCTGCACGACCAGTCGCCGACGATGAGCTTCGTCGATCTCAACCGTTCCGGCGTCGCGCTGATGGAGATCGTTTCCAAGCCCGACATGCGCTCGTCGGACGAAGCCAAGGCCTATGTCAGCAAGCTGCGCACCATCCTGCGTTACGTCGGCTCGTCCGACGCCGACATGGAGAAGGGCAACTTGCGCGCCGACGTCAACGTCTCGGTGCGCCGTCCCGGCGAGCCTCTCAACACGCGCTGCGAGATCAAGAACGTCAACTCGATCCGCTTCATCGGCCAGGCGATCGACGTCGAGGCGCGCCGTCAGATCGCAGTCCTCGAGGATGGCGGCGCAATCGAACAGGAAACGCGCCTGTTCGATCCCGTGCGCGGCGAGACGCGGTCGATGCGCTCCAAGGAGGAGGCGCACGATTACCGCTATTTCCCCGATCCCGACCTGCTGCCGCTCGAACTCGACGACGCCTTCATCGACGCCCTCGCCGCGCGCCTGCCCGAGCTGCCCGACGCCAAGAAGGCGCGCTTCATCGCCGATTACGGGCTCTCGCCCTATGACGCGACGATCCTGGTCGCCGACAGGGAGACCGCCGACTACTTCGAGCAGGCGGTCGCGCACGGCGACGCGCGGCGCGACGCCAAGGCCGTCGCCAACTGGATCATGGGCGATCTCTCCGCCTACGCCAACGCCCAGGACGTCGCGGTCGCCGAGGCCGGATTGAGCGCCGGCGCGCTCGCGACCCTCGTCGACCTGATCGGCGAGGGGGTCATTTCCGGCAAGATCGCCAAAGACGTGCTTGCCATGCTGCTCGGACCGGACAAGGGCGCCGATCCGCGCGCGCTGGTCGAGGCGCGCGGCCTTCGCCAGGTCACCGACGCGGGCGCGATCGAGCGCGCGATCGAGACGGTCGTGGCCGCCAATCCGGACAAGGCCGCGCAGGCCAAGGCCAAGCCCGGCATGCTCGGATGGTTCGTCGGACAAGTGATGAAATCGACCGGCGGCAAAGCCAATCCGCAAGCGGTCAGCGACGCGTTGAAGACGCGACTCGGGCTTTGATTCGCATGCGATGATTCGTGCGAATCAGTTGATTCGCGGCCAATCGCGGCGCGCGCGCGCGCAATTTCGGATCGCGCGCGACAAAAATATGTCGACTCGCGCCAAGAAAAATTCGATCGCGACGCGCAATCGTCATGTGTCGTTTTGCAACGCGCCGACGACGACGCGCGCGCGCCACGGCGCCGCCCGAGACGCTCGCGACGGCGCGTGCGCCGCCCATCGGCCCGGCGCGCGCTGCGAGCGCCTGCTCTTGGAGTCGCCGGCAAAACAAGGCGTCATCGTGAACGAACGTCGACAAAACACGACGCGACGCGCGCACCCCGCCGCGCCGCGCGATGAAAGCCGCCGCGCTCGCGGCCCTGCATTCGCTCGCGTTCGCGCGCCGCGCGAAGCGGCGTCCGCGCGCGCGATAATTCGATGGACTGCGATGCGGCGGCCCTCGAGTCGCCGCGACATCGCTTGCTCTGTGCGAAAACGAAGCTAGTTTCGTCGATGCTTTTCCTTGGCGCAAAAAAGCGCGCGCTGAAGGAAACGATTTGAGAGGGACGCAATACAATGGCGAAAGCTGCTGCTAGGAAGCCGGCGAAGAAAGCCGCCGCGAAGAAGAAGACCGTAAGGAAGACCACGGCCAAGAAGGCGGTCAGGAAGGGCGCTCGCAAGGTCGTCGCGAAGAAGGGCACGCGCAAGGCCGCGGTGAAGAAGGGCGCGAGGAAAGTCGCCCCGAAGAAGGGCGCAAGAAAGGCCGCGCCGAAGAAAGCCGCCAAGAAGGCGGCTAAAAAGGCCGTCAAGCGCGCGCCGGTCAAGCGCAAGAAGATCGTTCCCCCCGCTCCTCCCGCTCCGCCGGCTCCGACCGAGACGCCCTCGTCGATGATGTGACGCGGCCGTCTTCGGCAAGCAACGGCTCGAGCAACGGCTGATCAGACTCGGCGCATGGCGTTTTCGCCCTGTCTGATCGGCCCGCGGGTGTAGCGCAAGCGTCTGAACGGTCCGCGCGTCCGGTCGAAGGGGCGCCGGCGTGGCGGTTGCGAGCGGGCGAGGAGGCGGGCGGCGATGACCCAGGCGCCCATTCAGCTTTATTACTGGCCGACGCCGAACGGCTGGAAAATATCGATCATGCTCGAGGAGTGCGCGCTGCCCTACGCGCTCGCCATGGTCGACATCGGCGCCGGCGCGCAATTCGAGCCGGCCTTTCTCGCCATCTCGCCCAATAATCGCATACCCGCCATCGTCGACCCCGACGGGCCGGGCGGCGCGCCGATCTCGGTGTTCGAATCGGGCGCCATCCTGCAATATCTGGCGCGCAAGACCGGGCGCTTCGGTGGCGCCGACGAGCGAGAGCGCGTCGTCGTTTCCGAGTGGCTGTTCTGGCAGGTCGGCGGGCTCGGGCCGATGGCGGGGCAGGCCAACCACTTCCGCCATTACGCGCAGGAGAAGATCCCCTACGCGATCCAGCGCTACACCGACGAGGTCAATCGACTGTTCGGGGTGATGAACCGGCGCCTCGAACGCAACGAGTATCTCGCCGGCGCCTTCTATTCGATCGCCGACATCGCCTGCGTCGGCTGGACCAAGGGGTGGGAGCGCATGGGGCAGGACCTCGCCGCGTTCCCGCATCTGAAACGCTGGCTCGACGCGCTGCTGACGCGGCCGGCGGTGCAGCGCGGCCTGGCGCTCGACGATCCCGGCCGGCGCAAGTCCGATCTTTCCACCGACGAGCAGGCGCGCAAGATCCTGTTCGGCCAACGCGCGCGGTGAAGGCGCGGCGGGGTTGCGAAAACCCGCTGACGCGCGTCCGGGGCCATCAACACGGTGCGCCGTCGCAGCGCCCGGCTGCGCATTCGCCAGGTTTCGCTCTCTTGCGCGCGCGGCTCGGCGCGCCCCTTGCAATAGCGGGAACCCTCGGGCATATGTCCGAAAGCGGCAGGCGATGACGCTGAGCGGAGATGTGGCCGAGAGGCTGAAGGCGGCGGTTTGCTAAACCGTTATAGGGTTGTAAAGCCCTATCGAGGGTTCGAATCCCTCCGTCTCCGCCATCCTGCTTCGCGCTCCCGCCCTTCCTTAACCCGGCGTTATCGCGCCTTTGCCAAGCTGCGCCGATGTTGATCGCGCTTCCCCACGTCGGCGGCCCGGCGAACGCGGCGGGCGCCGCGTCGCGGGCCGCCGAGCCGGCGCCGTGGCTGTTGGCGCTGGCGGTGTTCGCGCTCGCCGCCTTTTCGCCGGCCGTGCTCAACGACGGCGACACCTTTACGCACCTCGCGACCGGCGAATGGATTTTCCAGCACGGCGCGATCCCGCGCGCCGACCCCTTCTCCTTCTCCTTCGCCGGCGCGCCGTGGACGGCGCACGAATGGCTCGCGGAGGTTCTCTTCGCCCTCGCCTTCCGCGCCGCCGGATGGGGCGGCGTGACGCTGCTGACCGGCGCGGCGGCGGGCCTGGCGACGTTCGTCATGGCGCGCCGCGCCGCGCGCGACCTCTCGGGCATCGCGCTGCTCGTCCTGGCGGCGCTGAGCGCGAGCCTGATCGCGCCGGGCCTGCTGGCGCGGCCGCACATCCTCGCCCTGCCGGCGCTGGCGCTGTGGTGCGACGGCCTGCTGCAGGGGCGCGATCGCGCGCGGGCGCCTTCGCTGTGGCTCCTGCCGCTGATGGCGCTGTGGGCCAATCTTCACGGCGGTTTCGCCTTCGGCCTGGCGCTGATCGCGCCGTTCGCGCTCGAAGCCTGGGCTGCGGCGCCGCGCGAGGCCCGCCTCGCGGTGGCGCGAAGCTGGGGCCTGTTCGCGCTTCTGAGCCTCGGCGCGGCGCTGCTGACGCCGTTCGGCGTCGAAGGGCTGCTGTTCCCGATCAAGCTGCTCGGCTTCGCCCATCTCGGCGATATCGGGGAATGGCGGCCGGAGAACTTCGCCCATCCCGGCCCGATGGAGGTCGCGCTGCTGGCGCTGATCGTCTTGGCGCTGACGCGGCCGTTGCGCCTCACCCTGCTGCGGGCGCTGCTGCTGGTCGCTCTCGTGCATCTTTCCCTGCAGCACGCGCGCCACGAAACGCTGCTGGCGATGCTGGCGCCGATGCTGCTCGCCGGGCCGATCGCCCGCGCGCTCGGCGCGCCGGCCGCGCCGGCGGCGCGCCGGAGAAGAGCGCCCCTCATCGCGGCGGCGGCGGTCGCGCTGGCGCTGACGGGCGCGCGCCTGGCGTTGCCGATCGCGCGCGCCGACTCGGCCAACGCGCCGATGACGGCGCTGCAAGCGCTGCCGCCGGCGCTGCGCGCCGAGCCGACGCTCAACGACTACGCGTTCGGCGGCTATCTGATCTGGGCGAAGGTCAAGCCGTTCATCGACGGCCGCGCCGACATGTACGGCGACGCCTTTCTCGACCTCTACGGCCGCATCGCCGGCGGCGACCCGGACGCGCTCGAAGCGACGCTGAAGCGCTACGCCGTCGCCTGGACGATTTTTCCGCCGAGCCAGCCCGTCGTCGCGCTGATGGACCGCGAACCGGGCTGGCGGCGGCTCTACGCCGATCGGTTCGCCGTCGTGCATGGGCGCGAGGACGCGGCCGAGGCGCCGGCGGAAGGGTTGCGCGGGGACTGAAGGGCGGAGGCGCGCCCGGGCCAGAGTCGGTCTTGTCCACGCGCGCGCGGAATCAAAGGCTTGGGCGCCAAAACCGGTCCCGTTCGGCGCGGTCGGGTGGACAGGATTGGCCAAGCCTGCGGTCAACCCCTGCGCCTCTCGCCCAACCTCTCCGCCGCAAACGCGAAGCGTTTGTCGGGCGCGCGCGAGGAGAGGAGCGATGGGCCGGGCGAGTTTTTGCGCCGTCGCCGAGACGGGCGAATGGCCCGCCGAGCGAGCGGCGATCACAAAATCGATCTTACCACGAATTTTGATTTTCGAAAAGAAAAATGCGCGCGCTTCCGCTTTTCCCAAGCCCTGCCGCCGTTTCGCCGCGTTTGCCGCAGGCGCGGCTACGGCGCCTTGTCCAGGCGCTTCGCGATCAGGTCCGCGCGGCCGATCGACGCTCACGCCCGCCGCGCCGTCTCGCGATGCGCCGCGGCCTCCGCCAGCGTCGCGGCGCGGCGCGCAAGGCTGCGCATCTCGATCGAGCCCGCGAGCGCGCCCGTGTCGAATTTGGGCGGCGCGCCGAGCGCCTCCAGCATGGCGCGGGTCAGTTCGGCGACGGTGACCGGATCGGGGCCGAAATTGAGCGCGGGCGGCTTGCCAATACCCGCTAATCAGGGCAGAATTTGCGCAAACGGTGACGCCATCTGGCGAACGTCGGATTAGTGGCAGTCTTAAAGGTGGATAAATACCGGGTTGTCGCTACCTTTTAGAGCGTGGCAGCGAATCGAAGTCGATGTTGTGGATCAGAAAATTGGCTTGCAGCCAACAACAATGAAAAAGAACTTCTAAGATGAAAAATCCGTTATGGAGTCTCAGGAAGAGGCTGTGTCGCTTTAGATCGTCGCCGCAAATTGTTTGGTACCGTAACGCAAAATTTGTTCTAGACCCGAGGGAGGGTCTCGATAAGAAAATAATAGCGGGACAACCCTTCGAGTCGGAGCATATTAGGCATGCTATAAGCAAAATTGTTGAACGAAAGATCGACACGATCGTCGATGTCGGAGCAAATTTTGGTCTGTACACGGTATTGCTGGGTCGTATTCCAACCGTTCGGGCAGTTACGTCGTTCGAGCCCGTAACCCGCACATATAATCAATTGTGTGCAAATGTATTCGCTAATGATATCGATTCGAAAACATGTCTCCATCACTGTGGGTTAGGCAACTCCGAGGGTGACGCGACTATTTATATTCAACCGTGGAATAGCGGGCTTTCGCGACTTGTGCTCGCGTCGCAAAGCGATGAGGATAAGTTTTCTAGAATCGAGCGGATAAAAATAGTCAAGGGGGACAACGTATTGACGTATTACGATCAGCAGATATTTATGAAAATTGATGTTGAGGATTATGCAATGGAAGCTCTTGAAGGCTTAAGCCATACGTTGGAAGCAAACAGAGGGGTTATACAGGTCGAGGTTAAAGCGGCAGAAAGAAATGTGTTTGAATTTTTAAATGCGAGAGGATGGCGGAACTTTTTGCAAATGCCCACCGACGCCTTTTTTTGCAAATGAGGATTGGAGGTCTAAGATTAGGACCCGTCGTCAAGTTGAGGAATTCGTGCTCACGGCGCGTGTTGGTGACCAAAACGGACACATTCTCAAGGCAGTAGTCGCATATTTCGGGCGCTCGGCGTTGGCGGTTGATCATTCGGCTCAATGCCGTTGGCCCGCGCGGCCACGCAGGCGCGCCCTCGGAATCTGGCCCCACCATCGGGTTCGGCCGCTCGGTTTGCTCGATCCATGTTCGGTTGGCCCAACACCCTTGCTACAACCGCAGCAAAAGGCGCGCGCTTCCGTTCCTTCTTCGCGATCCGCGACCAAACCAATCGTCAAAGCGCCGAGAACTCGACGTCGAGCGCGAATGAGGAGCTACGTGTCCGTCGATCGGATCGTCGTGGATCTGCGCGGGATTGGGCCAACGGGTGTCGACGCCGCCGCTGTGGCCTGCGAGCGTCTCCTGGGGGCGCAGCAGGCGCACGGAAAATGGGCGCGATTCGTGGCCTGGGCGCGTCTTGTCAATCGAGCTATTCCTATGTTGGGGAGTCAGAGCCGTCCGCAGCGGCTTGGCGCTTGAAGCGAGCCGTTTTGGCTTCGCGCGCCTATGTCGGTTCCGCGACGACGGTTCTGCAATCCGCGTGAAGCGGGACGGGCGGTTTGGCGGGATCGAGCCCGATCGTATCTTTCACGACCTGGCGAGCGGGCGCCGGCTGCTTCCGCTCCGCCGATGCGGCCACGCGCCGCCCTCGGCGGGGCGCGAAGCGGCCGTCGCCCTTCGCGCCTCGCGCTATTCCTCCCCCACCAGGGTCGCGCGCGCGCGCTGCCACCAGCCGGAGCGGCGCGGGCGGGAGGGGTCGTCAGCGGCCGGGGTCTCCGGCGAGGCCGCCGCGGGCGGCCCATTGGCCTCGCCGCCGACGGGTTCGGCCGTTCGCGGGGCGGCGCTCGGCGCGGCCGGCTCAGCGGCGACCCGCTGGTCCGTCGCGTTCGAAACGGCGGTCGTCGGCGCTTCCGGCTCGGCGGCCGAAAGCGGCGCCAATGGGTTCTCGAGTGCGCTCGGCGCCGAGGGTTCGCCCGCCTCGGCGGCGCCGCTCTCAGGGCTCGACGGCGCGAAGCGGTCGCGTTCGCCGCGGCGTCCGCGGCGCGAGCGCCGCCGGCGGGCGCTGGGCAGGCCGGGCGCGCGGCCGTCCTCTTCCTCGCCGCTCTCGCTCTCGGAGCGCGGCGGCGCGGCGGCGGCGAAATCGCCGCCGATCTCGGCGACCGCCGCGAGCCCCGCGTCGGTCGGTTGCGGCATGTCGGCGACGACGCCTTCCGCGGCGGGACGCTCGCCGCCGCGCCGGCGCCGGCGCCGGCGTCGGCGTCGACCGGGTTCGCCTTCGCCCGCGCCGGCCTCGCCGTCCCCGCGCGCGGGTTCGGCGCCCTCCGCTCCCTCTTCGGAAGCTTCGCCCTCGCCGCCTTCGGCGGCTTCGGCTTCGGCCTCTTCTTCAACGGCGAATTCCTCGACGTCGGCCGGCGCGGCGCCATAGCCGGCGGGTCGAACCTCGCTGCTCTCGCGCGCCGCCTCCTCGCCTCTGACGCCCGAAGCCGGTTCGCCGCGCTCGATCGCGTGCGTGTTCGAGCCGGTCAGCGAATCGTCGGCCTCGACTGTGATCGCGACGCCGAAGCGGCGTTCGAGATCGAGCAGATGCGCGCGCTTCTGGTTGAGGATGTAGAGCGCGACGGGCGGGCGGGCGCGCACCA
>Ga0326727_10014376_pt1 | contig 17270 bp, 16 predicted proteins | sample MB2enrmetagenome_FD_207643 | JGI IMG/M metagenome (GOLD analysis project Ga0326727, IMG submission 207643) | Lab enriched peat soil microbial communities from McLean, Ithaca, NY, United States - MB29MY | ecosystem: Environmental > Terrestrial > Soil > Wetlands > Peat | place: USA: New York...
TGCCAGCGGTTTTCACCGGCGGGCTCGGTAAGCATGACTTCGATGCGGCCGGTTGGCTTCTCGCGTTGGCGGCGGAGAGTGCGGCGCGCGTAGAGCCGCGCGGGAATGACGCGGCTGTCGTTGAGGACGAGCAAGTCGCCTTGCCGCAAGTGCCGTCCAAAACCAGAGAACAAATCATCCTTGACGGCGCCGGTGGCTCGATCCACGACCAGCATGCGGCTGGCGCCGCGCTCCGCGAGCGGTTGCTGCGCGATCAGTTCCTCGGGAAGGTCGTAGTCGAAGTCGGCGACGCGCAGACCGCTCATTGCCCGGCCTTCCCAAAATACGCGAGCGCACTCAAGCGCGCGCGTTCGATGGCGGCGTTTAGTTCTTCGCGTTTTTGCTCGAACTGGTCCTCGGCGAGATCGGCGGGAACGTAGGTCCAGCGCGCCCAGCTGACCACGATGTTGGTGAACGGCTTGGGCACGAGGAAACGATCCCAGGAATGCATGGTCCAGGCGCGCTCGGGCTCCAAATGGAATGCGCCGATGCGCGCGCCGGTGATGTGCGCGAGCCTGATGGGGCCCATCTTGGTGCGATAGATGGGACCGCGTGGGCCGTCAGCGGTGAAGATCGCGGGATGGCCGCTAGCGATTACCTGCTTGAGACCGAGCAGCCCTTCGCGCGCACCGCGCGAACTGGAGCCGCGCGTGGTGTGAAAGCCGAAGAGCTCGAGGATGCGCGTAATCAGCTCGCCGTCGAAGCTGCGGCTCACGATGATGGTGGCGTGAGTGCGGCGGTAATAGAAGGTGCAGGGGAGTACGCACTGATGCCAGAAGCAAAAGATCTCCGCGCCCGCGCCTTCGCCGAATGGGAGCGGCGTGGCGCCCTCCTCGGCGATGATTTCGAAGTGCCAGGTGCGGCCGACTAGCCAGAGCAACGCCCACACCAGGCGCGGCACCACGGCCAGAACGAGGCGCTGGCGAAAGGTGAACCTGATGCTGGCTTCAATGGTCACTGTCTGAATTTTAAAGTAGGTAGCCAACCGCAGATCCTTCGACTCGCTACGCTCGCTCAGGAGTAGCGGAGCCAGCGCAGGATTTCAGGGAGGGTGGCGCGCTTGCCGTACATGAGGATGCCGATACGATAGAGGCGCGAGGCGAACCAGACCACGGCCCAGATGCTGACGATGAGCAGAGCGATGGAGAGCGCGATCTGCCAGTAGAGATAAGGTGAGGTCGACATGCCGAGGCGCGGCACCATGACGAGGGGCGCGGTGGGTGGAAAGAGGGATGCGGCGACGACCCACGACGAGTTGGGGTTGTTGAGCAGGAAGGGCAGCATGGCAAAGGCGGTCCAGGTGGGAATGACCGCCAGCGAGATGTACATCTGCAGGTCCTGCGCGGTTTCGCAGGTGGCGGCGAGGCCGGAGAAGAAGGCGCTGTAGAGGAAAAAGCCTAGCACGAAGTAGACCGGGAAGAGAATGGCTTCGAGCAGGGAGAAGTGGAGCTTGACATTGCCGCTCACGAGCGGGCCCATGAGGGCGGAGCCGCCGAGCAGTGCCGCAGCGGCGATCCAAATGGCGATTTGAGTGAGGCCGACCGCGCCCACGCCGAGCAGTTTGCCGGTGAGCAGATCGTCGGGACGGGCCACGGCGAGCATGACCTCGAAAATGCGCGAGCCTTTTTCTTCGATGATGGAGCGGGCCATGTCCATGCCGTAGAGGAGAATCGGCATGGTCATGAGAAAGGTCATCAGCATGGCCTTGTAGAAGGGCGTCATACCCTGGCTCTTGCCGGTCTGGCCGCTGCCCGCCATCTGCAGCGTATCGAGGTGTACGGGTTTGGCCAGCGACTCGACTTTTTGTGCCGGCACTCCCTGTTGTTCGAGGCGCAGATTGAGAAAGCCGTGATTGATGGCGTCTTGCAGGAACGAGGTACTCATGAGATCGCCCGACGACTGTGAGATATAGGTGACGCTGGGCGTGCCGGTGGAGGAGTTTTCGATGACGAGCAGACCGTCGAGGGATTTGCTTGCGACGCGTGCCTGGAGATCGGCGCGGTCTTGTGCGGTGAAGGGCGCGACGATATCGACGGTGTAGCCGGCGCGTTTTTCCTGGGTAAGATCGCTGCGAATGTCGGCGGCGAGCGTGGCGTTATCAGCGGCGATGGCGATGTGCCTTTGCATGGCCATCTTGCGGCCGGTGACGGCGCTTATGCCGAGAAGGAAAAGCACGAGCAGGGGCACCAGAATTGTGGAAAGGCGGAAAGCGCGGCCGCGGATCTGCTCAAGGTATTCGCGCTTTGCGATGAGAAGCATGTTACGCGGCAACAAGCTAGGCATCGGTTTTGCCTCCCACGGTCTGGATAAAGATCTCTTCGAGCGAGGGCTCGACCAGCTCAAAGCGATAGATTCGGGCTTGAGACGCGGCCTGGTGGAGCAGCTTTTGCGCGTCGCCGTGCGGCTTGAGCTTGATTTCGGCGTGCCCGGAGTAGTTGTTGGCCTCGGCAATCTCGTCGCTCTTCAGGAAATCGGCGCTGCCTTCGAATTCCACGATGACGTGGTTGCGCTCGTAGCGGCTTTTGATCTCGCGCATCTTGCCGCTCAGCACGGCCTCGCCGCGGTCGATGAGGCAGATGGCGTCGCAAAGCTTCTCCACCTGGTCCATGCGGTGCGTGGAGAAGAGGATGGCCTTGCCGCGCGCCTTCAGCTCGAGCAGGGCATCCTGCAGCAGCACCGTGTTCACGGGGTCCAGGCCGGTGGAGGGCTCGTCCATCACGATCAGGTCGGGATCGTGAAGCAGCGTGGCGATGAATTGAATCTTCTGCTGCATGCCCTTGGAGAGCTCCTGGGTCTTTTTGTCGAGTGAGCCGGAGATGTCCATGCGCGCGGCCCAGTCCACGGCGCGCTTGCGGGCATCTTCCCGGGCGACGCCGTGCAATTCACCAAAAAAAATGAGCTGGTCGATAACCGTCATCTTTTTGTAGAGGCCGCGTTCCTCGGGCAGATAGCCCACGCGGTCGAGGCTCTTGCGGTTGAAGGGCTTTCCGAAAAGATTGATGTGCCCCGAATCAGGCAGGGTGATGCCCATCATCATGCGGATGGAGCTGGTTTTTCCGGCTCCGTTGGGGCCCAGCAGGCCAAACATCTGGCCGGCCTCGATGGAAAGACTGAGGTCGCGCACGGCGACCTTGCTTTCGTAGGCCTTGGTGACTCCCGCGAGTTCAACGACGGGCATGAAGTCTCCTGGAGGATAGATTGCGGGTTGGGGGCATGGTGGATTTGGGTTGTAGCGTCAGGAGAAGTGTAGCAAAAGGGGTCGTGGGGCAGCAGAGCTGGAGCGCGTTGGAAAATTGCCCGAAGAGACGGATGGCAGATGTATACTGCATCAGCCTTCCATCCCCCAGGAAGGAAGTTTCCCTGAAAGGTGATTCCCCATGGCAAGTTATCTGGTACAGGTGTCGTACACCTCTGAGGCGCTGAGCGCGCTGATTGCAAAGCCGCAGGACCGCAGCGCGGTTGTGGCCAAGGTGATTGAGAAGCTGGGTGGCAAGTCGCTCGGATCGTGGCTGTCGTTTGGCGATCACGATCTGGTGATGATCATCGAGATGCCGAACAACGTGAGCGCCGCAGCGTTGGCGCTGGCTGCCGCGGCGGGCGGTTCGTGCAAATCCGTGAAGACGACTCCGCTGCTTACCCTTGCGCAGGGATTGTCGGCGCTGAGGAAAGCGGGCACATCAGGCTACAAGCCGATCGCTGCGGCCAAATAGTAGAAGCGCAAAATTGGATGGATGCGCGCGCAGGTGGCGCTCTGGGCTCGACCGTCACATGAGCCGGCGGCGGACCAGATCGAGGGCCTGCTGCGCGGCCCAACCGCGGATGCGATTGCGGTCGCCGCGGAAGGTGCGCTCCACGGCATCGCAGCCCTGCGCGTCGCAGACGGCGATGTGCACCAGGCCGACGGACTTGGTTTCAGTAGCGCCGGTAGGGCCGGCGATGCCGGTGACGCCCACGCCGACGGTAGCTCCGGTGCGCGCGCAAATGCCTTGCGCCAGCGCTTTGGCCACTTCGGCCGAGACCGCGCCGTGGCGTCCGATCAGCTCCACGGGCATGCCCGCCAGGGATGCCTTCAATTCGTCGGAGTAGACGACCACGCCGCCAAGAAACGACCGCGAGGCTCCGGGAACGCTGGTGATGCGCTCGGCAACCAGGCCGCCAGTGCAGCTTTCGGCGACTGCGAGCGTGGCCTGGCGCAGTTCGAGATAGTAGAGCACGATCTGCTCCAGCGAATCGCCCTGCGAGGAATAGAGCCAGTCTTCCAGCGTCTCTTCCACGCGCTCGGCGAGTTCGTCCACACGTTGCCGGGCGGCGTCGGCGTCGGGCTTGGAGCAGATGAGCGTGATCTGCAGGTCGCCGGTGTGGGCGAGCAGCGTGGTTTCAACGTCGCTGTAGGTGGTGTAAATGGGGGCCAGCAGTTTGTCAGCCTGCGACTCGGGAATCATGGCCGCCTTCAAAGTGCGCACGGCGATGGAGCGCGGCGGGACAGCTTCGGAGAGACGGGGCAGGCACTCGGTGTCGAAGATCGGGCGGCACTCGTGCGGAGGGCCGGGCAAGATGGCAATGAGCTTGCGATAGCCGCCAAAGGTAGTATCGAGCCACTGGCCGGGAGCGCTGCCATTTGCATTGGGCAGCAGCGTGGCGCCCTCCAGAACGTCGGCCTGCTTCAGATTGTTCTGCGGCATGGTTATGCGCCAGGTGGCGGCGCGTGCGTGCAGCGCGGCCACCTGTGAAGCGTCGCGGCGCAGTGTGAGCGAAAGCGCCTCGGCCACGGCCTCGCGGGTCAGGTCGTCTTCAGTAGGTCCCAGGCCGCCCATCAGGATGAGAATGTCGACCCGGCCCAGCGCGGTGCGGATGGCGTTGACGAGATCCTTTTGCCGGTCGCCCACGATGGATTTGAAGGCCACCGTGACGCCGATGCCGTTGAGCTTTTCTGTGATGTAGAGAGAGTTGGTGTCCTGGCGGAACGGGGTGAGCATCTCGGAGCCGACGGCGATGATTTCGGATCTCATAAAGGCAGGTTTCAAGTGTCAAGTTTCAGGTTCCACGTTTCAGCCGTTAACCCCGAGGCGTCGCCGTCAGCCCATTTCAGAAATGCATGAGACATGCTGCGCTGATTTCTGTTCACTGAAATCTGACACCTGAAACCTGAAACCTAGAAAAGATTCAGCCCCTCCACTCCCAAGTCCACATCATAAACGGAGTCATTGGTGGCCAGGATGGCGGTGCCTAGCGGAGAAAAGGCAAGACCCACCAGATTGTCGCCGGCCAGCACCAGCGAGGCCTCGCCCTGGGGCGTGACGCGCACCAGCCCGCGGCGGCCGTGGAGGCAGGCGGCGACGAAGACATCGCCCTGGCGGGAGATGGCCAGGCCCTGCGGACGGCCCAGCCCCCGATACCAGGCGCGCGTGTCGCCGTTCGGCTCAATGGCCCAGATGGCCTCGTTCGACGAGAGGGCCGGCGCCGTGACGAAGAGCGTACCTGCGGCGTTCACGGCCAGGTGATATGCGGCCACGCTTGGCTCCAGCGTGGCGTGCACAAAGATCTGCCGCTGGGGATTGATTTTGAAGATGGTGCCGCTGCGGTCGCCCACATACAGATTGCCTTCGGCGTCGAAGGCCGCGCCGGTGGCTACGCCCATGCCTTCCACGTAGACCGTGAATTCGCCTGCCGCGTCCACGCGATAGACATTGCCTTCGGCGCGCGAGGTCACGTAGAGATCGCCATCAGGGCTGAACGCCAGCCCCGTCGCATTCAAAAGTCCCGTCACAAAAGGAGTAGCCCGGCCGTCGATGCTGATCCTCATGACGGAAACGGGCGTTTGCTTGCCGCGCGGGCCGGAGATGGTGGCATAGATCATGCCGGAACGGCTGACGGCGGGGCTGGTCACCGGGTGCAGGCCGTCGGTCAACTTGCGGGCCACGCGCACCGCCCCGGCATTGGCGGCGCCGGCCGGGGTGCGCACCTCAATCAGGCCCGTGGAGGCTCCGTCGGGTACGCGAAAGGCCAAATGCGTGGGCCGGCTCATCAGAACGTGGGCCGCATCGCCGTCCACATACACAGCCGGGAGCCCGAAGCTGTGCGGTCCAAGATAGATGCCCTTCAACTCCACCTCGCCCAGTGGCAGAGCCGCAGCCGGCACCACGTCGTCGACGCGGGGCAGCGGCAGGGCCGCGGAATCGGGTTGCGGGGCGCTGCGGGGCATAGGAGGTCAGATCCAGATGCGCACGAGAGAGGCTACACCCAAAGCATACAGGCCGGCGGCCACATCGTCGAAGATGATGCCCCAGCCGCCCGGCAGCCGCTCCAGCTGGCGCACCGGAAACGGCTTGGTGATGTCAAAGATGCGGAAGAGCACGAGGGCGATCAGGCCATGACGCCAGTCGACGGGGCTGCCGAGGAGCGCGATCCACTGGCCGATGACCTCGTCGATGACGACGAAGCCGGGATCGATGTGGCCGGATTGGCGCTCGACGATGGTGGCGGCGGGGACACCCAGGACCAGCGCAATCGCAATGCCGATGGCGAGCGCCAGGAGAAGCGCAGCGGGCGTGGGATGCGCGAGCCAGGCGTACGCAGCCCAGAGAAGCAGCGCTGCGACGGACCCCCACGTGCCGGGGCCGGGCTTGCCATAGCCCGCGCCGAAGAAGGTGGCGACGGTCCAGGCCCAGACGGTCTTTTTTTCTATGGTTGGGTCGGGTTGTGCGACGGGCTCGGGCGTAAATCTGTCATTGCTCATCTGAGCCTCCGTCGCGAGTGTTGCCGCCGAGGCCCAGGTCTTCGAGGACTTCCGGATCAATGACCGGAGAGCTGATCCTGTAGGCGCCCGAGGCCCATTTGCCGAGATCGATCTTGCGGCAGCGGTCGCTGCAGAAAGGAAAGTCCTCGTCGCCGAGGCGCACCAGCATTCCGCAGGTGGGGCAGTGAAGGAGCTTGGCGGATATCTTCTTCGCGGGCATGGGATTCGGGCGGGTTCCACAATTATCGTAACGCGTGGGTCCGGAGACCCGCACGACAGCCGGTCTGGAGGCCTGCGCTACAAAGGGACCGCGAACTGTGAACTACGAACTCTCGTTGGCGCTACATCCCTTTCAGCAGCGCCTCCAGCCGCTTCAATCCTTCCGCGCGCGCGGTGGTGTTCGCGGGATTGGTGTTGGCGGGATCTTCGCCGGCGCGCATGAAGCCGTGGCCCGCGCCGTCGTAGACCACCGCTTCATACTTCTTGCCGGCGGCGGCCATGGCGTCTTTCGTGGCCGGAACCGTGGCCGTGATGCGCGCGTCGTTGCTGGCATAGAAGCCGTAGACCGGCGCGGTGATGGCGGCCAAGCTCTCTGTGGGCGGCGGTGGACCGTAAAAGACGAAAGCCGCGCTCAGGCCTTTGCGCTGCGTAGCGAAACGGAAGGACTGGCCTCCGCCCCAGCAGAAGCCGACGACGGCGAGTTTGCCATTGGCCGCCGGGAACTTGAGCGCGTAATCGGCGGTGGCGTTCAAGTCGGCGGTGACGGTGGCGGGATCGAGACCGGAGACGGCCTTCGTGGTCGACTGCATGTCAGGGAAGGCGCTGGTATCGCCGCCATTGGGCCCGAAGCCCGAGACAAGATCAGGCGCGATGACGATGTAGCCCATGGCGGCAATGTCGTCAGCCATGGAGCGCGCCCAGTCGGTGAGGCCGAAGATTTCGTGGATGAGCAGGATGACGGGCGCTTTATGGCTCACCTCGGGATAGACGACGAAGGCGTTCACAGTCCGCGAGCCATAGGTCACCTTCACCCATTCTTGATGCCGTGGCGACTTGTTGAGGATGGTTTTGGCCCAGTCCTGGCTGTGAGCGGCGGCGGCCAGGGCGAGCGTGGCACAGACGAGTACGGGTGCGAAGCGGAGCAGGCGGGGAAGCGGATTTTTCATGGCGGAAGTTTACTACGGATGCAGGCACTTAGCCACCAAGCGACCGATAAGGCAGGGAGCCACGGAGCGAGGGAACAGGGGAGCCGGGGGTTGCTTCGATCAAACGGAATTGAGCCAGGTCTGTTCAAACTCGTCGATGGGGAGCGGACGGCCAATGAGGTAACCCTGAAACGCGTCGCAGCCGAGACGTACGAGGAAATCCCTCTGCTCTTCGGTCTCCACGCCCTCGGCGATGACCGATAGGCCCATGGTGCGACTCAGAGAGATGATCGTTTGCGCAATGGCGCCGCTGGTGACATCGCCGAGAATGTCTTGAACGAATGCGCGATCGATCTTCAACTGATCAAGGGGAAGCCGCTTCAGATAGGACAAGGACGAATAGCCGGTGCCGAAATCGTCGAGGGAGAATCTTAAGCCGTGCGACTTGAGGACGGACATTTTGGCAACCACGCCCTCGACATCTTCCAACAACATGCTTTCCGTGAGCTCCAGCTTGAGGTTCTGGGGATTCGCTCCAGTGCGGTAAAGGACCGCCAGCACCTGGTCGACGAATTCCGGCCGGCGGAATTGGCGGGCGCTGATGTTGACCGCGAGCGCGATATTTGCGGACTCCTTACGCTGCCCCCAGGCTGCGATCTGCATGCAGGCGGCTTCAAGAACCCACCCTCCCAGGGGAAGAATCAACTCCGTTTCCTCGGCCAGATGGATGAACTCGCCGGGGGCTAACAGGCCACGCTCCGCGTGTTTCCAGCGAATCAGAGCCTCGACTCCGATCAAGCCGGTGGAGTCCACCTGCGGCTGATAGTAAAGCATGAAATGTTTTCCGCTGATTGCCTTATGAAGGTCCTGCTCAATGGCCGCCTGGGCGTCTGCCGCCTGCCGCAGGTCGGGGGCAAAGAAGCGCACGGCGTTGCGGCCCTCGGTCTTGGCTTGATGCAAGGCCAATTCAGCCTGTTGCAGGATCTGGTCAGAGGTTCCCTGTTCATTGCCGAAGACGGTGATGCCGATGTTGCAATGGCAGTGATATTCCTGGCCGGCGAGAGAGTATGGCTGGCTGAGAGCGGCGACGATCTTCCCAGCGACGAGTTGTGCGTGAGTCGCGGCCGGCTCGGGAATTTCGCCCAGGTTCTCGAGTAGCACCGCAAACTCATCTGCGCCGCATCGCGCCACGGTGTCGGTTCCGCGCGCGCAGGAAGTCAGACGCCGGGCAACCTCCCTTAGCAGCAGGTCGCCGGTCTGATGGCCACGGGTGTCATTCAGCTTTTTGAATTCATCCAGATCCAGCAACAGCATCGCCCGTTCGCGGGAAGGTCCCGGACCCCTGCCCTGAGCGGTTTTCACCCGCTCCAGAAGCAGCCGGCGGTTGGGTAGACGGGTGAGCTGGTCGAAGAAAGCCAGCAGCCGAATCTCATCCTCGGCTGCCTTGGCATCGGAGAGATCGCGAAACACACCGAGGAGGCTGGTGACACCTTCGATTTCGATCACGGACGCCGACAGCATCACCCAGAAGATTTCACCGCTCTTCTTTCGGAACCTCGCCTGAATATCCCGGAAGGATGAATTCTCCTGGAAGGCCCTGAACACGATTTGCCGCTCGTGCTGATCGGCCCAGATGCCGAGTCCCAGTGTCGTATGTCCAATCACTTCGTCGCGGGCAAATCCTGTAACCTCGAGAAACGCCCGGTTGACATCAATGAATTCTCCATCGCTGAGACGCGTGATGCAGACGGGGTCGAGGCTGGTTTGGAAAACCGTGCGGTAACGCTCTTCGCTTGCCCGGAGCGTCTCGAGAGCTTCGTTCAGCCGCGCCTCGGCTGCCTTGCGGGCGTTGATGTCTGCGACGAAAGTGATGAGATGGAGCGCCCGCCCCTCACTGTCGCGCTGCACCGAGGCTGTTGCCCTCACCCAGGTCCGGCTGCCGTCCTTGCGGATGTAGCTCTTCTCCAGGGTGACGGGAGCGGCTTCGCGGCCCGCTAATTGCTCGATCGCGCCGGCAGTCGCATCTGCATCCACTGGGGCGGTGATCTGCTGGATGGTCAAGCCAGGGACTTCCTCGGCAGGGTAGCCAATGATCTCTGCGAAGCGCGCGTTGCAGCGGAGGAGCCGGCCTTCGAACGAGGTGTGGATAATGCCTATTGCCGCTTGCTCGAAGGTCGCTCGGTATCGCTCTTCGCTTTCGCGGAGTTGCATCTCCACCCACTTCCGCTCTGTTATGTCTTCGATGAAGCCCTCGTTGATAGGTGTAACGCCGTCGGCCGCATGGATTCTGCGCGCGTTCAGAGAGACCCAAATGAGGGAGCCGTCTTTGCGCTTGAAGCGGCACTCGTACCCGCGCACGACCTGGTTTTCTTCCAGAAGCCGGAGATATTGGTCACGGCTGGCGGGGTCTACCCACACGTCTGGAACGATGTATCTTCCCATCGCCGCGGAATAATCCCGCGCATCGTATCCCAGCATTTGCGCCATGGCCGGGTTTGCGGTCAACAGCCTGCCATCAAGCGATATCTGGAATATTCCTTCCAGCGCGCCGTCGAAGATGTCCCGATATTTCTTTTCGGCTTCCAGCCGCGCGCTCTCCGCCGCCTTCTGCTCCGTCACATCCTTTCCGAAAACGGAAACGCCCGATTTTTCACCGCGAACGGCGATGGGATTGAAGGCCATCTCCACGATCCGGCCATCGAGCGTCGTGTATTCGGCGCGAAAAGGACCTTCGGCCAGCGCCCGTTCATACAGCGGAGGGAAAAGCGCGGCTCTCTCCGGCGGCAGCAAGTCCTCGGGAAGCATTCCCTCCGCCGGCGTGATGCCATAGTTGTTCTCGAAGGCCCGCTTTAACTCGCCATTGAATGTAATCAACCGATAACTGCGGTCCACTGACCAAATGATGTCCCTTGTGCTCTCAATCAGGGCCGAGAGGTTGGCTACCGCGTGGCTGCGATCGGAGATGTCCTTTCCAAACATGGAGACGCCGGCCTTCTTGCCGCCGGCGACGATGGGGTTGAACGCGAACTCGATGACGCGGCCTTCGAGGGTGGTGAATTCGGTGCGAAAAGGACCATCAGACAGCGCCCGCTGCAGCCAGCCGTTAAAAAGCGTCGCAAGTTCCGGGGGAAGGAATTCCTCCGCCCTCATGCCTATTGCGAGATTGACGCCACGATTCCTTGCGATGGTTTTGCCCGCGGCCTGGTTGAATGTAATGAGCCTGAAATCGAGGTCGACCGCAACGATGGGGTCGTCAGTGCTTTCAATCAAAGCTTCGAGGTTGGCGGCCGCTCGATCAGGCATCTCAACTTCCTCTGGCCCCGGGAAGGGGAGGATACGAAAGCGGTGACCCATAGCAACGTTTTCAAATGCGCTATGCCGCCGATTATAGCCCGATTTGCGATGACTGGAGCTATGACTTCCAGAACGGCGACGGCCCGATCCACTGCATGTCGTAGCGATTCATGAAGTCGGCGGTGGCCGCGAGCGCGGGGTTGGCTTCTGCGTCGAGGAAGTACTGTTCCATTTTGCCCGCAGGTGTGAAGGCGATGAGCAGATGCGCGGGAGCGCCGACGGCGGAGAAGGTGTGGGGGATGTGGGGCAGAGCCAGGACGGATTCGCCGGCGCTGAGCTGAGCGCGTTGCGCTCCGATTTCAAAAATCACACGGCCCTGGAGGACGTAGAACCACTCCTCCTGACTGTTGTGGAGGTGCAGGGCCGGGCCGCCGCCGGGCATGAGGTTGGTGTGCTCAATGACGAAAAGGTTGCCGGAGGTCTGATTGGCGAGAACCTTGAAGGCGAGCGAACTGAAGCCCAGCGTGCGAACCTTGCCGAGGCGATCCTGGCCGGCGCCGACCACGTTGGAGCCAGTGGGGTGCGGGAGCGAGGTGTCGGCGGGCGCGGCGGCTTGCGATCCCCAACTTAGGCGCGAAACGAACGGCGCGGCAAGCATGGGGCAACCCGAGATTGCGGATTGCAGAAAGGTGCGGCGGGGAATAGGCATGGAGGAATGATAAGGCAGGGAACAAGGGAGCAAGAAAGCAGGGGCTAAGGGAGCGGTAGCAGGCACTCCGCCGCGGTAGACGCGGCGGAGAACCTGAGAGAAGCGGGGAATACTGCCCTTCCTGGCGCCGAAAAGCGACGGCGAGCCCGCGCCAGGGTGAACAGGTAACTGGTGAGAGCGACCGATGCAGACTCATGCCTGCACCTGAGGAATTAGAACAACCGGGCGCAGCCAGTTGCACAGCCTGCCAGCAGCAAGCTGAAAGCAAGGAGACCGATGACTCTCAAAGCTTTCATAGGGCGACCTCCTGTCGGGATGGAGTAAGGGGAGAAGACGAGTGTAGCCGCAAATTGTGTCGTGGAGCAAGACAAAAGAAGCTGCTTCTAGCTGCCAGTTCCTGGCTTCCAGCTCATTGAGGCGAGAAAGCGAGTGAAAGAGTGAAGGAGTGAACGAGAAGACGGGGACTGCGGGAGTACGGGGCTGTGACTCGCTGACTCCGCTCTCTCCGCTAGTTTGCCGGGGCGACGATGCGGGCGACGAGGTCGTAGTCGTGGGCTTCGGTAATTTCCGCGCGATAGAAGCTGCCGGGTTCGAGTTTTTCGAGCGGGCCGAAGTCGTTGATGTAGACCTTGCCGTCGATCTCGGGCGCGTGGTACTGCGTACGGCCTTCCCAGAGCAGCGGGGTTTCTGCGCTCTCGCCTTCGGCAAGCACGGTGAGCTCGCGGCCGATCCAATTCTGTTTGGCGCGCTTGCTGATGGACTGTTGCAGCTTCATGAGGCGCTTGCGGCGCGACTCGATTGTGCGCTTCGGAACCTGGGCGTCGAGCAAGTAGGCCGCCGATCCTTCTTCATGCGAATAGTTGAAGACGCCGAGCCAGTCGAACTTGGCTTCGGCGATAAACTCCTCCAGAATTTCTACGTCACGAAGCGACTCGCCGGGAAAGCCCACGATGAAGGAAGTACGGAGAGCGACGCCAGGGACAGCGGCACGAACCTTGTCCAAAGTCTTCAAAAAGATCTCGGCGCCGGCGCCGCGCTTCATGCGCTTCAGGACGTCAGGTGAGGCGTGTTGCAGGGGCAGGTCGAGATATTTGCAGATGTTGTCGTGACGCGCCATGGTCTCGAGCAGCTTTCCGGTGATGCGGTTGGGATAGGCGTAGAGGAAGCGCAGCCAGCGTAGGTTCGGGATCTGCGCGATTCGATCGAGCAGCGTTGCCAACCCATCCTTCAGGCCTAAATCTTCGCCGTAGCAGGTGGTGTCCTGGCCGATGAACGTGATTTCGCCAACGCCGCGGGCGACCAGAGCTTGGGCTTCGGCGACCACGGACTCGAAGCGCCGCGAGCGGAACTTGCCGCGCAGGTTGGGAATGACGCAGAAGCTGCAGGGATGATCGCAGCCCTCGGCGATTTTTATATATGCCGACGCGCGCGGCGTGGACAGGAGCCGCGGGGTGGTTTCGTCGTAGAGATACGTGGGTAGGTTGGAGGTCGCGCCTTGCCATGCGTCGCGGCGGAAGCGGCCGGCGCGTTCGCGGTGGTCGCCTTCCTGGCGAGATGCGGACGTTTTGTGCGTGCCAGCCTGGGATTCGCGGCCTGAGCGGACCTCGGCAGCGCCGGAGAGGATGTTGAAGGGCGAAGGCGCGGGGGCGGCGGGCGTGGGAGCAAGACCCGCGGCTTCGAGAATCGCCTCGAGCTCGCCGGTGCCGATAACGGCGTCGACTTCAGGAATGTTTTTCTGGATTTCGTCGCGGTAGCGCTCGACCAGGCAGCCGGCGACGATGAGCTTGCGCGCACGGCCTTCGGTCTTGTGGCGAACCATCTCGAGGATGGTGTCGACCGACTCCTGCTTGGCGGTGTCGATGAAGGAACAGGTGTTGACGACGAGGATCTCGGCTTCTTCGGGACGGGCGGTGAGGCGCGCGCCGGCACGGTCGAGCAGGCCCATCATGACCTCGGAATCGACGAGGTTTTTGGGGCAGCCGAGAGAGACAAATCCTACGGTAGGGGCCGCAGGCGGGGAGTTTTTGGTCACAGTTCTATTCTACGTGGACCGTGAGTCGTGAACCGTGGATATGCACGCAGCTACGGCGGAGGCAAACCGCCGAGGTAGCGGTCGGGTGCGGCGGGCACGCGTTCAAGCAGAGCAGTGAAGTTTGGGTTGGGGAAGCGGCGCGCGTAGGGCGCGAGCCACGCAATGTCGGAACCCTTGATGACGCCTTTATCCGGAGTGTCCTGCGCCACGCCGGATTTTTCCTGGAAGAAGTGGTTGTCGCTGAGTCCGGCAATGGTGCGCGCGACGAGAAGCTCGAGGCGAGAGTGGTTCCAGGCGTAGAGGCCGTCGCCATTGGCTTGGGCAAGCTCGGCCATGGTGACCAGAGGCGCGAGCGCGAAGAGATGATAGTGCAGGGCGCGCTGGCCGCGGTCCATTTCGAGGGGAAGCGTGCCATCAGGCCGGATCTGGTCGACACCGAAGGTGTAGGTGCCGCTGCCCCAGTGGTAGAGGGAGCGATCGTTGGCGGCGATGCCGGCCGCCATGACGGCGAATCCCGCCCAGTAGAAATGATTGTTGCGGCCGCTTTCGGCGCCTTTCTCGTGTAGATGTTCGAAGTAGTCTTCCACCTGTCCCGCGACGGTTTTCATCCACGCGTTGATGGCGGCGGATTGCGCGGGCGTGAGGCCGAGCGCGGCGTCGCCCGCGGGGCGCACCTTCAGCCAGGCCACGGCCAGAGCGCCGAGGGCCCAGTTTTGCACGTAGTAGGCCTGGTTGGACGACATGCTGCCGGTCATGGATTTGGCTTGCGCTTGCGCAAAAAGGATTTGCGCGGCGCAAGCGGCGGCCTCGCGGCTGCCGGTGCGTTGGAAGTCGTCGGCAGCGCGCTCGACAGACTCTTCCACGTCGCCGTACGGTTTGGAGGCGGCCTCATAGGCGGCCTGGCGCGTGCGATCGATGACGGAGTGTTTGGAGTCGGAGTAGTAATCGTAGGCCACGATGTCGCGCGGCATGGGGGCGACCGGGGAGCAGGCGTAGGGCGCGGCGGTGAGCGCGACGGGATGCCCGTCCCAGGGCGACCGCAGTGCGGGAAGCGGCGGCCTAGTGGCGTGCGCGGCGAGACAAATGGTTGCGGCGCAGAGGAGAGCTGCGAGGATTGCGGTGCGGACGGGTAGAGTTCTGGTCACCGGAATATTCTAGCGAACAGTGAATCAAGTGAAGAGAGTGAAGGGAGTGAATGGAGTAACGGCGGCCTTTAACCGTTTCACTTGATTCACTTATTTCACTTCTTCACTTCTCGGCGAGAATCGCGGACCCCGGCTAGCTGTCCTTGCGGTAGAGCAGGTCGCGGATCGCGCGGCGGCGAGCGGCATTCACTTCGCGCTCTGCTTTGGGGTCAAAGACGTCGGGCGCGTTGGCTGCTGCCGGCTCAGTCGATTCCGGCTCGCTGCAGGATGGGCAGCGATTGGCGAAGCCGGGCTTGCCGGGACGGAGTTCGAACTCCTCGTGACAGACCACACAGGTGCGAATCGGAAAAGGCATCGCAAATATGTTAGCGAAAAAGGGTGTGGAAATCGAGAAGGCAGGGACCAAGGGACCGAGGGAACGAGGGGGGCGAGCCGGCGAGTTGCCGTGCTATCCCAGGCCTCAAAAGCGAGACCTGGGGCGCCCCGATTGTTAAAAAATCAGGCGGCCAGGGCCCTAGTTCGCCAGCACCGCGCGGTAGCGCACCTTGCTCTTCTTCACCTTTTCGATGGCCTCGTTGGCCTTGGCCATGGGGAAGAGCTCGGTAGTGGCTTTGACGTCGTGGCGGGCGGCGACCAGGAGCATTTCGCGCAGGCGCGAAGGGCTGCCGACGGGACTGCCGCCGATGATGCGCTGGCCGGAGATGAGCGGGAAGGCTTGCACCGATACGGGCGCGGGCGGAACGCCGACAAACCAGAGGGTTCCGTTGGGCCGCAGGCACTGCAGGTAGGCGTTCCAGTCCTGATCGGCGTTGATGGTGGTGAGGATGAAGTCCAGGCTGCCTATGGCGTCTTTCATGTTCTTGGATTCGAGGCTGTTGACGAAGTGCTGTGCGCCCAGAGCGCGGGCTTCCTCTTCCTTGGCCGGGGAGGTGGAGAAGGCGGTGACTTCCGCGCCAAAGACGCGGGCGAACTGGATGGCCAGATGGCCGAGACCGCCGATTCCGACCACGCCCACGCGGGACGAGGGATTGATCCCGTTGATGCGCAGCGGATTGTAGACGGTGATGCCGGCGCAGAGCAGCGGCGCGGCATGTTCGCTGTCGAGGGCGTCGGGGATGGGAACCACGAAACGATTGTTGGCGCGGACGCGGTCGGCGTAGCCGCCATTGCGGTGCACGCAGGTGGCTTCCGATTGAGGGCAGAGGTTCTCCAGCCCCTTCAGGCACCACTCGCAGTGGCCGCAGGAGTTGGACTGCCAGCCGAGGCCAACGCGCTGGCCGACCTCGAGGGATTTGACCTCTGCGCCGACGGCGGAAACTTTGCCGATGATCTCGTGACCGGGGATGAAGGGGTACTGGCTGATGCCCCAATCGTTGGCGATAAGATGCAGATCGCTGTGGCAGATGCCGCAATGCGAGATGGCGATTTCGACGTCGTGCGCACCGAGCTTGCCTGGGTCATACCGGAAAGACAGCAGTTCGGCCCCTGCTGCGTGGACCGCAAGTCCTTGAATCTGAGCCATGTTGTGCTCCGAAAGCCTCACTGGATGGCCATCGGTCCGGCAGGGTCCCCAAAGCACCGGTCCGATCTGGAGGAGGATTGAATTCTTACTGCACCTAGTTTAAACCGCCGCCGGGCCGGATGTGGAGAGTGAGGACCTGAAAACCGGAGAGCACGCCGTCCGCGGGGACCTCGGCGGCGAGTTCAGCCGATTCGCCATTGAGGCTGGCGTTCTGGGTATTGCGAAGCGGCTCAAGAGCATTGGCCATGGAAAGCGGGAGGCTGGTAAGGGTTTCGCCTTCAAGCTCGCCCTGCGCCTCGGGAGCCAGAAGGCTGACGTAGATGCGGTCGGCGGGATGCTGATCGCGAGCTTCGGCCAGGACGGTGGCGAGATCGGCCGGAGGGGCGTTGAGCCGGGGCTGAAGAAGGGCGCGGTCGAGGGTAGCGCCGTCGGAGACGAGCAGGCGCAGATTGCCGGTGGCAAGGCGCGCGGGGAGCTTGAAGGCGATGCGGACGTTGTGCTCGGGCTGCTGCCAGGGACGGAGAGTGGCTTCGATCTCCACAGTGTCGCCGGCGTGGGCGATATCGCTGGAGACGAAGTGCACCCGCTCGAGCGTGACCAGAACCCGCCGGGGAACCGCTTGAACGTGGAGATCGATCTGGCGAATCA
>Ga0326727_10014377_pt1 | contig 17270 bp, 13 predicted proteins | sample MB2enrmetagenome_FD_207643 | JGI IMG/M metagenome (GOLD analysis project Ga0326727, IMG submission 207643) | Lab enriched peat soil microbial communities from McLean, Ithaca, NY, United States - MB29MY | ecosystem: Environmental > Terrestrial > Soil > Wetlands > Peat | place: USA: New York...
GCCACAAGCGCCAGGAGCCGGCAGGGGCCGAGGTAGGCAAGGGAGAAGACCACGTTGATCATGGCCTGCGAGGCACGTGGCGAGCCAGCTCAGAGCCCTGATCGAGGTTCTGGCGCCCTTCACCTCCGGTAGCGCTGTTGGCGAGTTTGGCCGACCTCGGCATAAGTGACGGACGCGTCGCCCACCCGCTCGAAACAGCCGGTCCAGGCCAGCTCGTGCCCTGCCAAAGGTCAAGACCACCGCCGACGGTACCCCGCTGGCAGGCGAGGTTGGCCAACCCGAGGGCTAGCTTGCAAGGAGAGCCGAGGAGAGGAGGACCATCTGCCGGCGAAGGCCAGTTCGGGGTCATGTTCCAGGCCCGGGGAAACCGTACGCGTAGTGCCGGGCCGTCTCAAGGAGCGCCCCATCAACCTGGGTTGATAGCGCAACTCTTCCGCCAAGAGCTCATCCTGGCCCAGTTTGTGGTTCTGGCCAGCGATGTTCCTGTTGTGGCCCGCTGCGATGTGTACTTGTCCGCGAAGACCAGGTCCACCAAGCAAACTTTTCGGGCCTCCGCGGACTGGCTTAGGTCCGCTGACCAGGTTCTTTCGGGAGAGCCGTGGACCTCGTCGCCCTGGCTTGGGCACGCCAGCGGCCCGCTCTGAGCGACCTCGCCTGTTCCGGCATGACTGGCATGGGCCTCCAGATGCCACGCAACGTACGGGCCCTGGACCGAACAAGCGGCCCGCACCTTCACCACATGCGACGAGCGCTGAGCCCATGTCAGCCCACGCGCGCAGCCTCGCGGGGCCATCTCTGCCGGTTATGTAGGGCAGCGCTCGGCTTCTAGAGGTCTTGCAGGCGTCATCATGGGCAGCCACCGCGTACGGAAGTTGGCACACATTATGTGTGCAGGATCTGTATCGTTGTCCTGAGAGCTTCCACATTTTTCCGGGGAAATGACGTCGCGATAAGCGTCCCCGTGTTACAACAAGGGCGTGAGCCCAAATGGCTGTAGTAGCAACAGGGGGGGCCTGGGGGGGAATCCACAGCCTGCATTTCTGTGGAGAACCAATGAGGACAACGGCCTTGAGCTGCTCCGACTGGTTGCACAAGCGCTTACTGTATTAGGCCTTGCCGTCCCGTGTCATTACGCCGGTCAGCGCAATAAACGGCCGGGGTGCGAAGTCATCGCCTCGGTGCGCTACGGCCCAATCGCACTGTGCGGCAATTGCGACGGGCGGCGTTCATTGGTGGGCGAGGGCCTCGTCGGCGTCAAGCTGGCGGGGCCAGGTGCTCTGCTCAGGATCTTGGAGGCGGCCCGAGGGCTCAACCGGGCGCTGGAGGCGGAGAGGACCAAAGGCCCGGGGCACCGCGCCGACCAGCCGGCAGCTCAGCTGCGTACTCCTGCAGGCGGGCGGGCGTCCCGCATAACTTCGAAGGCCGGGCCGAGGGCTGGCTCAAGCAACCGTCTAGGCCCCCGTCAGACAGGGTGCCTTTATAACGAAGTGCCGCCCCCGGCCTTGCCTTCGAGGACCGGACTGACCTTATAGCAGCGTTGGCAACTCAACGGGGACATGTCGACCGGCCCTTTTCAACAATAGACCCGGAGAGGAGAAGACGGTGAAAGAGCAAGCGGCGACAGCGAGCAAAGGCACGGTGAAAGAGCAAGCGGCGACAGCGAGCAAAGGCACGGCAAGGGCCCGGGGCACCCGGGCCAAGCAAGCCCGCGCCGGCGGCGCCGATGCGAAGCGCTCTCCGGCCGCACCAGCCACAGCGGCACCCAGGGCGCCCCGCCGGGCACGCCCGGCCAACATCTTCGGGGCCGACCCCCACAAGCGCACCCTCACCGCCACCGTGCTCGACTGCCGGGGCGGGGTGCTCGGCACGCGGACCTTCAGGATCTCGGGCGACGGCCACCGGGAAATGCAGGCCTGGGCGACGGGCTTCGGCCTGGTCGAGCGTTGGGGCATAGAAGGCGCATCGGGCCTCGGGCGGCACACCGCCATGTACCTGGCCCGCCTGGGCCACGACGTGCGCGACTGCTCGCCCAACCGCACCAACGAGCGCCGCAAGGGGCGCCAACAGGGAAAGACCGACGCCTCGGACTCGGTGCGCATCGCCCGGGAGACGCAGGCCGACCCGGCCATGCCCCGGGCGTTAAAACGGGCCGAGGGCGACGCCGGTCCCGACGAGACGACCGAGATGCTCGCCCTCTGGCACAAGGCGCGCCGCTCGGTACTGAAGAGCCGCCAGCACATCCTGAACGAGGCGGAGAACCTTCTCTGCGACCTCCCGCTGGAGATGCGCGAGCTCCTGCCGGACACCAAGGACGTGAAGCCGCGCCTCGCGGCCGTGTCCCTCATCGCCCGCTCCGGTGCGCTGGATGCCCCCACGCGCCTGCGCCTGGAGCTGCTCGACGGCTACGCCGAAGAGGTGGCCCGCTTCGACGCCGAGGAGAAACTGGCAGTGCGGCAGCTGGCGCGGCTCACCAAGGCGGCGGGGTCGAGCCTGGACCGCCTGTGCGGGATCTCCACCCGCTCGGGGGCCGAGCTCCTGGTCGAAGTGGGGGACCCTCGGCGTTTCGCCGGCGAAGGGGGCTTCGCCCGCTTCAACGGCACCGCCCCCATCCCGGCGTCGTCCGCCGAGGGTGACGGCGAGCCCGTCCGCTACCGGCTGAACCGGGGCGGCAACCGCAGGGTCAACGCCGTGCTGCACATCATGGCCGTCACCCAGCTCGGCCATGACCCCCGCGCCCGGCGCATCTTCGAAGAGGCACGTCACCGGGGCCACAGCAAGAGGGAAGCCATGCGCGTCCTGAAGCGGCACCTCTCCGACGTCGTCTACCGACGCATGCTGGCCGACCAAGAGCGACGGCTGGCAGCTCCCCCGAACACCGACCTGAAGAGGGCGGCGTGACGACTTTTCCACAGCCCAACGATTCTTCCGGAGAAACTCTTGACATAGCAGCTTCGTTATGGCGGAATTCCCTTACGGATCAAGGAGAATCTAAGTCACACCGATCAGGGTGATCTGTCGCGACGAGGCGAGCCCGCCTGCCACCAGTCCGGCTCGTCGTCCTGGTCACGGAAGTAGCTGAGCGACCGGGCCGCCTGGAGCCACTGGCCACCAGTTGAACCGCAGAACTTCCACAGCGCCGTAGCCGAGCGCTGGTAGTGGTGGATCAGGCTGTCGAGCTCGAACACATCGATGTCGCCCTTGTCGAGCTGCGCGAAGCCAGCCCGTACGCGCTCGAGGAGAGCCCGCAGCTGGGCCTGGTGGTACGCGGCGACCAGTTCCCGGGCGGCACGGCGTTCCGCCTTGTCGTCCTCGTCATGTTGCTGGTCCGGCACACCGGCCATGTCGCCGACGATAACGCTGCTGGGCGACCCCCGTGTCTGGTGGCGCCGGCCTCCAGCACCCCGCATGGCACGGGAGGCCCCGTGTTGTCACAGCTCAGGCCGGGCGCACCCTTTCCCGCAACCACGCCGCGAACCAGTCTTCGTCCACCTCGTGCGCTGCCACCTTTAGGATGGCTGCCTCCGCCTGGCCCACGTCGGGCTGGCCGGGGGCCCAACCAAGGCCGTTGAGGTCCAAGAACATCACGAGGCAGGCCCACGCCGCCCGCTTGTTGCCGTCCGGCAAGGGGTGGTTCCATGCCAGGCGGCAGGTGAGCACAGCCGCCTTGTCAACCAGGTCCGGGTAGAAGTCGTCCTTGCCGAAACCTGCGGCCGGGGCGTGCAGAGCCGAGTCCGCGAGCTCTGGGCGGCCGGCCTTGGCCAATGTGGCTGCGTCAATGCCTGTGACCTGCTCGGCCAGCCACAAGTACTCGGCGAGGCTCAGGTACCTGGTCACCTGGCAAGTCGCTCGATGAGTTCCTTGTCCCTTTCCAAGAGCCTCCTCGCCCGCTCGGTGAAGTCAGCGTCCGACCGGACGCGCTCGATCTCGCTGGCTAGGGACTCCAAGATCAGCGCGTTCACGCTGACGCCCCGGACCCGGGCCACGGCCTCGGCCTGGTCCGCGAGCTCGTCTGGGATCCTAACCGTCGTCTGTCGGGTCATGAGATCATGATACCGCGACCGCGTGAGCACCTGACGGTGTTCAGAGTGGTCTGGGCGCCCGGCGGGCATAGTCGGTCCGCGCGTGTGATCTGGGCCAGCCCGAGGCCGTTTGATGGACTCGCTGGCCAGCGCGAGAGCGTCGGTCTGGCGCGACTTCTGTCGAACTCACTTCGTTTTTCGTGGTCGCAAGAACGGTGGTTCTGAGTGACCTGGTAGGCACCAGCCTCACTGGGCCGACCCCTGGCAGCGAACAAGGTGCGCGTCGGCCAAGCGCCCGCTGGGGACGCTTGCCGGGTCTCCGGATCTACGACCCGGCAGAGCGTCCCCGAGCCCTCCAACTAGCGGGCGGCGCTATCACTACGAGGCGGACTGCACCGCCCCGGCGTTGCACGCCTTGCCCGGCGCGCTGCGCACCCCGCGCTGGTCGATGGTCGGGCAGAGCGTGACCGAGCGGCCGTGCAGCTTCACGGTGGTGTCGAGCGGGACTACGCCGATCGCCGGGTTGGCGGCCAGCGCCAGCATCGTCTCGGTCGGCCCACCGTTGTGGGCCAGGGGCCCGAGGTGGCCCGCACCGTGGCTGGCATCACCGGTCCCGGCCTTGAGGCAGGTGGCGCCAGCCCCGACGTTGTAGCCCTCGTCGGCCCAGGTCGCCCCGGCAGCTTCGTGACAGCCGCCGTTGAAGATGTCTGCGGCAGCCCAGACTGAGAAGAAGTTGTTGATGGTACCGCCGCCGTCTTTGGCGGTGTTGGCCGAGAAAGTGGAGGCCGACACGGCCAGGGTGCGGGTCGTCCCATTGTAAATGGCACCGCCGTAGCCGTTCGGCACGCTGGTGGCGATGTCGGGGTCGTTGGGGTTGCCGGCGGCCAAGTTGCCAAAAAACGTCGAAGCCGAGACGGCAAGGGTGCCGGTGTTGGGTGTGTAGCCGTTGGCGATGGCGCCGCCGTCTTCCTCGGCCCGGTTAGCCGAGAAGGTGGAGGCCGAGACAGCAAGAGTGCCAGTGCCGCTGTCGCCGTTGTCGATGGCGGCCCCGTAGTCGGCAGTGTTGGCCGAGAACACGGAGGCCGACACGTTGCCCGCGCCGGCACCGTTGCAGATGGCGCCGCCAGCGTGGGCCGAGTTGGCCGTGAACGTGGAGGCCGAGACGGCAAGGGTGCCGCTGCCACCGTTGTCGGCGCTGTTGATGGCGCCGCCCTCGCTAGTGCACTCCCCCGGGCAGTCCCTAACCCTGTTGGCTGAGAAAGTGGAGGCCGAGACGACAAGGGTGCCGCGACCACCGTTGTCGGCACTGTCGATGGCGCCGCCGGCCGAGGCGCCGCTCACAACGGCGGGGCCGTAGCCGGCGGTGTTGGCCGTGAACGTGGAGCCCGACACGGTAACGGTACCGAAGCCACCGTCGGCGTTGTCGATGGCACCGCCATCAAAAGGGCCGGCGCCGCTGCCGGTGGCGGTGTTGGCCGTGAACGTGGAGCCCGAAATGCTGACGGTGCCGGTGGCCGCGACCACGGTGCCGTTTTTGGCCACGACGGCGATGGCGGTGTTGTCGATCGCGCCGCCTTTGGTGGCGCTGTCCCTCAAGAACGTGCAGGCCGAAACGCTGAGCGTGCCGCCGAGGTCGTTCTGGACAGCGCCGCCGTCTCCCGTGAGGGTGTTATCGGCATCTTGGACGGTAAGGCCGTAGATGTCGGCGTGCACCTTCGGACCGATGGTGAGGACCGGCCCGTCACAGGTCTTGGTCTGGCAGCCGGCCGGCTTGCCATAGTTGCCGTCGAGGACGGGGCCGCTGACACCCGTGGCGGGCTCGATACTGAGCGGGGCCGCTGCCGAAGTGCCCTTGGTGGACAGCGTCCAGTTGCCGACATAGTGCCCGGCGGTGCCGGGCGTGGCCAGGGCCACGGTGTTGCCCGCGCTGGCCAACAACAGTGCCTGTGCCAGCGTGCACTGCTGGGAGGTAGTGGCCGTCTGGGGGCAGATGGTCGGCGAGACGGCAGCCCCGGCTCTGTAGGCGTACAGCGTCGTAGCCCCAGCCGATGTTGGGGCAGCAGTCACGGCTAGGCCGAGCACCGCAATGAACAAAGTAGGAAGGCCGACGGCGACACAACGCCGCCAGGCCCTGGCACCTGGACTAAAGGGGGTATTACCTGCTCGCCCCCGAGGTGAAATAGAGGGCCCCATGCCGTGCTCCCTTTGTTTTCAGGGTGGCAGGCAGGTAGGTCGCCGGCCTGCCGGCGGGCCGACCGTTGGACGAGCGGAGCTTACGCGTATGCCAGAAACCGGGCAATTTTCGCGGAATTTAGGCAGAGACGACGACTCCAGTTCGGTCACTTGGGGAGCAGGTTGGAGCCTGGTGCCACAGGGAGGAGTAGGCGAAGGGACCATCGGCCCCGCGGAGACGACCATGCCCACCTCGCACGCCCAGGGCTCCATGACCCCTAGCCAGTTCCCTAAAGGTCGGTGTCCCATAAATGGGCTTCTTGCGCCTCCCACGGGCCCACTGGGCGTCTTCGTAGCTCGCGCCCGATTCGGCATGGAGACTTGAAGAGTGCTCCTTAGGCCCCCATCCCCAGTGCTGACACGCTGAGGGGGTAGGGTCGGGAGTCCTGGGTCTCGGTCTGACCTGCTAGCCGGCTGACGCCGTGCCTGGCTGTCTTTTCGGGGCTTTTTGTCGACCGGGCCCAGGTTTTTCCCGGCACCCACCGGCAGTACCGGTCCGGTCTGCCCGTCCTGGACTAGAGGGCGGGGTTACAGGCCCGGTCGGCCAGCAGGTGCGTGCCACCCCTCAACCTTGAAAGGGACGGCCTTGACCATCCTAGATAAACGCGCCATCACGGGCGGTGTGGGCACCCGTGCCGATGTCCATGTCGCCGCCGCGCTGGACAACGTCGGCGGCCTCCTCGGCACCGGGAGCTCCGCTACCACCCCCGCCGGCTACGCCCGGCTCCTGGCTTGGCTACGGGCCTTTGGCCCGGTCAGGCTGGTCGGTGTCGAAGGCACTGGTAGTTACGGGGCCGGCCTCGCCCGCCACCTGGCCGCCGCCGGGGTGCCCGTAGTCGAGGTCGACCGCTCCGACCGCCAGGACCGGCGCCGCCAAGGTAAGTCCGACCCCCTCGACGCCGTCAGTGCGGCCAGGGCGGCGCAGTCAGGACGAGCACGGGGAGAGCCCAAAGGCCGGGACGGCAGTACCGAGGCCGTCCGTGCCCTGATGGTCGCCAAGCGCTCGGCCACAGGTGAGCGCACCCGGTCGATCAACCAGGCCAGAGCCCTTATCGTTACTGGCCCTGACGATATTCGGGACCGGTTCGCCAAACACTCGAGCACCGCCTTGGTGGCCGAGCTGGCCGGCCTTCGTCCCCGCCCCGGTGAAGTCGTCGCCTACGCCAACCGGGTCGCCCTACGAGAGCTCGGGCGACGAGCCGAGTTCTTAGACGGCCAGATCGACCGCCTCGACGAGCTCATCGCCCCTCTCGTCAGTTCTCGCGCCCCGGGCCTGCTGAGCCTCCACGGCGTCGGCCCCCACGTCGCCGCCACGCTCCTGGTGGCCGCTGGCGACCGTCCCGACCGGTTGCGGTCCGAAGCAGCTTGGGCGCACCTGTGCGGGGCGGCTCCCATCCCCGCCGGGTCGGGCAAGACCTGGGACCCTTACCGGCTGGACCCGGGGGGTGACCGCCAGGCCAACCACGCCTTGTGGCGCATCGTGCCCACCCGGATGGGCTCACACCAGCCAACACAGGCCTATGTCGAACGCCGCCTCAAAGAAGGGCTTTCAAAAATGGACATAATCCGTTGCTTGAAGCGTTACGTCGCCCACGAGGTTTACCGCTACCTCCGCCCGGTCGCCGACTAACGTAGCTCCCCGGGGACGGCCTGACCCACGATTCGGCTGTCGCATTTGCTGACCTGCGAACGATTTGTCGGCCGTCCCCGGGCATTGACGACCTGTGCTGGTGCGTGACCTAATAAGAGCTTGCCCTCATAGAGCGGCCCATCCATGTCTTATCCGCAAACCAGCAAATTGCCCTTTGACAACCATAAGAGCATCGATCTGTCCTGGTCGGCGCCACCATCGAACCGGCATAACCCGAGCGCATAATACCCAACCTCACGGCCCTGATTTGGGCGATAACGAAGGCGCTCGACATCCCGCCCGCATGATGGTCCCAACGCTCGGTGCGCTGGCTCACACCCGCGCCGACAACAGCTACCTCGATAGGCCCTTGGTCATCTTGATGGCTTGGCCATGCTTCTTATGGAGCGCTTGCGGGCTGACGCCAGCCCAGGCGGCGATCGCCGCCCAACTGTGCCCACCCTCGCGTAGCCGGCGCACCTGGTAGCCCTCGCAGAAGTCGGCAAGTTCCCTCAGCGCCCGCGCACCGGCGAAGGCCAGTTCAGGATCAGGGCCCAGGCCCAGGGAACCGTAGGCGTGGTGCCGGGCCATCTCCAGGAGTTCCTCGTCCATCAACCTCGGTTGATAGCACATGCGGTGATCTGCGAGGTGCCGTTCGAGGGCATTCTATGCCGTTGACCAGCCATAATCCTGCCGTGACCTGCTCTCATAAGCGACGTGCCCGCGAAGGCCAGATCCACCAGGCCAACTTTTCGGACCTCTGCGGGCGGGCTAAGGCCCGCTGACCAGGTCCTTTCAGGCGGGCGGCGGAGGGCGCCCCCTCACTTGGCGACGCCGGCTGCCTCCTCTGCCTGGCAACGGGAATGGCACCTTCGATCTCACCTCAGTGACGCGTCGCATCCCGTGGCAGTCGGAGCACACCCTGGCATTCGCCCCTTTATGTCAGCAGAGCTGCAACACGCTCCCTTAGGACGACGTAGGGACCGTAGCCCGGGTGGTCCCTTCAAGCGCTTTCAGGTGGCCTTTGTATTTCGACGCCTTCACCGACGGCCTCGTCCGGGAGGAACTGGTCGCGCGTGAGGTCGACCTCCTCGCCGCTCGGCAACAGGTTCCAGTAGTGGGCGCCGACGCGCCCCCCGTCACGGAAGGCATCTGCCTTGACGACCTTGCCGCCCAGCCAGTCCTGCACGACCAAAGCAGTCGTCCCGCACTGGCTCCGGGACCGGGCTGCGGGGTTGCGGGAGGGCTCGTCGGTTGCGTACGTAGTGCCAGCGCCCCATGAGCTCATGATGGCTTCAGCAACCTCGGCCAGGGTCCTGTCGGCCACAACTGGAGTCTTCCACCTGCCTGTGACGGTTGCCAGTGGCACCGCTCCCCTGCTTCTGGGCCCCAAGACGCTCGAAGTGGGCGCGACGGCCCCGACGCTCCTTGGCCTGAGGTGCGTACGACAGCGCCCGGTCGTGACGCCGGGCTCGCGCACGCACCGACCTATAGCTGGGCGAGCCCCCCTACTACGGCCGCCCCCGGGCACGGTTGGGCGAGCTGGGTTGGCGGCTGGCGGTCTCTCCAGCTGAGGACCAGTCAGTTCCGGAGCTCGTCGCCCTCAGCTGACGGCACCGAGGGTCACCTCAAAGTCCACCGCTCCGTGGGACGCCACCCGGCCCAGGCGCGACGGGCCGAACTCTGCCAGATTCAGTCACGCCCAGTACTTGCGTGCCGATTTGCCAGGCGACACTGCCCGTCCGATGCACAGCTCCCGAGTACGGGGGCCGACCCGTTGCGCCACCCTAAACGCCGGTTATGTATTGCACCAAGCCGGCCGTGGGGTGCCGTTGTCGCGTCATTACGGGCGGCAGGCGGAGGTGGTTCCGGCCGCGTAATTATGTATGCACATTATACGTGAGCGAGGTCAACTTGTTTAGGACTGTTCGCCAAGTCAGCGAATACCAGCACAGTCGTTCCGCGACACCTTCCCACTCGATCAGGCGAGGTAGTGGCTGCGCCATAACGGGTGGATCTGGGCCTATTGACCAAGGAGCGTCTTCGACGGTTACTGGCCCACGCAACCATGTGAGATCGGCTGGGAGTTTTGATCATCAGTGTTGGGACCAGACACCATCACTTCCCCGAGTGTTGTGTCAACGGCCGCTGCTGCCATCGATGCTGGTCGGGCTGTCCGCGCTCGCCAGCGCCCGCCGCCTTTGGCGATTACACGCTCCAGTGCGGTTCCAGCTTGGGCTCCTGCCCGTAGGGTCTGAAAACTCGTCCGGGCAGGTTATGCGGCGTGATATTCGTTGATCAGCCCGCCCAGGACCTCCTGTCGGCGGACGCCAGTGATCGTCGCTGGCTTCGACGGCATCGACGCCGTAGGCCACAGCGGTGGATGCAGGGCCAGGCCGCGGTGAGGACGGTGCTCGTTGTAGTGGCGGACGTAGCGACCGAGCACTCGTCGGAGGTGGCCCTCGTTCAAGATGAGGGGACGGTCGGTGCACTCCGATCGTGCCGTGCGCACCCAGCGCTCGCGACGGCCTTCGCATCGGGCGCACGCACGGGACTCCGCAGGACGCTCGCACTCTCGCCCTGCCCACGCCACGAATCTGGGCAGATCGGCTTAGCCGCTGCTCAGACGCCGGAATCCGAGCGTGTACCCCTCAGCCCGCGTCGCTAGTCCTTCGTGGACAAGATTTTCAGCGCTCCTCCGCGGCGCAGGTAGACGGGTATCCGCTCAAGCGGCGCCGGCGCCGGCGTCCAACCCTTTTCTGCGACCGGCTCCCCCGTCCAGGCGTCCAGCCACGACGCCCCAGCAGGTAGGTAAACCTCTCTCTCCCTTGCTCCGTACGTAGTGACGGGAGCCACCAGCACGTCCGGCCCGAACATGTACTGGTCCCTAATTATCCAGGCCTCTGGCTCGTCCGGGAACTCCAGGAACAACGCTCGCATGGGAGGTAGACCGGTCGCGCTGGCCGTCGCCATCACGTCCATCACGTAGGGGCGCAGCCTTTCCCGCAAGGCCAGTTGGTCGCGGATGACGCGATAGGTCTCGTCGCCGAAGGACCAGACCTCATTGGGCCCTCCTGTGCCTTTCAAAGCAGAGACCGGCGCGGGTTCGCGCACGCCGTGGAGCCGGAAGAGGGCGCAGAACGCCCCGAACTGGAACCACCGCACGATGAGCTCGCGGAAGTACGGCGAGCTCGGGTCGCCACCCTTAAACCCGCCAATGTCAGTCGTCCACCATGGGATCCCGGCGATCCCGATGTTCAGGCCAGCCGGGATCTGCTCGGCGAGCGCCTCGAACGTCGAGTCGATGTCGCCGGACCAAACAGCCGCGCCGTAGCGCTGGCTCCCGGCCCAGGCAGAGCGGCAAAGGGTCAGGATCTCTTTCTCCCCTTTGGCCCAGAGCCCTTCTGCGAAACCACGTGCGTGCTCTCGAGGGTAGACGTTGTGCACCTCGGCGCCTGGGCCCAAGTGGAACAGGTCGCTCTCCGCGTCCTCGGGCAGCATCTCAGGTTCGCACGCGTCGAGCCAGAACGCCCGGATCCCGTACCGCCCGTAACCCTGCGAGACTTTTTCCCACACGTAGCGGCGCGCCTCAGGGTTGGTCGGGTCGTAAAAGCGCACGAACACCTGGCCCTTGGTGCCCTTGTCCCAGAACGGCATGTTGAGCGGCAAGGACCGCTCGTTGCCGATCAGCAGCCCGCGGCGGTCCATCTCGTAGTGGTTCTCGCTGTCGGGGTTCACGCTGGGCCAGACCGACACCATAAGCTCGACGCCGAGCGCACGCAGTTCGTCCACCATGGCTTGTGGGTCGGGCCACTCGGCAGGGTCGAACTTCCACTCGCCTTGGCGGGTCCAATGGAAGAAGTCGATGACGATCACGGACAAAGGCAAGCCACGTCTCTTGTACTCGCGGGCCACCCCTAACAGCTCGTCCTGAGTCCGGTAGCGCAGCTTGGACTGCCAGAACCCGGCAGCCCATTCGGGCAGCATCGGCGGTAGGCCAGTCGCTTTCGAGTACTGGCTGACGATCTCGGCCGGCGTGGCCGCCGCGGTGACCCAGTAGTCGATCTGGCGCGCCCCATCGGCGACCCATTTCGTGCCGTTGACGCCCAGCTCGGCCCGGCCGACCCCAGGCATGTTCCAGAGAAAGCCGTAACCACGGTTGGAGAGCGCGAAAGGCACGCTGACTTCGGCGTTGCGTTGCACCAGCTCGATGACCGCTCCTTTTTGGTCCAGCAGCCCGTGCTGGTGCTGGCCTAGCCCGTAGAAACGCTCTTCCGGGAAGGCCCGGAAAGAGACTTCGCAACGATGAAGGTCGCCTCCTGCCGGCCGGTACCGCCTCTGGGAAGGCGCACTGAAGTGGGGGGCGCGCTCAGAGAGCAGCTCTTCCCCGTCCGGACGGAGGAAACGGACCAGCGGCGGGAAGTGCAGGAACTCCTTCCCCCCGCTGTCGGTTACCTCGACTACGAGCTCCCCGTTACGCATGAGCCCTCGGCCGTCCGACACCTCGACGTGGGGCCGGCTCGCTCTCGGCTCATCGAGCGCGCTGCCGGGCGTTTCGGTTATGGAGGACCGCAGGGTCGACCGGACGCGGGCGCTGTTCTCGCCCCAAGCCTGGACCTCCAGGATCTCCTTGCCGTCATAGACGGAGAAACCCGAGCTGCTGCCGCTAAAAGTCGCCACGTGTGCCTTCCTTTCAAGCAGGCCTGGGGGGTCAGCCCTTGAGGGCACCGGCCCGGAGGCCGCCCATCACGTAGCGCTGCCCGAAGCTCAGTATGAGGCCTGACGGGATGGCGGCCAAGACGACCGTGGCCAGAACGGGCCCCCAGTTGACGGTGTTGTTGGTGAAGAAGCTGAGGATGCCTTTCGTCAGCGGAGTTACATTGCCGCCGGCAGTTAGGGTGTAGGCAAAGAGGAAATCGCCCCAGGCAAAGAGGAAGACGAAAAGCCCTGCAGTTATGATCGCAGGTACCGCGAGCGGCGCAATCACGGAGCGGAACGTGCGCCATTCCGAAGCGCCGTCGACATAAGCGGCGTCGGACAGTTCGACCGGGACCGAGCCCAGGTAGGCGCGTAGCACAAGGGTTGCAAAAGGCATCCCGCTGGTGGAGTCTGCGAGGATAAGCCCAGCGATGCTATTGAGAAGGTGAAGATGATAAAACAGCTTGTAAAAAGCCAGGGTCAATGATATCCCGGGGACCATCTGGGTGACCAAGAGCACCATGACCGCGACCGACACGACGGCTCGGCTCCGCAGGTAGCCCAACTTCGTGAGGCCGTAGGCGGCCGGCAGTGCCAGGCCGACCGAGAGGACGACAGCTCCTGAGGCGATGAGCAGGCTGGTGATTATGCTGCCGTGCTCAGCGTCGAAGGCGACCCTGTAGTTGCTGAAGATGAAGTGGCTCGGCACGAGGGACTGCGAGAGAGCTTGGAGCGCGCTGGTCGGCTCGAGCGAAGTCTCGGCGGTGAAGTAGATGGGGAGCAGCATGAGCCCGGCGATCACTAGCCCCCCGATAGGGAGCATAACGCGACGGAGGTGCCGCTTCCAGAAGACCTGCATTGCAAAGTGCCGGTTCATGCGATGGCCACCTCGCGCCGTGTAGCACGTATGTAGAAGAAGGCGACGATCATGCAAAAGACGAACAACATGTTGGCCACGGCCGCGCCCTGGCCAGTCTCGAAGTTCTGGAAGGCAAGCGTGTAGGCCCAGGTCGACATGAGCTGAGAGCCGTTGTCGGGCCCACCGTTGGTCAGCACTATCACTAAGTCAAATGTCTTGACGGTATAGATGACGCCCAGCATGATGACTATGAGCGAGACCGGACGCAGAAGCGGCACCGTCACGTAACGGAACCGCTGCCAGGGGCCGCAGCCGTCGAGCGCCGCCGCTTCCCTGAGCTCGCCAGGGATGTCCTGGAGGCCGGAGTACAGCAGGACGGCGTTGAAGGGGATCCCGATCCATACGTTGACAAAGATAATCACGAACATCGCCTTGAAAGACGAGTCGAACCAGAATATGGGGCTGCTGATCAGGTGGAGCGAGCGCAGGGTCTCGTTTATGATGCCGCCCTGGCCGGCGAACATTATCGCAAAGATCGTCCCGCTCGCGATCGGCGGGAACAGCCACGGGATAATTATCAGGCTCCGGAGGAACCCGGAAAGGAAAAAGCGTCGGCTGAAGTAAGACGCGATGCCGAGGCCAATGGTGAACTGGAAGAAGATGGACGCCACCAGGAAAATGCCGGTGTCGACCAGGGCTTTACCGGTGACGGGGTCGTTGATCTCTTCCTTGTAGTTGTGCAGCCCGATGAAGGGCCCGCTCTGGGCGATGAACCCTATCTTTTCGAGGCTCATCGTGATCCCGTAGGTCAGCGGGTAGGCGAAGAAGATGACCACATATGCGAGAGCGGGCAAGACGAAAGCGGCCAGTAACGCTTGTTTGTGGTGCGAGCGCAGCCACTGCCGTGCCCCCTTTGGGGAGGTCGACCTGGCCTGTGGGAGGGCGCCGACCAGGCAGGGCGCGCGCCCATCGTCGGACGAAGAGGCCGTGCGGGCCGCGGCAAGCGCTTCGTTGGCGCCCGCCTTGGCCCGCACCGGCCACGTTGCCTGTCGCTCAGGAGGGGGTGGTTCTTCGCGCGGCAACTACCTGTTCACCTCTCCTTTCGTCAGCCAAGAAGGGTCCTCTTCATCAGCCAAGAAGGGCTAGTTGCCTTCGAGGATGGAGTTGACCTCTGTTTGGGCGGACGCGAACGCGGCTGCAGGGGTCTGCTTGCCGATGAGCGCTGCCACGATGGCGTTGCCGACAGCGGTCTCCACCCGAGGGTACAGCACCCCGAGAGTGCTGGTGCGCACAAAGCCGTGCGTCAGCTCGGCCAAGAACGGCGAGTAGAGGGGGCTAGCCGTTTTCTGCCAAATCGGGATGGCTGCCCGGACCGTCGGGATGTCGCCCGATGCCGTGCCGAGGGCCGCGTCGACCGAAGGCTGCGCCATGTAGTTGAGCAGCTCGAAGGCAGCCTTCTCGATGGTGGGGTTGCTCTTCGGGATAGTCCAGACCTCGCCACCGATCGGGCCGACCACGCTCTGGCCAGGGGTGTTGACCGGGATCTGTACCACGCCGTAGTTGAGGCCTTTCACCGAGTTCAGGGTCCCGAAGAACCAGGGCCCGTTGATCATCATCGCAGCCTTGTCGGCAGCGAAGGCGGCCTCGGGCTGTCCCTGGTTCCAGTTCGTGAAGTCCTTGTCGACGGCCCCCTCTTTGACGAGGTCGGTCCACAGCGTCAGTGCCTGGACCGACTGAGGCGAGGTCAAGTGAGTCAGGCTCCCCCCGTTGGTCAGGAGGAAGGGGATGAAGGTCCACACGCCGCAGCCAGAGCATGCCTCGGCGGAGAAGGCAATGCCGTAGTGCTGCGAGTTGGTCAACGCCTTGGCATCTGTGAGCAACTGTGCCCAAGTGGTCGGCGGCTGGATGTTGGCGGCCGAGAGCATGGCCTTGTTGTAGAACAAGGCGATCGTGTTGGTGTACAGGGGGTAACCGACAATTTGGCCGTTGAACTTGGCCTCTGCCTGTTGTGCCGCGCCAAGGGTCGGGATGGCGGTCGGGCCGAGCGTGCTAAGCGGCGTGAGCACCCCGTACGAAGCGAGAGTCGGGACCGTCGGGTTGTCAAGCATCAAGATGTCGGGCAGCGTCCCGGCTGCGGCTTCGGCAGCGACCTCGGTCAGGTAGTTGTTCCCGCTGTTGACGATGTCCTCCCTCTTGATGGTGATCCCAGGGTGGCTCTTCTCGAAGTTGCTGAAAACGGTGTTCAGGGCGGTATAGATAGGCCCGTTCTGGTCGACGCTGGTGTAATAGCTGGTTTCGGTCAGGACAATGCTGCTGCTGGCCGAGGCTTGCACTGTTGGGATGCCGACCATGCCAACAGCTGAGCCGGCAGCGACGAGGGCTACAAAGAGCCGCTTCCTGCCTGTCCGGTGAGCAGAGGCGTTTTTGTTTAGCAACTTGTCCTCCTTTTTGTGCTGGTTATTGGGTTTGTTTGTGCTGGTTACTGGGTTTGTGCTGGTTACTGGGTTTGTGCTGGTTGTTGGTCTCGTTGCTGGCTCCGTGGTGAATCGTTTAAACAATTGCCCGCGGCGGGGGCACCATGCGTCATCAGGTCCGCTGCGGGCGTGCGACGGTGGCGCCCTCGACGACTACGGCGGGGAAGAGGCTCCCAGGGCCCTCGTTGGCCAAGAGCTCGATCGCCTTGCGCCCGACTTCTACTGAGGGGAAGTTCACGTACGTGAGGGGTGGTACGAAGTGCTTGACGGCCTCTTGCCACGCGACACCGATAAGGGAGAAGTCGGCAGGTACCGACTTGCCTTTTTGCTGGAGGATCCGTACCAGCAGGTCGGCCGCAGCTTCGGTCTGTACTATAAGGCCGGTCAGGGCGGGTTCTTCGGCCAACAGCGCCTCGAGCGCCCGTTGGGTAGCCTCGGCAGTGGGCTCAACGGGCAAACCATGGAACCTGAGACCCGCTTCGTCAAGGGCGGCGGCGACGGCCTGCCAGAACCTCTGCGCGTAACCGAGCTTTTTTTCGAACGTCCCGGGCGGCGAGGCGAGCAGTGCGATGTGCTGGTGGCCGCAGCCGACCAGGCGCTCGACACAGGCCCGTCCCGCGGCTTCGAAGTCCAGGTCGACAAAGGGGATATGGACCGGCTCAAGAGGCATGCCGAGGGCAACGGCCGGGATCCGTAGCCGCTCGACGACCTTCAAGCGCTCGTCGCCGACCCTGACCTCCATGAGCACGACGCCATCGACCATCTTGCTCCGCACCACGGAGTCGACGTCCGCGCCACCGTCGCTCGTCACCAGCATGACTTTCCAGCCGTGCTGCCGGGCCTGGTCGACCACTCCATAGACAAACGGCATCAGCACAGGCTCGGACGACCAGTCATAGAAAGGCACCACCAGCGCGACCACGTCCGTCTTCCCGGCCCGGAGCGACCGAGCGCCTGCATGGGGCGTGTAGCTGAGCTCTTCGATGGCGCGCCTTACCCTAACTTGGGTGTCGCGGGAGATCGTGCGGTTGCCGCTGAGGACGTAAGAGACCGTAGCGGGGGAGACGCCAGCGTGCTTTGCCACTTCGGCGATGGTCGTGCTGGCCACCTGAGCCCCCCTTCCTGCCCAAGGTTGATCGTTGAATGGATTCAACAGTCAACCCTCATTTTTTACACCGCATCACTGAGCTTGTCAAGTCAATCTCCTCGACAGTCCAGCCCGGTGGCGAGCTGAAGGGCGCCAAAATGTGAATTGCGCACGAACCGTCGGTCGCCGGCGGGAGTTACGGCGCGAAGAGGCTGGGGAGCAGGTGACGCAAGGGTAGAGGGCGCACCGCGCCGGTGGGGGCCGCACGAAC